>Ga0187886_1000318_pt1 | contig 61972 bp, 50 predicted proteins | sample June2016WEW_20_1_FD_133001 | JGI IMG/M metagenome (GOLD analysis project Ga0187886, IMG submission 133001) | Peatland microbial communities from SPRUCE experiment site at the Marcell Experimental Forest, Minnesota, USA - June2016WEW_20_150 | ecosystem: Environmental > Terrestrial > Soil >... | reverse complement strand
AGTGCTCTTGCTTCAAAAGCTACAGGTTATCCGCTTGCATTTATTGCTGCGAAACTTGGAATGGGTTGGGGGCTTCATGAGCTGAAAAACTCTGTCACAAAAAACACCACTGCCTGTTTTGAACCTGCGCTTGATTATATTGTATGCAAAATTCCCCGCTGGGATCTTAATAAATTCGAAGGAGTATCACACCTTATCGGAAGCAGTATGAAGAGTGTCGGTGAGGTTATGGCAATCGGCAGAACCTTTGAAGAGGTTATACAGAAAGGATTAAGAATGATCGGTCAGGGAATGCACGGCTTTACAGGAAACCGAAATCTTGGCTTTGAGAATATTGAGAAGGAACTTGCCGAACCCACAGATATGCGGATCTTTTCAATTGCGGAAGCCCTCGAAATAGGGATGCCTGTTGATAGAATCTATGAACTGACAAAAATTGATAAATGGTTTTTGTTCAAACTCAGGAATATAATAAATATTAAAAATGAGCTTTGTAAATTTCAAACCCTTGATTCTCTCCCTCAAGATCTGCTATCCCATTCCAAGATAAATGGCTTCAGCGATTTCCAGATTGCCAGGCATGTATTAAAATCAGGTCCCGATCACATCAACGACGACCTGATGAAAGTAAGGAATTATCGAAAATCCTTAGGTATTGTTCCCTATATCAAACAAATAGATACTCTTGCCGCTGAATATCCGGCTGTAACAAATTATCTATATCTTACATATAGCGGTTGTGAACATGATATAATTTGTGAAACCGACAAAAAATCGATTATCGTTCTTGGATCAGGGGCATACAGGATAGGCTCAAGTGTTGAATTCGACTGGTGTTCAGTTAATGCCATTGATACTATTAAAAAGGAGGGATTCAGATCCATCATGATTAACTATAATCCTGAAACAGTCAGTACAGACTATGATATATGCGACAGGCTTTACTTTGATGAACTGACCTTCGAAAGAGTTCTGGATATAATTGATCTTGAAAATCCCGGAGGTGTTATTGTTTCTGTTGGTGGTCAGATCCCCAACAACCTGGCGATGAGGCTTTATAAAGAGAATGTACCGGTATTAGGCACTTCACCTGTTTCTATAGACAGGGCAGAAAACAGACATAAATTTTCGGGAATGCTTGATAATCTGGGAGTTGATCAGCCTCGCTGGAAAGAGCTCTCCACAATTAATGATATTTTTGAGTTTGTCGATCGTATCGGGTTCCCTGTTCTTATCAGACCCTCTTATGTATTATCAGGAGCTGCAATGAACGTAGTATCAAATAAAAATGAATTATCACATTACCTTGAACTTGCAGCTCAGGTCTCAAAACAATATCCTGTAGTTGTATCTGAGTTCATTGAGAATGCAAAGGAGATTGAGATTGATGCAGTGGCCCGTGATGGTGAAATGTTAGCTTATGCTATCAGTGAACATGTTGAGTTTGCAGGTGTTCACTCAGGTGATGCAACAATGGTCTTTCCTGCTCAGAAAATATATTTTGAAACATCAAGGAGAATAAAACGTATTTCACGCCAGATCGCTAAGGAACTTAATATTTCAGGGCCTTTCAACATCCAGTTCCTTGCAAAAGACAATGATATCAAAGTTATTGAATGCAACCTGCGTGCGAGCCGGAGTATGCCCTTTGTTTCAAAAGTTCTCAAAACCAACCTGATTGAGCTGGCAACTAAAGTCATGCTTGGCTTACCGGCAGATAAGCCGGGAAAAACGGTATTTGAGCTAGATTATGTTGGAGTTAAAGCTCCTCAGTTCAGTTTTTCGCGTCTTGCTAAGGCCGACCCGGTTCTTGGTGTTGATATGTCATCCACCGGAGAAGTTGGTTGTATCGGAGAAGGTTTCTATGAAGCAATACTTAAAGCTATGTTTTCTGTGGGTTACAGAGTCCCAAAAAAGAGTATCCTGCTTTCAACCGGTCCGGCCCGATCTAAAGTTGAGCTCCTCAATAGTGCAAAGGCTCTTCGTGAAAAAGGGCATAAGCTTTATGCGACAAGAGGAACCCAGCAGTTCCTTAAAAATGCGGGCGTAGAAGCACATGTGGCATACTGGCCCGATGAAAATAAATCGCCAAATACGATCGAGCTGATTAAATCACGCGAGGTAGATCTTGTGGTAAATATCCCTAAAGACCTCAGTCCTACGGAACTTAACAATGACTATACCATAAGAAGAAGTGCAGTTGATTATAATGTTCCCTTAATTACCAATGCGCGACTGGCAAGTGCTTTTATTCTCGCTTTCTGCAAGATGAGCATTGACGACCTGGAAATAAAGAGCTGGGATGAGTACAAATAAAGATAAAAGACAAAAGTAAAAAGACAAAAGTAAAAAGGTAAAAAGCAAAAAGCAAAAGACAAAAGTGAAGCAAGTTGCTGGTTACTGTTTGCTTGTTGCTGATTCTGATCAGACCAGCAACGAGCATCGAGCTACTAGCAACAAACCATAAGACTACAATACAATATGACGACTATACGAAAAGCGACAACTGAGGATGCAGCCGTAATAATTGATTTCCAGCAGAAAATGGCCTGGGAAACTGAACAGATGACCCTTGTTCAGGAAATAATAAATAAAGGAGTAAATGGTGTTTTTGCTGATTCTGCTCGAGGACAATACTGGGTTGCGGAAGATGAAGGTAAAGTTGTGGCCTCTCTGCTCATAACTTATGAATGGAGCGACTGGAGAAATAGTAATGTCTGGTGGTTCCAGTCTGTCTATGTTTTGCCGGATTACAGGAGAACAGGCATTTTCAGATCAATGTACCTGCATATAAAAAATGAAGCTGAGAAACAAGGCGTTGCAGGACTTCGTCTTTACGTGGAAATCAATAATTCAAGAGCACAGCAAACATATGAGGCTCTTGGAATGCATAGCGAACACTATACAATGTATGAATGGATGAAGGATTAAGTGATGTACTGGCTTCCTGCTATACTGGTTCTTCCCTATATTTATCTCCTTCTAAAAATTTTCAGAAGCCTTCTCCATCTTAGCATCTTTAATGTTTCAACCGATCCGGTAACTTTCGTATCGGTGGTTGTTGCATGTCGCAATGAGCATAAAAATCTCCCTGTCCTTTTAAACAGTATTGTTTCACAGGATTATCCAAAATCCTTATTTGAGGTCATAATTGTTAACGATAATTCCACTGACAATACATATGAAATTGCTGAGGGATTTATCAAGAACTGCAATATTCTTGCTATTAATAATAATGGTAACGGTAAAAAACAGGCTCTCAGAACCGGTATAATTGCTTCAAAAGGCAGCCTCACTATCACGACCGATGCCGATTGCGTGATGGGAAAGGACTGGATCAGAACAATCGCGGCCTTTTATGAAAAGGATAAACCTGATTTGATAATATGTCCTGTTAAGATTGAATCAGTCCCTGGGTTTTTCGGAAAATTCCAGGAACTGGAGTTTTTAGGTCTCCAGGGAATTACTGCAGGTTCGGCATTTTCAGCAGAAGGAACAATATGCAATGGTGCAAACCTAGCATTCACGCGTGAAGTATATTTGAATCATTCAGATAATCTGCATGATGATTTAATTTCAGGTGACGATGTTTTCTTATTGCACAGTTTGAAAGAAGAAAATCAATCAAAAATATTCTGGCTGGAATCGGCTGATGCACTGGTGACTACGGCTTCATCTTCAACATTAAGATCGTTTTTGAAGCAGAGACGCAGGTGGATTTCCAAAGGGAAGGTTTACAAAGACAGGTATACAATTATTCTTGGAATTGTAACATTTATTACAATAATATTGCAGATATCATACCTTATTGCATCGTTGATCTATCCGATCTTAATCTGGGTCTTCCTGTTTATTTTTATTTTGAAATCAATTCCAGATTTTTTGATCTTGCTGAACGCTTCAGGGAGATATGGCAAAAGATACCTTATGAAATGGTTTTTGCCAGTTCAGTTAATCTATCCTTTTTATGTTCTTTCCGTGGTATTTTATTCATTTATATCACGGGAAAAAAGAAATATTAATTCCCCATTTCCGAAAGAAACTTAATCCGCATCAGTCTTATCTCTTCTTCTTCAAATTCGTTGCCAAGTTCTTTAATTGCATCTTCAAGTGAGTCAGATTCAGCCTCTTCCCTGAAATATGAAAAAATATCATTCTGACGTTCCTCATCAATTGTCATGTTAATATAATAATCGAGGTTTATGCGGGTTCCTGAATTAACAATTGCCTCAATCTCTGTAACAAGCTCAGTCATCTCAAGTCCCTTTGCTTCGGCAATATCCTCAAGAGGCCTTTTCATATCAATACTCTGGATAATATAAACTTTAATACCTGATTTATTTACAACCGATTTAACCACCATATCGAGAGGTCTGATTATCTCTTTCTCCTCAACATATTTTTTGATGATCTCTATAAATTCTTCACCGTATCGTTGTGCTTTTCCAGCTCCTACTCCTGAAATGTTCTGAAGTTCATCAATCGTTATCGGATACTGGATAGCCATGTCTTCGAGTGATGGATCCTGAAAAATCACAAACGGAGGGACATCTTTCTGTTTTGAAAGTTTTTTACGAAGATCCTTCAGGATACTGAATAACTCTTCATCAACAGCTGCTGTTCTGGCCCCAAAGGCATTTTCTTCATCGGTTGTGTCAGCGTAGTCGTGATCCTCGGCGAGCATGAACGAGGTAGGTTTTTCGAGAAACTTCATTCCTTTCTCTGTCAGCTTTAGCAGGCCATAATTCTCAATATCCTTGGTAAGAAATTTGGCTATAAGAGCCTGCCTGATAACCATATTCCAGAATTTCTCATCTTTATCTTCCCCAACTCCAAAAAACTCAATTTTATGATGCTTATAAGATTTAATAGCTGATGTAATTTTCCCTGAAAGGATATTTGCTATATGATCGGCTTTAAATTTCTCTTTTACAGCCAGAATCGTTTCCAAAACACTTACGACAGCCTCATTTCCTTCAAACTGTGATTTAGGATGGAGACAATTATCACAGGCTTCACAGTTTTCCTTCAGATATTCTTCTCCAAAATAATGAAGTAAAAGTTTCCTTCTGCAGACAGAAGATTCAGCATAAGAAACGGTTTCAAGAAGCAGTTGTTTACCGATCTCCTGTTCGGCAATTGGTTTACCCTGCATAAATTTTTCAAGTTTCAGAATATCATTATAACTATAGTAAGCAATACAATTCCCTTCACCCCCGTCACGCCCGGCGCGTCCTGTCTCCTGATAATACCCTTCAAGGCTTTTAGGTATATCATAATGAATTACGAACCTTACATCAGGTTTATCAATCCCCATTCCAAAGGCAATAGTCGCTACAATAATATCTGCCTCTTCCATAAGAAACTTGTCCTGGTTCATTGTGCGGGTAACGGAATCCATACCGGCGTGATAGGGAAGCGCCTTAATTCCATTTACTTTAAGGACTTCGGACATCTCCTCAACTTTCTTACGGCTCAGACAATAAATTATTCCTGACTTTCCGGAATTGTTCTTAATGTATTTAATGATTTCCTTTGTGACATCCTGTTTGGATTTTACCTCATAATACAGGTTTGGCCTGTTAAAGGAGGATTTAAATATATCTGCATCCAGGATGCTAAGGTTCTTCTGAATATCGTGCTGAACTTTTGGAGTGGCTGTTGCAGTAAGGGCTATAATCGGCGACCTGCCAATCATATCTATTATAGGTCTGATCCGTCTGTATTCAGGCCTGAAATCGTGACCCCACTCTGAAATACAATGAGCTTCATCAATAGCATAAAAGGAGATCTCTATATTTTTAAGGAACTCAATATTCTCCTCTTTTGTAAGCGATTCAGGAGCAACATAAAGAAGTTTTGCCTTTCCTGACAATACATCTTTTTTTACCCTTGCTATCTCTGTCTTTGTAAGTGATGAATTGAGGAAATGGGCAACATCATCGTCAGTGCTGAAGTTCCTCATTGCATCTACCTGGTTCTTCATAAGAGCGATCAGAGGGGAAATTACAATTGCTGTTCCTTTCTTCATAACGGCCGGTAACTGGTAACAGAGAGATTTGCCACCTCCTGTAGGCATAAGTACAAAAGTATCTCTGCCGGACAAAATATTCCTTATAATCGGCTCCTGGTTGCCTTTAAAAGTATCAAACCCAAAGTACTTTTTTAAATAGTCGTGTATCGTGGAATCATTCAACATTTTCTTCCTAAAATGGTAATATCGTTCAATTGTAAAAGTGTTTGTTACCACAGTTTATATAAAGTTAATAATTTTCTTAATCAAATAAAACTTTTAAATTATTATTAACATAAATGATTCTCCTGTAAATACTCAAACTTCTATGTTTTCTTATTTCTGTATATTGGATCAATTTGGTAACTTATATATGTTCCCTACTGGCATACTGGCTAATTAATTGACTACCAGCATCATTAAGGGAACATTCCCCATGCAAAACAGCTGGATCCTCTTAATTTCCTCACAGCTCAATATTAATATTGTTTTGCTAGAGAAGATTTATCATCTTTACAGGCTGAATTTTGAACCAATTAGACAGTTGCAAATGGCACTTTTTGGGAAAAAAGGGAATAAAGGGAATAAAGGAGAAAAGGAAATGTCATTTCTTGAACATCTCGAGGAGTTAAGGTGGCACATTATCCGTTCTATTTTAGCTATAGTATTTTTTATGATAATAGCGTTTATTTTTAAAAGCTTTATTTTCGATCATATTATTCTTGCACCCAAGAATCCGAATTTCTTTACCAACCGGATGCTGTGCCATCTTGGCGAACTGCTTAAAGCCGCAGCTCTATGTATTAACAACAAGCCGTTTAACCTTATTAACATAAAAATGTCGGGCCAGCTTACGACTCACATTACTGTAGCTATGGTAACCGGACTTATTCTTGCTTTTCCTGTTATACTCTGGGAATTCTGGAAATTCTTCAAACCAGCCCTCCATTCCAATGAAGCAAAATATGCAAGAGGTGCCGTGACTGCAGCTTCATTCCTGTTTTTTATCGGGGTTCTTTTTGGATATTATATGCTGGCTCCCCTCTCAATTCATTTTCTTTCGACTTACGAAATCAGTCCCGAAGTTACGAATCAAATTAATATTAGATCTTATATTGGTACTATCACATCAATTTGTCTGGCCACAGGATTGGTTTTCGAACTGCCTATATTAGCATTCTTCGCCACGAAGATCGGTTTGATCACGCCCAAATTTCTCAGAAAATACAGGAGACATTCTATCGTGGTTATTTTTATTGTAGCTGCTATAATTACACCTCCGGATGTCTTTTCTCAGACTCTTGTCGCTATTCCCCTTCTGATTCTTTATGAAGTCAGCATCTTTATATCTGCCAGGGTAATGAAGCAAAAGGACCAGGATCGAGATAGTTTCATAAACAAAGAGGATTCCGATAAGACAGAAACTGTCACTTCATAGTATTATAAATGAAACTTCACACAGAAAATCTAATAAAAAAATATCGCAGCAGAACAGTTGTTGACCATGTTTCTGTTGAGGTTGAACAGGGTGAGATAGTTGGATTACTTGGGCCGAATGGTGCCGGTAAAACAACAACATTTTATATGATTGTCGGTTTAATAAGACCAAGAGAGGGAAAAATATTTCTGGATGACGAAGAAATAACCACACTTCCCGTTTATAAACGTGCAAGAAAAGGTATCGGATATCTAGCACAGGAAGCATCTGTTTTCAGGAACTTGTCTGTTGAGGACAATATCCGTGCAGTTCTTGAAATGTCGGGTTTTCCAAAAAAGGAGCAAATAGAAAGACTTGAGACTCTTCTGGGTGAGTTTGGTTTACTGAAAATAAGGACAAATAAAGGAATCCAGCTCTCAGGTGGTGAAAGAAGACGTACTGAAATTGCAAGAGCTTTAGCCCTTAAGCCAAAATTCATTTTACTCGACGAACCCTTTGCAGGAGTTGATCCGATTGCTGTGGAGGATATTCAGGAGATTGTGTCGAAGCTCAGGGAAAAAAATATTGGCATTCTTATAACCGATCATAATGTACACGAGACCCTTTCAATCACCGATCGAGCTTATCTTCTTTTCGAGGGTCGTATCCTTAAATCAGGCACATCTACGCAACTGGCAGATGATGAGCATGTAAGAAAAGTCTATCTCGGTAAGAATTTTGAATTACGCAGGTAACTGATCAATTTGTTTTCATAATAATTTATTATACTTTTGCGGGGAATTTTACCGCGGATGTGTCGTAATTGGTAGCCGAGCAAGACTTAGGATCTTGTGTCTTCGTGACGTGGGGGTTCGAGTCCCTTCATCCGCACAAAAGTGTCAAGCCGCCCGTAACCTCTTTAATAGTGCGTTTTGGCGGTTTTTTTAACTTTGCAATAAACAATAATTAAAATGAATATCACCAAAGAAACCATCGACGATCTGAATGCTGTCTTAAAGGTTAAAATCGAGAAGGCCGATTATGAAGACAAGGTTGAAACAGTATTGAAGGATTACAGAAAGAAAGCAACAATAAAAGGATTCCGTCCCGGAATGGTTCCGATTGGCCTTGTAAAAAAAATGTACGGCAGAGCTGTCCAGATTGATGAAATCAACAAAATAGTTACAGAGAACATTCAGAAATACCTGGCTGACGAAAAACTTGAAATTCTTGGGGACCCTCTTCCAAAAACAGATGAACAGGATAAATTTGATTTCGAAACCCAACAGGATTTTACCTTTTCATTTGAACTTGGACTAACCCCGCCAATTGAACTCAAACTTTCCAAAAAAAATAAAGCCAATCAGTATGAGATCACCATCGATGAAAAAATGAAGAGCGATTATCTCGATAATTATACCCGCAGGTATGGTGATTTGAGAAAAGCTGACCAAATTGAAGAAAAAGATGTAATTAAAGGGAAAATTGAGGCTATTGATAATAATGGCAATGTGTTACCCGCAGGTCCTTCTGTTGAAGAAACTTCACTTGCCATTGACATAATAAAAGATAAAAAAATTAAAAAACAGTTTATCGGAAAAATTCAGAACGATTCCATTGACTTCGACCTGAAAAAAGCTTTCCCTAATGATACTGAGATAGCTGGGATTTTACATAAGAAGAAGGAAGAGATAACAAACCTTGAGGGTAATTATAGGTTTACAATCAATGAAATAAGCCGATTCCATCCGGCTGAATTAGGAAAAGAACTTTTCAACAGGATCTTTGGTGAAGGAGTTGTGAACTCGAAAGAGGAATTCATGAAAAAGATTGAAGATGAGATCGCAATAAACCTGAAACGTGAAAGCGATTTTAAGCTGATGAGGGATATTAAAAACCTGGCAATGGAAAAAACCGATCTTCAGCTTCCTGAAGCGTTCCTGAAAAAATGGCTCCTTAAAATCAATGAAAATACCACCCAGGAACAAATCGATAAAGAATTCGATAATTTCAGAAAAGACCTTAAATGGCAACTGATAAGAAATAAAGTTGCCCGTGACAATGAGGTGAAGATCAGTGAAGAAGAGCTGCAAAAGGAGGCTGAAGACATAACCAAAAATCAGTTCCGGCAATATGGCTTGTTCTATGCCACCAATGAACAGATAACTAATTATGCAAAAGAGACTCTCAAGAGAGATGATGATGCAAAAAGAATAGCTGACAAGATCCTTGATGAGAAGGTTATTCTTCTAATAAAGGAACTCGTGAAGCTTGAAACAAGTAGTGTCACAGTTGAAGAGTTCAATAAGCTTTTTGAATAGTAATCAACGCTTTGTGATGATATATTTTTATTTATTATCTTTGTCCTTTAATTTTTAATCATGAAAATATGAGTATTCTTGACGATTTTGGGAAGTATGCAAAAAGCAAGCGCGGAGTCAGTAGTCTGAGTCTGCACAAATACGCTTCTGTTTATGGAAGTTATATATCACCTACAATTATTGAAGAGAGACAGCTAAATGTGGCTTCGATGGATGTTTTTTCCCGTCTGATGATGGACAGGATAATTTTTCTTGGCTTGCCCATAGATGATTATGTTGCTAATATTATCCAGGCGCAGTTACTGTATCTCGATTCGGCTGATCCCGGAAAAGATATTCAGATTTATTTCAACACCCCGGGTGGATCAGTTAATGCAGGTCTGGGTATTTACGATACAATGCAGTATATTTCAGCTGACATTGCCACTATTTGTACCGGAATGGCTGCTTCAATGGGTGCTGTTCTGCTTACCGCCGGTAAAAAGGGTAAACGATCAGCTCTTAAACATTCCAGAATAATGATTCATCAACCAATGGGTGGTGCAGAAGGAGTGGCTTCAGATATAGAAATTACCGTACGTGAAATCGTAAAACTTAAGAGAGAACTCTACGAGATAATTGCACTTCATACGGGAAATCCCATCGAAAAAGTTGAAAAAGATTCTGACAGAGACTATTGGATGACATCCCAGGAAGCTAAAGACTATGGGATGATTGATGAGATTCTTCAGAAGGTTCAAAAATAGAATAAAATGGATAAATGTTCTTTTTGCGGCAGAACCAAGAAGGAGGCCAATATGCTTATTGCCGGCCTGGAAGGCCATATTTGTGACCACTGTATTGAGCAGGCTCACAGTATAATGAACGAAGAACTTAGCAGCAAAAAGAATGTACAATTTGAAACCATTAACCTACTTAAGCCAGCAGAAATAAAAAAATTTCTCGATCAGTATGTGATCGGGCAGGATATGGCAAAGAAGATAATTGCCGTTGCAGTTTATAACCACTACAAAAGGCTGACGCAAAAGCCTGATGCTGACGATATTGAAATTGAAAAATCAAATATCATTCTTGTTGGTGAGACTGGTACAGGAAAGACACTTCTTGCAAGAACTGTTGCAAAAATGCTCCACGTTCCTTTCACAATTGTCGATGCAACTGTTCTGACAGAGGCCGGTTACGTTGGTGAAGATATCGAAAGCCTTCTGACCAGGCTTTTGCAAAATGCAGATTATGATGTTAAAGCTGCTGAAAAAGGTATCGTTTTTATCGACGAAATCGATAAAATTGCACGAAAAGGCGATAATCCTTCTATTACCCGCGATGTATCAGGGGAAGGCGTTCAGCAAGGGCTTCTGAAATTACTTGAAGGCTCCATTGTAAATGTACCACCCCAGGGTGGCCGTAAACATCCCGAACAGAAGATGATCCCGGTAGATACAAAAAATATCCTTTTTATCTGTGGAGGGGCTTTTGAAGGCATCGATAAGAAAATCGCACAACGACTTAATACTCAGATCGTTGGCTATGGAGCTTCAAAAATCAGGGAAAAAGTAGATAAAAATAATCTGCTCCAGTATATAGCTCCGCAGGATCTCAGATCTTATGGACTTATCCCGGAAATAATCGGCAGGCTGCCAGTACTTACGCATCTCAATCCTCTGGACAAAGAGGCTCTCAGAGCAATACTTACAGAACCAAAAAACGCATTGGTAAAACAGTATATCAAGCTTTTCAGGATGGACAATATTGATCTTACTTTTGCAGAAGGCGTTCTTGATTATATTGTTGATAAGGCAATTGAATTCAAACTTGGGGCTCGCGGCTTGAGATCAATATGTGAGACCATTATGCTGGATGCTATGTTCGAGATGCCATCTGTTGATACAAATGAGCTGGAAATAACTATAGATTACGCTAACAGGAAACTTGAAAGAATTAACCTGAAGGTATTGAAAGCATCATAAAAGAAGGATTACTTTATTCTATTGAATCTTATTTTTCCTCAGGTATATTCTATATGTATATGGAATTTCGTTTGTTTCGCTGGCACGAAACTCCTCCTCTTCAACAACGTTCCAGATTTCAGGATCAATCCGGGGAAAATACACATCGGCTGGTGCCTTTTTATGAACATGTGTTATAAATAGACGGTCCGTAACAGGCATGAACTGGCGGTAAATGCTCCCCCCTCCAATAATAAATATTCCTTCATCTGGTCCGCATTTGCTTAACGCATCCTCAATAGAATATGCAGTAACAGAATTTTCGATTGATTCCTGCGGGTTATCTGTGAGAACAACATTTTTTCGTCCGGCTAATGGCCTCCGAGGTAATGATTCCCAGGTCTTTTTCCCCATGATTACAGTGTTCCCTGATGTTAACTTTTTAAATCTCTTCAGATCTTCTGAAATGTGCCATAAAAGCTCATTATCCTTTCCTATTCCCCAATCTTCAGAAACAGCAACAATAATTGAAATCATACATTAAATATTATACTGAAATATCGCCTTTAATATGAGGATGTGCAATATAATCTGACAGGGTAAAATCATCGTATCTAAATTTCAGTATACTTGTTACCTCAGAATTTAATGTCATAGTTGGTAACTTATAAGGTTCCCTTGTGAGTTGAAGTTTTACCTGATCTATATGGTTAAGGTAAATATGGGCATCACCAAGTGTATGAACGAAATCCCCTGGTTTAAGACCTGTTACCTGTGCAACCATAAGTGTCAGAAGAGAATATGATGCAATATTAAACGGCACTCCAATAAAAATATCAGCGCTTCGCTGATAGAGCTGACACGATAACCTGCCACCTGCAATATAGAACTGGAATAAAATATGACACGGAGGTAGAGCCATTTTATCTAATTCACCAACGTTCCAGGCATTGATAATATGCCTGCGCGAGTCGGGCGATTTCTTAATTGAGCCGATTACATTTTCCAGTTGATCAATCTTTTTTCCATCTTCGGAAGGCCATGAACGCCATTGGTACCCATAAACCGGACCCAGGTTTCCATCTTTATCGGCCCACTCATTCCAAATCTTTACTCCATTATCGTTCAGGTATTTAGTATTTGTATCTCCTGAAATAAACCAGAGCAATTCATGAATAATAGACTTGAGATGTAGCTTTTTGGTTGTAAGAAGCGGAAAGCCTTCATCAAGGTTAAATCTCATCTGATAACCAAATACGCTTATCGTGCCGGTTCCTGTCCTGTCCTTCTTTTCAGTCCCGGTTTTTAAAACATGATCCAGAAGATCAAGATATTGTCTCATAACTGATTTTTAGATCTCTTTCTTTTCTCGATCTCATCCCGTACTGCTGCAGCACGTTCATAATCTTCAGTCTTAACAGCCTCATCAATTATTTTATAGAGCTCCTCATCAGAATAGGTGTCGTACTTGGATTTTTCAGAATCAAAGATACCGTTAACTTCATTCACCGTTGATATTTCGCTATCACCTGGATTAACTGTTATTCCCGCTTTTTTAAGGATATCTTCGGTAATATAAATAGGACAGCCGAATCTCAATGCTATGGCCACAGCGTCAGAGGTTCTGCTGTCAATCGAATATTCCTTTTCTCCATTGTTACAAACAAGCTTTGAGAAGAAAACACCTTCCTCAAGTTTATAAATCATTACTTCTATAACAGAAATGTTAAATTCATCTGCAAATTTTTTAAAAAGGTCATGAGTCAATGGGCGGGGAGGATCAAGATTTTCAAGTTTCATTACGATTGCCTGTGCTTCAAACCCCCCTATAATAATAGGTATCCTTCTATCTCCGTTTTCTTCAACCAATATTAAGGCATAAGCTCCAGATTGAGTCTGACTGTAAGATATGCCCATCACTTTTAGCTTTACTCTCTTCATATCAATTGTTTATGCACCAAAGGAATAACCGGGTTTTTATAGCATCTGACAAATATAAAGATATTAGCAGTAACACTAAGAGTGAGACTATTCTTTTTTATCAACATCCCATCAATAATATCCGCTTCTTTGCTCATTCATTAATGCGGGTATAATAACCAGGTCTGACTATCTGATCTTTGATTTACACCTGCCATTAAAAAATTCACAGTATTGGTTTGCAAATAATCTAATTTGTATATCTTTGCAGTCCAATTTTGGATAAATTCGCAGGGGCAGCTTAAAGTTATGTGATCAAATGATTATATACGCCTCACGGAGCAACGTAATAAATTAATAAGATGTACGCAATCGTAGAAATTGCAGGTCAGCAGTTTAAAGTTGAGGAAGGCAAAAAAATATTTGTTCATCGTCTGGAAGTTGAAGAGGGAAAAGAGATACTATTTGAAAGGGTTCTTTTAATTGAAGATGAAGGTAAAGTAACCATAGGAGAGCCTACAATTAAAAATGCCGTTGTTGGGGGAAAGATTCTCGACCATATGAGGGGTGACAAGGTAATAGTTTTCAAGAAGAAGAGGAAAAAGGGCTACAGGGTCAAAAACGGTCATCGTCAGAATCTTACTCAGGTTGAAATCATCAGTATAAACGGCAAAAGTTCACCAAAAAAAGCAGCTCCCAAAAAAGAAGAAGCAAAGGTAGCTGAAGTTAAAGTGGCTGAAGAACCAGCAAAGAATAAGAAAGCTGTAAAGAAACCAACCATTAAAAAAGAAGAAGCACCTTCGAAGAAAGCTTCTGCGAAAAAAGTTACAGTAAAAAAACCTGCTGAGAAAAAGCCTGCTGCAAAGAAAACCACAAAAAGCAAAGAATAATTAATTGAATGTTTAAGTAAAAAAATATAGAATTATGGCACACAAGAAAGGAGCAGGCAGTTCACGTAACGGTCGCGATTCTGAAAGTAAACGACTGGGAGTGAAACTCTTCGGCGGCCAGGTAGCCAAAGCAGGCAACATTATCGTTCGCCAGAGAGGAACCAAACATAATCCGGGCCTCAACGTTGGTCTCGGAAAAGACCACACTCTTTTTGCACTCACCGACGGAGAGGTTGAGTTTAAAAGAAAAAAAGATAATAAGACTTATGTATCGGTTAAGAGTGTGAAATAGTTAAACATATTCATTACTAAATCTATTTATCCTTAGTTTATTTCACACTCTAAACCGGTAACCAAATAAGCGATTCCCATAAAAAATTCAGACTCCCCAAATTCTTTTCTGCCAAAGGAAAGCATTATCGGGAGTTTTTTAATATTTTTACAGCAGGCATCTTCCGTCTGCTTTTTTTATTAACTCATACCTGAACATGTTAACAATAAACCTTATCCGCGAAAAAAAAGAATTTATAATTAAACGACTTAAAGTTAAAAACTTTGAAGCTGAAGATATAGTAAACAAAATTCTTTCACTCGATTCTACGCGCAGGGAAATACAATCCAAAACTGATACGCTTCAGGGAGACATGAATCGGATTTCAAAAGAAATCGGAATTCTTATAGGAGCCGGAAAACAAGATGAGGCTGAAAAAGCTAAGCAAAAAACATCTTCATTAAAAGAAGAAATTAAATCCCTTTCAGAGAAACTTGTCTCTATTGAAAATGACCTAAGAACTGAAATTATTAGGCTCCCAAACCTGCCTCATGAGTCTGTTTCCAAAGGTTATGGAGCAAACAACAATAAAAAGGTCAGATGGCCTCGTGTTTTAAAACAGATTTCTGAATCAGCTCTTCCTCATTGGGAACTGATTAAAAAATATGATATCATTGATTTTGACCTTGGTATTAAGCTTACAGGAGCAGGGTTTCCCGTATATAAAGGAAAAGGTGCAAAGTTGCAAAGAGCTTTGATAAGTTTCTTCCTTGATGAAGGTGAAGAGGCAGGTTATCGTGAGATGATGCCTCCTATAATGGTTAATGAAGATTCCGGGTTCGGAACAGGGCAGTTGCCAGATAAAGAGGGACAAATGTACCATGCTACTCTTGATAATTTTTACCTTATCCCAACAGCAGAGGTACCAGTTACAAATATCTACAGGAACGTTATCCTTAATGCAGATATGCTCCCTATTAAAAATATTGCATATACACCCTGTTTCAGAAGGGAGGCCGGTTCGTGGGGAGCTGATGTAAGAGGACTAAACCGTCTGCACCAGTTTGATAAAGTTGAAATAGTTCAGATTGCCCACCCCGATCATTCTTATGAATCTCTTGAAGAGATGGTAAATTATGTTGAAAGTCTTGTCTCAAAGCTTGATCTCCAGTATCGCATTCTTAAACTTTGTGGCGGCGATATGTCATTTACCTCTGCTCTCACATACGATTTTGAAGTCTGGTCAGCTGCACAGAAACGCTGGCTTGAAGTAAGTTCCGTATCTAATTTTGAATCATTCCAGGCTAACAGGTTAAAATGCAGGTTTAAAGAAAAAGGAGATAAACAAACCCGCCTCGTGCATACACTTAATGGCAGTGCCCTGGCTCTGCCAAGAATTGTTGCCGCAATACTTGAAAACAACCAGACCGAATCAGGAATTAAGATACCTCAGGTTTTGATACCATATACAGGATTTGCCCTGATTAATTAAATCCTGAACCGCAAAGAGCGCAAAGAAGGCGCAAAGGACGCCAAGTAAATAATGGATAAGTCCCGACAATCTTATGTCTATGCCGGATTGGCTATTTTGTTCTGGTCAACAGTACCCACCGCATTTAAAATCAGCCTCAGTGAACTGGACATTCTTCCGGTGCTTACAATTGCTTCCCTTACCTCAACTATAGTATTGTTTATTATTGTCTTAGCCGGGAAGAAAACTAATCTTATCAGAATAACTACACGGCAGGAACTTTTAAACTCAGCAATTCTTGGGTTTATAAATCCCTTTATCTATTATCTGATTCTTCTTAAAGCCTACCAGTTGCTTCCTGCTCAGGTCGCCCAGCCGCTTAATATGATATGGCCGATAATACTTGTTTTCCTGTCGGTCCCCATTCTCAGACAAAAAATTGAAAGAAAAAACTTTATCGCTCTGTTTATCAGCTTTATAGGAGTCTATATAATCTCATCCCAGGGCAGGCTTTTCAAACCTGGCCATTCGAATCTTTTGGGTGTACTTCTCGCTATCGGAAGTTCAGTTTTCTGGGCCTTCTATTTTATACTGAATGTAAAAGATAAAAGAGATGAAGGAGTTAAACTTCTTCTTAATTTTGTTTTTGGCTCACTCTATCTTATTGTTACAATGATTATTACAGGAAAATGGCAAATTGAAACAGGATTCAGGGGTACAGCTGCATCAGTCTATGTTGGTATATTTGAGATGGGAATAACCTTTTTTTTCTGGCTGAAAGCGCTTCAGATGTCTTCTACCACAGCTAAAGTATGTAACCTGGTTTACCTGGCGCCTTTTCTTTCTCTGGTTTTTGTACACTATTTTCTTCGCGAACCCGTTTATTTTACTACACCTTTGGGTTTAGTACTTATAATATCAGGAATATTTATTCAAAACAGGTGATCAAAAACCATAGTTTAATTGTTATATTACATATAATATTATCAGAAATATGAAAAAGCTCTTTATTATCCTTTTTCTGACTACACTTGGATTCAGTTCATGTAAAAAAGATGTTTCCCGTGCGATCACTGTACCCACGGTGGATGAACAGGCAAGGGATTATCTGTATGATGCTATGAATGAATATTATTTTTGGTATAACCTTATGCCTGTTGTAGTTAAAACGGATTACAAGGATCCATATGAACTTTTGGATGCAATGGAATATAAAACCCTGGACAGATGGAGTTTTGTGCAGACCTATGCTGAATACCAGGCTCAGAATCAGGGAAGTTTTGTCGGACATGGGATCAGCCTTGGTCTTGATCAGGATAGCAAAGTAAGAATTGCTCAGATTTATAAGAATTCACCTTTGTACAGTAACGGGGTCCGCAGGGGATGGATTGTAAAAAACCTCAACGGAACTGATCTGGCACCCATATTTATTGCCAGAGATAATGCTGCCTATAGTCAGGTAATTGGTCCGTCGACGGCTGGGGTAACCAATACTTTTCTTTTTCAGATTCCTGATGGAAGAGATTCCACAATTACATCGACAAAAACCTCTTTTACGTTAAACACTGTTATTGCCTATGATACTCTGCATCTGAAATCGGGGATAACTGGACATCTCGTTTTCGACCAGTTTATTCCACCATCAAATCAGGAATTAGCGACAGCATTTGCATTTTTTCAGCAGAATAGTATTACAGATCTCATTGTAGATTTAAGATACAACGGAGGCGGAGATCTGAGTGTACTGACAAATATGGCAAGTTATCTTGCCGGTGAAGCAAAGTTTAATACCACATTTCTTAAAATAACGTTTAACGACAAAAATACAATATATAACACACCATATAATTTTAATCCTATAGCTTACCCGCTGAATCTCACAAAAGTAGTTTTTATCTGCACCAGAGGAACTGCCTCTGCCAGTGAAGATCTTATTAATGGGTTAAAACCAGATCTTACTGTCACATGTATCGGGGACACAACAAACGGGAAACCTGTAGGAATGATCGGAATTCCATATAAAACAGATTACATGTTTTGGCCAATATCTTTCGCTGTGGTTAATTCTGCAGATCAAGGTGATTTTTATAAAGGATTTGCTCCCGATAAATATGTCCCTGATGATATTACCCATGACTGGAGTGACAGAAATGAGTTGTGTCTATCGGAAGCCATATATTTTCTGGAGCATGGAAATTTCACCTCAAAAGGAATATATGGCTATCAACGTTCCATTCAGTTTTCTGAAAAGCCTGAAAAGAATAATAATGCATATATTATTAAAAAATAATTTATCAACAGATAAAGCATCTTGAAAGTCAAACCGATAGAAAGGATAATTCTGGGTATTGACCCTGGTACCAGTATCACAGGATATGGAGTGATAAAAACTGTCGGAACAACCCCAGAACTTATAACCATCGGATCAATAGATCTTTCAAAATATGAAGATCATTACCTCAAATTGAAACATATTTTTGAAAGGACAATCGGGATTATCGATGAATATCATCCCGATGAACTGGCTATAGAGGCACCTTTCTACGGGAAAAATGTCCAGTCGATGCTAAAGCTGGGCAGGGCACAGGGAGCAGCAATTGCAGCAGCACTTACACGCTCATTACCTATATTTGAGTATGCCCCCAGAAAAATCAAAATGTCAATCACGGGTCAGGGAGCAGCATCAAAGGAACAGGTAGCTGCAATGCTGATGAATATCCTGAAATTCGATCTTACGGATATAAAACTGGATGCCACCGATGGCCTGGCTGCTGCACTATGCCATTTTTACCAGACAAATAATCCCATGCATGAAAAAGCATACAACAGCTGGAAAGATTTTTTGAATAAAAATCCCAAGAGAATTAAGAAGAAGCAGTGACAGATCTGTCATACTACAGCAAAAGCCAGTGCCACTACACTTACTTTTACGCCTTCAATCTTAAGAAGTTCATAAGAGCACGATTCAATTGTCGATCCTGTAGTTATTACGTCATCAACAAGTAAAACATGCTTATTCATTATCGTTTGAGGATCAATAACATGGAAAATACCTTCAACATTTGTCCATCTTTCGTACCTCGATCGTTTTGTTTGTGTTTCTGAAACCGTCGTTCTCACAAGGGATTTAGTATCAACGGGTAATCCGGTTACATCAGCAATTCCCATTGAAATTATTTCACTCTGATTGAAGCCGCGTGTGCGTTTTTTAACCGGATGAAGCGGAACCGGAATTATCAAGTCAATGTCTTTTGTAAAACCTGATGATTTAAGAGACAAGGCATATATTCTGCCCAGTTCAATTCCTATTTCCCTGATCCCTTTGTATTTCATATTATGAATCAGGTTTCTTATCCGGCTTCCTTTATTATAATATGAAAAGGCAGCTGCCTTTTCTATTATACATCTTCCCCAAAAGAGCTGTGCTACCGGATTATCCTCGGCAATATGGTAATTAGTCCGTGGAATGAGTACATAACATTCGGTACATATAAGGTTTTCATTCCTCATAAGATGGTTCCCACAGGCATAGCACAGCCTCGGAAACAGCAGGCTTATAAAATCGTCCCATAAATCATATAAATAGCTCATGCAGCGATGCAGAATTATTCTATAAAGATATAAAATTACTTTTCTCTGAGAGCTCTTTATCCCCTACGCGGAAATATACAAATCTTATTAAATAATTATTCTGCAGTACTTAAACCGCTACGCGGTAATGTCTTTTGCTCGCAGAGCATAAGAAATTGAAGAAAAAGATTTTAATAATTTGATTTTTTTACCTGGTAGAGGTTATGGAATTGATTTAAAGAATAACCTTACGGCTGATTTTAGCAGCAATCTCCTTAAATTCTTCAGCGGAGAACTTAAGCTTCGGGTTTTTGAAGTTAATGTCTTCCATGGTATCCATAGGAACAAGATGTATATGTGCATGAGGAACCTCAAGACCCAAGATAGCGACTCCGATCCTGTTGCAGGGAATCGCACTTTTAATTGCAACAGCAACTTTTTTCGAAAAAATAATCAATCCTGCTAAATAAGCATCATCCAGGTCAAAAATGTAATCCGTCTCCCTTTTGGGTACGATCAGGGTATGTCCTGCTCTCAAAGGATTGATATCGAGAAATGCAAAATAATTGTCGTTTTCAGCAATCTTATAGCAAGGGATCTCTCCGTTGATTATTTTTGTGAAAATTGTGGCCATAGCGGCTTATAAATAGAGTTACTAAATCGAAATGGAAATAATTTCAAATGGAATAGTTCCTGAAGGTACTTTTATCTTTACAATGTCACCTACTTTTTTCCCGATAAGACCCTGGGCGATAGGAGAACTTACAGCAATCTTACCCAGTTTAAAATTTGCTTCACTTTCAGGAACAATCAGGTATTCCATAACTGAATTATTAGATTTATTCCTGATCTTAACCCTGTTAAGCAATCTGACAAAAGAGGTATCGATTTTCGATTCGTCAAGAATTCTTGAACGGGCCACAATATCCTCAAGCTTAGATATTCTTAATTCAAGCATGCCCTGTGCCTCTTTGGCAGCTGCATATTCAGCATTTTCCGAAAGGTCACCCTTATCCCTTGCATCAGCTATCTGCCTGGATATTGAAGGTCTCTCAACATTTCTCAATTGGTCGAGTTCCTTTTTTAACTTCTGAAGACCTTCTACAGTCACATATATCACCTCTGACATTTTTCTCTCTTATATTAAAAAAATAAGAAGAATTCCGGGGTTGCCGGAACTCTTCAAAAACAAATATATAAAATTTTTTAATTATTTACAAATTTTAATCCTGTGATCAGGTGTTTTACAAGTATTTATCTCCAAAATTACAACATTATTTATATTTTTTCCCTGCTCTTTTGATCCCTGATTTCATTTTTTTTCTTTTTGTTTTATCCCGCACTGCAGAATCTTTCTTATTTTGTTTCATACGCGCTTGTACTTCAGGTGTTTGAATATCTATAGTTCTTTTTTGGGACCTCTTAATAGACTTCTCATAGTTTTTTTTAAGCTTCCTGTCATTAGCTTCCTGTTTCCTTTTAGCTTTAAGTACAGACCTGGGTTCTTTAGCTTTAACCTCTTTCTTCTTGCCAAGAGATTTATCTGATAACTCTTTCTCAGGATTTTTATGAAAAATCTGAGCGTCACCCGACCCGATTGCCAATAATAAAAGAAAAAGAATTACAAATAACTTTCTCATAGACAAATTATTCATTTTCAGGTATTACAATAATTATTTCCCGATTCCGTTAATTTTTCGGTTGTAATAGTAATTTTGCAATATTAATTATTTGCTGATGACCTCAGATTCAAAAATAAGATATTTTTTAATTACAATGGCACTTGTTATCGTCTTAAGTTCCTGTAATAAGAAGAATGATGTAATTCCCAGTACTTATGTGAATTTCACCCTCGATCTGAATGACCCAGAGTTTGTTAACCTTAACGCCATGGGTGGTTCTGTTACAGTAGATTCCCATACAAATAACTGGGGGGCCGGTGCTGCAGGATTTGATGGTAATGGAATTATTATTTACGCGGGAGTAGATGAGTTTTATGCCTACGACCGCACATGCCCACATGATTATGTTGTTAATAGTTTAAGTATAAAGGTAAATATTGACAAAACAAATTCAACAATTGCTATCTGTCCAAAATGTGGTACAACATATGCACTTTCAGCCGGGGGTACTCCTGCTTCCGGTATAGGGAGATATCCTCTGAAAAACTACAGGACAAGTTTCCAGGGTAACTATGTTACTGTATGGAACTAATATTATAAATTTTGTCTCGTCCTAAAATAAAATCCATTAACTCCAAAGATCTCAAAGGCATAAAGGCTAAGGTCACAAAGATCTGGAATACACATCTTATCTTTGCGCACTTTGCGTTTCTTACCCACCTACTTCGCCAATTGGCGGAGTAGGTGGACTTAGCTTACTTTGCGGTTAAAAAGGATTTATCTTAATACCTGTAATAGTCGGGTTTATAAGGTCCGGATTCAGGTACACCAATATAATCAGATTGTTCCCTGGTAAGTTTTGTGAGCTTTACTCCAAGCTGATCGAGGTGTAAACGGGCAACCTCTTCATCGAGGTTTTTAGGAAGCCGGTAAACCCCTATTTCATATTTGTTTTTCCAGAGGTCGATCTGTGCAAGGGTCTGATTGCTGAAGGAGTTACTCATAACAAATGACGGATGGCCAGTTGCACATCCGAGGTTAACCAGTCTTCCCTCAGCAAGTATAAAAATTGCATGTCCGTCGGGGAAAAGATATTTATCGACCTGCGGTTTAATATTGATTTTTTTAATCCCCTTTAGTCCATTAAGGTTTTCAACCTGTATCTCGTTATCGAAATGACCTATATTACAGACAATAGCCTGATCTTTCATTTTCGACATATGTTCAAGCGTTATAATATCCATATTGCCGGTAGCGGTAACAAAGATATTACCCTCATTTAGTGTATCTTCAACTGTTTTAACTTCAAAACCTTCCATTGATGCCTGCAGAGCACATATCGGGTCGATTTCTGTAACGATAACCCTGGCACCGTAAGATTTCATAGATTTTGCGCATCCCTTTCCCACATCACCATAGCCGCAAACAATAACTACTTTCCCAGCCAGCATGACATCAGTTGCTCTCTTAATCCCATCTGCAAGCGACTCGCGACATCCATACAGGTTATCAAATTTTGATTTTGTAACGGAATCGTTAACATTAATTGCAGGAACAAGCAATTCACCGTTCTCCATCATCTGATATAATCTGTGGACTCCTGTCGTTGTTTCTTCTGATATTCCCTTAAGTTCACTTACGGTACGATGCCATTTACCTGGTTCTTTGGCCAGAATATCTCGCAGAGTAGCGAGAATTATTGCCTCTTCCCTGTTGGCTGGCTTTCTATTAAGTATCTCTGGTTTCTTTTCAGCTTTATATCCAAGATGGACCATTAGCGTGGCATCGCCACCGTCATCAACAAGAAGATTGGGACCTTTTCCTCCGGGGAATGTAAGTGCCTGTGCAGTACACCACCAATATTCTTCGAGCGTTTCCCCTTTCCAGGCAAACACCGGTATACCTCCGGCAGCTATAGCAGCAGCTGCATGATCCTGTGTTGAGAAAATATTACAACTCGCCCATCTTACCTCTGCACCAAGTTCAACGAGAGTCTCTATAAGCACAGCAGTCTGAATTGTCATGTGAAGAGAGCCGGTGATGCGTGCTCCTTTCAGCGGTTTCTCAGAAGAATATTTCTTCCTGATTGCCAGTAAGCCCGGCATCTCTTTTTCTGCAATTTCAATCTCTTTTCTGCCAAAATCTGCAAGAGATATATCTTTTACCTGGTACTGCATTGTATCAAATGTTACATTTATAATTCAGACGATTTTTGAGAGATCAAAGGTAACAAAAACATTTGTTATTTTTCAGGATAACAGTCGCAGTGTATCCTGTTTGTCAAGTCTCATTTGTTCTGTAAGCTGTTTTAGATTGTCAAATTTTTTCTCCTCTCTAAGCCTTTTTCTGAAAGTGACTGAGATTTTACTTCCATAAATATCCTTATCAAAATTCAGGATATGAACTTCAATACTCCTTATTCTGATATCAGTGTTTACAGTCGGATTGGAACCGATGCTCAGCATTCCCGGATAAACTTTTTCATCAAGCTGAACTTCAACTGCATATACTCCATTGCAGGGGATTAATTTATATTGATAATCAGGTTTAATATTTGCAGTCGGAAATCCAATAGACCGGCCAATCTTTCGTCCTTCAATAATTGTTCCACTTACTGAATAAAAGTATCCCAGCCATCTGTTAGCTTCATCAAGCTTCCCTTTTAATAAAGCCTCACGAATTGAGGAAGAACTGATTGCTCCCTCTTCTGTATGGAAGCCCTGTACCTGCTCGACACTGAAATCCAGCGATTCTGAACATTGTTTTATAGTATTAAAATCGCCCTCACCTCTTCTCCCGAAATGATGATTATATCCTATGATAAGATGCTTCGTGCCAATCTTTTTCACAAGTATATCTTTAATAAAATCACATGCCTGAATCTTACTGAACTGGTTATTGAATTCTATGACTATGAGATGGTCAACATTTGCTTTTTCGAGAAGGGCCTTCTTCTCCTCCATTGTTGTCAGGAATGAGAGATTAATATTATTTTGTTCCAATACCAACCTTGGATGTGGCGAGAATGTAATAACAACAGATTCTCCTTTTACTTCACTGGCGCATGAAACGAGACAATCAAGCAGTGCCCTGTGCCCCCGATGAACTCCGTCAAAAATTCCTAATGTTGCAACAGGAGCAATCAGATTAAGATTTTCATATCCTTCATGAATAATCATTCCAGAAGATTATGTCTGCAAAATTAACAAAGCCCATGGAAATGAAGCAAATTAATGATTTTGTTTTCGTAATTTTATGGAAAGATTTCCAATTTGCCAATCTGTATGAATACAAACAGTTTCTATATGTCTGACCCGTGGTTGAATCCCTTTACACATCTCATTGATAAACGTATCGGGAAATGCCTTTTAAAAGAAAAGCAGCTGGTTGGCAATGGATCGCTCTGTGATTTCGCGATGGGGCATCATTACTACGGCCTTCATTGGAACAACGATTCGTGGGTTTTCAGGGAATGGGCTCCGAATGCTATAAACATTTTTGTTATCGGAGTTTTTACAGGATGGAAAGAGAAACAGGAATTCATGATGAAAAGAATTAATCCCATGGGAGACTGGGAGATAATTCTACCACGCGAAATACTTAAACATGGAGACCTTTACAAACTTTCTGTTCATTGGGAAGGAGGAAGTGGAGAACGCATTCCTTCATACGCTAACCGTGTAGTTCAGGATGATAAGACCAAAATATTCAATGCACAGGTATGGCAACCAAAGGAAAAATACGACTGGAGCATTAAAAATTTTACTGCTCAGGTCACTGCTCCTGTGATCTATGAAGCCCATATCGGAATGGCTACTTCAGCAGAGAAAATCGGAACTTATCGTGAATTTACGGAAAAGGTTCTCCCTGTGATAATTAAATCCGGATATAATACGATCCAATTGATGGCTATCCAGGAGCATCCCTTTTATGGATCGTTCGGATACCATGTCGCAAGTTTTTTTGCTGCCTCATCAAGATTCGGAACACCTGAAGAACTTAAGGAACTGGTTGATAAGGCTCATCTGTCAGGTTTGAGGGTTATAATGGACCTGGTTCACTCTCATTCGGTTAAAAATGTTAATGAAGGTCTAGGTTTGTTCGATGGATCATTGGGACAGTATTTCCATTCAAATGAAAGAAGAAATCATATAGCCTGGGATTCTTTGTGTTTCGACTATGGGAAGGACAATGTGATTCATTTCCTGCTATCCAACTGTCGCTTCTGGCTTGAAGAATACAAATTTGACGGATTCAGATTCGATGGAATTACGAGCATGATTTATTATGACCATGGACTCGGTAAGAATTTTACATCATATAATGAATACTTCGATGGTAATCAGGATGAAGACGCATTGATCTACCTGTTTCTTGCGAATAAACTGATACATAAATTTAAGCCTGAGGCAATAACCATAGCAGAGGAGATGAGTGGTATGCCAGGCCTGGCATCTGATACAGAAAAAATGGGATATGGTTTCGATTTCAGGCTGTCTATGGGAGTTCCTGATTTCTGGATAAAACTGGTAAAAGAGACTTCTGATGAAAACTGGGATATGGGAAAGTTGTTGCATGAACTGACTCAACATCGTCCTGAAGAGAAGATTATATCATACTGCGAATCGCATGACCAAGCCCTTGTCGGAGATAAAACACTTATTTTCAGAATGATAGATGCGGAAATGTATTCCGGTATGAACAAATCATATCACAGTATTGTAGTTGACCGAGGTATTGCTCTACACAAAATGATCAGACTCATCACCTTCAGCACTTCAGGAGGTGGGTACCTTAACTTTATGGGGAATGAATTTGGCCATCCGGAATGGATTGACTTTCCAAGGGAAGGAAATAACTGGAGTTTTAAATATGCCCGACGTCAATGGCAACTTGCAGAAAACAGAGATCTTAAATATTACAACCTGGCAAAATTTGACAGGAAAATGGTGAAGCTTCACGATGACTTCAAAATACTTGATGATCTCACCGTCAACAGGATATATGAAAATAATGCTGATAAGGTTATCGTTTATATGAGAGGGGAACTACTGTTCGTCTTTAACTTTCATCCGAACATCTCATTTACTGATTACGGAATACAGGTTAGCGGAAGGTTCAGGATTATACTTGATACGGATGACCCGGCATTCGGTGGCTTCAACAGAATAGACAGGAAAACTGTTTACCTCTCACTAAGAAAGGCACAAAGGAACATTATTAATGCCCCTTTATACCTTTATCTATATCTGCCTTCAAGAACAGCCCTTGTATTTAAAAAAGAACCTGTACGACGAGCAACAGATCTTTAATCAATCCAGCGAAGCAGGTAGAAATCCTGCTTGTGTGGAAGATCTTTATGCTTCGGGTAGATTCGTATTCCATAGAAAAAAGACCCTGCTTTTTCCGGTACAAGATTAGCCCTGTAAAGGCATTTGCCGCTTTTATAGCTGACTAATCTAAACTCTTCACTGTCAACGAATTCATGTTCACCCTGTTTGCTCATATGTGTGATAATAAACTCTACGCCAACGTTTTCTTTCGGAATTTTCTTTATATCAAGTGCAATTTCTGCTCTGTAATCCTGACCTGAATGGTAAACGTTATCTCCTGCCCGTTCAAAACTATAATTTATAACTTCAATATTATCCCACTCGTCTTTCATGGTTTTTTTCCAGGCTGCCAGCTCTTTTGCCTTTTCAAAGTTATTTCCGATAAGGTATTTATTTCGTTTGAAAAGTTTGGAATAATATTTTTCATAATAGTCGTCAATCATTCTTTTCATGGTGAATTCCGGGGCAATTTTTACCATGGTGTTTTTAATAAGGCTAGCCCATTCAACGCGTACTCCTTGTTCATTAAATGAATAATAGGCCGGAATTATTTCATATTCAAGCATGTTATAAATAGTTTCAGCATCAATATCATCCTGGAGTTCCTGATTTTCGTATGTTCTTTTCTTTGGTAACGCCCAGCCTGCAAATGCCCGATATCCTTCAACCCACCATCCATCAAGAACGCTGAAGTGGATTGTACCATTCATAACAGCTTTTTCACCGCTTGTCCCGGAGGCTTCAAGAGATCTTGTTGGTGTATTTAGCCAGATATCAACACCCCTGACAAGGTATTTCGCCATCTCAATATCATAATTCTCAAGGAATATTACTTTCCCGGCAAACTGGGGCATCTCTGATATTTCAAAAATCCTTTTTATCAAATCCTGACCCCCGCCATCTTTGGGATGTGCTTTCCCGGCATAAATAAACTGGACAGGTTTCTCAGGATTATTAACTATGCGTGCAAGCCTGTCAAGATCCCGGAAAAGCAGGGATGCCCTTTTATATGTGGCAAACCGTCTGGCGAATCCAATAGTCAAAGCTTTTTCATCGAGATGATTGCTAATATTTAATAGCGTCCGTGGGCTCACGTGCTTCTCAATCATGTCTGATTGAAGTCTTTTCCTGATATTTGAAAAAAGGTTCTTTTTAAGACCTGTTTTTACCTCATAGACCTTTTTATCCTCCAGACTATATAGTTTTTCCCAGAGTTTTCTGTCAGTCTGGTCAAAATTTATGTTACCAGTCAACTCCTTATAAATCTTTCTCCACTCAGGAGCTGTCCATGTAGGATGATGAACCCCATTAGTAACATAGCCTATGAAAAGTTCCTCTTTAAGATATCCTGGCCATAATTTATTAAACATACCCTGACTAACCTCGCAATGCAGTTTGCTGACACCATTTACCTCCTGAGACATTCGTGCAGCAAGATAACTCATATTGAATTTCTTATCTGAATCTCCCTCACATTGACCCAGGGCCATAAGTTCACTCCAAGTGATAGTCAACCGGCTATGGTAATGAGAAATATACTTACGTAGAAGGTCTTCTTCAAAAGCATCATGTCCTGCAGGTACAGGTGTATGGGTAGTAAAGAGTGTTGATGATCTAACCGCTTCAAGTGCCTGATTAAATGTCAGATGTTGATCATTTATCAGCCCTCTGAGTCTTTCAAGGCTGATAAATGCTGAATGCCCTTCATTGCTGTGATAGATATCAGGTTTCAAATCCATTGCTACAAGAGCTCTTATTCCACCAATGCCAAGGATGAGTTCCTGCCTGAGCCTGTTTTCATTATCTCCGCCATAAAGATAATGAGTAACTGTTCTGTCCTCCGGCAAATTATCATCAAAATCGGTATCAAGAAGGATAAGCCGAACTTTCCCCACCATGGCTTCCCATACACGAATTTTCACTGTGCGTCCGGGCCATACCAGGCTTACATACAAATTATTACCTTTTGAATCTTTAACCGGGTTTATAGGAAGGTGCGAAAATTCTTCAGCTTCATATATTGTAAGCTGCTCTCCCTTTGGTCCGAGTTTCTGTTTAAAATAGCCATACCTGTAAAGCAGCCCTATACCGGTAATATTAAGATTTGAATCACTGGCTTCTTTTAGATAGTCTCCTGCCAGGATCCCAAGTCCACCCGAATAAATCTTCAGGCAGGGATGTATGCCAAACTCCATACTGAAATATGCAATTGAAGGTAAGCTGTTATCATCCGGTCGATCCTTATAGGATTTAAATATTTTAGTAACTTCTTTCAGATCGGCTACAAAATCATCATCATCTTCAAGTACAAGAAGTCTTTTATAATCAATCTTTTCAAGAAGTAGTTTAGGATTATGATGAACCTCTTCCCATAGAGAAGGATCCATTCTTTTAAATAGCAATTCAGCCTCAGAATTCCATGACCACCAGAGGTTATTTGCCAGATCTTTTAATGAGGCCAATTTATCGGGGACATCGCTCTGAACATAAATGTCTTTCCAAACAGGCACCTGGTGCGGTTTGTGAACAAGTAATCCGGGAGCTTCAACGAACCTTATAAATTCCCTGGGTTCTTCTCTTCTTTCGCTGGTTTGTATAAGCGCATGTTCGTAGGCGTTGAAATAATATTTAACAAGGCTGTCCCACATCGCGATTCTTGAAACCTCATGAGCTTTCTCTCTTGCCGCTTTAATCTCGTTATCATTCAAACCAATAAACATTACCATGAAGTCCCTGATATCAGCGATGACTTTAATCTCGTTATCATCAGTCCTTTCAATTATTGATATACCATTACCGGGATTTTCGAAATAGGTTCTGACCCATAGGCCAAATCCTGAAAGTGATGTAGTAACAGTTGGAATAGAAAACATCAGGCTTTCAAGCGGAGTATATCCCCATGGTTCATAGTATGAAGGAAAAACTGAAAGGTCAAATCCAATCAGCAAATCAAAGTAAGACATATTAAAGATTCCATCATTACCATTAAGATAACAGGGAACAAAAATGACCTTAACCTTTGATTTTTGATCATTATAAAGGTTATTAGCCTTTACTTTCTGCAAAACAGGATCTGTTGAAGGATAATGCAGACTATGTGTCAGGTATCTGTCACCACCGTTGCCCGGACCATTATTATAAAGAATGTCCACTATATCCTGGCGTGGTCCTTTATGATAAGCAGGTATCAGGAAAAAGGCAATACACTCTTTTTTAATAGATTCTATCTTTTGCATTTCCCCGAGAGAGTCAATAAAAATACCAACTCCCTTATTCCGGAATTCATATCTTCCACTGTTTACTATTAAAACGCAATCTTCCGAAACAGAATAACCAAGCACAGCCCCAGCAACGCTAAGTAACTTTTTTCTGGCTAATTTTCTTCTTTCTTCAAATATATCATTAGCAGGAACGAATGAATCTTCAAAACCATTTGGTGTGACAAAATCAACCTCCTTACCAAGAAAGTTGCGGCATTCTCTTGAAGTTATTTCACTTACAGTGGTAAAAACATCTGCCTCGGTGGCAGAAATTTTTTCAAGCGATTGTTTAGCGACAACATTGAACTCCCTGGCGATCTGTGATGGGTTGTATTCTTCCATCTTCCCATATAGAGGACGATTATTACCGGCAATACATCTGCCAAGCACTGTAGCGTGGGTTGTGAATGAAGTGGCGATCCATGGTGCATACTTTTTCAGATATAAAATCCCGGTCCCGGTCATCCATTCATGGAATTGAGCGATAGTATTATGATGATCGTGGTAGAATGTTGAAAAGCTTTCAATAAGTTTGCCGGCAGCATACCCAAAGAGTGCGGGCTCCACATAATCCCACTGCCCTGTAATACTGTCAAGTTTAAATGTTTCCCAAAATCCGGCAAATATCTCATTCTGCTGTCCGAAATATGGAGTAAAGTCAATGAGAATTACAATAGGTTCTCCGGCAATATTCCACCTCCCAGTCTTAACTCTTAATCCTTCAGAAGCAGCTCTTGCTTTCCATTCAACAAAAAGCAATTCATCAGGAATGAACTCCGGATTTTTAACATCTTCACGCCATACATCTGGTCCGATAAGAATATAATTGTCTCTAAGTTCATTTACAATTTTAAGAGCTTTTGTTGAGATGACCGTATGTATGCCTCCAACCTTGTTGCAAACTTCCCAACTGGTTTCAAAAATAAATTCAACCCTCATCTTAAGAAATTATTTGTTTTAGCCTGTTATTCTTACTTTTTGTTTCTTTTAACTGTCTTATCGGATTTGATAGGAGTGGTCCTTTTTGTTGTTTTTGTTTCCGCTTTTGAATTTCTGGCTGCAATTTTAATAACAATTTCTTTAGCTGAGGCTACAGTCTGTTTTTTTTCAGGAGTTTTTTCTTCCTTTTTGGGTTCCAACTTAGTGGTTACCTTTTTTGCAGATTTTGATGTTTTCTTTATGGATGACTTTACAACTGGCTTTGTTTTAGCAACTTTTTTAGTCAGCTTTTCAATCTCAACTACCTGTCTTTCAATTATCATATCTTTTTCTATGATCTGTGTATCAAGTTTAAATATATGATCCTGCTCAGCAGTATCAGGGAATAATTTCTGTAATCTGATTTCAAAGTCACCGAGCACATTCATATAATTCATGAATGCATCGTATGGTGTTTCATAAGGATTGAAATAAGCGTGAACAGCACCATCGGAGAAAAATTTTGTTGCCATGTAATAAAAATGATCGCTCGACTGGAGATATTCCCAGTCCTTTTTTATCTGTTCGTCTTCACATTTGTATACCTTTCCTGCCAGGCTGTATAACTTATCAAGAGCGGCAACCTGCAGTTCATTTCCGAGCCATGCGGTGATATCGCGTTCTTCATCAGCCCATGAGATGGGTGATGGAACGCTGATTGCAGATATTGGTTGCAATGTATCAGCAATTTCCGTCGGGGTCATAAATCTGAAAGGTGTTTTCCTGAGAATAGCGCCTGGCATATGATACAGAAAATCAAAAATACCTGTCTCTTTCCAGTTGTGTTCTCCGAATGTCTCATAGTCGAGAAAAATATTTATCAGTTCGCTTTCTGGAGCAAGTTTGCTTATCCATGAAGCATATTTATCGGCTGTTAAAGGCCACGAGTTCCAATCCCTGTTTGAGAACCTGAAAGCAATATCATCGCTTAACACAAAGTTTCTTAACAGAACTTTTAAACGGGGATTTAGTGAGTTACAATAAAGAAAGTTGGGGCTTTTCCACCCCAATACATGTTTGGCACCCTCTGTCAGGATCGATTTGAAACCCATATCAGCCACCCATGACCCGATTATGTCAGAATAAATTAATTCAGTATTACGGAATGAAGTAGCTTCAACTCCAAGAAACGTCTTTAACATTTCCTTATGTTTGGTAACCTGGTCCTCAAACCCACTTCTGCTTTTCAGGGAAACAAGTGAATGAGAGTTAGTCTCAGCTAAAAATTCCACCATTCCTGTTTCAGCGAGCCTTCTGAAAGAATCAAGGACCTCCGGGGCATAAAGCCGGAACTGACTGATCACCAGCCCTGATAGAGAAAAGGTGACTTTAAACTTACCTTTGTGTTTTTGTATTAGATCCATAATAATGCTGTTAGCAGGCAGGTAGCATTTCTCTGCCACTTTTCTCATAATGGATTCATTAGAGAAATCATCATAATAGTAATGATCATGCCCCAGGTCAAAAAACCTGTATCTCTTAAGCCTGAACGGTTGATGGACCTGAAAATAAAAGCAAATCGCTTTTTTGCCCGATGCACTCATATCTTAATACTTTTTATTACCAATTACTCTGTAGTAAATATCACGAACATGCCTGGCAGAGTTGTCCCATTTAAGTCTTATAACTTCCTCCTTGCCGTTTTTAATAAACATGTTGGACAACGCTGGATAATTAAGGATTCCATAAATTGCATCTGCCATAGCATCTATATCCCAGAAATCAGTCTTTACAGCATGTGTAAGTATCTCAGCCACCCCGGACTGTTTACTTATAATTACCGGTACGTTTGACTGCATTGCCTCGAGTGGCGAGATACCAAATGGTTCTGATACTGATGGCATTATATATACATCGCTCATATCAAGCATAGAAAAAACGTCAGCCCCTTTAAGAAATCCGGTAAAATGGAACCGGTCAGTTATTTTAAGAGCGGCAGCCCTTCGCATCATCCTTTCCATCATGTCACCAGATCCTGCCATGACAAATCTTACGTTGTCCATCACCTGCAAAACCTTATAAGCTGCTTCAATAAAATATTCAGGACCTTTCTGCAGGGTTATCCGACCAAGAAAAGTGACCACCTTTTCATCAAAACCTTTTTTGATAATAAGGTTTTCAGCAATCTTCACCTGTTCAACTGCATTATAAACAGTCTCAACCTTGTCAGGACTAATATTGTATTTGTTTATAACAATATCTCTGGTCAGATTGCTGACAGTAATTATTTTAGAGGCAGCATCCATCCCATTTTTTTCAATGTGGTAAACATCGGGGTTTACACTCCCTCCGCTACGGTCAAAGTCGGTTGCATGGACATGGATAATAAGTGGTTTCCCCGATACTTCCATTGCAGCAATCCCGGCGGGATAAGCAAGCCAGTCATGAGCATGGATAATATCAAATTCATTTTCTTCAGCTATCACCGAGGCTACTATGGAATACTTATAAATCTCATCCATCAGGCTGCAATCATATTTTCCTGAAAAATCGACCTTACCACTGCTGTTTGTCTGGACAAAAAGATTATAAGAAGAGACTTCTGATCTGACCAATTTCCAGAAATCTTCAGGATCGGTATAAGGAACAATTTTTGATGATACTTCAATCCTTTCAATAGGACGTTTGGACCCCTTATAAAAAACCAGTCTGAATGCTACCGGTACCTGGTTTGCACCAACCAGCCTGACCATAGTCTGATCTTCATCGCCCCATGCCTTGGGAACAACAAAGATCACTTCAAGATCATCGAGTGTTGCCATGCCTTTTGTCAAACCATAGCTGGCAGTGCCTAATCCGCCTGAGATATGAGGCGGAAATTCCCATCCAAACATTAACACACGCATATCCAACCCCTGTTATTGATTTGCAAATTCTGTTTCAAGCATGTCTATTATCCTAAGTACCTCACCAACGCTCCAGGCTTGTGAAATAGACCCCTGAGGTGAATGAGGAGGATCACCATCATAGATCTCGGAAATGGTACTGATTCCATGTTCGCTCATTACAGCTTCAAGGCCATAAATCAGTTTTTTTACTTTCTGTACGCCCTGCTGGCCGTACACTTTCAACCACCCTTCACAAAAGGGGCCGTAAAGCCATGGCCAAACAGTTCCCTGATGATATGCATTATCCCTCTCCTCCTGATTTCCTTTACAAATACCCTGGTAAAATTCATTTCTCGGTGAAAGAGATCTGAGTCCTCTTACTGTAACAAGATCTTTATCTGCAATATCCAAAACCTTTTTCATCTGTTCCTTGTCAAGCATAGAATATCGCAATGAAACAGCAATAACCATATTTGGTCTGATAAAAGTATTTTTTCCCTCATCATCATTTACATAATCAGCCAGATAGCCAAGTTTTTCATCCCAGAATATCTCAACAAATGATCTTTTTATCAGGGCAGGCATCATTTCAAATTCCTTAATGAACTTTTTATCATCCTCCATGTAGGCCATCTCAAGAGAAAAACATACAGCATTATACCAGAGGGCATTGATTTCAACTGCGTAACCTCTGCGCGGAGTAACTGGAATCCCATTTACAACTGCATCCATCCATGTAAGCGCTTTACCGGGGGCATCTGCATAAATAAGACCATTTTCTCTCATGTGGATATTATAATCGGTACCTTTTTTAAAAGCATTCAATACCGATTTTGCGGCTGCACCATATCGTTCCCATCCATCAGTGCCGCCATGTCTAATATATTGCTGAACAGCCCAGAAAAACCAAAGAGGGGCATCAACAGAATTAAATGCCGGATCGCTTGTACTACCCATATTTGGAAACAAACCATTCCGCATATTGTTAATCTGGGTATCCAGAACTTCCCTGTAGAGTACCAGTTTGTGCCGGGCCAAAGCTAGTCCCGGAAGCGAAATAAATGTATCCCTACCCCACGCACCAAACCATGGATAACCAGCAATAATAAGAGTTTTCCCGCCCCGTTTTTCAACAAATTGCTGAGCAGCATTTCTTAAACAATTAACAAAGCTATCCCTTGGAATTTTACCCGAGACAGTTTTTGTAAACTTCTGTTTAAGCCCTGATGTCTTTTCCTCTTTGGTGGAAGCTGAGAATACAATAATGTCTCCTTTTTTTGCTTTGAGCTCGAAGAAACCAGGTGTAAACAGGTCCTCTGAATAATCATAACCCCGTTTTTGTTCTTCAGGATATTCTACCCCTAAGTACCAGTCAGGATTATGAATAAATTCAACATTTGTAGAAAACTGCAAATTCAATGAAGGAAATCCTTCATACATTTTTGATTTGATACCGTTTTCAATGAAGTCAACCTTTGTATTTGCAGCCATATTGGCGTGCGTCAGCTGGTGAATATTCCGAAAAACTAGAAACGGGCGGAACTGCAGTTTCATCGGTTCCGATGCTTCCATTATTGAAAACCTCATAAGAAGTTGTTCTTCATAATGAACCAGTAGCCTTTCCTGTTTAAGGATTACACCACCAACCCTGTAAATTCTTGAAGGAATATTATCAATGTCATAGTCCTCAACATATTTATGACCCTTCGGACTAAAATAATCTCCCTTATATTTTCTTATGCCAGTGTTAAAACTTTTATCATTATATACAACTGTAACATCGAGTGAAGAGAGAAGCACAAATCTTTCACCGCCAAACTCATCCACAGGACAAATGAGTAATCCATGATATTTGCGTGTATTACAACCAACAAGGGTAGTTGAAGAATAAGACCCTGCTCTGTTTGTTCTAATCATCTCTCTTCCCAGTGAATATTCAAGATTAACCACTTGACTCTTTTCGAACTTAATGTAACTCATATAATTACAGTTTGCTTAAAAAAAACCTATGTAAGATAACAATAAAAAATGAACTCGCCAAACAGACTCAATTTTGCAAGAAAATTAATAAAATTTCTTAAAAGTATTGCCAGATTAAAAAAAGAATAACTTTGCAATTCAATATATGAAAATAATTATCAATTAACATTTTACTTGATGAATAAGAAGTTTTTTCTCTACCTGTTTGCCATATTGGTATTTGCCGGCTGTAAAAATAATATGGTAAAAATATCTGGAATTGTTGTGAATCCTGTAAACGGAGCATATATTTTTCTTGAAGAGCTGAAATCCAATGAATTGAAGCCTGTGGATTCAACCAGGCTTTCTGCTGACGGAACATTTAATTTCAAAAGAGAGATTAAGCAACCTTCCTTTTATCTGCTTAAAAGTAACGATAACAATTTCCTGACTCTGCTTCTTGAGCCGGGAGAGAAAATAACTCTGAAGGCAAAAAGTGATTCATTAAATGATCCAATATCATTAAAGGGATCAAAAGGCACTGAGTCAATATCAGAATATAACAAAATACTCAGAATAACAATAAAGAAACTGTCAGGATTAAACAACATTTATATGCAAAATGTAGATAAGCCGGAGTTGCCTAAAGTGATCGAATCACTCGACAGCATGGCTCAGGGTTACCTCAGCGAGATTAATACATACACAAAAAAATATATTGATGATAATATCAATTCGCTGGTATGCCTTGTTGCACTCTATCAGCAGGTTGCACCAAGTGCCTATGTCCTCAATCCCTCAAAGGATCTGAAATATTTTGTAAAGGTTGACTCATCAATGTTTAGCCTTTATCCGAATTATGAGCCGGTTATATCACTGCATGAACAGGTGAAGGAGATGGTTGAAAAAATGAAAGGGGAAACTACCATGCCTATCGCTTCAGCTTCAGGAATCAAGGCTCCTGAGATCACCCTTCCAACACCTGGAGGAGATACAATTAAACTCTCTTCAACAAGAGGGTCGGTGGTCCTTCTCGATTTCTGGGCATCATGGTGCGCTCCATGCAGACAGGAGAATCCTAATCTTGTAAAAGCTTATAATCTTTATCATAACAAAGGGTTTCAGATTTTCCAGGTGTCGCTTGATAAAACCAAAGAGGCCTGGATAAAAGGTATCCAGGATGATCATCTGGAAAAATGGATACATGTTAGTGACATTCAATACTGGAATTCGATAGTTGTACCGCTTTATAAGATTGAATCAATCCCCTTTAATTTCCTTCTTGATAAAGAAGGCCGGATAATTGCATCAAACCTGAGGGGTGAACAATTGCAGATTAAACTGGCTGAATTATTTAAATAAAAAACTGAATACAAACTGGTAATCCGATTTTTAATGAAACGAATACTATTTCTACTTGCTCTGGTTCTTATTCTTTCCGGATGCAAAGACAAGGTCAAATTCGCTGTCGATGGAGTTATTAAAGATTCAAAAGAAAAATATATTTATCTCAATAGGTTGGATGTTGATACTCCTGTTCTTATCGACTCTGCTAAAATCAGCAGGAAAGGTGTATTCCGATTCAAGGTTAAGACTACGGTAGCTGATTTTTACCAGGTTGGGTTTTCGTCAACAAACTTTATTACACTTTTAGCTGAACCACATGAAAAGATAAAGCTTTTGTTCAATAGCAAAAATCTATTCGAGAACTATTCAGTCAATGGATCAGTGGGATCTGCAAAATTGCAGACTCTTGATCTCAATCTTGCTGAAACTAAAAGAAAACTTGATTCCCTGAGGACCGTATACTCGAAAGCTTCGGGAGAAGCTGGATTTGATGTTAAAGGTCCTCTGCTTGAAGCAGAATTTAATGAATTGATTAAAGCGCAACGTAAAAAGAATATTGAATTTATTATTAACAACTTGAACTCATTGGCCTCAATTAAAGCACTGTATCAGAGGATCAACCCTGAAACATATGTCCTTTATGAACCGTACGATCTTCAGTATCTTAAAATAGTAACCGATTCCCTTACACATCATTATCCGAATTCAAAACAAGTGCAAGCCCTGGCAAGAGATTTTGAAAAGGAGATGAATCAAATGTATGTTTCTCAGCTGGAACAGAAAGCCAAAAAAATACCTCAGACAAAACTTGATCCTGATTTACAAAATATTTCCGGTAAAAGAATTGCACTATCTTCACTTAAAGGGAAATACGTACTTCTCACATTCTGGTCGGTCCAATCAAGAGATTGTATCGAAGAAAACCTTCAACTGAAGGAGTTTTACAAACTTTACAATAAAAAAGGATTTGAGATATACCAGATTAATCTCGACCAAAATGAATCGGATTGGAAAGCAGCTGTCAGATTTGATGAGTTGCCATGGATCAGCACAAGGGAAGATGATCCACAAAATCCCAAAAATGCAATACTTTTCAATGTGAAGAGTCTCCCTACCAACTATCTGATTGACAAAGAAAGTAAAATCATTACAGCAAACATTCATGGAAGAGTCTTGCAACTGAAACTCGAACAGTTGTTTAACAAATAACCTGGAGCTTTGACAGAAAAAGAAAAAATATATTTTGCTTCTGATTTTCATCTTGGATTACCAACAGTATCAAATCCTCTGGAAAGGGAGAAGAAGGTAGTCAGATGGTTGAACTCAGTCTCTTGTGATGCAAAAGAAATATACCTTCTTGGTGATATTTTCGATTTCTGGTGGGAATATAAGCTTGTAGTTCCGCGCGGGTTTACAAGGTTTCTGGGAACAGTTTCTGCAATAACAGATTCGGGAATCCCTATACATTTTTTTACCGGGAACCACGACATGTGGGCTGGCGATTATCTATCCGGTGAATGTGGTGTCACTATTCACAACACTCCTTTTACAACTATATTTAACGGGAAAAAATTCTACCTGGCACACGGAGAAGGATTAGGAACAAGAAACTACGGATACAAAATACTTCTTTCGATCTTCAGGAACAAACCGTTGCAGGTTATGTATTCTGCTCTACATCCTTCAATTGGGGTTGGCATCGGACATAAATGGTCCTTAAACTCCAGACTTGGAAAAGGTATAATAAAAGAATTTCTCGGCGAGGAGAATGAGGACCTGATAAGATATGCCAGGTCCGTTCTTGAATATGACAAAATTGATTACTTTATTTTTGGGCACCGGCATCTGGCAATGACCTTTAAACTAAAACCGGAAACAGAAGTTGTGTTTCTTGGCGATTGGATTAAAAAGGGCAGTTATGCGGATTGGGATGGTAATGCGCTCACCTTCAAAATATTAACTTAGTCGTTCCTGTCCTCTACCTTAACAGTAAGGGTATAATAAGAATAAAGTTCGTTTATCTGTTCAAACTGGTATACCAATTTGCTTCCCGATTTCCTTGCCATATCAATCAGTCCCATATTCCCGGTGCTGTCTGAACTGATGGTCTGCCCCGAAAGAGATTTTCTGAAGAGCTCTTTCAAACCAACCTTATTATACCTGTTTATTGTGTCGAGCTTTCCTTTAAGATGCTCTACATTTTCATTTAATATAAGGTTGCCTGTAGTCAGGGAATAAACTTCATCCTCTAATTTGATCATCGCAACAGGCATTCCGAACTTTTCCTCGGGCTCCCTTCCCGGACTATATTTAGCCACATTTTCAAGTATTTCAACAAGAATGCTGAAAACCCTTCTCCTGAGATTTAATTCGACATCTTCTTCAGCAAGTTTCGTTTCGGTAAAAGAGAGAACTTCTTTTCCCACATCACTTGAGATATGTCCCGACCAGATCAGGTAAACATTGTTTTCAGCCATAAGTCTTTCAAGCTGCGAAATGGCTTTACCATAAAAAGGTCGCTCATTGCCCCCGTGCACACCGACTCCAACGGAATCAACAGTCTTGCTTAAAATAAAATAAGAAAATTCATTATCAAGTGGAACAAAATCATAATCGAGTTTGTTACCTGTTTTTTTTGCCATCTCTATCAGGCCAAGTCCCGCACCACCTTTATTACTGAATTCGGTAGTACTGAGCATTTGTCTGTACACATTCCTTATCTCGTTTGTTTGAAGATTATTGATCTCATCCAGTTTGACTTTCAGATCATTTATATTGGCAGATGGAAGAACATTTCCTGTAGTCACAGTATAGCCTTTATCTGTTCTTGAATAAACAACCAGGGACATATCGGCATGCTGACTTTGATCACTGTGCCTCGAAACATTCTGAAGACTCTCAAGGACAAACATAAAGAGTCTTTTCCTCCCGATAAATCCAAACTCCGAATTCTCCATTTCCTTTTCAAGAAGCATTAGAAGCGGCACGGAATTTTCATTTGTTACAACGCCCCTGTACACAAACATCAGGCGTTCTTTCATCATTTTATCGCGAATACGTCGGGTAAGATCCATGAATAGAAGATCTGATAATTCATTAAGCCGATAAAAATAGTACAATTTGATTATTTCACCAACAAAAATCTTTAGAATGGAGTTTGAAATTGAATCGCCTCATTTGAATATGTTACTTCCTGATGATATCAACGCTCAGACTCTTTATGAGTGTAAGTTCGGTGCCGGGCTCAACCGGCCCACCCCTCCCTGTCGAGATTGCGATAATTAATAGCTTCTGAGATATGCTCAGCGGTTATGTTATCAGAATCACCAAGATCTGCAATAGTCCTGGCAACTTTCAATATCCTGTCGTAAGCTCTTGCTGAAAGCCCCCTGATATCCATTGCTGTTTTTAGCAGTCTTCCCCCTGAATCATCAAGCTGACAATATCTTCTCTGCATGGACGAAGACATCTGTGAATTTGAGTAAACACCTTTTACTGTCTCAAACCTTTTTGCCTGTATAGCTCTTGCTTTAACAACCCTGTCGCGTACTACAGACGAACGTTCCACTTTCCCGGAATCGGAAAGCTTATCATAATTTACAGGAACAACCTCAATGTGAATGTCAATCCGATCGAGAAGTGGTCCCGATATCCGGTTTAGATATTTTTGTACCATTCCGGGTGAGCACATACACTCCTTTTCGGGGTGATTATGAAACCCACATGGACAAGGATTCATGCTTGCCACTAACATAAAACTTGCAGGATAGTCAACAGTAGATTTTGCTCTTGAGATAGTAATTACCCTGTCTTCCAGAGGTTGCCGCATTACTTCCAGAACAGTCCGCTTGAATTCAGGAAGTTCATCGAGAAATAATACCCCGTTATGTCCAAGTGAAATCTCACCAGGTTGCGGGAAGGTACCCCCACCGACGAGGGCGACATCAGATATGGTGTGGTGAGGACTTCTGAAAGGCCTTTTTGTCATAAGTGCAGTATGATCGTCGATCTTCCCTGCTACCGAATGAATTTTGGTTGTTTCCAGAGCTTCTTCAAGTGTAAGAGGCGGAATTATCGTCGGTAAACGCTTCGCAAGCATTGTCTTTCCGGCTCCCGGAGGGCCGATCATAATAATGTTATGCCCTCCGGCTGCCGCTACTTCGAGAGCCCGCTTAACATTCTCCTGTCCGCGGACATCTGAAAAATCAACATCATATTTGTTTGCCTCGCTGGCAAAGATTTCAAGCAGGTCAACTTTTACCGGGTTGAACTTTTGGGTGCCATTAAAGAAATGGACTACTTCCCCAAGGTTTTCCATACCATAGACATCCAGACCACCAACTACTGCCGCTTCTCTTGCATTTTTCACTGGTACGATAACCCCCCTGAACCCTTCTTCACGTGCACGGAGTGCAATCGGAAGGACTCCTTTTACCGGCTGAAGCGTGCCGTCGAGTGATAGTTCTCCCATCAAAACAAATGACTCAATCTCCCCTTTAGAAACTTTTTCATCAGCCGCAAGAATGCCAAGAGCCAGAGGCAGATCGTATGCCGATCCTTCCTTCCTGATATCTGCCGGAGCCATATTAATAACCACCTGTTTTCCGGGCCAGTGAAGGTTGAGCGCACGAAGAGCCGATTCAATTCTTTGATGGCTCTCCCTCACAGCACTATCGGGTAATCCCACAAGAAAAAACTGGATGCCACGCGACACATTGACCTCAATGGTCACTGTCACAGCATCAATGCCCGTTACGGCACTGGCAAATGTTCTAACTAACATAATTATAAGTTTAGCACATTAAGAAACACAATATCAAATATAGAAAATAAAAAGACAAAAAACAAAAGCTTGCCCTGATTTTCGAAGAAAAGAAGGGGGAAAAGATAAAAGTTGAAGAAGGTTTAAATTCTAAATCCCCTCACAGAAAAGCTTTTAGGTGGTTTTCCTGAAATTTTTAGGTACTATGTATATGTATTTGATTATCAATATATTAACACTATTTATCAACATATTTTATTGATTTACAATATTTTAAATATTTTTACAACAAACAATAACTAGCAACTTGAGTTATTTATTACATTTGGAATAAATTTCATCTTCTATAGACTTTTATAAGAAAACTAACTGTCCGGGTACCGACCTTGTTTTATCCGGTAAATTGCCTGTTGAGTTTTAGACCCATGAACAGACTTGGATTATTACTGGTTTTGTCATTTGCACTTTTCTCCGGAACAGTTTTTTCAGGAAGATCAACTCTATACTGTGAACCCTGCCAGGCCGAATCCATGAGACAGGATACAACTGACATTCAGATGCTTCTTAACGGAAAGGTATGGAGAAACCTTTACAGCCGGATCAGGGGAGACCAGTTCCTTTTTTCCAATTTATTTCTGCCCGGCACAATTACGGCAAATGGTAGAATCTGGCACAACAGGGATGTCAGGTACGATATATGTAATGATGAATTGGAAACTACAGCAGAAAAAGGCTTAATAGTACAGATTAATAAGGAATTAGTCAGCTCTTTTACAATAAATTATGGCAATAATATTTATCGTTTCATTAAGCTGGATAAAGATTCCCTGAATAACATTGAAGGCTACATTAATGTACTATATCAGGGGACTGTTTCACTGTTTGTCAAATACACTAAGAAAATTCTTCCGCTGGCTGTGGATCACAAGTATGACGCTTTTGAACAGACATACAGGATATTCGTGATGAAAGATGGTAAAATGCACCAGATAAGGAACAAGCATAATATAATTCTGCTGTTTGGTAATTATAAACAACAAATTAAGAACTATATCAGGAGCAATAAGCTGAAGGTTTCAAAAAAGATTCCCGAAAGTTTCATTCCCCTGGCCGAGTTCTGGGATAAGCTTGAGTAATAAGAAATGAAGACCATTTATAAAATATTAATATCATTTCTTGTTTTGTTTTCTTTCACCAATCTGGAAGCACAAAAGGATTTAACAATATCATGGGATTATTCAGGTCTTGATTTCGGTCGATTTGTCTCAACAGCGCAAAACCGCGATAGTATCAGGTTTTTCTACATGGATGAATGGGTCAGCGATCTTAAACTGGGAGATTACCAGGGTCCTGTTTTATTAGCGGAATTACTTGATAATCTGTTTAGCGGGAAATCGCTCTTTTATTATTTTGATAATAAAGGCGATGTGATAATTACAAAAGGCTATATAGTCAAAACTTCAGAAACAGAAACAGAAGCCGACTCCAGCCATTTATATATTCCTTCAGGGGAGAATAATGAACAGGACAATTCTCAGATATCTGCAACAAATGTTATTGAAATTGGCAATCCCGCCAATAAAAACAAACCTGGCAATGTGATATTATCGGGGTACATTACAAACCGGGACACTAAGGACCCTCTTGCAGGGGTTACTGTTTTTAACCAGAAGCTTTCTTTGGGGACAATATCAAATGGATACGGGTTTTATTCTCTGTCTATGCCGAGGGGATCGCATCTTCTTCAGTTCTCATATATCGGAATGAAGGGAAAATCATTTACAATCAATCTCAACGGAACCGGTGAAATGAATGTTGAGATGATCAGCATGCTTACCCCACTGAAAGAAACTGTTATTTCAGCTGATAGATACATGATCCTCCGGAGCTATGAAGTGGGAGTTGAAAAGATTAACCTGACCTCTTTCCGTTTGTTGCCAACCTCAATGGGTGAATCAGATATCATTAAAAGTTTCCTGCTTCTCCCGGGTGTCCAGACTGTTGGCGAAGGCTCGGCGGGATTTAATGTAAGAGGAGGCTCGGCCGATCAGAACCTGATATTGTTAGATGGTGCTCCGCTTTATAACTCATCTCATTTCTTCGGTTTCTTCTCTGCCATCAATTCCGATATCATCAAGGATGTAACATTATACAAGGGAGGAATTCCCTCTCGTTTCGGGGGAAGGATATCTTCAATTCTGGATATCGGAACCAGAGATGGCGACAGGAAAGAATTTAAAGGTGATGCAGGCATAAGTCCCATAACAGCACATTTGACTGTTGAGGGTCCCATTAAAAAGGATACCTGCACATTTATCGTTACAGGAAGAACAACATATTCAAACTGGTTATTTACGCTGATTAATAATCCTGCTCTAAAGAAAAGCAGGGCATCTTTCTATGATTTGAATGCCAAGCTTTCGTACAATATCAACAAGAACAATAAGCTGGATATTTCCTCGTACCTTAGCCACGATTCCTTCAGGTTTAGTTCTGATACTGTTTATGCCTATTATAACAGCATAGTGACTGCAAGGCTACGCCATTTTTTCAACAGCAGGTTTTTTTCACTCATCACTCTTAATAACAGCAATTACAGGTATGATATCACAGGCGATAACGGTACAATAAATGCTTTTATCCTCTCTCACAGAGTAAACAGTACAGGACTGCGAGTTGATTTTAATTATTACCTCGGGAGGAACGAGATTAATTTCGGTTCCGATTTTACTTTTTATTCCGTACTCCCCGGAAGCAATAAGCCCGCAAATGATTCATCTATAGTCAAACCCCGGGACCTTCAAAAAGAAAGAGCGCTGGAAAATGCCCTGTACTTTGATGATAAGTTCATCCTGAATGATTATATTTCAATCAATGCAGGAATAAGACTCTCATCTTTTAGTGTCTTTGGTCCGGGAACAAGACTCATTTATGATCCGGCTTTCTCAAAAAGCAATTCTTCGGTGACTGATTCTGTTACATACAGATCGGGTTCTGTTTACAAATTGTATGGAGGTCCGGAATTCAGGGTTTCTGTGAACTTCAACCTGACGAATTCAAATTCAATTAAAGTGAATTATAACAGGACCAGGCAGTACGTGCATCTTCTTTCAAATTCCGCTTCAATATCTCCATCTGATACCTGGAAGCTCTGCGATTATTATCTGAAGCCACAGACAGGCGACCAGTATGCTGTCGGTTTTTACCAGATGCTCAACAGGAAAACCATTGAGGCTTCAGCTGAAATATATTACAAGACTATTAAAAACATGGTTACCTACAAAGGAGGAACATCCATCGGTATGAACGAAAATATAGAACAGGATCTTGTCGGGGTTAAAGGTGAAGCCTATGGACTGGAACTTATGATCAAAAAAGCAGAAGGCAGAGTAAGGTGGAGCGTAGGATATACATTTTCAAAAACATTCCTCAAAAGTACCGGAAAATTCAGTGATGAGATTATAAATAAGGGAAACTGGTTCCCTTCCAACTATGACAGGCCAAGTGACCTGGTGGTCACGTTTAATTACCTGTTCTCGCGCCGTTTCAGCTTTTCGTCAAACTACATTTATACAACAGGAAGACCTATAACTTACCCGATCTCCGCTTACTATTTTAACAATTCTTATCTCATTTATTACTCAGACAGGAACAAGTACCGGATACCGGACTATTCCAGACTTGATCTGTCCTTCAGGATCAGCGGTAACTTAAAGTCTCACAGAATTGCGCATCCAAACTGGACATTCTCAGTTTATAATCTTCTTGGGAGGCAAAACGTCTATTCAGAATATTTCACCAGTTCAAATAACCAGGTGGTTGGTTACAAGTTGTCAGTATTTGGAAGGGCAATTCCATCACTTACCTTTAACTTTGATTTTTAAGGAATATGAAACCGAAGGGATATTTAATTTGTATTCTCATTTCCCTGTTTGCAGGGAGTTGTATAACGAAATTCGTTCCGGAAACCGGAGAACCCCAGGAATTGCTTATAGTCGAAGGGCTTGTTACGGATCAGCATGATATAAACACTGTTAAGCTTTCGAAAACCCAGTCACTTACCAGTAAGGCAAAAGGAATCCCGTATAAAGGATGTACTGTTCAAATACTTGATGACCTGGGAAATGTTTATTCTTTAATTGAACAATCATCAGGCACATATATTACTGATAACGCAAGGTTTCTTGGAGTTGTTGGAAGAAAATACAAACTAAGGATATTGACAAATAATATTAATACCAGTAATTACACGTACGAATCTGACTTTGTGGAAATGCTGCCGGTTCCCCCTGTTGACACATTATATTATGAAAAGGTTGAGATTCAGGAACTCTACAGGCCTCTGAAAGAGGGCTGCCGGGTTTTCATTGACAGCCACGACCCCGATAACAAATGTAAATTTTACAGATGGGATTTTACAGAGACCTGGATGTTCCAGCTTCCTTACAGGGTTACAAACAGAACATGTTGGATTTCAGATAACTCCAGTATTATTAATGTAAAAAACACTTCAGTACTGTCGGAAGACATTGTAAGCAAATACCCGCTTTACTATATATCGCCTGCAAGCGACAGGCTAAGTAAGAAATACAGTATTCTCCTTAATCAGTATTCGATCAGTGAGGATGAATTTGATTATTGGCAAAAACTTAAAAATGTCAATGAAGAAGTGGGTTCTCTGTACGATATTACCCCTTCATTTATACCTGGTAACATAACATGTATCGAAGATCCTTTTCAGAATACGCTAGGTTATTTCAGCGTATCGGCAAAATCTTCGAAAAGATTTTATATCGCTGATAATTTCACCGGACTTGTTGATCTTTATTCAGAATGTCCCTCTGATACAGTAGCTAATCCTAATTCAGTCAAGGGTCTTAATAAAACGGTCTGGGTCATCGATACACTTCAATTGGGAGGATTCCCTCTTTATGTCCTGACAACAAACAAAAACTGTGCCGACTGCACAGTAAGGGGCACTAAAATCAAACCTTCATGGTGGAAAGATGACAAATAAAGCAGGAATCCGGGATGAACAAGTATATTAAATCAATATTATTCTTTCTTTTTCTTTCACTTCCGTCTTTTTTATCGAAAGGCCAGCAAAGTACCTGTTTCAACATCGATATAGCTGAAAAATTCAAAAGGTACTGCAAAACCATACCCAGGGAGGATGTTTATCTGCACACTGACAGAGATGAATATATTGCCGGGGAAGATGTATGGCTCAACGCATACCTTTTTGACAGGATGGGCTCAAAACTATCTGAGGGCAGTGATGTAATTTACACTGAACTGCTGAACTCTGAAAATCAGCCGGTTGTTCAGAAAAAGATCGGGATTGAAAAAGGTGCCGGCCCGGGACTTTTTGTATTACCTGACACTTTAAGCACTGGTACTTATGTCTTCAGGGCATATACAGCCTGGATGAAAAATTTTCTCCCTGCCAATTGTTTTATGAAAAAAATTAAAGTCTACAATTCATTGAACTCCAAAAGAATTTCAGGTATTGCTGGTACAGGAACTATTAATGATAAAAAGACCATTGTTCAGGATTCAGACTTACTTTCCCAGCGGGGATTTATATTAAAAATCAACAGCATCAGATCTGATACACTTGAGGTATTGATCAGTGCAAATGAAAGCTTCAGGCAATTGAATGGGAATCTTCTTTACATATTCATTCAGACACATGGTGTTATTAATTTTAATGAACCTCTAAGATTAAAAGGCAGTACAACCAGAATAAATTTGCCGAAAAGTATCTTGATTCCCGGAATAAGCCAGCTCGTCGCATTCAGTTCCCGGGGTAAATTCCTGACAGAAGCATATTTTTATACCCCGTCAGGAGAAAAGAATCAGCTTTCACTGACTTCACGGGAGATCTTTAAAAAAAGAAACAAAGTTCAGGTTGAAATTGATCCTGCCGATATTCCCGGCACAAAGACCGGGGAAATGCACTTGAGCCTTTCAGCAGCATCAGGACCAGTTAATGATCAGGAAGCTGACATGGCAGATTATGTGGTTTTTGGAACAGAATTCGGAACTTTACCTGATGCTATAAGAGGCAAAAAACTAAACTTGGTTCCTTTGGAGGCAATAAATGATTTTCTGGCTTCGGCAAAAAGCAACTGGATTGACTGGAACGCAATTCTTTCAGGCAATTACCCTGATCTTAAATACAGAATGGAAAAAGATTATTATTCGCTTTCCGGGTTTTTATTAAGATCGGGCACTTTAGATCCTGATACCGGCCGGTATGTTTTTCTTTCACGCCCGGGTAAAGCAGCATATTTCCAATATGCAAAAACTGACGGTGACGGAAGATTCAGTTTTACCATTCCTTCGGCTCTGTCCGAAAAAGAAATAATAGTTCAGCCTGCCGAGGTTGACAGGGGCGATATAATCAAGATAGAGTCATCATTCCCTGATATATATTTTCCTGTCAATAAAATGGCTAATCCACTTCCCGGGATAGCACCATCATATGTTTCGCAGTGGAGTGCTAATTACCAGATATGCAAAATTTACGGAATTTCTTCTACCGGCAATGCCATAAAAGTGGACAAGCATCTGATTGAGCCTGTTAGCTTTTACGGCAAACCTGATTTCGAACTGATTATGGAGGATTATATTAAGCTCCCTGTAATGCAGGAAGTATTCTTTGAGCTTATCCCGGGAGTCGCCCTGAAGAACAGGAAATCGGTCTGGGAGATTACTATTGCTGATCCTGTCGAACACATTATAAATGATACTCCACCTATGCTTCTTGTTGACGGCGTAGTTGTAAAGGATGCATCAGTAATTGCAAATCTTGATCCCGAACTGGTCGAAAAGATTGATGTGGTAATGAATAAATATATTGTGGGTGAATATCTGATTTCAGGTATAGTCAATGTCATAACAAAGAAAGCTGATTTCAGCAGCGTAATACTGCCCGATTATGCTGTGCATATTCGGTTCAGGTCGGCTGATCCTGTCTTTTCTTTTTCTTCACCCGATTATTCTTCTGAAGCTATAAAAAACAATCATGTTCCGGATTTCAGGAATACCCTTTACTGGAACCCTTCACTGAAACAGGACAATGATGGAAAATTCAGGATTGAATTCTATAGCTCTGATATGGAATCAGATTATACAATTAATATACAGGGAGTTAAAGCTGACGGTAAACCTCTCTCTATAAGAAAGGTCATACGTGTAAAATAAAAATTACATAAGGAAGATCTGTTGATGATCCTTTTTTTCTAATATCCGTCGGCGCCATATTTATTACCACTTGCTTTCCGGGCCAATGATAATTGAGTGCACGAAGATCCGATTCAATTATCTGATGACTCTCCTTCACGGCAACATCAGGCAATCCTACAAGAAAAAACTGGATGCCACGCGACACATTAACTTGGATCGTTACGGTCACAGCATCAATACCGGTAACGGCACTGGCAAATGTTCTGACTAACATAATTATAAGTTTACTAGCACATTAGGATACCAATATCAAATATAAACTAATTAAAGATAAAAGACAAAAGCTTGCCCTGATTTTCGAAGAAAAGAAGGGGGGAAAGATAAAAGGTTGAAGGAGTTTAAATGTTGAAGGATTGGAAGGGGATTGAATCTGTCAAAAACAAGTGTCGCCTTTCTTTTAAATTCTCTATTTGTCAGGACAATTTGACCACCGAGACAACAGCCTTGTATTTAAGCGATAGCACTTTTGAACTGTAATTATCTAAAATCATCAGTGTCCAATTAAATATATGTGAATAATGTAATTTCTTTTAGTAATTGTGTAATGCTTTTCGGAATTAGCGGATTTACCTTTGTTCGGCTTTTCTGTGTGCTGGTTTAGAAATTAAGTGGACAATGAAACAGAGTGAAACACCTGCTTATAGAATTTGAATAAAGTTCCTATGTCAATATTAAGCTATGGACCTATGAGTAAAGGAATTATTTATGCTGCATATCATGAAGCAGGACATGTTTTGGCTTTGTTATTAACAAATAAACGGTTTAAATATGTTACGATAGTTCCTGAAAATATGAAGGATGGATATGGAATTGAAACATCAGGGCATGTAAGAGGTATTCCATCTGAAATAAAAAATCAATGGGAAATTCCATCATTCTTTAAACCAGTTAAATTCAATAGATATTTTAAAAACGATTTCATTAAGGTTGCAGGACTTGTCACAGAACAAATTTATACTGGCAAAAACAATAAAACAGGTGCTGGTGGAGATTTTGAGGAATGGATAAATGTCACACTTCTTGGTCTCCCAAATAAGTTAAGTTCAAAATATCAAAAATTTTTACTTGACTATACCAAGGAAGTATTGGAATTAAAAATTAACTGGCTACATATTACTGCTATAGCAGAAGCTTTGGGAGAAAGAGAGACTCTTAGTTATGCTCAGGTTATTGATGTTTTTATGCAGAGTTCAAAAATGTGGAGAGAAAGTAAACCAGAATCAGTCAGAGTATAATTCACCAATGGTCTTTTAATTGTTTTGAATATGTCTATTACCGACAATGAAATACAAATGGCTTTTAGGATTAAAAGATGTGTTAAAGAGTTTTTCGATACTCATAACCAAACAATAATTGAAGCCAAAGAATTAATGCCACTATTCATTAAGAGGGCATATTCAAATCAAATCCTCAGAATGATCTACCAATTCGGAACTTCATAAGGCATCTCAAAGATGAGAAGCAATTAGGGTAGATACCTCAAGCAACAGCCTGTATTTCAAAGATTGCATTATTGAATAATACCTTTCTTAACTGATTAGTGTACACTCAAAAATATGTGAATTATGTAACTTTTTTCCGTAATTGTGTAATATCTTTCGGAATTAGGGGATTTATTTTAATTCTTTGAAAATTTATTCAGACAGGATAAATAGAGAATATAAAATTTGGATTAGTTATTATACATTGCCAATAAATGAAAAAAGAGAACATATCTGAAGCCGAGAACCTGTGCCAAAAGGAAGAAGAATTGGTGAAAAAGAAGTCGTCAAAAACAACTTCTATTCCTTCTGATGAAACGATGAATCTCATATACCAACTAAGAGAATCCCAGTCAGAACTGAAACTGAAGAACTATAAACTCAAACTGGCATTATCCATGGCAGAGAATGCTATCAAATTATATGATTTTACACCAGCGGGTAATTTTACAATTTCCAAAGAAGGAGAAATTATTAAGTTAAACATTTGTGGTTCGCAAATGCTTAGAAAAAAACGCCTGGATTTAATAAACAGCAGGTTTGGCTTTTTTGTTTCTGACGATACACGACCAATCTTCAACCTCTTTATCGAGAAAGTATTTGCCAGTAAAGCCAAAGAATCATGTGAGGTGACCCTGTCAACTGATGACAACTTACCAATGTATGTTCACCTTATCGGCATCGCTTCCGAAAATGGAGAACAATGCCTTGTAAATATGGTTGATATTACCGATCTCAAAAAAGTAGAACTGGAACTTGCCTTGCAAATCGAAGAGAAAGCAAAACTGGTAGCAGAGTTAGTCATTGCAAACAAAGAGAAAGCAAAACGGGCAGCAGAGTTAGTCATTGCAAACAAAGAGAAAGCAAAACGGGTAGCAGAGTTTATTATTGCTAACGAAGAGAAAGCAAAACGGGCAGCAGAGTTAATCCTTGCTAAAAAAGAACTTGCTTATCTAACAGATAGTCGAAAGGGAACTAAAAATAATAGAAATAAAAAAGGAAGTGAATGAACTTCTCTAGAAATCGGTACAGAAAGTCTTTTTGATTAATAAAAAATAACCTTTTCACCCCCAGATAGAAATATTTGTGATTTTTTACTTTTTAACCTATTAATTTCCCATCAATTATTTAATACAATCAAATAAACAACCATTAAATTGGCAGGATAGTCAACAGTTGATTTTGCTCTTGAAATAGTAATTACCCTGTCTTCAAGAGGTTGCCGCATTACTTCCATGACAATCCGTTTGAATTCAGGAAGTTCATCGAGAAATAACACTCCTTTATGTCCTGGGGATATCTCCCCCGGCTGGGGAAAAGTACCTCCACCAACCAGGGCGACATCAGAAATTGTGTGGTGAGGACTTCTGAATGGCCTTTTTGTCATTAGTGCTGTATGATCATCAATCTTTCCCGCTATCGAGTGTATTTTGGTTGTTTCCAGGGCTTCTTCAAGTGTAAGAGGCGGAATTATTGTAGGTAATCTCTTGGCGAGCATGGTCTTTCCCGCCCCAGGTGGACCTATCATAATAATATTATGGCCACCGGCTGCTGCTACTTCAAGAGTACGCTTAACATTCTCATGTCTGCGGACATCTTAAAAGATAAAAGACAAAAGGGAAAAAATAAAAGTTGATCCGACTTCGGCAAGGCTTCGACGGACAAGAGTTGAAGAGGGTTGAAACAAAAATTATTACTTCACCCTTGTAGTAGTAACTACTTTATACGCCTTATTATTTTTTAAGGCAGTTTGTACAATTATATCGGGGGTTTTAAACTCAAATTCCCATTTTAATGTGGCATTTTCAGGATTGGAAATATCCTGAAATAGAACCATTTCACCTGTATTAGCTGATGTGAACCAGGTAGCACAAAGTTCGATGACCGGAGAAGATTTTATAAGTTCTGCAATAATAAATTTATCATTTTTTTTATCATATCCATAAAGTTGCTTTATTGAATCAAGAATTTTGCCTTTAGATCCAAGTTTAGTTTTTCGTCAAATGCTGAAACCAGTTTTGGTTTTTGCGTTCTTTGAAAAATCTTCCGAACACCCCTAATTGCAAATCCGCGCCAGCCAGGCTATAACTCTCCCCTTCTTCAAAAGGAGGGGAGAATTCTGTTTAATTATATCAGTTAAAAATATTATTCAGAACTTCAGGTAAAAATCTTTTGTCAGGTTTTTATACTCATCAGTGAATTCATGTCTGCGACCGTATTCAATCGTTAGAAATCTTTCAGAAGGTTTTATCTGATGTCTGCTAAAAGTTATAATAAGTCTTCTTATTTCAGCTGTTGGCAATGGTTTAATTTTCAGAATATTATTACAATACAACCCATATTTCTGAGCTTCAGCTATAAAAACATTGCCTTCAACAAAAGGCATTATCAATTCTAGATGTCCTTCATCATTCATTAATCTTGAAACTCCCTTTAGTATCTCACCTGATGTCAAGGAATCGTTGTGCCGGGCTGCTGATTTTCGAAGATCAGGGCTTTTGAGTGAATCTGAAAAATAAGGTGGATTGGTTACAATCAGGTCGAATTTTTCCTGTCCCGGATTAAAGTGTTGAAGGTCAGTGTGTTCAACTTTTATCCTGTTTCTCCATCTGCATCTGCTGACATTTTCACTGGCCTGGATGAATGATCCGAGGTCGGGCTCAAGGGCTACTATTTCAGCATTACATCTTTGGGCAAGCATGATTGCAATAAGGCCCGTACCTGTACCAATATCCAGGATTCTGCTCACACTGGCAATATCAGCACTGGCTCCAAGAAGGACACCATCTGTTCCGACTTTGAAGGCCGATTTGTCCTGATATATAGTGAACTGTTTAAAGCTGAAATAATCATTTGCCATTTTTCAGAACTTTTCATTTACGCCCAGACCAAAAAGTGCAAAATCATATTTCACGGGGTCTGACGGATCAAATTCCCGTAGGACATCTGTAAGTTCTTCCACAGCCTTCCAGTCATTCATCTTTCTTGTCAAAAGGCCAAGTCGTCGCGCAGTATTGCCCGAGTGAAGATCCAAGGGGATATAAAGTTTTGCAGGATCAATCTTTTTCCAGATACCGAAATCTACCCCAAAACTATCTTTACGCACCATCCATCTGAGAAACATATTCAACCGTTTTCCTGCTGCACCTCCCATAACGTCGGCAAAATGTTTTTCATTTCTTGATGCATGAGGAAGAGAAAAAAAAATCAAACGCATGTGCGACAAACCCTCTTTAATTGAACCGGAGGTTTTCATTCCCTGAAGAATAACATCTTCCATACTATTAAAGTCGGAATAGATGTGTCTGAGACCTCTGATAAAGTATAAACAATCCGTACCATTGAAAGTCCTGTGTACAAATCCGGATAGTCTTAAAAGTTCACTTTCATTTGCTGTCATAATGAACTCATAAGGAGAGTTATCCATTAATTCCAGCATTAACCGGCTGCTTCTCAGAATAAGATCTCTCCGTCCCCAGGCAATTGCTGCTGTAAGAAAACCTGATATCTCCCTGTCTCGGGAGTCCGGGAAACTGTGAGGAATAGAAATAGGATCACATTCTATAAAAGAAGGATTATTATACTGAAGAAATTTTTCTTCGAGAAATGCCTTTATTTCAGTTGCAGGAATGCCGTTGTATGATTGCTTAAGACTCATTTACAATAAGTCCGTCTTTAATCTGAAGTATTCTGTCCGACATGGATGCCAGCTGGCGGTCGTGCGTTACTATGATAATAGTTTGGCCAAATGTATCCCTGAGTTTAAAGAAAAGCTTATGAAGTTCATTTTTATTCTCTGTATCGAGATTACCGGATGGTTCATCAGCAAGTATGACCGAAGGATTATTTATCAGGGCACGTGCAACAGCGACGCGCTGTTGTTCTCCACCACTCAGTTCTGACGGTTTATGTTCGAGTCTTTCGGACAGGCTGAGAAAACCAAGAAGTTCAGTGGCCCTGCCTTCAGCTTCAGTTTTGCTTTTCCCGGCTATATATGCAGGGATACAAACATTTTCAAGAGCTGTGAATTCAGGAAGCAGTTGATGAAACTGAAAAACAAATCCGATATTATTATTACGGAATGCTGCAAGAGCTCTACCTTTAAGATGGCTTATATCTGAATCGTTATAGTAAATGGTGCCGCCATCAGGACGGTCAAGTGTTCCAATTATCTGTAATAGAGTTGTTTTGCCGGCACCACTTGCCCCGACTATTGAGACTACCTCCTTATCTTCAATCCGGATATCGATCCCCTTAAGAACCTTAAGGTCTCCGTATGCTTTTTTAATACCGGCTGTTCTGATCATAATTTAAGAGAAGGATGGCAAAATTGACAATTCATTTTATCAGCTAATCCTTTACCTCTTTATAATATCCTTCAGAAACGTCTTTTGTCTCTTTCCCGACATTATCCTTTGGCGCATCTGCCTCTTTGCTGACATTATCTTTTGACGCTTCTGCATTTTTCTGAATATTTTCCTTTATCTCATTCGCATCATTACGAATGCTGGAACTCATTTCATTCATACTCTGACGTGCTTCTGACGTAACATCATTCATATCATTCTTAATGGATTCAGAGACGTAGTTCATATCACTCTTAAGCTTCTCTGAATAAGTAGTCACATCTTTTTTTATAGTATCTGAAACATCAGTCAGATCCTTACGGAAATCACTCGTGCTAGTTTCAATCTCTCTCCTGATATCATCTGTGGCCTTTTTAAAGTCACGCATTCCCTTTCCCAGAGTTCTAGCAATATCCGGAAGCTTCTCAGCTCCAAAAAGAAGCAGGGCAACAATGATGATAACAAATATTTCCGGTCCGCTCATAACAATTTGTAATAAATGTTTCTCCCTTAAGAACAGGCAAAGTTAGAAAAGTTTAATGATATTTATGCAGGTTCTATTCGCGTCACAAAAAAAAAAGGCGCCTTTTTGAGACGCCCCCTGTTATAATATGATTTTCAAATCTTAGCCTTAATTTTTGTCAAAGATTCTTCTACTGTCTCATGTCCTTTTCGAGTAGTATCGTACATCAGCGCTGTTGCAACGAATACAGATGAGTATACTCCTGTACTGATTCCAATCAGAAGAGCAAACATAAATCCGCGGATAACTGCACCACCAAAAATGAACATTGCAACAATTGTCAGAACCACAGCAAAAGTGGTATTAATAGTTCTGCTCAGTGTTGAGTTCAAAGCCATATTCAGAACTTCTTTCAAAGGTCTTTTCCGGTATAAAGGAAGAAACTCTCTTGTCCTGTCGTAGACTATTACAGTATCACTCACAGAGTACCCGATTACAGTAAGGATAGCTGCTATAAAAGACTGGTCAATCTCCATTGAGAATGGCATGTGGCCCCATAGCAACGAATAAACTCCGAGTACCAGGAGCACATCGTGGAACAGTGATGCTACAGCTCCGAAACCGTACTGCCAGTAGCGGTATCTCATGAAGATATACAAGAAAATGAGAATAAGTGCTATCCCTACAGCATAGAAAGCATTTATCGTAAGGTCAGCTGCAACGACGGGACCAACAGTTTCAGAACTTTTTCTGTACGTCTTTAGAAAATCTTCTTTGCTGATATCAGCAGGTAAAAAGCTTTTTAATCCTTCAAAAAGTTTGGTATCAACTTCATCTTCCACACCGGTTTCGTTGATCTTGTACTTGGTTGTGATCTTAACCTGATCCTGCTTACCGTAAGTTACCACCTGAGGCAGATCTCCAAAAGCAACTGCAAGTTTGGCAGCAATCTCTTCAGTAACAACAGGTTTATCAAATCTTATTACATATGTACGTCCTCCCGAAAAGTCGATTCCCGGATCAAGACCTCTGACAAATAATGAAACAATGCCTGACAAAATGATGACAGATGAAATAGCATAAAAATATTTTCTCATCCCGATAAAATCTATCTTGGTATGTTTGAAAACATTAGCAGTTATTTTAATCGAGAAGTGAAGGTCTACGTTCCTTTTCAGAAGAGCTTCATATATAAGTCTTGTAATGAATATCGAAGCAAACACTGATGTCAGCGTACCAATAACAAGAGTTGTTGCAAAACCTTTTATAGGACCACTACCGAAAACATAAAGTACAACTCCAGTAAGGAATGTGGTAACTTTTGAATCGATAATAGCTGGATAAGCACGTTTGTAACCATCGGCTAAAGCCAGTTTTATTCCCTTCCCGTTTCTGAGTTCCTCCCGGGTTCGTTCAAAAATAAGAATATTTGCGTCAACATCCATACCCATAGTGAGCACTATACCCGCTATACCTGGAAGTGAAAGTACCGCATTCAGTGAAGCAAGTACCCCGAAAAGGAGAAAAAGGTTTGCAAACAGAGCAATATCTGCAATTGTTCCTGCGCTCTTACTGTAATAGAATATCATAAATGCCAGAACGAGAGCAAATGCTACAAAGAATGAAATAAACCCTGAATTGATTGCTTCCTTGCCAAGTGTTGGTCCGACAATAGTATCTGATATAATATGAGCCGGAGCAGGTAATTTTCCCGATTTCAATATATTAGCCAGGTCATCAGCCTCCTCGATTGTGAAGCCACCTGTTATTTCCGTATTACCTCCCGTGATCTCATTCTGAACGGTTGCGGATGAACGAACATAGCCATCGAGAAGAACTATTACAGAGCGTCCTATATTTTCGCGTGTTATTCTTGCCCATACCTTTGAGCCCTCGGAATTCATCGACATATCGACTTTTATATCCGAACCAGTAACTCCTGATGAGGTTCTTGCAGAAGTAATTACATTCCCATCGAGAGGTGGCCGCCCGTCGCGGGTTGTAATTTTAATTGCATGAAGTTCAAATAATGATTTTGAAGGGTCCCATTTATAAGGATTCTGGCTCCATGCCAATTTAAGATCACGTGGAAAAAGAGCTTTAATCTGATTCATTTTGAGGATAGCGTTTACTCTTGCAGTATCTTTTGCAAGGGCAAGTCCTATCATACTTGTTGCTAAAGGCTGTCCCTTTTGATCTACCCGTGGACTAAGAATACCAAATAACGGATTCTGAAGTGTAAATGCTTCACGTGAGGTACCTTCAGCAACCTTGGTAGTATCTTTGTTAATCAGATCGAGAAGCGATTGATCTTTTTTGGTTGTATCAGTAATTACATTTTTTTCTGCTGATTCTGTAGCTTTGGCTTTAGCTTTTTCAGTATTAGCCTGAATTTCTTTCAGAAGATTATTTGCCTTGGACAGATAACCGATTATCTCACTGTTTTCATAACACTCCCAAAACTCCAGGTTTGCAGTACCCGAAAGCAGTTCCCTGACTCGTTTGGGGTTAGTCTGACCTGGCAGCTCAATAAGAATACGTCCTTTTGTTGCGAGCTGCGTAATATTAGGTTGCACAACACCAAAACGGTCGATCCTGGTACGAAGAATATTAAATGCATTGGTTATGGCACCTGAAACCTCACCGTCAAGTACCTTTAAAACCTGTTCGTTTGTTGAATTGAAATTGATCTTTTCCTTGAGCTCGACAGTGCCAAATACTGATGCCAGCTTGGCATTCGGGTCAATTTCCTGAAAAGCTTTACCGAATAAAGTTAGATAATCTGACTGACTCGATTTCTGAAGCTCTTTGGCACGCAAAAGAGCTGCATTGAATGTTTTATCAGGATTATAATTTGAAAGAGCTTTTAAAATATCTTCAACAGATACTTCAAGGGTAACGTTCATCCCGCCTTTAAGGTCGAGGCCGAGGTTCAGCTCTTTTTTCTGACACTCTTTGAAGGTGTTCCCCAGAAAACTCCATTTTTCCTTGGGCAAGGTGGAAAGTGAATCGAGGTATTGGGTTTCTTTTTCCAGGTTTCCTTTTGCATATGCTCTGGCTTCTTTTTTAACCTTATAGGTTGCACCTGTAAATGAAAGCTGATATAATGATACCAACGCTAATGCAATTGCCAGAACGATGATAGCTGCTTTATTCTGCATATGTCTAGTCTTTTGGGATTATGTTTGATTTTTTCTTTTTCTACTTTATTGAGGCGCAAAGATATTAAATTTTTGCAAAAACATTCAAATATTAATCAGATGAAGGCTATTTCTTTGTGATAATAATCCCCTTTTTATTCCGCCCATGGGGAAAAAATCCTCTGCAAGCTAATGCAATTTTACTTAATTAGTCAGATTTGTCTCCCCCTTGGGGGAGATGCCGCGCAGCGGCAGAGGGGTATTACTCCCGGAATAGATTTCTCGTTAAGAGAGATGGGGCGTAATTATTCAAGCAATTTCTCATAATCGGTTTCAAGTGGTTTTCTGTTTATGAAGTCGAAAAGAGTGAGACTCCGGATGTTAAAGAAAAAGCTCCAGTAATCCTGTAAAGCCTGAACATAAGCTCTTTTATTCTGGTCTTTTCTGCTGTCTGCATCATTTAGGTCGAGTACTGCAATCTTACCGATAAGGAAACGTTGTTTTGTCACTTCATATCTTTTCATGGCAACAGTATCAGATTTTGCAGCGATGTCAACCTGGTTTTTCTGCAGGTTGAATTGTTCAACATCGAGAAAAAGATTCTGCTGGAAATCTACCAATGCCTGATTTGCCTGAACCTGTGCCAGCTCGAGGCTCGATTTTGCCATCTGGTATCTACCTTTGCCAAGACCCCAGTCAAGTATAGGTAAAGTAAAATGCATGCTTACCAGTTGTGAGTTACTAAGATTGTTATAGGCAGTTTCAATAGATGGCGCCTGCTGTGAATAACCAAGCGATGCTGAAATGCTTGCATTAAGCCCTTTTGATGCTTTTGCCTGGGCCGCATTGCTCTGAGCATTAAGGACATTGATCTGCTGGTTCAGAATATCGGGGTTATTTTGAAGAGCCAGATCGAGTACTTCCTTCATATCAACCTGTAGGTTTGGTATCTTATCAGGCAAAATCAATTCCAGTCTTACATTTTCATTATATCCGAGAAATGATCTCAGCCTGATCTCCTTGTCGCGCAAATTCATATCTGCCTGTTTTCTTGCAGTTTCAGCATTCAACCAGGAAAGTTCCATCTGTAAAAGTTCATCTTCGGCAATAGTTCCCAACTGATATCTTCCCTTTGCAATCCTGAAAAGAGTATCTGCATTGGAATAGTTCATTTCTGCAATCTGTTTATTTATTTGTGCAAGAGCCAGGGAAAAGAAATTCATCACTGCGCTCATATGAACTCCTTCAATATTAGAAAGGTAAGTTTTTCGGGCAGCATTATATTTCACAGGCTCAATCTTCTTTTGCCATTTCAAAGTGTTATATTGCCTTATAGGTTGAGTTATATGAATATAAGCAGGATCGGAAATATAATTAACAGGAAGCTTTAGAGCAATGTCTTTATAAAGAGTAAGGTCTGAACTCAATGCAATTACTGTACCTGTCAAACCGATGTTTTGCGACAGAGACAGTGTTCCTAGGGTACTAATTGTATTTTTTGGGGTATAGATATACTGATCCGTGCTGGAATCGTAAACTTTCGTAAGTCCATTGCTGAATTCCGGTGTGGAACCCGACAATGTAAGTGATGGCAAATATTGTGCCTGGTATGATCTGTACTCCCAGTAACTGGAGCGGAATCTGTGTTTTGCTATTAAAGCATTAGGCGATTGCTCCTCCGAAAGTTTAATAACTTCTTCAAAAGTCAGCTTTTTTACTTCCTGTGCAATTAGATCCTTCGAAGGAAGAATAAGCACTACTATTAGTGAAAATAAAAGTAATTTCTTCATTTTTAATTATTTATTCATATCTCAGTGATTCGATAGGGTCCTTTTCTGATGCCCTCTTTGCCGGGGAGTAACCGAAAATTACACCAACAGCTGCCGAAACTCCAAATGCAATAAATACTGAGAAGAAGGAGACTATTGTCATAATACCTGCTAATTGCTCTATCAGTTTTGCCATTATTACACCAAAAAATACACCTATGAAACCACCTGATACACTAATTAGAACTGCTTCAGAAAGAAACTGTACAACAATATCCATTTTTTTAGCTCCAATTGCCATCCTTGTACCTATCTCCTTTATTCTTTCCATAACTGAGGCAAACATGATGTTCATTATTCCGATACCACCAACAATAAGTGAAATACTGGCTATAGCTCCAAGAACGATATTAAAGATATCTTTTGTCCGCTGCTGCTGTTTAAGCAGTAATTCGGGAACGGTAATTTCAAAGTCTTTTACACCTGTATGTCTTCTGGTGAGCATACGGCTGAGAATTTCAGTAGTTGGTTGAAGTTGCTCCGTTTCAGTTACCTGAACAACTATCCTGTCGAGCTGATTATAATTCGTTTCAGTATCACTTGATGCATCAGAACTGCTGACAACAACTCTTGCCATTCCTCCACCTCCGCTAAAAAACTGTAATGAAGTGGCTTCTGAAGCAAGTTTTGTATTAAGAAGAGCTCTGTTCTGATATCTTAACAGCATTGTCTGGATCGGAATATAAATGTTATCATTATAAACATTCACTCCCTTTTCTTCAAATCCTGTAAGACTGACATTGGTTTTCTGAAGTACTCCAATTACCTTCAGCCAGATCCCATCAAATTTGATATATTGCCCAAGAGGGTCAATTTTACTGAAAAATTTTGCTCTGATATTGGCCCCGATAATACATACCTGGATGCCATTCTCTTCCTGAAATGAGTTAAAAAAAGTCCCACCGACCAATGGCAGGTTGTATAAGTAAAAATAATCATTTGATACTCCGACAAGCTTTGCGGTATATTTTACTCCGTTAAGCATTGCTGTTGAGTTAAACGAAATCTCCGGGCTAATTCTCTTCACAGAAGGAAGTGTTTGCTTAATTGCGTCAACGTCAAGAAGATTTAATCCTCTCGAAAATTTCTTTTGCTGTTTCTCGCCCTCGGTAGAAGAAGAAGATTTATCAGGGATGACCGGGTTGATGAGTATATTGTTTACCCCTACCATTTTCATCTGCTCCATTATCTCCTGTTTCGCACCTTTCCCAATAGCCAGCATTGCTATAACAGCGGCCACACCAAATATTATTCCAAGGGCAGTAAGCATTGATTTCAGCTTATTTGAGACTATGGATTCAACAGCTATTTCTATATCGTGGAAATATCTTAATATAAATTTGAACATTTTATTTTCTGTTTGATTAATTCTTAATTGTAGTCGGGGCAGAAGCCTGACCGTTTTGTCCTGCTCCCTGCTTACCAGGCTGGTTCCTTCTCATATTCTGAAATCGCTGCATCATTTCGGGAGTAAGGTTTGGCATCCCGCCTCTGCCCATCATGCCGCCTCCTTCTTCTTTAGCTTTTTCAGCTTCTTGCCTGATGCGTATTTCT
>Ga0187886_1000317_pt1 | contig 62059 bp, 59 predicted proteins | sample June2016WEW_20_1_FD_133001 | JGI IMG/M metagenome (GOLD analysis project Ga0187886, IMG submission 133001) | Peatland microbial communities from SPRUCE experiment site at the Marcell Experimental Forest, Minnesota, USA - June2016WEW_20_150 | ecosystem: Environmental > Terrestrial > Soil >... | reverse complement strand
GAGCTACTACGCCTCCGGGGAATTCCTGGACAGGGCCGAGCTCGAAATGGCCCGGCGCGAAACCGTGGACTACCTCGAGCGAAGCCAGTACGTCCTGCTGGATTTCCTCGGGACGCCCTCGGGCCAAGCCGCGGCCCGTCCGGCCTTAAGCATGGTCCAGGCCCGCGAGCTCCTTTCGAAAAAGAAATATCTCAACCGGGAGCTCGAAAAATTCCAGATGGCCAAGGCCAAAGCGATTTGCGACCAGATTGAGATGCTCTTCCTCGAACTGGCCCAGATCAGTGGCGATCTGCCCGAGGCCGATCTGGCCAAAATGCGAGACCTGGTCGAGGAGCGCCAGCTCTTCCTCAAGATTAACCTGGTCAAAAAAGAACTGCAAAATGGGGTTTAACATGAGAAAAATCATTCCGGCAATCTGTTTCGTCCTGGCCCTGGGGCTGGGATCGGCGGCCTCCGGCCGGGCCTTTCCCCAGGCTCCGACGGACGAAAAGCTTTTCCAGGACTCCAAGCTCCTGATTTTCGACAAGAAGTGGGAAGCGGCGTTGGACAAGCTCCAGGAAATCGTGGATTCAGGCGCCAAGGGTCCCTATTACAGCCAGGCCGTCTTTTACAAAGGGGAATGCCTGAACTCGATCAAGGGCCGGGAGAAGGACGCGCTCTTGGCTTATAAAGAGTACATCCAGCTCCGCGACGCCAACCCGAGCCTGGTCGAGAAGTCTGAGGGCTCGATCATCGATCTGGCCTGCGCTCTTTATGATAAAGGAGACCGGATGGCCTTGAAGGAGCTCGAAAGCCGGCTGGACCATCCGAACCGGGCGATCAAGTACTACGCCGCCTACAAGCTCAGCCTCGTCCCGGACAAGGCGGTCGCGTCCAAGGCGGTGCCCGTCCTCGAGCAGATCATCAGGACGGAGAAGGACCCCGAGCTCACGGACCGGGCCCGGATTGCCCTCCTCCGTGTCTCACCCGAGAGCCTCAAGTCCGTCGAGGACAGAAGGCCTTCGTCCGGGTCGCCCCGGATGCTTAGGATCCGGATCTGGAAAAAGGGCCTGAAGAACCCCGAGGTGTCCCTCAATATCCCCTGGGCCCTGGCCGACCTCGCCCTGAACGCCATGGACGAGGAAGACAAAATGGCTCTCCGCAAAAAGGGCTACGACCTCAACAAGATCATGAACGAGCTCGCCAAGTCCAAGGAGAGCATTCTCCGGATCGAGGGGGAGGACGGCTCGATCATCGAGATCTGGATCGAGTGATCCTGGGAACGAATAGACAATAAATAAAGGAAAGAGAGGAGAACAAACATGAGAAAGACAGCAATCGCCATCCTCGCCGCCGTGGCCATCGCCCTTCTCGCGACCCCGGTCCTGAGAGCCCAGAATCATGACGATTTCCAGGCCATCCAGAAGGCCGTCAAGCAGAACCCGGCCTACGAAGAGGGCAAGGAAGTCAAATGGTTCAAGGTCCTCATCACCGATACGAAGACCGGCAAGGACAAAGTCCGGGTTACGCTGCCCCTGGCCCTCGTCGAAGCCCTCATCAAGTGCGCCGACGACAAGAGCATGAAGTTCAAGGAAGAAGGTTGCGACGTCGATCTCAAGGTGCTGTTCGCCGAGCTGAAAAAGGTCGGCCCCATGGCCCTCATCGAGATCATGGACGAGGGCTCGCTCATCAAGGTCTGGCTCGAATAGCCGGCCGCGTTCTCCAGGGAACATTCTCAACGGGAGGCGGACTCCGGTCCGCCTCCCTTTTCATTGACAAGGCCTCCCCGCGCCCATAAAATGGGAGGGCCAGGAGGTCGATTTGGGCAAGACTCTGACGGAAAAAGTCCTCGGGCTCAAGGCCGGGAAGGACGTCCAGGCCGGTGAGGTCATCACGGTCTCCCCGGACTACGTCCTCTCCCACGACAACTCGGCGGCCATCATCCAGGAATTCAGGAAAATCGGCGTCAAAAAAGTCCGCGCCCCAGAGAAAATTGTCATCGTCCTGGACCACATCGTCCCGGCCTCAGAAGAAAAATACGCCCAAAACCACAAAACGATCCGGGAATTCGTGGCCGAACAGGGGATAGAGAACTTCTTCGATATCAACTTCGGCATCTGTCATCAGGTCCTGCCGGAGCAGGGGTTCGCCGTGCCGGGGAAAGTCATCGTCGGGAGCGACTCCCACACGCCGAGCTACGGCGCGCTCGGGGCCTTCGCCACGGGGATCGGCCGGACCGAGACGGCCTGCACCTGGGCGACCGACGAGATCTGGCTCCGGGTTCCCGAAACCATGCGGATCGACCTCGCGGGCCGCCTCTCCGCCGGAGTCTCGGCCAAGGACCTCAGCCTGAAGATCATCGGCGACCACGGCGCCGAGATGGCCAACTATAAGGCCGTGGAGTTCGCGGGCCCGGCCGCGAAAGAGCTCAGCGTCGGGGCCCGGCTGACCCTGGCCAATATGTCGGCGGAAATGGGGGCCAAGAACGGCTACTTCGCTCCCGACGAAAAGGCGTTCGAATGGCTTAAGGGACGGGCCCGCGGGCCTTTCCAGCCCGTTGCCTCCGACCCTGACGCTCTGTTCGAGAGCGTCCTCGCCTATGACCTCTCCGTTCTCGAACCTCAGCTCGCCTGCCCCCACACCGTGGACAACGTCAAACCGGTGGGGGAGGTCGAGGGCAAGCCCGTCCACCAGGTCCTCATCGGGACCTGCACGAACGGCCGGCTGGAGGACCTCGACGAGGCCGCCCGGATCGTAAAGGACAGGCAGATTCATCCCCGCGTCCGGGCGCTCGTCATCCCCGCGTCTTGGGAGGTCTACCGGGAAGCCCTGAAGTCCGGGACCCTGGCCGTCCTGGCCGACGCCGGCTGCGTCATCCTCAACTCGGGCTGCGGGCCGTGCCTCGGCGCCCACGAAGGGCTTCTGGCCGCGGGCGAGGTCTGCGTCAGCACCTCGAACCGGAATTTCCGGGGCCGCATGGGCCACAGGGATTCGGAGATCTACCTGGCCTCCCCGGCCACGGCCGCCGCCTCGGCGATCGAGGGGAAGATCGCCGACCCGAGGAGGTACCTATGAGCGCCGGAAAAGTCTGGAAATACGGGGACAACGTCAACACGGATGTCCTCTATCCCGGCCGCTACACTTACCAGATCCTCTCGCCCGAGGAGATGGCCAAGCACGCCCTCGAGGACCTTGACCCCGATTTCGCGGCCAACGTCCGGCCCGGAGATATCATCGTGGCCGGCAAGAATTTCGGCTGCGGAAGCTCCCGGGAACAGGCCGCCGCCTGCCTGAAATACGCCGGCCTCAAGGCCGTGGTCGCCAGATCGTTCGGCCGGATCTATTTTCGGAACGCCATCAACCTGGGTCTGCCCGTCGTCCAGTCCGAGGAGGCTTGCGATTCCCTGGAGAGAGGCGACGAAGCCGAGATCGACTTCGCCCGGGGCGAGATCCGCTCGCCGCGCGGGACGTTCCGGTTCCTGCCGCTCCCGGAATCCGTCATCGGCATCCTCCAGGCCGGCGGGCTCCTCGAGTACACGAAGAAGAAGCTGGCCTCCGCCGTCCCGCCGAAATCCTGAAGCAAGGAGCCATCCATGTCCAAGTATAAGATCGCCATCCTCCCCGGTGACGGGGTCGGCAAGGACGTCGTCGAAGCCACGATGATCGTCCTCAACAAGATCGGTCTCGACGCCCAATACATCCCCGGCGACATCGGCTGGGAATTCTGGCGCCGGGAAGGCAACCCCCTGCCCGACCGGACGGTCAGGCTGCTCAAGGAGACCGATGCCTGCCTGTTCGGGGCCATCACCTCCAAGCCCAAGGAGGACGCGAGCCTGGAGCTCGCTCCCGCGCTCAGGGCCAAGGGATTGTCCTACTTCAGCCCGATCGTCCGCCTCCGCCAGGAATTCGACCTCTACCAGAACCTCAGGCCCTGCAAGGCCTACGCCGGGAATCCTCTCAATTATAAGGAAGGGATCGACCTGGTCATCTTCCGCGAGAACACCGAGGGGATGTATGCCGGGGTCGAGTTCTTCCCCCTGCCCCAGGTCGTCCGCGACGCCCTCCTCACGAACCCCAAAATGAAGCGCTTCAAGGACGTCCCGGCCAACGAAATCGCCGTCTCCACCCGGATCATGACCAAAGCCGCCTGCGCCAGGATCACCAAGGCGGCCTTCGAGTTCGCCCGGAAATACAAGAGGAAATCCGTGACCCTCATCGAGAAGCCGAACGTCCTCCGCGAGACGGGCGGCCTGATGCTCGACGCCGCCCGCGAGGTCGCCAAGGCCTACCCGGACATCAAGTTCTGGGACGTCAACGTGGACGCCATCTGCATGTGGCTCCTCAAAAACCCCCACGATTACGACGTCCTCGTCGCCGAAAATCTGTTCGGCGACATCGTCTCGGACCTGGCCGCCCAGCTCGTCGGCGGGCTGGGGTTCGCCTGCAGCGGCAACATCGGCGACACGTACGGGGTCTTCGAGCCCACCCACGGCTCGGCCCCGAAATACTCCGGGATGTACAAAGTCAACCCCATCGCCACGATCCTGGCGGCCAAGATGATGCTCGACTGGATCGGCGAGACGGCCAAGGCTGCCTTGATCGAGGACGCCGTGGCCGCCGTCATCAAGGAAGGCCAGGTCCGGACCTACGACATGGGAGGGTCCTCGACGAGCCTGGACGTCGGCCGGGCCGTGGCCGGCAAGCTCTAGCTTTATGCTCATTCTCGCCGTCGATACGACAACGCCGAGCGGCTCCGTGGCCCTGCTCAGGGACGCGGAGCTCTTGGGGGAGTTCGACCTCGAGTCGCCCTCGACCCATTCGGCCCGGCTGCTGCGCTCCGTTGGCTTCCTGCTCCAGGCGAACGGCCTTGATATCCAAGCCGTCGACGCTTACGCGGTGGCCGCCGGGCCGGGCTCCTTCACCGGCATCCGCATCGGCCTGAGCGCCGTCAAGTCCCTGGCCTTCGCTTCGGGCCGGATGGTCGCCCCGGTCTCCACCCTCGAAGCCCTGGCCTCGAAGATCGCGGCCCCTCCCGTCCGGCTGGCCTGCCCGGTCCTCGACGCCAAGAAGGGCGAGATCTACGCTGCCCTTTTCGAAGTGCGGGCGTCCCGGCTCAGCGAGGTCATCCCGCAAGGGGCCTACGACCCCGAGGCCTTTTTCGCCCGGCTGCCAGCCCACCGCGTCACGTCCTTCATCGGCAACGGCCTGTGCATCTACCGGGACAAGCTCCTAGCCCACGTCCGGGACAAAGCCCGCTTCCCCCGCCGGTCGCCCTTCATCGCCGCCGAGGTCGGCCTGATCGGCCACAGGATGCTTCTCGAGGGGAAGGGCGTCCCGGCCGGCGGGCTCGAACCGGTCTATTTTCGAATATCCCAGGCCGAGGAGAAAAAGACAGCGTGAAAGCGAGCGACGGCCGCTTTTTCATCCGGCGGATGAAGGAGGAAGACCTGCCCGTGGTCCGGACTATCGAGGCCCTGTCTTTCTCGAACCCCTGGAGCGACAACACCTTCCGGGGCGAGATTCAGAACACATCCATTTCTTTTCCGCTGGTCGTCGTCCGCAAGCCCGGCGACGAGGTCGTCGGCTACATCATCTTCTGGCACATCCGGGAGGACGTCCAGGTCAACAACGTCGCCGTCCACCCGGATTTCCGCGGGCAGGGGATCGGCGAGGCCCTGATGCGCCACGTCATCGACAAGGTCCGGAAGAACGGCGCCACCTTCATGACCCTCGAGGTCCGGCCCTCGAACGCTGCGGCCGTGACGCTCTACAAAAAGCTGGGGTTCGAGATCCTGGGGACGCGGAAGAATTACTACACCAACCCGGACGAGGACGCCTACCTGATGGGACTCGTCCTGGATCAATAATCGACCCGGACGAGGCACAACCCCTTGGCCGGAGCCGTCGGACCGGCCAGGGTCCTGTTCTTCCGGCGGAAGATCTCCTCCACGTCGTCCGGGGTGAACTTGCCCCGCCCGACCTCGAGGAGCGTCCCGACGATCGTCCGGACCATATAGCGGAGAAACCCGTTGGCTTCGACGGTATAGATGACTTCGTCGCCCCTTTTCCGGATCTCGGAGCGCCGGATCGTCCTCACGGGGCCCCGCTCCCGGTTCGAGGAGAAGGCCGTGAAGTCCGCCTTCCGGACGAAAAGGGGCGCGGCCGCCCTCATGGCCCGGAGGTTGAGCGGGTAAGGCCAGTGAAGGCCGTAGCGGAAATCGAAAGGGCCAACCTGAGGGGCGTGGACGATCCTGTACTCGTAGACCTTAGCTTTCGCCGACTTCCTGGCGTGGAAGCCCGGCGCCGCCCTCTCGAGGCCCAGGATCCGGATGTCCCAGGCAAGGACGGCGTTGAGGGCGCGGAACAGGTCCTCGTCCCTGAGCCTGGTCGTGACCCCGAAATGGGCCACCTGGCCACGGGCGTGGACGCCCGCATCTGTCCGCCCGGCGCCGTGGACGGCGACCCTTTTGCGGGTGATCTTGAAGACCGCGTCCTCGAGCGCACCCTGGACGGTCCTCTCTTCGGGCTGGCGTTGCCAGCCCCGGAAGTCCGTTCCGTCGTAGGCCAGGACGATCTTGTAGCTTTGCATGCGAGCGGGCGTCAGCCGAGGGCCAGCCGGACTGCCTCCTCCGGGTCGAAGGCCGGGAGGACGCCCTTGATGTCCCATGTCCCGAGGCCGACGACTTTCTTCCCGTAGATCAGCCCATAAGCGATCTCCGAGAGCGTCCCGTATTCCCCGTCGACGGCGATGACGACGTCCGCGTTCATCACAACCAGGGAATTGCGGGTGTAGCCGAGGCCGGTGGCGAGGGGGATATCGATGGACGGATTGGCCTCGGACGGATTGGCGCCGGGAAGGATGCCAAGCGAGAAGCCGCCACCCTCTCGCACTCCGCGCGCTGCCGCTTCCATCACCCCGCCGAGCCCCCCGCACACGAGGAGCGCCCCCCTGGCCGCGATCAACCGCCCGACCTCGAAGGCCTGGTCCAGGGCCGCCCGGCCGGGCCTGCTCCCGCCGATGACGGCCACCCGCTTCCTCTTCCTCAGATCATCCATCTCGGGTCCTTTCTTCTCCAGATTCGGGCCTGGTCTCCTCTATCTCATAGCATAAGGCGCGCCGTTCTGGCAATCGGCATCCCGACGCGCCGGACGACTAAACCAAAATGAGGCGCGGCAGCCGGATTCTCCTTCGGCGGCGTTTGACTTCACGCGTTGCGTATGTTAGAAATGGATAAGCAATGAGGGTTGCATAGGATATGGCAGTCGTTAACTACGCGACCAAGAACCTAGCCATCAAGATCGTCTATTACGGGCCGGGCCTGAGCGGCAAGACGACCAACCTCCGCTACATCTATTTCAAGCTCGACCCAGCCTCCCGGGGCGACCTCGTCTGCCTGGAAACTGAAACGGAGCGGACGTATTTCTTCGACCTCCTGCCGATCAAGGCGGGAATGATCGGCGAGTTCAAGGTCCATTTCCAGCTCATGACTGTCCCCGGCCAGGTCTTTTACGAGGCCTCGCGCAAGAGCGTCCTCAAGGGCACGGACGGGATCATTTTCGTCGCCGATTCCCAGATTCCGCTCCTCGATGCCAACCTGGAGAGCTTTGACGGCCTGCGCCGGAATTGCCTTCAGCACGACATCGACCTCAACAAGATCCCCCTGGTCTTCCAGTACAACAAGAGGGACCTCAGTTATCTCATCCCGGTGGAGACCTTCAACAATCTCCTGAACCCCAGGAAATGCCCCTACATCGAGGCCGTGGCCGTCAACGGGGCCGGCGTTTTTGAGACCCTCCGGGAGATCGCCAAGCTGACCGTCCCCGCGGTCCGGGAAAAATATTTCGGGGAGAAGCGCCGGACAGAGACCGTCCAGCCTGAAACGGCCGGCCAGGAGATCGATCACCTGATGGGATCACCGAGGGCCGCCCGCGAGAACATCGAATTCGTGGCGCCGGACCAGGCGGAGCCCCTCCAGGTCACGAAGGTCAAGATCAAGTCCCCGCAGGACGTCGAGGGCGAGCTCGAGAAGCTCTCCAAAGAATACGGCGAAAAGTCGAAATAGGGTGAAATAGAAGAGGCCGCTGCTCCGTCTTTATCAATAGGACGGATGCTGTTCAAGATCTCAAGCGCTTCGCTTCTCGGGATCGAGGGATACCCGGTCGAGGTTGAAGTTGACATTTCTGCGGGGCTGCCGACGTTCGTCACCGTCGGGCTTCCGGACCCCGCCGTCCGGGAGAGCAAGGAGCGGGTCCGGGGCGCGCTCAAGAATTGCGGCTGGGATATCGAGTCCCGGAAGGTCACGATCAACCTGGCCCCGGCCGACCGTAAAAAAGAAGGCTCCGCGTTCGACCTGCCGATCGCCCTCGGGTTTCTCGCCTACCTCGACGTCGTGCCTGGCGACCGGCTCCACGATTTTCTTTTCGTCGGCGAACTGGCTCTCGACGGGCGGCTGAAACCGGCCCGCGGGGTCCTGCCGATCGCCCTGATGGCCAAGAAGGCCGGCTTCCAGGGGATCGTCGTCCCCCAGGCCAACGCCAGGGAAGCGGCCCTGGTCCCGGACCTGCCGGTGTTCGGGCTCGAGAACCTTATCCAAGTCGTCCGCTTCCTCGCGGCCCCCGGCGAGGTCGCTCCCTGCCGGTTCTCCCTCGACGACCTCGTGTCCCCGAACTCCGAGACCCTCGATTTCGATGAGGTCAAGGGCCAGTACCACGTCAAGAGGGCGCTCGAGGTGGCCGCCGCAGGGGCCCACAACCTCCTCCTCATCGGACCGCCCGGCGCCGGGAAGACGATGCTCGCCCGGAGGCTGCCGACCATCCTGCCCGAGATGACGTTCGACGAGATGGTCGAGGTGACCCAGGTCTGGAGCGCCGCCGGCCTCCTCCACGAGGCGGGCGCCGTGAGCCGCCGGCCGTTCCGGGCCCCGCACCACACGATCACCGACCCGGCCCTGATCGGCGGTGGGCTCGTGCCCAGGCCGGGGGAGGTGAGCTTGGCCCATCGCGGGGTCCTGTTCCTCGATGAACTGCCCGAGTTCCGGAGGCGGGTCCTCGAGGACCTCCGGCAGCCCATCGAGGACGGCCGGGTCACGGTTTCCCGCTCGGCGATGAGCGCCGTCTTCCCCTCATCGTTCATGCTGGTGGCGGCCATGAACCCCTGCGAGGACGTTTTTCGCGGGCTGGCCGGGTCGAAAGGCGGCTGTACCGAAAGCGAGAAGGCCCGCTATTACTCGAGGATCTCGGGACCCCTCCTCGACCGGATCGACATCCAGGTCGAGGTCCCCGAGGTCAAGTTCCGCGACATCGTTTCCCGGACGCCGGCCGAATGCTCGGCCTCGATCCGGACCCGGGTGACGGCGGCGAGAGAGAGGCAACTCGTCCGATTCAAGGGGCGGAAAATTTACGCCAACGCCCGGATGGAACCGAAGGACATCAAGCGCCACTGCGCGATCCCGGACGAGGCCGAAAAGCTCCTCGAGACGGCTGTAACCCGGCTCGGCTTCAGCGCCCGGGCCTACGACCGCATCCTCAAAGTCGCCCGGACGATCGCCGACCTCGAGGCCAGGGACACGATTGCAACCGTCCACGTCTCCGAGGCGGTCCAATACCGGATGATGGACAAGTTCCGATAATGCCCGGGCCGAATTATGGTGGCACATAACTCATTACCGAATTAAGCAGAGGCTCCTTTATAATGTATTGGGCAGGGCGTCACCGAAATCCTTGACGAGAAGATCGAAAGGTGATAACAAACTGAGACCAGAGGCTGATGGAGTGAGTTAAGAACTCTGGAGGTTTCAGCATGAAAGCAATACCCATAAAAAGACCGTTTTTAGCCGCCTTGCTCCTGCTTCCCGTCTTAACTTGGGCCCAGGGGCAGGAGCTCCGGACCATCAAATTAAATGAACCGAACAAGACGCGGGGGCTGCCCGTCATGCAGGCCCTGTCCGTCAGGGCCTCCGTCAGGGATTGGTCCGATAAGGATTTCAGCCTCCAGGATCTGTCCGACCTGTTGTGGGCCGCCGGCGACTATCGAAACGAGATCGGCATGCGGCCGGGCGGCGGGCCGGGCGGCGCGCCGAGGGCAAAACCGGAAGGTTCGCCCCCGACAGGAACCAAGCCGGAAGGTCCTCCGGGAGCCAAGCCGGGCGGCCCGCAGTCTACCGCGCCCATTCTGCTGGTCCTGGTATCGGATATTTCCCGGTTCGGCGGCGGAACTCCGGAATTGAAAAAAGAATGGGGGGCCATTGATACGGGAATCGTCTCGCAGAATATCTCGCTGTTTTGCGCCGCGACGGGAATGGCCACGAGACCCCGCGCTGGAATGAACCATGACCGGATCAAGGAGCTCCTGAAGCTGAAAGATACCCAATACGCCATGCTGAACCATCCGATCGGGTATCCGAAAAAAGCCGGGTGACAAGTCCCTCTTAAGGAGAAACCATGGACCAGAATATTCAAGCCTGCGCGTCTGTCGATAAGACGAAGATCGCCCTGCCGCGAGTCCTCAGCCTCTGGGACGTCATCATGATCGTCGTCGGCGGCGTCATCGGCTCGGGGATTTTCCTCTCGCCGTCGGAGATCGCCTCGGCCGTTCCCGCCCCGCTCTTGATGCTCGGGGTCTGGGTCGTCGGCGGCATGTTCAGCTTCTTCGGCGCCGTCGCCTTCGCCGAGCTCGGCGCGGCCATGCCCGAGGCCGGCGGCATTTACATCTACCTCCGGGAGGCCTACGGCCCGTTGCTGTCCTTTCTCTTCGGCTGGACCCTCTTCCTTGTCATCGACTCGGGGTCCATCGCCACCCTGGCCGTCGCTTTCTCCCATAACATGTTGCCCCGCTTCGTCGACATGACGCAGCTTACGAAGCAGCTCATCGCCGCAGGCTTCGTCGCCTTCCTGGGCGCCGTCAACTACGTCGGCGTGCGCTGGGGCTCCCGTCTCCAGAACGTCCTGACCTACATCAAGACGGGCGCCATCGGCATCGTCGTCGTGGCCGTCTTCTTCTTCACCAAGGGCCACGGCCATCCCGCGAATTTCGTGGAACCCGGCCCCGGCCCCTTCAACCTCCCCCTTCTGGGGGCGTTCGGCGTCGGCCTGGTCGCTTCCCTCTGGGCGTACAAGGGCTGGGAAGCGGCGACATACAGCGCGGGCGAGGTCAAGAATCCCCGCCGTAACCTGCCTCTCGGCATCCTTATCGGAACGATCACGGTCATCGTCCTCTACGTCCTGGCCAACCTGGCCTACCTCTACGTCCTGCCGGTCGGCAAGATCGCCGCGTCCGAAGGCCGGGTCGCGCTCGAGGCCATGGAGATCGTCACCGGGCCGTTCGGGGCTTCCCTCATTGCCTTCCTGATCCTGTTCTCGATCCTGGGCGCCGCGAACCAGAACATGCTGACCTCGCCCCGCGTCTATTTCGCCATGGCTCGCGACGGCATGTTCTTCAAGAAGATCGCCGAGTGCCACCCGAAATTCCTGACCCCCCACATCTCGATCATCGCCATCACCGTCTGGAGCATCCTCCTCACCCTGACGGGGACGTTCAAGCAGCTCTTCACCTACGTCATCTTCGGCGAGTGGATCTTCTTCGGCCTGACGGTCGCCGCGGTCATCGTCCTGCGCAAGAAGCGGCCGGATCTTGACAGGCCTTATAAAACCTGGGGCTACCCGGTGACGCCGATAATCTTCGTCCTGGCCGCGGTCTATGTCGCCGTGGGGGCGCTCCTCGGCTCCTTCAAAAACGCCATGTTCGGACTGCTGATCATCTGCCTCGGCATCCCGGCCTACCTTTACTGGAAGGGAAAGCTCGCCAAGGCCGGACCGTCCGCGTCCTGAGCGGCCGGGCATGAAATATTTTGTATTCGGCCCGACCTACGTCATCCGCCTGGACGACGGGGAGAGGATCATTGATTCGCTCCGGGCCCTCTGCGAACAGGATAAGATCGGGGCGGGGGTGATCAGCGGCCTCGGCGCGGTCCGCGAGGCCGAGCTCGGCTGGTTCGACCGCAAGGCCAAAGACTACTGCACGGTCCTCATCCAGGAACCCTGCGAGATCGTCTCCCTCCACGGGAATATCTCCCTCCTCGACGGCAAACCGTTCCTCCACTGCCACATCGCTCTGGGGGACAGGTCGTTCGGGGTCCGGGGAGGGCATCTGCGGGAGGCCGTCGTTTCGGCAGCCTGCGAGATCACCCTGACGCGGTTTTTCGATGAGATCGGACGGAGGAGGGACGAGACGACAGGCGCCTGCCTTCTCGACCTGAAGCCCGACGGGGATTGACCCGGCGCCGACCTGCGGAACATATTTCGGGGACACGATCCCAATGTCCGGAGAAATTGGGTCATGTCCCCGAAATTCCCGTAATTCCTGATCCGGATAAGGTTGAGAACGTAGAACCCCGGTCTGATCCGGCCGTTCATCGGGCGGCGTCCACCTTCCGGCCGTCCTTCACCACGACTTTCCCGTTCTTGAGGACATGACGGACGGGGTTTCTCCCCAGCTGATAAACTAGGGAGATATAATCGGCCACGTCCAGGAGCAGGAGGTCCAACTTCTTTCCGGGTTCGAGCGTCCCCACATCGTCGTGACGGTCGATAGCGTAGGCCGCGTTGGCCGTGCAGGCGTTGAAGGCCTCCTCGACCCCCATCCGGAGCGTGTAGACGCCCAGCTGGAGGACGAAGAGCATGGAGAGGAGGTGCGAGCTCCCGGGATTGAAGTCCGTGGCCAGGGCAACGACGGCCCCGGCGTCGATGAGCCGCCGCGCCGGCGCCCGCTTGTCCATCATCAGGAAAAAGGAGACGCCGGGGAGGAGAATGGCCGCCGTCCCGGCCGCGGCCAGCTTCCGGATCCCCTCGTCGGAAACAACGATGAGGTGCTCCGCGGAAACCGCCCCCAAGCGGGCCGCCAGTTCGGCCCCGCCGAGGGTGACGAACTCGTCGGCGTGGACCTTGACCTTGAAGCCTGCGTCCTTAGCCGCCCGGATGAGGGCGGCCGTCTCGTCCAGGGAGAAGATTCCCGGCTCGCAGAAGACGTCGAAGAACTCCGCCAGGCCCCGGCGTCTCACTTCGGGGATGAGGGTTCGGATAAGGAGGTCGATATACTCATCCCTGCGGTCCCGGAATTCCGGCGGGATCTCGTGGGCGCCCATGAAGGTGGGGACGACGTCCACGGGATGGAGCGGGCCGAGGTCCCTCAGGACCTCGAGCTGCTTGATCTCGTCGTCGACGTTCAGGCCGTAGCCGCTCTTGGCTTCGACGGTCGTTGTCCCGGTGAGGAGCATTTCGTCGAGTCGCCGCAGGCAGAGGGCGCGGAGCTCGTCCCTGGTCGCGGCCCGGGTGGCCTTGACCGTTGTCTGGATGCCCATGCCCTTCGCGGCCAGGTCCTGGTAGGTCCAGCCCTGGAGCCGGAGCCCGAATTCCCGCTCCCGGTCCCCGGCGAAGGGGAGGTGGGTGTGGGAGTCGACGAAGCCCGGGCAGCCCACCATCCCGCTCGCGTCGATCCACGTGGCGTCGCCGGTCGCCCGGACGTTGGCCCGACACTCCCGCTCGGTCCCGATGAAAACGATCCGGCCCCGCTCGGACGCGATCCAGCCGTTCTCGACGACGCCGAGGTCGCGGAGGGCCTCCTTGCGCTTGGGAACGGGCCCCCCGCAGGTCAGGAGCTGGCGGCAGCCGGCGACGACGCAATCAGCCGATATCATGGGGCGTTTTTCTCAGGGACGAGTGCTTGGTCCTGCGGATGAAGGACGGGGTCTCGTAGGAATCCCACTGCTTGTCGCTGAAGCCCGGCTCCCAGGCCGGCGCGCCACCGCTCTTGGGCTCGAAGATGTAGGTCGGCGTGTCCTGCCGGACGGGGAAGGGGGGCGGCGTCTTGCCCCGGGCCGGCGTCCGGGCCGGGGGCTCGGCCGGTCCGAGCTCCTTCACCGGGCTCTCATCGAAGCCCGTCGCGATCACGGTCACCTTTACGGTATCTTTCATGCTCTCGTCGATGACCGTGCCGAAAATGATGTTGGCCTCCGGGTCGGCCAGGCTGTGGATGAGCTGGGACGCTTTGGAGACCTCGTGAAGGGTCATGTCCTTTCCGCCCGTGATGTTGATGAGGACCCCGTGCGCGCCTTCGATGGACGTGTCCACGAGGAGCGGGCTGGAGATGGCCTTCTGGGCTGCGTCGAGGGCCCGGCTCTCGCCCGAGGCGAGCCCGGTGCCCATGAAGGCGACGCCCATGCCTTTCATGACGGATTTGACGTCGGCGAAGTCCAGGTTGATCAGCCCGGGCTTGGTAATGAGGTCGGAGATGCCCTGGGCCGCCTGCCTCAGGATGTCGTCGGCCATCCGGAAGGCGTCCTGGATGGACGTGTTGAGGTTGACCGTCTGGAGGAGCCGCTCGTTCGGGATGGCGATGACCGTGTCCACGGCCGACTTGAGCTCCGCGAGCCCGTCCTCCGCCTGCTTGGCCCGGACCCGGCCTTCGAACTCGAAGGGCAGGGTGACGATGGCGATCACGAGGATGTCCATCTCGGCGGCCAGGTTGGCGATGATGGGCGTCGAGCCCGTCCCCGTGCCGCCGCCCAGGCCGGCCGTCAGGAAGACCATGTCGGCGCCCTGGAGGATCTCGATCAGGCGCTCCGTGTCCTCCATGGCCGCCTGTTTTCCGACCTCGGGATGCCCGCCCGAGCCGAGGCCCTTGGTCAGCTGGTGGCCGATCTGGATCTTCGTCCGCGACCGGTTGGTGTTCAGGGCCTGGAGGTCCGTGTTGACGGCGATGAACTCGACGCCTTGGACGCCGTGGTCGATCATCCGGTTCACGGCGTTCCCTCCGCCCCCGCCGAGGCCGACGACCTTGATCTTGGCCCCGAGGTGGTCCTCGACCAGGTGGAATTTCAGTCTGCCGGCGTCATCACTCATGTTTGCCTCCTTATCCTTCCTTGAACCATTCTTTGAATTTTGTGAACGTGCCCTTTTTTCTGTCCCTGGACAGGCCTCTCTCCTGCCAGATATGAAAACCGTACAGGGTGAGTCCGACCGATGTTGCGAAATCCGGCGTCGAGACCCGGTCGACCAGGCCGCCGACGCCGCTCGGGTCGCCCCGGCGCACCGGGAGGTCGAAGATCTCCTCGGCGACCTCCTCCAGGCCCTCGAGGAGGGCCGTGCCGCCGGTCAGGACGATCCCGGAGTTCAGCGATTTGTCGTAGCCCATCCTCTTGATGTCGGAGTCCACGAGCCGGAAGATCTCCTCCGCCCGGGGCTGGATGATGTCGGCCAGGAGCTGGCGGGACAGGACCCGCGGCTTCCGGCCCTTGCCGACCGAGGGAACCTCGATCGTCTCCTGTTCCTCGACGAGGGGGCCGGCGACGCAGCCGTATTTTTTCTTGATCTTCTCGGCCTCGGGGATGGGCGTCCGGAGGCCGACGGCGATATCGTTCGTGACGTTGTCCCCGCCGATGGGGATGGTCGAGGTGTACCAGAGGCTGCCGCGCTCGAAGATGGCGACCTCGGTCGTCCCGGCGCCGATGTCGATCTGGCCGACGCCGAGCTCCCTCTCGTCGGAGGTCAGGATGGAATAGGACGTCGCGATCTGGTTGAGGACGATCTCCTCGATGCCGATCCCGGCCCGCTCGATGCAGCTCTTGAGGTTCTGGACCGACGTCAGGGCGGCCGTGATGATGTGGACGTTGACCTCGAGCTTGATGCCGCTCATGCCCGCGGGGTCCTTGATGCCGTCCTGGTCGTCGACGATGAACTCCTGGGGGATGATGTGGATGATCTCCCGGTCGGGCGGGATGGGGATGGCCTTGGATTGGTCGACGACCCGCCGGACGTCCTCCCGGGTGATCTCCCGGTTCTTCCCGGAGGCGGCGACGACGCCCTTGCTGTTGAAGCTCTTGATGTGGGCTCCGGAGATGCCGAAGAAGGCGGAGCCGATCTCGACCCCGGCCATGAGCTCGGCCTCTTCCTGGGCTTTTTTGATGGCCGACGTCGTCGCCTCGAGGTCCACGACGACGCCCTTCCGGAGCCCGTGCGAGTCCGCGGTGCCGATGCCGATGATCTCGACCTTGCGCTCGTCGGTGATCTCGCCGATGATGGCGACGACCTTTCTCGTCCCGATGTCGAACCCAGTGATGTAGGTGCTCTTGGCCATTATTCGGCCTCCTTTTGAGACTTGGCGGGCGGGGCGTCGGCCTGCGGCCCCCGGGGCCGGACGATCACCCGGCCGTCGAAGCGCAGGTCGACGGTGTCAAAAGCCCCGAACTCGCCTTCCCACACTTCCCTGTGGGCCGCGAAAAAGTCCAGCCTCTCCCGGACGAACGTTCCGTCTAGGATAAAGCGCAGAGGGTCCTCCCTGAACTGGAGCGTGATCCGGCCGTCGTCCGAACATTCGAGGGTGGCGAGCCGGGCCCTTTCGGCGGGGGACAGGCCTTCGAGGCAGGCCCTGGCGGTCTCCCATTTCTCCTCGAAGCGGTTGAGGAACGAGCCTTCATCCCTGACCACGGGCAGGGCCCACTCTCCGACGGGGACGGACGGCTCGAGGACGGTCCCGTCCTCGGCCAGGAGCGACAGGCTCCCCCTTTCGAGAAGGGCGAAGGGAACCCTTTCTGTGATCTCGATCTTCAGGGCGGACGGGAAGACCTTCTGGACGCGGGCGTCCTTGACCCAGGAGTAGGACTTGAGCTCCTTCTGGAGAAGCGGGAGGTCGCAGAGCAGGACGTTGCCGAGGGGGCGGGACGAGAGGTACCGGCCGATGGTCCGGCGCACCCGCTCGCGGCCGCCGCGGAGCTCGTAGGTCCGGATCGTCAGCCTGTCCCAGGAAACGAGGAAGAGATACGTCCTTTCGAGGGCGAAGAAGAAGGCGGCCAGAACGGCGAACAGGGCCAGGACATGCTTGGGGCGAAGGGTCAGCCTTTTCCGGCTTCTTTGCAGAGAGGGGAACCCGTGGCCTCGCTGGAAGACCAGCGGCCGGCTGCCAAGGGCGATCCCTTTGCCGCCGGACCCGTGATCGATCAAAGTGGCCATGTCAGGTCCGGGCCTCAAGTCTGGCGATGATGTCCGGGATGATCCGGTTGACGTTCCCGGCCCCGAGGATGATGAGCATGTCGCCCGGCGCCGCGACCTTCTCGACAAGGGCAGGGATACTCTTGAGGTCGGGCTCGAAGCGGACGTTCTTGTGGCCGAACTGCCGGACCTCATCGAACAGAGCCCGGCCCGAAACGCCGGGGATGGGATCCTCGCCGGCCGGATAGATCTCGGTCAGGACGAGCACGTCGGCCTGGTCGAAGGAGGTGGCGAACTGGGTCATGAGCTTGGAGAGCCGGGTGTAGCGGTGGGGCTGGAAGACGGCCACCACGCGGCGCGTCCAGCCCCGCCTGGCGGCCTCGAGGGTCGCCTTGATCTCGGTCGGGTGATGGGCATAATCCTCGATGACCATGATATCCCCGACGGTCTTCCTGAGCTCGAACCGGCGGCCCGTCCCCGTGTAGTTCCCCAGGGCCTCGAGGATGGTCTCGGCCGGGATCCCCAGGTCGAGCCCGACGGCCGTCGCGGCCATGGCGTTCGAGATGTTGTGCAAGCCGGGAACCTGGAGCCTGAGGTCGCCGAGCTTTTTCCCCTTGTAGAAAACGACCGACGAGCTCCGGAAACCGTCGAACCCGAAGTCCCGGGCCGAGACGTCGGACGGAGCGGAGAACCCGTAGGTGATAATCTTCCGCTCGATCTCCGGGATGATCCCCTGGAGGTTGGGGTCGTCGAGGCAAAGGATGACCGGGCAGTAGAAGGGGACCTTGTTGGCGAAGTTGACGAAGGTCTTCTTGATGTCGTCGAGGCTCCGGTACTGGTCCAGGTGTTCCTCGTCGATGTTCGTCAGGACGGCGATGAAGGGGGAGAGGTAGAGGAAAGACCGGTCGCTCTCGTCCGCCTCGGCCACGATGAAGTCGCCGGCGCCGAGCTTGGCGTTGGCCCCGATCGTGTTCAGCCGGCCGCCGACGATGATCGTCGGGTCGTATCCGCCCGCTTCGAGGACCAGGGCTGTCATGGAGGTCGTGGTCGTCTTGCCGTGGGACCCGGCGACGGCGATGCCGTATTTCATGCGCATGAGCTCGGCCAGCATCTCCGCCCGGGGGATGACCGGGATGAGCCGGGCCCTGGCCCGCTGGACCTCGACGTTGTCTTCGCGGACCGCCGAGGAGATGACGACGACGTCCGCGGCCTTGACGTTTTCGGCCTTGTGGCCGATGGAAATGTCGGCGCCGAGGCGGGCCAGCCTCTGTGTCGCCTCGTTCTCCTGCAGGTCGGAGCCCGAGACCCGATAGCCGAGGTTGAGGAGGACTTCGGCGATCCCGTTCATGCCCGTCCCCCCGATTCCCACCATATGGATATGGTTCAGCTTGCGGTAGACTTTTTTCGTCATGAGTGCAGCTCCGGGGCGTGCCCGTCCATGAGGGAGAGGCAGAGGCCGGCGATCTTCGAGGCCGGGTTCTCCGTCCTGAGGGAGAGAAGGCTCGTCTCCATGGCGTCGAGATCGGCCGGCCGGCTCAGGTAATGGAAGAGGCGTCCGGCCACCGTCTCGGGAGTGAGCCGGACCTCGGGGATGACCTCGGCCCCGCCGACCCACTCGAGCTCGCGGGCGTTGGCTGTCTGATGGTCCTCCGACGCCCCCGCGAAGGGGACGAGGATAGCCGCTTTCCGGGCCGCGATGATCTCGGCCAGGGTCGTGGCCCCGGCTCGGCTGACAACGAGGTCGGCCCGGCCGAAAGCCCCGGGCATGTCCGAGATGTAAGGAGCCACGGCGTCCGGGTCGAAACCGCTGGCCCGGTATTTCGAAACCACCCAGTCCAGGTCCCTCGTTCCGGTCTGATGGACGATCCGGAACCTGTCCCTGAGCGGCACGAGGAGGGGCAGGGCCGCGGTGACTTTTTCGTTGAGGAAGCGGGAACCCTGGCTTCCTCCGAAGACCAGGACCGAAAGCGGCCCGCTCCTGGCCTTGGCCGGCAGGGCGTAAAACTCCTCCCGGACCGGGTTGCCGAGGCAGACCCCCTTGCCCCTGAAATAGGGGAGGGAGCTCTCGAAAGCGACGACCGCTTTTCGGACCCAGCGGGCCAGCAGCCGGTTGGTGAAGCCCGGATGCGCGTTCTGTTCCATGATGAGCGTCGGGATCCCTTGCCAGGATGCCAGGAGGACGATCGGGCCCGAGCTGTAGCCGCCGACACCGATGACCAGGCCGGGCTTTGTCCGGCGCAGGATGGAGAATGATTGGGCGAACGAGAGGGGAAGGATGGCCAGCGCTTTCAAACTCCTGAAGCCCCGGCCCTTCAGGCCCTCGATCCGCATCGGGATGAACCGGACCCCGTATTCGTCCATAATCTTCTTTTCCACGTCCCGGTGCGTCCCGATATAGGTGAGCTCGATCGACCCATCCATTTCCCGGAGCTTCCGGCCGACGACCAGGGCGGGGTAGAGATGCCCCCCCGTGCCGCCGCCGCTGATGATGATCATCCGCTCTTTCATATCCTCTCCTTGGCCCCGTTCTCGGCCTTCTTCTGGCTGATATGGAGGAGGAGGCCCACGGCAGCCAGGCTGCAGAAAAGCGAAGACCGGCCATAGGAAATGAGAGGCAGGGGGATCCCCTTGGTCGGCCCGAGCCCGAGGACGATGGTGATGTTCATGAGGGCCTGGGCGACGATGGCGAAGGTGACGCCGGCGGCGATCATCCGGCGGGTCGGGTCGGGCGCCGCCAGGGCGATCCGGACGCCCCTCCAGAGGAAAAGGAGATACAGGGCGAGGGTGATCACGGCTCCGGCGAGCCCGGTCTCCTCGCCGAGGATGGCGTAGATGAAGTCGGTGTGGGCGAAGGGGAGGAAATAGAGCTTCTGGGTGCTTTGGCCGAGGCCCACCCCGATGAGTCCCCCGGCGCCCACGGCGATCTTCGACTGGTCGACCTGGTAATAGGAGCCGAGGGGGTCCTTGGACTGGGAGAAGAAGCCATGGATACGGCCGATGCGGTAGGAGGCGGAGAAGAGGAACAGGGTGAACAGGATGAGAAAGGCCGCGCCCAGGATCAGGAAATTCTTGACCTTGACCCCGCCGATGTAGAGCATCAGGCAGGCCATCATGGCGAGGAGGATGGCGGTGCCGAAGTCAGGCTCCATCAGGACCAGGAAAAGCATGACGACGAGGACGCCCAAGGGGAGGGCCAGCGTTTTCCATTCGTTCAGGCGGTCCTTCCTGTTCTCACAGTACCAGGCGAAGAAGAGGATCAGGCTGAGCTTGGCCAGCTCCGAGGGCTGGAAGCGGAATCCGAAGAAGACGATCCAGCGGTTGGTGTGGGCGATGCTGGGCATCGCCAGGCAGAGCGTCAGTAGGAACGCGGAGACGGCCATGAGCCCGTAGACGAAGGCCGGATGGAGGTAGAAGGTCTTCCGGATCGAGAGGAGGACGAGGATCAGGGCGAAGCCGGCGGCCGCTCCCATGACCTGCTGGATGAGGTAGTAGGTCATCTGGTGGTGGGTCTCTTCCGCCACGTATCCCGAAGACGAAAAGACCATGACGATCCCAATGGTCACCAGGAACAGGGTGATGAGAAAGAGCGGGATGTCGAAGCCGATCCGTCGGTAGGCACGCATCGTCCTATCCCCTCCGTCCCCGGGCCCGGCCGGCGAGCTTCCGGACCTCGCTCTTGAAGGTCCGGCCCCGTTCCTCGAAATTCTTGAACATGTCCCAGCTCGTGCAGGCCGGCGCGAGAAGGACGATGTCCCCGGGCGAGGCCTTGTCGAAGGCCAGGCGGACGACGTCGCGGTACGTGGCGGCCCGCTCCGTCGGGACCGTCCCCTCGAGCGCGGCCTCGATCTTCCCGGCGGCCTCGCCGACCAGGACGACCGAGCGGACGTTCCTCCTGACGGCCCGGCGGAGGGGCGCGAAGTCGGCGCCCTTGTCCCGGCCGCCCAGGATGAGGACGATCTTGTGGTCGAAGCTCGCCAGCGCCTTCAGGGCAGCATCCACGGTCGTCGCCTTCGAGTCGTTCACGAAACGGACGCCCCGGAAGGTCAGAACGTCTTCCAGCCGATGCTCGAGTGCCCGGAAGGTCAGAACGGACCGCCTGATCCCGGCCGCCGGCACGCCGAAGATGTGCCCGATGAGGGCCGCCGCCATCACGTTCTCCTGATTGTGGGTCCCCGGGAGCGGGATCCGGGACGTCCGGATGAGCCTCTCCGCCTTCCCGTCGCGGACGACGATCCAGCCTTTCTCAAGCCCCGCGCCCGGGACCGGCTTCCTCTTCCGGCTGAAACCGTAGACGGCCGCCGCGGTCTCTTTGGCCAGTCCCCAGACCAGCGGGTCGTCGCGGTTGAGGATGACCGAGGCCTCCGGGCCCGGCCGGAGAAAAAGCTTTTTCTTGGCGGCGGAGTAGCCGTGGAAGCTCTTGTGCCAGTCCAGGTGGTTCTGCGAGATGTTGAGGAAGGCGGCGACGTCGGCTTTGAAGAGCTCGGTGTATTCGAGCTGGAAGCTCGAGATCTCGGTGACGTAGATCTGGTCGCTCCGGCTTCTGTCCGCGAAGGAGATGAGGGGGGTGCCGATATTCCCCGCCAGGCGGGCCTTGAGCCCGGCCTCCTTCAGGATCTTGTGGGCCAGGGTCGTGGTCGTTGATTTCCCATTGGACCCGGTGATGGCCACGATCTTTCCCTCGAGGAACCGGTAGGCCAGCTCGATCTCGGAAAGGACGGGGATCCCCTTCTCGCGCGCGGCCTTGATCTCCGGCAGGGGAGGCACCCCCGGGCTGGGGATGATGAGGTCGGCATCGAGGAACGTCTGGAGCCTGTGGCCGCCCGTCTCGAACAGGACCCCCCGCTCCCTCCACGGCCCGATCTTTTTCGCGAGCTCCGCCTCGGGCTTTTTCTCGGTCACGAGGACCCGGGCGCCCCGGCCGGGCAGGAACCGGCAGAGGGCTTCGCCCGTCCGCTCGAAGCCGACGATGAGGACTTTTTTATCCCGCAGCTCCATGGCTATCTCAACTTCAGGGTCGAAAGGCTGAACAGGGCGAAGATGATCCCGATGATCCAGAAGCGGATGACGATCTTCTCTTCCGGCCAGCCCGAGAGCTCGAAGTGATGGTGGAGGGGCGCCATCTTGAAGATGCGCTTGCCTCCCGACAGCTTGAAATACGAAACCTGGAGAAGGACCGAGGCCGCCTCCAGGATGAAGACGCCGGCCAGGGCGAACAGCAGCAGCTCCTGCTTGATGAGGATGGCGATGATGCCGAGTGTCCCCCCCAGGGCGAGGGCGCCGACGTCGCCCATGATGACCTGGGCGGGGTGGGCGTTCCACCAGAGAAAACCGAGGCAGGCCCCGGTCAGGGCGCCGCCGAAAACGGTCAGCTCGGCGGCCAGGCGGACGTGGGCGAGGTCCAGGTACTGGGACCAAAGGGCGTGGCCCGAGACATAGGTCAGGGCCGTCAGGGCCGTGGCCGTGATCAGGGTCAGGCCGATCGCCAGGCCGTCCAGCCCGTCGGCCAGGTTCACCGCGTTCGATGAGCCGACCAGGATGAACGCGATCCAGGGCAGGTAGAGCCAGCCCAGGTAAGGAGTCCAGGACTTGAAGAACGGCGGGAAGAGCCGGAGGTCGAATTTCTTGATGGGGCCGAAGTTGTGGAGGCCGAGATAAACCAGGACGCCGCCCAGGGCGCAGGCCAGGAGGACCTGGAGACCCAGCTTGGTAAAGACCCGGAGCCCCAGGGACCGCTTTTTTCGGACCTTGAGATAGTCGTCGAGAAAACCGATGAGCCCGAAAAAGAACATGGCCGCCATGGCGATGCAGACGTAGGGGTCCTCGAGGTTGCCCCAGAGCAGGGTGGTGATGAGGGTTGCCCCGATGATGAGGACCCCGCCCATGGTTGGGGTCCCCTTTTTCGCATAATGGGACTGGGGCCCGTCGCTCCGGATCTCTTGTCCGATCTGATATTTCTTCAGCATCCTGATCAGCCACGGGCCGAGGAAGAGGCTCAGGACGAGCGCCGTGACGCCGGCCAGGGCCGTCCGGACCGTGATGAAGCGGAAGACCCGGAAAAAGGAAATGCGGCTTTGCAGCGGGACCAGAAGCCAGTACAGCACGGCCTACTCCTTTCCCCTCGCCCTCAGCTTGTCGACGATGAGGTCGGTCCGCAGGCCCCGCGAGCCCTTGACCAGGACGAGGTCGCCCTCGCGGACGACGACGTTGATCTCCGCGGCCGCGGCCCGCGAGTCGGGGAACGTCAGGATGTTTCCCCGCGGCATCCCGGAGGTCGCCGCTTCCTCCGCGATGTGGGCGGCCAGCGGGCCGACGGCGACCAGGATATCCCAGCCCGTGCGGACGACGGCCGCGCCCGCCTGGCGGTGGAATTCCCGCTCGTCCTCCCCGAGTTCGAGCATGTCGGCGAGGACGGCGACCTTCCTGCCCGCGGGAAGCCCGCCCAGGCTTTTCAGCGCGGCCTCCAGGGCCCGGGGGTTGGAATTGTAGGAATCGTCATAAAGGCGAACGCCGCCGGCAAGCTGAACCAGGATGCCCCTCATGGAGAAGGGCCTGAGGCCGGCGATCCCGGGGCGGACCTCTTCGAGCGACAGGCCGAGGGCCCGGCAGACGGCGGCCGCGGCCAGCAGGTTCGGGACGAAGGCTTCGTTGATGAACGGGAAGTCGACCCGGGCTTTTTCTTTTCCGGATAGGATCAGGAATTGCATCCCTTCGTAGCCCTTGTGTCGGATGTCTTCCGCCCTGACATCGCAGGCCGGGCCGAGGCCGAAGGTCACCTTCGGGCCCTCCCAGCTGGCGGCGATCTTCATGACCAGTGGGGAATCCCCGTTGAGGACCGCGGTGGCGCCTTCCCTAGCCCCGTCGAGGATCTCTTTCTTGGCTGCGGCGATCTCCTCCATGTTCTTGAAGAACTTGAGGTGGACGGGATGGATATTGGTGATCACCGCAACGTCCGGCGGCGCGACCGCGGTGAGCGCCCGGATCTCGCCCGGGGCGCTCATCCCCATCTCGAGGACCGCCGCCTCATGATGCCGTTCGAGCCGGAGCAGAGACAGGGCTAGGCCGAGCTGGTTGTTGAAATTCCTCTCGGACCTCAGGACATCCAGGCGCGACGAAAGGAGCTCGGCCGTGAACTCCTTGGTCGTCGTTTTTCCGATACTCCCCGTGATGCCGACGACCTTGACGTGGTGATCGGCCAGGACCGAGCGGGCGAGGGACCCGAGGGCCGCGACGGTGTCGTCGACCTTGACCAGCCCGAACGAGGGGTCCGGGAGGGCGACCTGCCTGGAGACGACTGCGCCGGCGGCGCCCCGGAAGGCCGCCTCAGCCACGAAATCGTGCCCGTTCCTCCGGCCGACGATGGCGAAAAAGAGCTCGCCCGGGACCGTGAGGCGCGAATCGATCCCAAAGGATGCGAAAACCAGGGCTGGGGAACCCTGCAGGATCGTGCCTCCCGTCCTCCGGGCGACCTCGTCCATCCGCAGCGTCGCCATGTCAGGCGGCCTCCATCCGGCCGAGGATCTCTTTGATGACTTCGATGTCGTTGAAAGGGATGGTCCGGTCCTTGAGGATCTGATAGTCCTCATGCCCTTTCCCGGCCACGAGGACGTAGTCCCCTTTGCTGGCCATGGCCAAGGCCCGGACGATGGCCTCTCTCCGGTCCGGAACGACTTCGTACGTCCGGGAGGCCTCCTTCGCGAACCCGTTCTCGATGGCGGCGATGATCTCCAGTGGGTCTTCGTTCCTGGGGTTGTCGGAAGTGATGACGGTCCAATCGGCCAGGCGGGCGGCCACCCGTCCCATGCGCTCGCGCTTGTCCTTGTCCCTGTTGCCCCCGGCCCCGAAAACGAGGATGACCCGGCGCGGCTTGAATTCCCGGGCCGTTGCCAGAAGGTGTTCCAGGGCGCTGTCGGTATGGGCATAATCGACGACGACGTGGATGCCGCGGGAGTTCTCGACCTTTTCGAACCGCCCCGGGACGCCCTTGAGCGCGGCGATGCCCCGGGCGATGTCCTGGGGGGCCACGTTGAGAGCGAGGGCGGCGGCCGTGGCGGCCAGGATGTTGTAAACGTTGTGCTTCCCCACCAGCCGGGATTGGACGCTGAGGATGTTGCCGGGGTGGGCGATCTGGACTTCCATCCCGTCGTCGGTCAGGCTGGACCTGACCGCCCTGACGATGGCCGCGGGCCCGAGCCCGAAGGTAATGGTTTTCATGGGCAGCTCGGCGATGAGCCTCTGGCCCCATGGGTCGTCCATGTTGACGATGGCGGCGCTCCTTTTGTGGTTGATGTAAAAGAGCTTCCGCTTGGCCTCGAAATAGTTCTCCATAGACCGGTGATAGTCGAGGTGCTCGCCAGTCAGGTTGGTGAAGACGGCCACGTCGAAGCTCACGCCCCAGACCCGCTTCTGCTCCAGGGCATGGGACGAGACCTCCATCAGGCAGTGCGTAGCCCCCGCGTCCAGGAGATCCCTGAGCATGGCCTGGAGGTCAGACGCTTCGGGCGTCGTCCGCGCGGCCTGGGCCTTCAAGCCGGGTCCGCGATATTCGATCGTCCCGACGACCCCAGGTCGGCCGCCGGCGGTCCTCAGGATCTCCTCCAGGATGTACGTGATGGTCGTCTTGCCCTTGGTTCCGGTGATGCCGATGACCTTCAGGCCGTCGGACGGGTGGCCGAAAAAGTTCGACGAAGCCAGGGCCAAAGCTTCCCGGGCGTCGGAAACCTGGATCCAGGCCAGCCTGCAGGCCGGCGGCTTCGGCCAGGAGGAGAGGACGGCGCCCGCCCCCCCGGCCTCCGCCTCGACCACGAAGTCCATCCCGTTCCGGCTTTCCCCCTTCAAGGCGGCGAAGAGGAACCCGGCCTTGACCGATTTGGAGTGATATGCGATCCCCCGGATCTCCTCGTCGCCGCTCGCGCCGGACGTGAGGACCGGGATCCCTTGGAGGACGTCCCTGAGCTTCATGGCCTTTCCTTCTGCTTGAGCTCGGCCGTGATCATGCCTTTGGTGACCGGCCTGTCGGGCTCCACTCCGAGGTAGCGGAGGACCTGCCGGGCGACGTCCCGGAAGATCGGGGCGCACACCTGGCCGCCGTAGTAGAAGCCTTCCTTGGGATCGTCGAGGACGACGATCATGGAGATGGCGGGCCGGCGGGAGGGGACGAAGCCCACGAACGAGGCCGTGTGGCTGTGCGTCGAATAGGCTTTGAGCGTCGGGTCGTACCGTTGGGCCGTGCCCGTCTTGCCGGCGGCCCAGAACTCCTCGAGCCGGCCGAGCTTCGCCGTCCCTTCCTCGACGACCTTTTCGAAGACCCGGGTTCTCAGGCCCTCGGCCAGGTCCTCGCCGATGATCTTATCTTCGGGCGGTGGACCTTGGACCGGACCGGCCGGGACGGCCGGCGATCTCCGGACGATGCGCGGCCGGACGAGCCTGCCCCGGGTCGCGAAGACGTCCATGGCCCGGAGGATCTGGAGGGGAGTCACGTTGATCTCGTAACCGATGGCAATGTGAGGTTGGGAAACGACCTTGTTCCATTCCGCCACGGGGCGGACGCGCCCGGGTTCTTCGGCCGGCAGGTCGATCCCCGTCCGGCTGCCGAACCCGAATCTCCGGATCATCTCGTAGAGCTCGGCCTGGGCGAGCCGCGAGGCGAACTTCACGGTCCCGACGTTGGAGGACTCGATGAGGACCTTGGGGAAGGGCAGGATCCCCATGGGTTCGTGGTCGCGGATCGTCAGGGGGCCGACCTTGATGAATCCGGCGCTGCAGTCGTAATAATCGCTATAATTGACGACGCCTTTTTCCAGGGCCGCGGCCGCGGCCACGATCTTGAAGGTCGAGCCCGGCTCGTAAGGAGACCCGATCGCCCGGTTCAGCCAGGCTCCTTTCGACTCCGTGTAATTGTTGGCGTCGTATGTCGGATAATTGGCCATCGCCAGGATCTCCCCCGTGGCCGGCTCGCAGATGATGATCGTCCCGCTCGCGGCGGAATGATCGTCGATGGCCCCGGCGAGGGCCCGCTCGGCGATGTGCTGGACCGTCGCGTCGATGGTCAGGAAGACGTCCTGGCCGGAGACGGGCGGCTTGGTGACCTGGCTCTGATATTCCCGTTTTTTGTTGTCTTTGAAAACGATCTCCCGGCCGTCCTCGCCCCTGAGGACGGGGTTGTACCTGGACTCGACGCCGGCCTGCCTGGATTCGTCGGCGTTGACGCCGCCGATGACATGAGCGGCCAGCGAACCGTTCGGGTAGACGCGCCTGTTCTCCTCATCGAACCCGACCCCGGGGAGTTTGAGGTCCCGGACCCGGGCCGCGACCTCCGGGGAAACCTTCTTCTTGACGAAGGTGAATGAGTCGTTGTCGCGGAGGCTCTTCAGGATGTCCGCAACCTCCTTTTCCGAGAGGTCCAGGACCGCTTGGAGGCGCCTGACCTTTTCCGTTTCCTGGGCAGGGTTCTCTTTTTCGACGGGGCTCAGCTTGACCGTGAAGACCGGAAGGCTCGCTGCCAGGACCTTGCCGTTGCGGTCGTAGATCGTCCCCCGCCGGGCCTGGACGGTGACCTTCGCCCGGCTCTGGCGGGAGGCCCGGGCCTCGAAGCCGGCGTGGTCGATGACCTGGAGCTGGAGCAGCCGGAGGAAGAGGACGGCGAACCAGGCCGCCAGAAGGAAGCTGACGACAAGCGTCCGTCTCCGGATGTCGCTCTCGTGGTAGGTCCTCATGGTCGATCGGGCTCAGCGTGACGCCCGGGCGTCCCCGTAGATGATCTCGCCGGGTTTGGGGTCGACGAGCCCGAGAGCCTCCCGGGCGATCTTCTCCACCCGCTCCGGCGTGAGCAGGGCGGCCTTGCGGAGCTCCAGCCGCAGGATGTCGTTCTTGAGGGCCTTGATCTCTTCCTCCCGTTTTCCGATGTCGACGCCGAGGCGGACGGCCTCGGTCTGGTACCAGACGTAGAAAGTCAGGAGGGCAACGAGGGCCAGGAGGAACCCCGCCCCCAAGGCGATCTCTCTCGGGCTCCATTTCCTGCGGATCATTCAGGCCCTCTCCGCGGCCCGCAGCTTGGCGGAGCGCGCCCGGGAATTCCCGGCGACCTCGTCGGGGCCGGCCATCACCGGCTTCCGGGTCAGGATGGTGAGCAGCGGCTCCCGGTCCCGGGGCGAGGCGAGGCCGGCGAACGTGTGCTTGACGATCCGGTCCTCCAGGGAGTGGAAGGAGATGGCGACGAAGCGCGTCCCGACGACGGACATCCGGACGGTCTCTTCGAGGAATTCCGCTAGCCCCTCGAGCTCCCGGTTGACCTCGATCCTGAGGGCCTGGAAGGCCTTGGCCGCGGGGTGGATCTTGCCTTTCTGGGGCCGCCAGCGATAGACCTCTTCGATGATCCGCCTGAGGTCGGAGGTCGTTTCGACGCGGCCGAGCTTTCGCAGGCGGACGACCTCCCGGGCCAGCCGCCGGCTGTGCGGGAGCTCGCCGCAGGTCTCGAACAGGTCCGCGAGCTTCTGCTCGGAATAGGTGTGGAGCACCTTGCTGGCTGTGATCTTGCTTCTCTGGTCCATTCGCATGTCCAAGGGGCCTTCCTGGCTGAAGCTGAACCCCCGCTCGGGGGAGTCGAGCTGGAACGAGGACATCCCGAGGTCGACGAGGACCCCGCGGACGTCCCGGAAATCGATGCCCAGCGCGGGGAGATACTTGAAGTCCGTATGGAAGAGCCGGACCCTCCCGCCGAAGGGCATCAGCCTCTCCCGGGCCTGCCGGAGCGAGATCTCGTCGCGGTCCAAACCTACCAGGGAGGCTCGGGGATTCCTCTCCAGGATCGCGACGGCGTGTCCGGCCAGGCCCAGGGTGCAGTCAACGTATACGCCTTCCCGCCCGACGCTCAACAGCTCGAGGACTTCTGTCAGCAGGACTGGGCAATGTCCTTGCTCCGTCATTCCGTCTTGCCTCGAGGGATGAGTCGGGCGATACTCTCGAAATCGGCGTCCGAGAGCGGCTTCTCCTCGAGAATTCCATCCAGGGCGTCCTTGTTCCAGACCTCCAGGTGATCGGAGAGGCCGATGACCTCGACCTCTTCCTGGAACCGGGCTTTTTCTCTCAGGGCCTGGCTGATCAGGACCCGGCCCTTGGAATCGAGCTCGTGACGGGACCCGTTCCGGTTGACCCGGAGCATGAATTTCCGGACGTCGGGCCGGAGCTGAACGGCGCCTTCGGAGGTCATCCGGGTCATCTCCAGCCAGACGGTCAAGGGATAGATGTGAACGGACTCGTCCAGCATCGAAGTGACGAACAGGTCCCGGCCGTAATTGGCCTGGATGACCTCGCGGAATTTCTCAGGGATCTTGATGCGGCCGCTGGCATCGAAGCGAGCCGTGTAGCTGCCGATCAAAACGTCTGCCATTATGGTTTGTCCCGATTTGTCCCGTTTCGTCCCAAATATATGGTTTAAGATACCAAAAGTCAAGCAAAATCGTGCCGAAAATCGAGAAAAAACAAGGGCCCAAAATGGAGGGTGAAATCAGGCGGGAAGGACAAGGAATAGTGGGGACGGCGAAGGCCTGAATGGCCGGCCGTTTTCGGGGGCTTACTGCGGAGGCTGTTTCGGCTCCTCCGGACCGCCTCCTTCATCGGGCGCGGGCATGCTGGCCATCAGCGCCCTGGCCGTTTCGAGGTCTTTTTCCTGGACGAAGATCTTGAATTCTGCCAGCCCGTCCACGGTGAAGGGATAAACGAAGGGAACCATCCGGCCCCGGATCAAGCAGGTGATCCCGTTGCTCTCGAGGAAGCTCTTGACGACATCGGCCTCGAAGGGGCCCCAGACGCGGCAGAGTTCCTTGAGGTCTAAGGCCGCGTCCTCGTCTTGTTCGGGCTTCGGGCCGGCTTTCTTTTTTTTGTCCATGGAAAGCGTCCTTCCTTGAAGGCGATATAATCGTCTAGGATTTTCCGGTGGTCAAAAGCCAGGGGCAGACTGACCTTGCGGGGTCCAACGACGCGGGCTTCCCGGGCGTCATCGGCCGCCCGCGGCCGCCCGGCGGCCCGAGCGATGAACACGGTCGAGATGGTGTGCTGCCTCGGGTCGCGGCCGGGTTCGGAGTAGGTGTGGAGCTGGCCTAGGAGCCGGACGTCGAGGGACGTCTCCTCCCGGGCCTCCCGGACCGCGGCCTCTTCGAGGGATTCCCCATAATCCACGAACCCCCCCGGCAGAGCCCAGCCGAAAGGCGGGTTTTTCCTTTTGATGAGGACGATGTCCGGGGCCGGCCGGGAGCCGATCTCGATGATGATGTCGACCGTCGGCGCGGGGTTTCTCGGTATTTTCGGAGGCATTGGCACTCCCTGCCCTACCTATCTGTGGATAAGTATATCGGCGGCCTTCCCGGCTTGTCAATCGACCGCGTTTCCAAGGTTGAGCTCGGGGGGTTCCCTCGCTAAGGAACGAAATGTGACAGATGTCCTGATTAAAAGACAATGTCGGAGGCCGGTTTCTTGGGCGGCTCCGTCAATAGTTGGCACGAATAGTGCTATAATTAATTGTGGAACTCAGGGTGGATGGAAGGAGGGGGTCATGAGACAAAAGACATTATTGGTGGTCATCGCGTGGGCCGTCCTTTTGTCGGCGCCCGTCCTCCTCCAGGCCTCCGGGAAGTCCAGGTACAAGGTCCTGAACGGGCCGGAAGACTTTTATTACGGCCACATCAGCTACACCGAAGCGAAGGCCGACGGGAACGACCCGGTCGTCCTGCGGGAGGGAGCCGGCGCGCCCGAAGCGGCGGTCCTCAACCTGCCGCTCGGCCCCGGGGATACGATCCGGACGACCGCCGACCGTCGCTGCGAAATCCAATTCGATACCGGGACGATCATCCGGCTCGACGTCGCGACCGAGCTCAGGCTGGAGACAATCCTGGCCCGTAGCCTGAGCACCTCCCGCCAGCTCTCGAACCTGACCCTGACGAAGGGCCGTATCTACGTCATGTATAAACAGTACTCCTCCGGCGAGATGTTCCAAGTCCTGACGCCCAACGCGGCGGTTATGATGAAGCACAACACCGTGGCCTCCATCAGATTGACGGCCGACGGCGCGACCGACGCCCAAGTAAGATATGGAAAAGCCTCCGTCCTTTTCGGCCCCGACGAAAAATCCCTCAGGAACGAGGCGGTCGGAAAAATGGGCCGCCTGGTCGTCAACGGCGGCAACCAATCCCAGCATGCCACCTACGTCGCCGGTTCGGACTTCGAGCTCTGGAACGACGAGATCAACGCCCGTTTCGATGAGCTCCATAAGGGCCAGAGCGCTCTGCCCAAGCCGGTCCAGAAGCTTCCGCAGGCCGTTTTCGATTTCGCCCAGCAGTTCGGGAACCTCTACGGCGAATGGCTATGGGATAGCCTGTACGGATACGTCTGGCGGCCTTTCCTGAACAATGGCACGTATCCCTGGGGGAACTGGCAGCCCTATTTCTACGGTCGCTGGTCCTCTGCGGGCGGGCAGATGTACTGGGTGCCCGAAGAGCCTTGGGGCTGGATCCCTTATCATCTCGGCATCTGGCAATGGGACAAGAAGCTCGGCTGGGTCTGGCTGCCGGGGTCCCTGTTCGCTCCGGCCTGGGTGGACTGGGAATTTTTCTTCGGCTATTGCGGCTGGCGGCCCGACAGCCTGTTCGACTTTTTCGATGGCTTTTATACCGACTTCTCTTTCTTTGACGGCGGCTGGAATTACGCTTTGTCGGGCCCAACGACCGGACCCTCCACAGGCGCGACGCCTCCTTTGACCACGATCCACAAAAACCAGCTGAAGCAGCCCGGCGCTTCTTCTTCCTCCCTCCCCAAGGAGCTCAAGAGCGTGTCCAAGAGATTGCTCGCGGCCTACAAGGGCGGAGACCCGCGGGTCCTCGACTCTATGAAGCGGGTTTCTTCCCAAACGGTCTTCGTCGCCAAGGACAGCCTGAACGGGCCCAAGATCCGGGACCAGGCCCTGACCTGGGAAAACGTCCCGAAGATCGGCGCGCGGCCGGTCAAGGATGGCCCGGGGGCTTTCCGGCGGCCGTCCGATCCCGGACGGGAGGCGGCGCGGATATTCCGCAATAACGAATTCCACATGAATGGCGCCGTCTCGAAGCCCAAAGCCGTCCCCGCAGCTGCGGGCCCGAAAGCGGACCGGACGGACGAAGTGAAGAGCGTCCCGTCGCCCGCCCCGTCCTCGCGCCGGGATGCCGTTGGTCAGAGCACAGCCGGGGCGGTGGCCCGCGGGGCCGCGATGTCCGGGCCGTCCGCAGCCGGCCGGCGCTTTCTGGATTGGAACCCGGACGTCAGGGTCGCCAGGGAACTCGGCGTCCATATCGAGTATTCCAGCGGGAAAAATGAAGTCCGCTGCCCCGAGCTGAAGATCACCTCGGCGGACCGTGAGCGTGGCTCGGGATATGTGCCCAACCTGACGACCAGCGGAATAAGCTATGTCCCCGCCTCCTCCGCCGTCGGTTCTTCGTCCGGGACTCCGGCGTCCTCTTCTTCCCCCGGGACTGCCGGTCATGCCGCGACTAAAGAGGGTTCCGGGGGAAGCGGCGGGGGGAAGATCAAAAACTGAAAAAGAACGGCGAGGTCCGGAGGATCCGGGGCGCGTCGAGCAGCATCCGGAGTCTCCGGGCTTCGTTTTTATAAGCGTCCAGGAATTCCTTCCGGACCGGGTCCGCGGGCTTGAACTTCTGGCCGAGCGGGTTGACGGGGCTGCCGTGATAACTGACCCGGTAATCCAGGTGCGGCCCGGTCGCGTCGCCCGTGGCTCCCACATAGCCGATGACGTCACCGCCCTTGACCTGAGCTCCCGCCCTGACCCCGGGGCCGAAACCGCTCAGGTGGAGATACATGGTCTCGTAGGAATTCTTGTGCTGGACCTTCACCTTACGGCCCGAAGGGCCGTCCCAGCCGGCGAAGGTCACCTTCCCGTCGGCCGTGACCTGGACCGGAGTCCCTTCCGGAGCGCCGTAGTCCACGCCGTAGTGGGGACGGTAGACCTTGTAGATCGGGTGGAGCCGGCTGCTGGTGAAGCGCGAGGTGATGTGGGCCCCGTATTTGAAGGGCGACTTCAGGAACTCCTTCCGCTTGGACAGGCCCGCTTCGTCGAAATAGTCCGCGGCGCCGGAGTCGGGGTAGGTGAAGCGGAAGGCCTGGAAGACCTTCCCTTCGTTCGTGAACTCCGCCGCCAGGATGTTCCGGTAGCCGGAGAATTTGCCGTCCAGGTACTTTTTCTCGACCAGGATCCGGAAGGCGTCCCCTTTCCGAAGGTCGGTGTAGAAATCGATGTCCCAGCCGAAGCAGCGCTCCGCGAGATCGTAGGCGAGGACGTCCTCCTCGCCGGCCCCGGCCATGGCGGCCACGGGAGTGGTCTCGATGACGCCGAAGACCAGGGCGGGCTTGATCTCGAAGGGGTAATACTTGACCTCAGCCCTGATCCCCTCGCTCTCGTTCCGCACCACGAGGTAGCGGGTCTCATCGATGTCGTATTCGAGGGCCTTCCAGACGTTGTCGGGCGCCTTGAAGAGGCGCATCTCGTGGCCCGCCGCTATCTTGGACAGGTCGTAAACGGGCTTGACGGATTCCTTCAGCCTGTGGATCTCCCGGTTATCGAAGTCCTGCCTTTTGAGGAGGCTGGCCAGGTTCGTCCCCCGGGGGATGATGATCTTCTCTTCCCGGAGCGGAGGCGGCGGGGCGGTGGGGGGGGCGGTCAGGGCGGCCGAGGTTTTTTCGACGTCGACGGACGGCCCTCCTTCTTGAAAGAAAAAATGCCGGACGGCCAGAATGGCAAGGATCAGGGCGACCAGGGGGACGGCGGCAACCAGGAGGACTCTTTTCCAGCGCTGCATGGCCGGCCGCGCCGTGCGAGTCACGAGGGGTTTTCTTTGGCCGCGGGCTTTCTCTTCAGGCCCTTCTTCCCGGCCCGGGCCAGGACCGTCGCCGGCCCGGAGAGGACGTTGAGGCCGGTGAGGACGAGGAGGGCGACCCGCGGATAAAAGATGAGGCCCGCGATAGATACCGCCGCGAGGAGCGCGGTCAGGATGTCGATCCGACGGCCCTGCAGGACTTTCGTGTAATTGCGGTAGGGGAAGGTGCTGACCATGCAGAGGGCCACGAGAAACGTCAGGGCGATCAGCCCGATGGCCAGCTCCCGCGTTTCGAGCGGGGCCGGGTGGAAGATGACCAGTGAGCCCATGAAGATGGCCGCCGAGGGAACGGTCAGCCCCTGGTAGTGCTTCCGGTCAGGGAGCGACTTGGTCCGGATGTTGTAGCGGGCCAGCCGGAGGACCCCCGCCGTGAGGAAGAGGAAGCTGAAAAAAATGGCCGGAGGCCCGGCGAGCTTCATCCCCCAGAAATAGAGGAGGACGGAGGTCGCGAGGCCGAACGAGACCGCGTCGGAGAGCGAGTCGAGCTCGATCCCGAAATCCGACGGCGCCTTCATGGCCCGGGCCACGAGCCCGTCCATGCCGTCCATCAGGGCCGCCACGACGATCCAGAGGGCGGCCATTCTGTATCTTCCGTGATAGGTCAGGAGGATGCTCATAAACCCGAAGAACAGGTTGGTGAGGGTGAAGAGGCTTGGGACGAGGTAAATGCCCTTGTGGAGCTTTTTCGTCTTCATGGCTTCTCCTCGGCGATGACGGATCGGCCGGCCTTGACCTTCCGGTTGAGGCCGACCTTGAGGGCGATGTCCCGGGGCAGGGTGATCTCGACCCGCGACCCGAAATACATGAGGCCGACTTTCTCCCCCCGGGCCACGGCCTGCCCTTCCTTGACGAAGCACTTGATCCGGCGGGCCGCGACGCCGACGATCTGCTTCATGACGAGGCTTGCCCTCCCGCCCTTGAGGACGAGCGTGTTCGACTCGTTGGCCGTGCCGGCCTCGGGCTTGTAGGCCGGCAGGAATCGGCCGGGGTGATATTCCACTTTCCCGACGGTCGCCGCGAGTGGGGATCGGACGAGATGGACGTCGAGAAGCGAAAGGAAGATCGTGATCCGGTTGACCGGTCCGGCGAGCTCCGGGTGGGACGGCAAGGCCTCGATCGCCAGGACCCGGCCGTCGGCGGGAGAAACGATAAGATGCTCGCCGGCCGGCGGAGTCCGCCGCGGGTCACGGAAAAAGAACAGGAAGGCGAGGGCGAGGGCGAGGAAAAAGACCGCTGCCGGCCACCAGCCGAGCGCCCATGAGGCGGCGGCCAGGATGGCGGCGGGGAGGATGAATCTCAAGCCTTCTTTGGCGATCGGCATCACTTCTCCCTAGCGGTCCGCCCAGAGATAGGAGGCCAGGAACGACACCTTCGCGGCTTCGGCCATGATCTCGGGATTGATCCGGAAGATCGTGTCCCCGCTCTGGTGATAAGCGATATGCGGCCCGTTCGACCCGAGGCTGGCCGACGGGATCCCCTTCTGGAAGAACGGGGCGAAGTCCGAGCCGCGGACTCCGACGCTCCTGATCACGCCGAGGCCGCGGATGATCCCGACGGACTTGTCGGCCTCTTCGATGGCCTTCTTGAGCTCGGCGGGCTCGGCGGACACGGCTCCCCAGAGCCCGTCACCCTCGCCCGTCATGTCGTAATTGAACATGCCATCGACCTTTCCCAAGGACGCGGGCACGTGGTCGACGAAATAGGTCGAGCCCTGGAGCCCCAGCTCTTCGCCGCCGAACAGCACGAACGCGACGGAGCGCTTGGGTCTCCGGGTGAGAGAGGCGTAAGCCCTCGCGATCTGCATGACCGTGGCGCTGCCGCTGGCGTTGTCGTCCGCGCCGGGAAAGAGGAGCCCCATGTGCCGTCCGCAGTGGTCGAGATGGCCGCCGATGACGACGCACTCTTTCCGGAGCTGGGGGTCGGAGCCGTCGACAAAGCCGACGACGTTGTAGCCGACGGCGTTGGGGAAGTGCCGCGAGGCAACCATCACTCTGATCTTCATCTGGAGGGGGAACGAGATGGGCCGCTTGTAGGTCGTCAGGGACTTCTTGAGGTCCGCCGAGCTCGAGCCGACCTCCTTGAGGACCGTGTCCATGACCTTTTCGCTGATCATGGCCGGGGTGAATCCCTCGAGCCAGTCCCCGTTGGGATTGGAGGCGATCTCGGAATAGATGTAGACGATGCCGAGCGCGCCCTTGTCCCGGGCCGTTTTCATCCGGGTCCGGTGCTCGTCATAATACTGGTATTTTTTATCGTTGTCCGGGGTGCCCCGGAAGCAGAGGACGAACTTCCCCTTGACGTCGATCCCGGCGTAGTCGTCGTAATTGATCTCCGGCGCCGAGATGCCCCATCCGGCGAAAACCGTCTCGGCCGTCCGGTCGCCGCTGTCCGAGTAGAGGAGCGGCAGGAAGTCTTTCTCGGGGACGAGCTTCATCTCCTTGTAGGATGGGGCCTTCCCGGGATCCGGCGTTCCTCCGGGGAGAAGGAGCGTCATCTCGGCCTTGTCCACGATCGTACAAGGGGACGGGAAGGGTTGGAGATAGCCGTCCTTGGCATTCAGAGGCCTGAGCCCCCACGCTTTGAACTTGCCGGCGGCCCACTTGGCCGCGGCGGCAAATCCGGCCTCGCCCGTCAGGCGACCGCCGAATCCCGGCGAAGCGAGGGTCCGGACGGTGTCATAGGCTTCTGATGCGCTGATGGCCTTGAGGGCCGTTTCCAGGTTCTTGTCGAGAGACTGCGACCGGGAGGGGAGGGACAGGGCCGGCAGCAGGAGCGCGACCGCCAGGCCGCAGCGCGCGATTTTCGCTATCTGGATCTTATTCATGTACAAATCTCCACCTTGAATGATAGGCTCTTTGGACCAAAAAGTAAATCCGCGCCCTCAGGCCTTTTTCTTGAGGCCCCGCCGGCGGGCGATCTCCTTGACGACGGCGGGATGGAGGACGAAGTAGTAATAGGCCGTCAGGAGGACGATGATCAGGGCGAAACGGAGGACGTTCCCCCGAGCGAGGGAGTAAACTGCGTAGCCTAGAGCGGCCAGGAGGCCGCCCAGGTGAAGGAAAGCGAACACCCAATCAAACATGGGCCGCCACCGGATCTCCCCCGGCGCCGAAGCCCTGAGCGGGCTCCTTATTTTCCGCCGATGACCTGGACCGAGATGATGGTGATGGGCTCCAACGGAACGTCCTGGAGGCCGTGCTTCGTCCCGGTCTTGACCTTGGCGATGGCGTCGACGACGTCCATCCCGGCCACGACCTTGCCGAAGACGCAATAGCCGAAGCCGTCCGGCGTGTCGCCCTTGTGGTCCAAGAAGCCATTGTCTTTGAGGTTGATGAAGAACTGACAGGTCGCGCTGTCCACGGTGCCGGTCCGGGCCATGGCGATCGTCCCCCGGGCGTTCTTCAGGCCGTTCCCCGCCTCGTTCTTGATAGGGGGCTTGGAAAGCTTTTCGCTCATCTCGGCGGTCATGCCTCCGCCCTGGATCATGAAGTTGGCGATGACCCGGTGGAAAATCGTGCCGTCGAAATACTTATCCTTGACGTAGGACAGGAAGTTCTTGACCGTGCCCGGCGCCTTGGCCGCGTTGAGCTCGATCGTGATGTCGCCCTTGCTCGTCTTCATGAGGACCTTGGTGGCCGCCGCCGGCGTCTGGGCGATCGCCAGGCCGGCCAGGAAGGAACCGGCCACGAATAAGGTCAGAAGGAACTGTCTGGTCATCGGGACCTCCTTGATTTCGGACTCCGGAAACATGTCACGATAACAGAATCAGCTGCCCAAATCAACCGCCCCTTGCCTTTTCTCCTTCCGTTTCATTATGATAATCCCTATTTTTTTTGGAAGGAGGACGGCATGAAAAAGCTCCGCTTCTTCGCGGCCGTGGCCGCGCTTCTGGCCTTCTCCGGCTTTCTCTCCCTGGCGGCTCAGGAAGTTCAAAAGCCGGCGGACGACCAGTCGAAGATCGTCGAGGCCATGCACCTCGTTTCGAGCAACGTGCTCTACGATTACGTCAAGGAGCTCGTCTCCGAGAAGTACGGCGGCCGGCTGACCGGGACCAGGGAGTTCGAGGCCTGCGCGGCCTGGGTCGAATCCCTTCTCCGGAAGTGGGGCGTCCAGCCCGCGGGCGACAACGGCACCTACCGCCAGAATTTCCCCAATCCCTACACCAGGGTCTTCCCGGGCGGCGAATGTGTCATGCTGATCCCGGACAAGAAAGACGTCATCAGGAAATATTACCGTTACGAGGACGAGTTCATCCCCGGCGGGACGTCGGGGTCGGGCGAAGTGACCGCCGAGGTCGTCTACGTGGGATACGGCGTTACGGCTCCCGAGCTCGGCTACGACGACTACAAGGGCGTTGACGTCAAGGGCAAGATCGTCCTCATGGATTCCGAGGTGCCGGTCAGCCCAGGCGATAAGACGCTGGACCTGTTCATGAAGTGGCGACCATATTCCTTCCACCAGTACAAGCTCAAGAACGCGGCCGCCCACGGCGCGAAAGGGATGCTTTACAATTACGGGCCCATCGGCAACCCCAACAACGCCTACGTGGAAGGGTTCATCTACCATCACGTCGGGGAGGCCGTCGTCAGCGACGTTTTCGCCGGGACGGGCAAAACCTACAAGGATACCGTCGGCCAGATCCGCAAGGAGCTCAAGCCCCAGTCCTTCGCCACGGGGAAGACCTTCACGATCAAGAACGTCACCGAGCATCACCCCGACGGCGTGGGCTTCAACGTCCTCGGAGCCATTCCCGGGACGGATCCGGTCCTCAAAAACGAGGTCATCCTGATCGCCGGTCACCTCGACCACCTCGGCCGGATGTGGGAGCTCATGCCGGGGGCCAACGACAACGCGACGGCGGTCGCCGTCGGGCTCGGGGTCGCCGAGGCCATGGCCAAGTGCGCCGTCAAGCCGGAGCGGACCGTCGTCTTCGCCTTTTTCGGCAGCGAGGAGCAGAGCGAAAACCAAGGAACGGAGGGATCACATTACTACACCGAGCACCCGATCTTTTCTCTCGACAAGACCGTGGTCATGATCAATATGGAGGGCCCGGGCAGCGGCGATAAGATCTCGGCCTCGGGCGGCAAGACCTATCCCGCCTTCTGGAGTTTCATCGAGAAGGCCAACAACACCTACATCCACCGGCCGCTCGCGACGGGCTTCACGTCCTATCCCGGCCGGCCGCGGCAGGATTCGGCCTGGTTCTTCTGGAAGGGCGTGCCGGCACTCACCTTCGGCTCCTACGGCTTCAACCCCGGCCGGCCGACCTACCATACTCCGCATGACGATATCAGCCTCGTCACGCCGGAGATCATGGAGGACATCGCCCAGCTCCTGTTCATGGCCGTCATGGACATGAGCGGCCAGCCCGCGCTCAAATTCCGATAAGGCCAAAAGCTCGGGGGATTCCCTCCGTCGGGTCGCGGGTTTGTCCCGGCGAGCCAAACCCGCTTCGGTTCCGGGCCTCGCTCTCCTCGCCAAAGGGCGAGGATCCATGCCCGCTCGGCCCTCCACACGCCCTCCTCCGGGAACACCCCCTGCGCTTTTTTCTTCTATCTTATATGTGGAGCTCGACGATGCCCTCGCCGACGAGGACATCGCCCAGTTCAGTTGTTTCAGATATGCAACTCGACGATGTCCTCGTCGGCGAGGACGTGGTCACGGGTGACGCGGAGCCCATCGATCCCTCCGCCTCGGCTCCAAACGCGGGCGTAGGCGAGCTTCTCGGAGAAATCCTTGTGGACGGCCCTGGCCATTTCGAGGACCGTGATCCCCTTACGCAAGGTGAAAGGCGAAGCGCTCTCCGGCTTTTTCCCCGGGATTTTGCTGTACACCCGGATGATGTGGAGCAGCCGGAAGATCGTCCTTCGCAGCTCCTCGAGTCCCCGGCCGGAGGCCGCGGATACGGGGATCTTTTCGACCGGCGTTTCGAGAAGGGCACCGAGCTCTTCGAGGCGGGCCGCTGCGCCCTCGGCGTCGATTTTGTTGGCCGCGATGGCGGCCCGCTTGAGGAACGGAAAGCGCTCGGGCGGGATGCCGGTGTCCGCCGGGACGAGCTCCACCTTCCGCTCCCTGAGCCGCTTGATGATGCCGTCGAGGACATCTGCGGCCGCCGAATCGGAGAGGTCGGCCACGAGGAGGGCGGCGTCGGCCATCTTGACCATCTCGGGGAACCAGGCCTCCATGAAGTCAGGCATCACGGGCGGCGTGTCGATGAGCTGAGCCTGGATATTCTCGAAAGGCATCATGTAGGGCGCCGGGCGGAGTGTGGTGAAGGGGTAATCGGCGACCTCCGGCTCCGCACCCGTGAGGACCTTGACCAGAAGGGACTTGCCGGCGTTCGGCGGACCCACGAGGACGACCTGCCCGGCCCCGGACTTTTCGATCTTGTGCCCCGTGCCGTGCTTGGCGGTCGACGGCCGGCGCTCGATCTCCTCCTTGGCCTTGGCGATCTTCTGCCGGTACATCGCGATGAGCTTGTCCGTGCCTTTGTGGTGGGGGATGACGGCGATCAGCCGCTCGTAGATGTCGATCTTCTCCCGCGGATCGCGGGCCGTCCGCAGCTCGCTCTCGATCTTATGATATTCAGGCGGCAGGTTGGCCGGCATGGCGTCCTCGCTGTGGGGAATTATATCGAAAACGATCGCCCAGGGACAGCCCCCCAGGAGCGGGCTGTCTATCTTTTTTCGTCCGCCGAGGGGCCCTGGGCCGCCGCTAACTGTGAGAAAAACAGCCCCCCTCGGACGTCCTTTATCCTGTCGCCGGACTCCGGCGCAGGGCTGGAGGGCCGGGATGATTATAAATACCAGATAACAAAATAATTAAAATTAAAAAAAATGAGAAAAAGGCTTTACTTTTGGGCCTTTTTTTTGCTATAATAAAGTCTTGAAAAATGCCCATCGGGTGCCTTGACGTCCCCGCGTCGGAAACCCGCATTTCCTATCAAAGTGGACGGAGATGAAGGAACAAAAATATACCGCTGAAAGCATCAAGGTCCTGAAGGGACTCGAGGCCGTCCGGAAGCGGCCGGCCATGTACATCGGCAGCACGGGTCCCGAGGGCCTCCATCACCTCGTCTACGAAGTCGTGGACAACAGCGTCGACGAGGCCCTGGCCGGCTACTGCACCGAGGTCGATGTCATCATCCACGTCGACAACTCGATCACGGTCATCGACAACGGCCGCGGCATCCCGGTCGAGCAGCACAAGAAGGAGAAGAAGTCGGCCGCCGAGGTCGTCATGACCATGCTCCATGCCGGCGGCAAGTTCGACCAGAAAAGCTACAAGGTCTCGGGCGGCCTGCACGGCGTCGGTGTGTCGGTCGTCAACGCCCTGTCCAAGCGGCTCGACCTCGAAATCAAAAGAGACGGCGGGATCTTCACCCAGAGCTACGAGCGGGGCATCCCGGTCGCCAAGCTCAAGCAGATTGGCAAGACCAAGAAAACCGGGACGAAGGTCACCTTCTGGCCCGACGAGGACATCTTCGAGGCGGTCGAGTACAACTTCGAGATCCTGGCCCAGAGGATGCGGGAGCTCTCCTTCCTCAACAAGGGCCTCAGGATCACGATCGCCGACGAGCGGGCCAACAAGTCCCACGAGTTCCAGTACAAGGGCGGGATCCGTGAGTTCGTCGAGTATCTCAACCAGAACAAGCAGACGATTAACCCGAAACCAATCTTGTTCGAGGGCGAGAGGGAAGGGGTCGGCGTGGACTTGGCCATCCAGTACAACATGTCCTACGCCGACACGATCTACTCCTTCGCCAACAACATCAACACGACCGAGGGCGGCACCCACCTCATCGGCTTCAAAGCCGCCCTGACCCGGTCCCTCAACACGTACGCCGGCTCCCACAACCTCCTTAAGGACTTGAGCGAGAACATCACCGGAGACGACTGTCGCGAGGGATTGACGGCCGTCCTGTCCATCAAGCTCCACGACCCCCAGTTCGAGGGCCAGACCAAGACGAAGCTCGGCAACTCCGAGGTCAAGGGTATCGTCGAGTCCATCGTCAACGAACAGCTGTCGACCTACCTCGAGGAGAACCCGACGGTCGCCAAGAAGATCGTCATGAAGATCATCGACGCGGCCCGGGCCCGGGAAGCCGCCCGCAAGGCCCGCGAGCTGGCCCGGCGCAAGGGCGTCCTCGAGTCGACCTCGCTCCCGGGCAAGCTCGCCGACTGCCAGGACCGCGACCCGGCCACCTCCGAGATCTTCATCGTCGAGGGCGATTCGGCCGGCGGCTCGGCCAAGCAGGGCCGCGACCGCCGCTTCCAGGCCATCCTGCCCCTCAAGGGCAAGATCCTCAACGTCGAGAAGGCCCGCTTCGACAAGATCATCAAGAACGAGGAGATCGGGACGATGTTCGCCGCCCTGGGCATCGGCATCGAGCAGACCGAGGACAGCCTGGACAAGCTCCGCTACCACAAGGTCATCATGATGACCGATGCCGATGTCGACGGCTCCCACATCCGGACGCTCCTCATGACCTTCTTCTACCGCCAGATGGCGGCGCTCATCGAGCGCGGCCACCTCTACATCGCCCAGGCGCCCCTCTACAAGGTCACCCGGGGCAAGGACGTCCAGTACCTCAAGGACGAGCGCGACTACGAGAAGTTCATGGTCCGCAAGATCTCCGAGGAGTTCAAGGTCCGGGCCGGTAACCGCAAGGAAGTCCTCGAGGGCGACAAGTTCCGCAAGTTTTTCCGCAACCTGATGGCCAAGAAGAGCTACGCCCAGTTCTTCGAGCGCAAGAACTACCCGCTCTTCCTCATCGACCTCCTTATCGGCAACGGCGTCGACGGCCAGGAGTTCCTGAGCTCCAAGAAAAACGTCGAGAGGGTCATGAAGCTCGTCGCCGAGAAGGGTTTCACGACGAAGCTCGGCCGCGACGAAGAGTACGGTGTCTTCGAGATCGAGTTCGGCTACCAGCTCAATGGCCTGTCCGTCAGCGGCAAGATCGGCATGGACCTCGTCACCTCCGCCGACTACAAGAACCTCTACCGGATCTACCAGGAGCTCGAGGGCATCAAGGGCCCCTACGCCGTTTTGACTAACGGCGACGGCGCCGAGAAGGAGACCCTGGAGAACGAGAACAAGCTCCTCGACTACCTTTTCGAGAGGGGCAAGAAGGGCATCAACATCCAGCGCTATAAAGGCCTGGGCGAGATGACCCCGACCCAGCTCTGGGAGACGACCATGGACCCCGAGCGGCGGATCCTCCTCAAGGTCTCCATTGTCGATGCCGCGGAAGCCGACCGCGTCTTCACCGTCCTCATGGGAGACGAGGTCGACGAGCGCAAGAAGTTCATCGAAACGAACGCCCTGGAAGCCCTGAACCTCGATGTCTGACGACCCCGCCAAGAAGCCGTCCCGCGAAGGAGTTCCCATGGACAGCGAACAGAAAGAGCACTACCCGGTCGTCGGCCTCGAGGAGGAGATGCGGCGGTCCTACCTCGATTACGCCATGAGCGTCATCATCGGCCGGGCCATCCCCGACATCAAGGACGGCCTCAAGCCGGTCCACCGCCGCGTCCTTTACGCCATGTACGAGAGCGGGACGTACTACAACAAGCCCTACAAGAAATCGGCCCGGATCGTCGGCGACGTCATCGGCAAATACCATCCCCACGGCGACCAGGCCGCTTACGACACCCTCGTCCGCATGGCCCAGGACTTCAGCCTGCGCTACATCCTCGTCGACGGGCAAGGGAACTTCGGCTCGATCGACGGCGACCCGCCGGCGGCCATGCGCTACACCGAGGTCCGGCTCAAGAAGCTGGCCCACGAGCTCATGGCCGACATCGACAAAGAAACGGTCAACTTCATCCCGAACTACGACGAGAGCCTGACCATGCCCGAGGTCCTGCCCTCGAAGTTCCCGAACCTCCTCGTCAACGGCGGGAACGGCATCGCCGTCGGCATGGCCACGAACATCCCGCCCCACAACCTCGGGGAGGTCTGCGACGGCGTCATCCACCTCATCGAGCACCCCAACGCCTCGCTTAAGGACATCCTGAAGTACGTCCAGGGACCGGACTTCCCGACGGGCGGCATCATCTACGGCCGCCAGGGCTTCCTCGACGCCTACAAGGACGGCAAAGGCATCCTCCACCTCCGGGCCAAGACCGTCATCGAGCGGGGGGCCAAGGGCGAGAAGGACAAGATCGTCGTCACCGAGATCCCCTACCAGGTCAATAAATCCCGCCTGCTCGAATCGATCGCGGAGCTCGTCAATGAGAAAAAGATCGAGGGTGTCGCCGACATCCGCGACGAGTCCGACCGCGAGGGAATGCGCATCGCCATCGAGGTCAAGCGCGGGGAGCTCCCGGAGATCATCCTCAACAACCTCTACAAGCACACCCAGCTTCAGATCTCCTTCGGCATTATCATGCTGGCCATCGTCGACAAGCAGCCGAAGACCCTCGGCCTCGTCGACATGATGAAATACTTCATCGCCCACCGCAAGGAGGTCGTCCTGCGGCGGACGCGGTTCGAGCTCCGGAAGGCGGAGGAGAGGGCCCATATCTTGGAGGGCCTGGTCATCTGCCTCGACAACCTCGGCGCCATCATCAAGCTCATCCGGGCGTCGGCCAACGTCGACGAGGCCCGGCGCGGGCTCATGGAACGCTTCCACCTGACCCAGGTCCAGGCCCAGGCCATTCTGGACATGCCCCTCCAACGCCTGACCAAGCTCGAACGGGAGAAGATCCAACAGGAATACGCCGAGCTCAAAAAGAAGATCACCGAGCTCCGGAAGATCCTCAAGGACGAGAAGCTCGTCTTCGCGATCATCGTCAAGGAGCTCAAGGAGGTCAAGGAGGAATACGCCGACGAGCGCCGGACCGAGATCCGCGACGAGGCCGTCTCCGAGCTCCGGCCCGAGGACTTGGTCAAGGAGGAGGACGTTGCCGTCGTCTACACCTCGAGCGGCTACATCAAGCGGACCTCCCTGACCTCGTACAAGTTCCAGGCCCGCGGCGGCAAGGGCCGCAGGGGCATTGAGATGAAGCCCGAGGACGTCGTCGAGGACCTCTACGTCTGTTCCACCCACAGCTATCTCCTCGTCTTCACGAACAAGGGTCGACTCTACTGGCTGAAGGCCCTCGAGGTCCCGGACGTCGGCGTCTCCGGCCGGGGCAAGGCCATCGCCAACCTGGTGGAGTTCCAGCCGGACGAGAAGCCCCGGAGCGTCGTCTCGGTCAAGGACTTCAGCGAGGAGCAGTTCATCGTCATGCTGACGACCGACGGCATCATCAAGAAAACGCGCCTCAGCGAGTTCAAGAACGTCCGCCGGGGCGGCATCCTCGCCGTCAACCTCCGGCCGAAGAGCGACCTGTTCTCGGCCCAGCTGTCTACGGGAAAGAACGCCATCGTCATCGGGACGAAGCTCGGCCGGGCCCTCCGCTTCAAGGAGAGCGATGTCCGGCCGATGGGCCGGACGGCCTCGGGCGTCAGGGGGATCCGGCTCAAGCCCAAGGACCGCATCATCGGGATGATCATCGTCGGCCCGGATGAGAAGTTCGTCTTCACCGCGAGCGAGCGCGGCTACGGCAAGAAAACGGCCGTCGAGCAATACCCTCTGAAGCACCGGGGCGGTCAGGGCGTCCTCAACCTCCGCATCACCCCCAAGATCGGCCATGCCCTGGGCATGGTCGGCATCAACGAGGAGGACCTCCTGGTGATCACCATCGAGGGCAAGGTCATCGGCATCCCGACGACCCAGGTCCGGCCCCTCAGCCGGGCGACCCAGGGCGTCCGCATCATCAACCTCGAGGACAAGGACCGCGTCTGCTCCATCGCCAAGGTCCGGGAAAGCTGAGCCGGTTATTAGGAAATGTGCTTTTTTATAGCACAACTTCTTGGCCGGGAAAACAACTGATTTCGTCCGGCCGGAGGCTTTGAATTGCCGGTCACCTGAAATTCCGCCTTTTTCCAGAGAGGAAATCAATTTCAAGACATTCTGAGAACGCGGAAAGATTCTGGCATGAAAACTGCACTTATAGTATAAGTAGTTTCTCCCGAGTCCATCGTGCCGTCCAATAGCGGCCGGGCGCGGGATGGCGAGATGGAAAAGAAAAAAAGGAGGTTTCTATGCTTTGGACAATCCTGATCGTCCTGTTTATTTTATGGGCCCTGGGATTTTTCGCGTTCCACGCCGGCGGCCTGATCCATATTCTTCTGGTCATCGCCGTGATCGTTCTGATCGTCCGACTGGTACAGGGACGGAGAGTTCTTTAGAGGAAGATCTGACGGGGAGTCATTCTCCCGACTGATCTGAAAAGGGCGTCCTCTCGCGGGGGAAGACGCCCATTCTTACTCTGCTGGGGGCATTTTCCGAATTCAGCCGTGGTGAAAATCGATGTGACGGGCAATGGAAAATCCAAGGAGATCCCCCGATTTTAGGTTTGAGGAGGTCTAATTCCATGAAGCTTGCGGGTATTGTTCTCATCGTTCTAGGAGCCCTGGCTCTGGCCTATCAGGGTATACGCTATACAACTCGGGAGAAGCTGATTGATATCGGCCCCCTCAAGGTCACGGCTACGGAGAAGAAGACCATCCCGCTGCCTCCGATCGTGGGCGGAGTGGCGATCGTCGCGGGTATCGCGCTGATCCTTGTGGAGCGCAGAAAGAAATAACGGAGTTTTCGCGGAGTCCGTTCCCGGCTGTCCACGACCCAGTTCCTTATCCTGACGCCCCTGCCCGGGCTTGACAAATCTTATTTCCTCTCTTAGAATCTCCCTTAAACTAGAACCAGTGGAAATCCGATGGCTTCTGTTCTGATCATCGATGATGATAAGCTCATTTGCGACTGGATCGCGAATGTCGTCACCCGATTAGGGCATCACGCCGTCTCGACGCACCTTCTCCGGGAGGGGCTCAGGAAAGTCCAATCCGAGTCATTCGACATCGTTTTTCTGGACGTCCAGATGCCCGATGGAAGCGGCTTGGAGAGCATGCCGAAGATCAAAGCCGTCCGATCTTCCCCGGAAATCATCGTGATCACCGGGCGGGGCGATCCCGACGAGGCCGAACTCGCCATCCAAACCGGCGCCTGGGATTATCTGGAAAAGCCGGCTTCGTTCGAAGCCATCAAACTTCCCCTTCTCCGGGCTCTGGAATATCGAGCGGAAAGAAAACCGGGGAAGTCGTCGACCGTTTTGAAAAGAAACGGCATTATCGGAGATTCACAAAAGATCACTTCTTGTCTGGAACTTCTGGCCCAGGCGGCAAGCAGCGATGCCAATGTTCTCATCAACGGCGAAACCGGCACGGGAAAAGAGCTTTTTGCAAAGGTGGTCCATTATAACAGCCCTAGGGCCAAAAGAAATTTCGTGGTCGTTGACTGCACGGCGCTTCCTGAGACACTCGTTGAAAGCGTTCTTTTCGGGCACGCGCGGGGAGCTTTTACCGGGGCTGAAACGAGTGAGGAGGGGTTGATCAAGCAGGCCGACGGAGGAACTCTTTTTTTAGATGAGATCGGGGAGTTGCCGTCATTGATCCAAAAAAAATTCCTCCGGGTCATTCAAGAGCACCGCTTCCGTCCTGTCGGAGGGCGTCGAGAAATCGAAAGCGATTTCAGGCTTGTGGCGGCGACAAACAGAAATCTGGAAACCATGGTCCGGGAGGGACGATTCCGGGAAGATCTCCTCTTTCGGCTTCGGACGATCGTGATTGACTCACCCCCGCTGAGAGAAATTCCCGAAGACATCAAAAAATTGACGGTCTTTTATATGGACGATTTGTGCGAGCGGTTTGGAATAGTCGCCAAACGGGCTTCTCCCGAATTCTGGGATGTCGTGGCCGAATATCAATGGCCCGGCAATGTGCGAGAACTGATCCAGGCTTTGGAGAAAGCGTTGCTTTCGGCAAAAGAAGAACCCATGCTGTTCCCCAAACACCTTCCGACGTATATTCGTATTCAGGTGGCCCGGAACTCTTTCCCGCAGAAGCCGACAAGCCAGGGCAAGCCAGAGATCCGCTCGAGCGCTCCCAAAGTGCCACCCAAATTGAAAGAGATGCGGACAGCAGCAGTTTCTGAAGCCGAGCGACAGTATCTGAAGGGCCTGATCTCTTTTGCGGGTGGAGATAACAACAAAGCATGCCGGATTTCCGGCCTGTCTCGCTCAAGATTCTATACTCTTCTCAGAAAGTACCGACCAACTGATGGGCGTTGGCCGGAATGATGCCGGTCATGGCCCTTAAAAAAACAGAGAATTAGTGCTTATTTATTGGAATGGGTGCTATTTAATAGAACAAATGGCCGCCGATTCCGGGGGAAAACGGCTCGTATAATTTCCTCATCCCTATAAAAAACTAATCTTCTGGGTTATGAATTTGGCATGTTTCTTGATTACGATTCAATAGGCATAAAGAGAAATGGCGCAGATTCGTTTTTAAAGGAAAATTTAAACCTATGCAGCTGCTCTTTTATTCAAGTGCGGATGATCAGAATAACAAGAGACTTGAGGCGGCAGTCCATAAGGTGATCCCAGAAAGCAAAATAGAGCTCTTCAAAAGACTGGATGATTTCAAAGAGAGACTCCGGATGCCAGTAGAACCGGATTCTATCGCAGTTCTCTCGGCTTCGGACCGGGAAGAGCTTCAGCAGATGCAGCTGCTCCGCGGGATGCTCACGGAGATTTATGTCGTCCTCGTTATCCCGGATCGAAAGAAGGGCACCATCGAGCTCGCCCACCTCTTGTTGCCGCGATTCTTAAGCCAAAAAAATGATAGTTTCGTAGATCTCAGCAAAGTCGTCAACAAAATGTATCGGAATTCTCACTGATCCTGTGAGATGATGGCCGGCCTTCTTCGCGGCGGGGACGGCGGATTCGGCCCCGGAAGCAGCGACGAATATGAAATTTCCCTCATAACGATCAACTTCCCGTCCCTCTCGATATCGCCGGTCATAAAAAATACTCCGGAGATCAATTCTGTTTAGCTTTTTTCTCGATGTAAAGTCTCAGTTCGGTGAAAAAACTGCAATTATGATTTATTTGCATCTCGCCAACTTCTCTTTTTAAAAAATTGACATTGAATGCAGATAAAACCTCGTCCTTATTTCCTCGGTTCCAGCCCAGCGCAAAGTCAAATCCGTGGAGATCAAATCCGTTCATAGAACCCAGGTGATGCACATTTTTGAATTTGAGCCAATGATTCTCAAAACCCAACTCGCCGAATTTTCTGATATCTTGAAGAGCATCTGTCTGTCTCTCTTTTTGATTTCTCTTGCCTGCCATTGAGCTCAGTATCTTTTCGGGAAGAGTCATTTTTAGCTCTCTCTCTATGATCGGTTTTGCGTTTTCAACCATGAGGAGGATTGCCATTTCTTGTGCTTTTTTGTTTCTTCCCATATACCATAAGGCTATTTCATATCTCTTCCAAAAAATTAGCGAGCCGATGACAACACCGCCCACCATCAGGGCAACGACGACTTTTCTCCAAACTCTTTTCCTGACTCTTGATCCGGTTTTGGTCATTATGGCTTCTCGCTCTTATGTAGGAGGACGCCCTCTTCAAATCAAGTCGAGTGATGGACTTCCCGCCAGATCTCCCTCACGAAAATAGCCGCCGGACAGGCTCAAGCAAAGGTGGCGATGACGTCGATAACCGCAAAACGGCGTCTCTTTTTGGCGTTTTCTCCGCTAAAGAACTCTCCGGCCCTGCAGCAGTCGGACGATCAGAACGATCACGGCGATAACCAGGAGAATGTGGATCAAGCCGCCGGCGTGGAACGCGAAAAGCCCCAGAGCCCATAAAATAAACAGGACGATCAAGATTGTCCAAAGCATGGAAACCTCCTCTTTTTCTTTTGCCTCTCGCCGTCCAGCGCCCTTTCGTTATCGGATGGCGCCATGGAATCGGAAAAGGCCACCAGTTTTACTGCTATTTTCATGCCAAATTCTTTCCGTATTTTCAGCAGGTTGAAGATCACCCTTCTTTAGGTCAAGGGCGGCCCGGCCATACGAATTGGGCTGGCTTCCTTCTCAGTAATTGTCCTATTCAACAGCACATTTCCTATAAAAACGCATATTACCTGCCAAGCTGTCCCGAAAGGATTGTTAGGGGGGCCATCCTTTTCACCCCATTTGTCGTGGTATCAGGGCGTTGAAAGCGAGTCGCATACATGAAAGGGGAGAGGCAATAACGGAAATGAATTGGCACACAATTCGCATAAGCTATTTAATGAAAGGAGAACGAATATGAAAAAAATCCTCTGGATCATTCCCGTGATTCTTTTGATCACGGCGGGCTACGCTGGGTATTTTTCTTCGCCTGGACTCGGCCATCCCGCTAGGGGGGGAAGTTCCATTGCCCCCAGTGCTCAAGAAGACACTTCCTTCTTTTATGATCGTTTGTCCCCCTATGGAAACTGGACCAACTTCAGCCCCTACGGCTACGTTTGGACCCCCAGGCAAATGGGCTACCGCTGGCGGCCTTATAGCGATGGACATTGGGTCTGGACCGATGACGGCTGGACCTGGATCGCGAACGAGGAATGGGGAGATATTCCCTTCCATTATGGCCGCTGGGGCTGGGATAACGACATGGGCTGGTTTTGGGTTCCCGGCACGGACTGGGGCCCCGCCTGGGTGACCTGGAGGTCGAACGACCAATACATGGGCTGGGCGCCTCTTCCGCCTGGCGTCGAGTTCAGCGCCGGAATGAATTTCAATTCGCTTTCGATCAATATTCCCCTCAATTTCTGGGTCTTCATCCAAGGCCCGCATTTTCAGGACCAGAATCTCAATCCCTATGTCCTTCCGTTTGAGCGCAACCAGACGATCGTCAACTATACGTCGATGCACAACAACATCTACACCCGCAACAACAGGATCGTCAACGAAGGAATCGGGGTTGATGAGGTCCGTCGAATCACCGGGCGGGCCGTCCCCACCTACGGGCTGCAGGATGCCCGGCAGCCGGGACGTACGAAGGTCGTGGGCCAGGAGGTCCAGATGTTCCGGCCGGCCATCCGGCAAAATGAAGCCGCAAAACCAAAGGTCGTTTTGAACAGGGACCAGGCCCGGCAAGAGCTGGCTCCGGCCAAGATCTTCGAGCCGCGGACAAAGCAGGCCGTCAATACGGAAGCCGCGGCCGTTCAGAAGCGGCAAGCCGACGAAAAGGCCCTCCTCGAGAAAACCCAGTCGCAAGAGCTGCAGGACATGCAGCGCAAGAGCGCCGCCGCACAAGCGCAAGTCCGCGACACGGCTGCAAAAGCGAAGATCCAGAAGGACTATCAGACCAAAACGGCCGAATTGCAGAAACAGCATCAAGCCGAGAAGCAACAGTTGACCGAACGGCACAAACAGGATACCGCGCAGGTCAAAAAGGTCGCCCAGCCGGCCAAGCAGGAGAAGCAGGCCCCGCCGGTCAAAAAGAAAAAGATCAATCAGGAGTAGGGCTGGGGTGGGTCGAGCTTTGATCAACCCCTTCACGTCGGCCCCGAGAAGATACTTCTCGGGGCCGACGATGAAGAAAAGGCAGCCCATCAATCGCAGATGCGCGATCCCTAGTGTTTCTGTCAAGGAGGATGCCGTGACGGAACAAAAAAGGCAACGTTTTTGCGGGCTAAAATGGAAATTCGCGCTGATGGCCTTGGTCTGTTTCGCGGCCTTCATCAGCGGCGGATCACACGCGTACGGAAGCCTATTATCCGAGAGCAACGATCCTCCGCGACCGGGATCGCCTCAACCCCCGCAAGCCTATGCTGCGAATTTTTGTTTATCTTCTTTTCGAACAAACACCGACAGCGTGAATGGAGGCGGCTCCGGGCCCATAATATTTTCCCTCCAACAACAGCCGTTTAGCGAGGCGCCCGTTCGGTTGCGGAATGACGACCCGGAGTATAACAAGAGATATCCTGTGTGGGCGGTTGCTCTCCAGGTTGTCACAACGAATGCTTTTATATGGGTGGTTGATCGGTTTGTTTTTAGTTATCCTTGGTCGCACATAGGACCTACGAGCTGGAAAAATAACATAAAAACGGGCTGGGTATGGGATACGGACAGGCTGGGTATGAATTTTTTCTTTCATCCCTATTCCGGGAGCGCTTTTTTTAATGCCGCTCGGGCGAACGGATATAGTTACTTCGAATCCGTGCCTTTTACCCTTTTGGGCAGTTTGACGTGGGAGTATTTCGGGGAAACGACGCTGCCGGCGTATAACGATCTTATCAACACGACTCTCAGCGGCGCATTATTTGGAGAAATCCTTTACAGATTGAGTTCGAGTATCCTGGATGATCGGACGACCGGAGTGGAGAGATTTTTCCGGGAATTTGTGGCTTCGATTCTTAGTCCCGGGAGATCTTTCAGCAGGCTTTTGGAGGGAAAGCTGACAAGAGTCACCCCGAAAGAGGTCTATCAGAAAGAACCGCTCAATATTACGTTGTACGTTGGAACGCATTGGTTCAATGAGGGAACAAAGTTCGGGACGGGCAGCCCCCCAAACGGAATGTTCGGGATTCATCTGGATTATGGAGATCCGTTTGAGATACGACCCCGGAAGCCTTTTGATTTCTTCAAACTCCGGATAGATCTCAGTTACGGAAATACTGTGGGAAAGAAATATCTGGACAATATCACCGGCTATGGTCTTTTGTTCGGCAAGACCGTTCACTCCGGGAATTGGGATATCCTGATTGGGGCATTTCAACATTATAACTACTGGGACAGCAGGATTTTCGAACTCGCCGCTCTGGGCTTCGGCGGAGGAATCATTGCGAAGTGGCAGTTGTCCACGAGTTCCAATCTTCAATCCGCATTCCATCTCGGGGTCGTCCCTCTCGGCGCAACCAATTCGCCATATGTTGATATTGTGGAGGGCGGGATCCCTGGCCGGGATTATGATTATTCCGGCGGAGCCGAGGCCAAGTATGAGGGCACTCTGAATCTTGCGAACAGGGCACAATTGACGGCGATCTATTACCTTTACTGGCTTCATACGTATGTCGGACCGGTTGGACACAAAATCATCTACATATTCAAACCCAGAATTGCCGTTAGACTTTTCAGCAACCTCAGCCTTGGATTCGAATATTTGTATTACCACAAGGACAACTACCTTCGGGATTTTCCCGATGTTCACAGTAGAAACAGCGAGCAGAAACTCTATCTGATGATGTATTTTTAGATTCATGCCCTGTTGATATGAATAACAGGAAATACGATTGGCAAGGGAGGGCCGAAAAAAATGAATAGTTTATTCGTGCAAGAAACAACGAATGCAAAACCTCTGAATGTGATCCTTCACAAGATCCTCACATTTATTTATTTTCTGGCCCATCAGATCGGTTTAGGGATCATCAAGGTCATTCAGCCGCTATTTCCACGTAATATTTTCCCAGACAGTATTGTCGATCCCCTTGGATTCTTGATCATCTTGACCTTATTTATGTTTCTTGTTGGTGTCGCCAAGAAAATCGCCTGGGTCATTGTTTGCATAGGCTGGATTCTGTTATTCATTAGAATTCTTATGATCATTTTTAAGCTCGGCTAGGCTATCGCAAAAAACAAAGTCCTCTTCTCCAGGCTCTGGCGATAGAAAGAGCGATTCCCTCTCTATTCATCCCTCGTATGACGGGATCCGAGGTATCGTCCGGCCGGGCAAATTATGATAAAATATATAAGAAATAGGGAGAAATATCGGTGATCCAGATCATAAAACGTTTTGCCGCGCTTGGCCTCTTCGTCCTGTTCTCGGCGGCGTTCGCCCTGGCCCAGCCGGCGGCGTCCTGCTGCAACTCGCCCGGCCTTTCGCCGAGCGGCCCGAAGGCCCAGGCGCCGGAGTTCAAGGACCTGCCCAAGGCCGGCAAGAAGTGCTGGATCGGCGAGGTCTACTATTTCGTCTACGAGTTCGACAGGACCCCCAAGATGGGGACGGCGATCCTCAAGGTCCGCCTCTACGACAAGGACGGAAAACAGGTCACCGACCTGGACATCACCGGACAGTCCGAGATGCCGTCCATGCGGGGGGCCCATGATTCTGGCGAGGTCGCTTTCAAGCTCAACAAGAAGGGCGACTATCTCCTGCCCGTCAATATCGTCATGCCCGGCGACTGGGAGGTCCGGCTGACGTTCTCCCGGACGAAGATCGTCATCTTCCGCGGCCGGCTGACCTTCGATGTCTGACCGGCCCGAGCCTTCGGAGGTGCGGGGATCTTTGGCAGGGCCGAGCGGCAGCCTCTGAGACGGTGATGGCCCGATGAAAAAGACCGCCCTCGCCGCCGCGCTTCTCGCCCTTTTCGGCGCCGCCCCTCTCTTCGCCCAGGGCACTCTTTTCTACCTCGAGCTCCAGGCCGTCGCGGCCTATTCGACCGCAGCGGAGGCCATCCAGCTATATTCCCAAACGGCCGAAGACGTCATGCAGAAGCCGAGCTTCGGCTTTGATTTCGTCCAGCGGCTTTCGGGCAAGACCCGAGACTGGGGGGTCCTGGCGATCCAGGCCCGGGTGGCCTACAACCAGGAGGGAGATCACCGGTTCGAGCCCCAGGTGTACAACGCCTATTTCCGTCTCAAAGCCGGCTTCGCCGATATTTGGGCCGGCCACAATCGTCTGGCCCTGGGCTTGGACTACGGGCTCGACAGCCACGCCGTGCTGCTCATGGGTCCGGCCATGATGAGCTACGGGTTCGACCGCGATTGGGGCGTCGGCCTCCAGAGGGATTTCTCCTGGGGAAACGCCGCTGCCTCGTTGACCGCGGGGAGCGGCATGCCGCTCTATTTCAAGGGCAACTATCTCGCGGCCCTGAGGGTCTCCGGCGGAGTCCTCGCCCGCGACAATTGGAGCGTCGGCGCTTCCCTCGCCTCAGGGAAGGTCCTTGACACGATGGGGAACCATCTCATGAGCCCCGACCCCTTGGGCTTCACGGCCGTCGCCGCGGACGCCACGTATCTCTGGAGGAACCTGGAGAACCGGGTCGAGGTCCTGGCGGGCCGGAAAGCGGAGCAGGATATTCTCTTCTTGTTCTGGCGCGCGGGCCTGAACCTGCTTCCGGAGGGGCGGCTCAAGCTCGAGGTCCAGCCCTTCGTTATGAAGACCGGCGGCGAATGGAGCTCCCAGCTGGCCGGCGGCGTGAGTTATCAGGTCACGGCCGACCTCGCGGCCCGGTCCATGATCGAGTACGACCACGCCCGGAAGGATGCTCGATTTGTCATCCAGCTTTATTATTACAAGGGGCTCTGAGGAACGCCGGGTCTTTATCCAGGAGACGATCAACATGGATAACGGAAACCGAAAGAAAATGAGAGCCAAGATCGCGCGAAACAGCCAGCCGGCGCGGCATTGCCCGGCCGGGCGGGTGGTCCTGGCAGGACTTCTCCTCCTCATCGCCGCGGCTGCCCTCCACGCGGCCGTCGGCTGCGACCTCAACGACCCTGACCGGGACGTCAAGCGCCTCTTCCCGGAATCGACCGGCTACAAAACCCTCTACGTCTCCATCGCCAAGAAGGGGGGCGAGGCGCTCCTCAAGGAGATCGAGGCCAGGCTCGGCGATACGTTCAAGGGGCTCTTCGAGACGGCCGATGTCCCCTACACGATGTACCAGATCTACAAGGGAAACGAGCTCATCGGCTACATCCACGGCGTCAACCAGAAGGGGACATACGGCGGGCTCCAGGTCTTCCTGGCCCTCGACCGGGAGGGAGTCATCCGCGGCTTCTACTTCCAGAAGCTGACGTCGAAGGCGGCCAAACCTTTCCGCGAGCCCGCTTTCGGGAAGCAGTTCCTCGGCCTCAGTCTCAAGGACTTCTCCCGCTACGACGTCGTGTCGGGGAAGGAAGACCCTGCCGGGCCCATCAGCCGGATCAAGAACCCCGACCCCGGCTCGGGACAGGACTTCCGGGCCACCCTGCGGGCGACCAAGAAAAACCTCATCCTCGTCGACGAATTCCTGATGGGGAATAAATATCTGAAGCTCTTTGGGCGGACTCCCTCCGAGTCCGCAACCTCAAGATGAAGAGATGGATGGACCGAGCCCAAGTTTCTAGAGGAGATAATCATGGCGGACAAAAGGATTAGCCTGTTCGAGGTCGCTTATAAGAACCTTCTCCGCAAAAAGACGCGGAGCGCCCTGACCGTCGTCGGCATCGCCCTGGCCGGCTGGGTCCTGGTCAGCCTCTTCGGGTTCAACAGCGGCTACGAGAAATCGCTGAACAAGGACATCGACAACCTGGGCTTCCAGATGCTGGTCGTGGCCAAGGGCTGCCCGTACGAAGCCGCGACGCTGATGCTCAAGGGCGGGACGGGGCTCAAGTACATGAAGTCTGAGATCGCCGGCGACGTGGCCCGGGAGCCCGAGGTCGATGGGGTGACCCCCATGCTCATGCAGGTCGTCTTCGACCCGAACAAGGGGGAGAGCGGGGGCCTGGCGGCCTTCCTCGGGGTCGATCCCCTGACGTACCCGAAATTGAAGAGCGCCCTGCCCTTCAAGGCCGGGGCCTGGTTCAAGGACCCCGAGGCGCACGAGGCGGTCTTCGGCTACGAGGTCGCGGAGCTCGAGCAGCGCGAGGTCGGCGACAAGTACCTCATCCCGGAGAAGAACGTCGAGGTCACGGTCGTCGGCATCCTGAGCCGGACCGGGACCCAGGACGACGGCACAATCTTCCTGCCCCTCGCCGCGGTCCAGAAGATCTTCGGGGTCAAGGACGTGCTGACGGCGATCGGGATCAAGGTCAAGAAGGACGTCGACATGACCAAGTTCGAGGACAAGATGTTCAAGCTCCCGGACGTGCAGGTCGTCAGCCTGACCCAGGTCAAGACGACCATCATGACCTTGGTCTCGACGGCCCGGGTCATGGTCTTCTCCATCGCCCTCATCGCCATCCTCATCGCCATGATGGGCGTCGTCAACACGATCCTGATGTCGGTCATGGAGCGGCGCCAGGAGATCGGCATCCTGAAGTCCATGGGGGCCCAGGCCTCGGACATCTTCAAGCTCGTCTGGCTCGAGACGATCGTCCTCTGCGTCTCCGGCGGCCTCATCGGGACGGCCCTCGCCCTGGGCACGGCCAAGCTGACGGACATCCTGATCCGGAAGCTCCTGCCGTATTCGCCGAGCGGCGGCCTCGTCTCGATCGACCTCCGCCTCGTCCTCATCACCTTGGCGGTCATCACCTTCATCGGGCTCGTCAGCGGGCTCTACCCGTCCTGGAAGGCGGGCCGGATGCGTCCCCTGGAGACCATCCGGAGCGAGGAGGAGTCATGAGCGCGCCCGCCCGGTTTTCGATCGAGGCCGAAAACCTCAGACGGGTCTATCGCCGCGGCGCCGAGGAGATCCCGGCTGTCGACGGCGTCTCCCTGACCCTCGAGAAAGGCTCGTTCCTGTCCATCGTCGGACCCTCAGGTTCCGGCAAGACCACCCTGATCAACGTCCTCGGCTGCCTGGATAACCCGACCTCCGGCCGGCTGCTCCTCGAGGGCCGGACAGTTTTCGGCGACGGGAAGAGCCTCTCGGAAGCCCGCCTGACCTCGATCCGGAGAGAGGTCTTCGGCTACATCTTCCAGAAGTTCTACCTTGTGTCCACCCTGACGGTTTACGAGAACGTCATCCTTCCCTTCACCTTCTACCGGAAGCCCGGGGCCTCCGAGGACGTCGGCGATATCCTCAGGCTCCTGGGCATCGACCACCGCAAGGACCATCTCCCGGGCCAGCTTTCGGGCGGCGAGATGCAGCGGGTGGCCATCGCCCGGGCCCTGGTCAACAAGCCCCAGATCCTGCTGGCCGACGAACCGACCGGCAACCTGGACACAAAACGGAGCGAGGAGATCGGGATGATCCTCAAGGACCTGAACGAGAGGACGGGCCTGACCGTCGTCCTCGTCACCCACAACCTCCCGCTCGCCCGGACGGCCCAACGGACGATCGAGCTCCGCGACGGGCGCGTTTACGCCGCTTGACAGGGGCAGCGGCGAAACTTAGAATCAGGGCACTTTTGGATTGGAGGGCGGAATGGTCTCGACGCTCACCCAGCTTCTCGCGAGCACGCTCAAGTCCTATCCCAAGGACGATCTCATGCTGGTCAAGAAAGGGGGGGCGTACGTCCCGATCTCGACCCGGGAGTTCGGGGAGGCCGTCAGGGACCTTTGCCTCGGGCTGAATTCCCTGGGCTTCCGGGCCGGCGACAAGCTCTGCCTCCTCTCGGAGAACCGGCCCGAATGGGTCATGACGGACTTCGCGACGCTCTCGGCCGGCGGCCTGACCGTCCCCATCTACACGACCCTGGTGCCGGACCAGATCCACTACATCATCGACGATTCGGACGCCACCGTCGTGGTCGTTTCAAACACCGACCACTGGAAGAAGATCGAGCCCCTGCGGGCCCGCCTGGACAAGGTCCGGCACTATGTCATGATCGAAGGCCCCGCGCCCTCCGGCGTGATTTCTTTTCAGGACCTCAGGGACAAGGGGAAGGCCCTGGGGGCGGCGATGCCCGGCCTCTTCGACGATCTCCTGGCCCGCGTCAAGCCCGGCGACGATGCCTCCCTGATCTACACGTCGGGGACGACGGGGACCCCGAAGGGCGTCATTCTGACCCACGAAAATTTCCTGTTCAATATCCGAACGGTCCGCGGGATCATCGAGTTCACGGAAAATGACGTCTGCCTGTCCTTCCTGCCCCTCTCCCACGTCCTCGAGCGGATGGTCACGTTCACGTATCTCTACGCCGGCTGCACGGTCGGCTACGCGGAGAGCGTGGAGGCCGTCGCCCAGAACCTCCTGGAGCTCCGGCCCCACATCATGGTCAGCGTCCCCCGCGTCTTCGAGAAGATCTACACCAAGGTCATGGACCAGATCCTGGTCAGCCCGGTCATCCGGCGGAAGATCTTTTTCTGGGCCTTGAACATCGGACGCGAGTTCGGCGCCCGGAAGCTCGCCGGGAGGCCGATCCCGGCCGGGCTCGGTCTCAGGCGGTCGATCGCCCACAAACTCGTGTTCTCCAAGATCATCGCCCGGACGGGAGGCCGCGTCCGGTTCTTCATCTCGGGGGGGGCGCCCCTGTCCCGGGAGATCGCCGAGTTCTTCTACGCCTTCGGCCTGGTCGTCCTCGAGGGGTACGGACTGACCGAAACGGCGCCCGTGCTCGCCGTCAACACCTTCGAGAACCTCAAGTTCGGGACGGTCGGCAAGCCCATCCCCGGCGTCGAGATCCGGATCGCGGCCGACGGCGAGATCCTGGCCCGGGGCCCGAACGTCATGAAGGGCTATTACAAGAAGGACGCCGAGACCCGGGAGGTCATGGAGGGCGGCTGGTTCCACACCGGGGACATCGGCCATCTGGACGAGGACGGCTTCCTCGTGATCACCGACCGGAAGAAAGACCTCATCGTGACCTCGGGCGGGAAGAACGTCGCCCCCCAGCCCATCGAGAACATCCTCAAGTTGAGCCCGTACATCGCCAACGCGGTCGTCCTGGGCGACCGGAAACGGTTCGTCTCGGCCCTGATCGTCCCCGAGTTCGAGAAGCTCGAAGCCTACGCCCGGACCCACGGCATCCCGTTCCAGGACCGTGACGAGCTCGTCGGGAACACCCGGGTCGTGGACTTCATGCGGGCCGAGGTCGAGAAAGCCACCCCGCTCCTGGCGTCCTACGAGCGGATCAAGAAGATCGTCCTGCTCGGCCGGGACTTCGATATCGAGAAGGGTGAGATCACCCCTTCGCTCAAGGTCCGCCGCTCCATCATCGAGGGGAAATACCAGGACCTCATCGAATCCATGTATCGGGAGGAATCGGGGGACGGCCGGAACGAGACGTGAACGGCCGCAGAAGCGGTCAGCCCGCTTTGGGGGGCTCGGGCTTGGCCGGCCAGTAGAGGATCCGGCCGCAATTCTCGCAGAGGATGATCTTGACCTTGTCCCGGGTCTCGTTGAGCATCTGCGGCCGGATCCGCATATGGCACATGGCGCAGAAGTCGTCCTTGACGGGGGAGAGGGCGGTCCCGCCCTTTTTCAGGTAGATCGCTTCGTAGATCCCCATCTGGTCGGGGGGGATCCTGGGGAGGAGGGCTTCCCTTTCCTGGAGGAACCGGGCCCGCTTCTTCTCCATCTCTTTCGACTTCTCGTCGAGGGCGATTTTTTCTCTCCGGAGGTTCTCTTCCTCCTGGCCCTGCTTGAGCGTCGCCGCCTTGATCTCCTCCTCGATATCGTCGGCGGCCAGCATTTCGGCGATGATCGCCTCCTCGAGGGAATCGACCTTGTGCTGGGCCTCCTCGATCTCCCTGACGAAGGAGGTGTATTCCTTGTTCGTCTTGACTTCGTTCAGCTGCCGCTTGTATTTCCCGATCTGGGCCTTGATGTCCTTGACTTCGATCTCCTGATCGCGGCGTTTTTTCTGGTTTTGGGCCATTTTGTCCTTGGCCTCGGCGACCGCCTTGGAGCCGGCCTGGATCCTTTTGTCGATGTCCTGGATGAGCCGGGGGATCCCCTCGAGGACAAGCGATGTCGTGTGGATCTCGGAATCCAGGTGTTGGAGTTCTATAATCCCGTCGAAGTCGATATCCACTATCCCTCTGTTCTCTTCCGGCCTCACGGCGAATGGGCCTACCAGGATTCGAACCTGGGACCTGCCGGTTATGAGCCGGTGGCTCTACCACTGAGCTATAGGCCCAGGCCCCCCTTTATAACAAAATATGGTGCCCTCGTCAATTACGGTAATTACGGTGGTAATTACGGTGACACACAACTAATTACCGAAATCATCGGGCAATGAGCAATCCGTTTCCTAGCGAGCGTCATATTCCCTATGAATAGAGAATGATCGCGTGTAGGAAGTACCAAAACATCCGTTCATAAGAGCGATCAAGCCAATGTCCCGCATTGCGAGGGTGGTCATTCCGGATTTTCCCCACCATATCGTCCAGCGAGGGAACCGCCGGCAAAAGGTATTTTTCAGCGATCAAGACCGCCAATTCTATATGCGTCTACTCAAGAAATATGGCGATGAGGCCGGAGTCACCTATTGGGCCTATTGCCTGATGGACAACCACGTCCACCTCGTCGCTGTGCCGAAGTCCCCGGAGAGCTTCACCAAAGGACTGGGCGCAGCTCATTGGAAGTACACATTGACCATAAATATCCGCGAGGAGTGGAAAGGTTATCTATGGCAAGGGAGGTTTTTCTCTTGTCCGCTCGACGGCCGATATCTTGTAGCCGCGATGAGGTACGTCGAATGCAATCCCGTTAGAGCAGGTCTCGTTGCGCGAGCAGAAGATTATCCTTGGTCGAGTGCACATTCACACGTTTTCAAGCGGAATGACCCTCTGATCAAGAGCTGCGTAATGCGGGACGAGATCAAGGACTGGTCTGGCTTTTTATCCACTGCAGCTCCGGAGTGTGAAACGAGCAATCTGAGAAAAAGCACAATGACAGGTCGGCCTGCAGGCGATCAGGATTTTGTCGAAAGACTCGAAAAGATCACGGGAAGAATCCTGAAGATAATGAAAAGAGGCCCTAAACCTCGGCATATTTGTGCAGGACGGGCGCTTCCTCCTGAGATCTAGATGAACCGCATCTTTTAGATGAATACGGATTTCGGTAATTAGTTGTGTGTCACCGAATTAGACCGCATTAGTGGTTGTTGGTGAAGGACTTGAGCTTCCGGCTGCGGCTCGGGTGCTTGAGCTTGCGGAGGGCCTTGGCCTCGATCTGGCGGATGCGCTCCCGGGTGACCTTGAACTGCTGGCCCACCTCTTCCAAGGTGTGCTCGTTCCCGTCGCCCAGTCCGAACCGCATCTTGAGGACGCGTCCCTCGCGCTCCGTCAACGACTTCAACGCCTCCTCGATCTGCTCCTTGAGATTGATGTGGATGACCGTGTCGGGCGGGGAGGGAATGAGCTTGTCCTCGATGAAGTCGCCCAGGTGGCTGTCCTCTTCCTCGCCGATCGGGGTCTCGAGGGAGATCGGCTCCTGGGCGATCTTGATGATCTTGCGGACCTTGCTGACGGGCAAGTCCATTTTCTTGGCGACCTCTTCGCTCGACGGCTCCCTCCCGACCTCCTGGACGAGGGCCCGCGAAACCCGGATGAGCTTGTTGATCGTCTCGATCATGTGGACCGGGATGCGGATCGTCCGGGCCTGGTCGGCGATGGCCCGGGTGATGGCCTGGCGGATCCACCAGGTGGCGTAGGTCGAGAACTTGTAGCCCCGCCGGTACTCGAACTTCTCGACGGCCTTCATCAGGCCCATG
>Ga0187886_1000315_pt1 | contig 62262 bp, 69 predicted proteins | sample June2016WEW_20_1_FD_133001 | JGI IMG/M metagenome (GOLD analysis project Ga0187886, IMG submission 133001) | Peatland microbial communities from SPRUCE experiment site at the Marcell Experimental Forest, Minnesota, USA - June2016WEW_20_150 | ecosystem: Environmental > Terrestrial > Soil >... | reverse complement strand
GTAACTATAACGGTCCTAAGGTAGCGAAATTCCTTGTGAGGTAAGTTCCCACGCGCACGAATGGTTTAACAACCTGATCGCTGTCTCGACGAGAGACTCGGCGAAATTGTAGTGGCGGTGAAGATGCCGTCTACCCGCATCAAGACGAAAAGACCCCAGAACCTTTACTGTAACCTGCTATTGGAATTTGGTTCAATATGTGTAGTATAGGTGGGAGACTTTGAGGCCTGGGCGCTAGCCCGGGAAGAGTCGCAATGTGAAATACCACCCTTGTTGCACTAAATTTCTAACTTCTAGCCGTTATCCGGCGGGAGGACAGTGACAGGCGGGCAGTTTGACTGGGGCGGTTCCCTTCTAAAGTGTAACGAAGGGGCCCCAAGGTTGGCTCAGGGCGTTCGGCAATCGCCCGTGGAGCGCAAGCGCATATGCCAGCTTAACTGCGAGTCCGACAGGACAAGCAGATACGAAAGTAGGGGCTAGTGATCCGGTGGTTGAACGTGGAATTGCCATCGCTCAACGGATAATAGGTACTCTGGGGATAACAGGCTTATCGGGCTCGAGAGTTCACATCGACAGCCCGGTTTGGCACCTCGATGTCGGCTCATCCTATCCTGGGGCTGTATAAGGTCCCAAGGGTCCGGCTGTTCGCCGGTTAAAAGGGTACGCGAGCTGGGTTCAGAACGTCGTGAGACAGTTCGGTCTCTATCTGATGTGGGCGTAAGGATACTTGAAGGGGAGTTTTCTTCAGTACGAGAGGACCTAGAAAAACGGACCTCTGGTGTTCCGGTTGTCCTGCCAAGGGCAAAGGCCGGGTAGCTATGTCCGGAAGGGATAAACGCTGAAAGCATCTAAGTGTCAAGCCCCCCCCAAGATTAGGTATCCCTGAGTCGCAAGACTCTGTAGGCTGGTCGTAGACTACGACCTTGATAGGCGTTAAGTGTAAGATCCGTAAGGATTTCAGCTAAAACGTACTAATCAGCCAATCGGCTTGGCCTTAAATTTTTTACGCGAGTAAAAAATTTAAACCCGAGCTTCCTTCTAGCAAAAGAGTCGGAAGCGGAGGAAAATCTGTTCCGGTTGAATAGTGTGGTTTGCCTAACTTGTATAAGTTGTCATGGGTTTTTATCTTCTTGCCGCCTTTTAGGCGGCAAGAAGTAAATTCGCAGACGCGACCGAGAAGATAATCACGGTCGCTACACTTTATGTCGCGAAGTAAAGCTCCATAAAGTGTCTGCTCATTTAATTTCTTGGAGTGCTCATACCGCGGGGGAAACACCCGTTCCCATTCCGAATACGGCCGTTAAGCCCCGCAGGGCCGATGGTACTCTAGTCGTAAGGCTACGGGAGAGTAGGTCGGTGCTCCTTTAATTTGCCCGCTAATTTAGTTTACTAAGTTAGCGGGCTTTTTATTTGGTTAGCAAATTAAAGCCTATTCGACCTACTCTCCCACAGATAGGGGATTATTAAGGGGAAAAGACTGTTTTCCCCTTAAGGTTCAGTTCTTTGATTGCTAAGGAAGGGGTGACAGGAGCGAAGCGACGCCAGAGGGGAAACCATTGGGTTTCCCCATGGGGAGCAAAGGCATTTTAGTTAGTTACTTGCGACGGAGAGTAGGTCGGTGCTCCATAACACCTTGCCCGTTAAGTTAGCGGGCTTTTTATTTGTTAGATTTTGCCTCCTTAAAAAATGAACTGGTCGCAAATTGCGACCAGTTTGATTGCTTAAGATATTCGTTAGATTTAGCTTCTCCTTTCGTCTCTTAAATTAAAGAAAGGAGACAATATGAAAGAATTGATACCGATAGAAGTGATAGCCAGTAAGATATTTGAGATTAGGGGGAAGAAGGTAATGTTGGATAAGGATCTAGCAAAGTTATACGGAGTAGAGACAAAAAGGCTTAATGAGCAAGTTAGGAGGAATGTAAATAGGTTTCCGGCTGATTTTATGTTCCAATTAACAAAAGAAGAAACGGTAAACTTGATATCGCAATTTGCGATATCAAGTTCAAGGTCGCAAATTGCGACCTTGAAACAGGGCCAGAATATTAAATATCTGCCGTATGTTTTCACGCAGGAAGGCGTAGCTATGCTTTCTAGCGTCCTACACAGTAAAACAGCTGTCCGAGTCAATATCCAGATTATGCGTGCTTTTGTGAAATTGCGCCATTTCTTATCTCTCCATAAGGGATTTGAAATGAAATTGAAGGAGTTGGAAGGCCGGCTCGAAGGGCACGACGCAGATATAAGCGATATTTTTGAGGCAATTCGTCAATTAATGCACCTGCCGGATGAAAATAGAAAAATAACTGGTTTTAAGGTTAAATAAAGCGTTAAAGATAAATTTGTCTCGTCTGTGATTTTCCCCATCAAGGCCTGTACAAAAAAGAACAAGAGTCAGGGTTCACTGTTTCATTTATACAGCCCCAGCTCTTGCGTGAAAGGCCGGATAACCATACTTACCTTTATTCTACCCGCCTTCCAATTAAAGTATACACTATTTGGGGGGAATTACAAGGGGTCGAGTGGCGCGTCTGGCTTGTCTGGGTTTCTCGGGAGCGCTCGCCCCGCCCCAGCGTGGCGGGGCTTCGCTCGGGTCGGCTGCGTCGCTCTCCCGCATCCGGGCCCTATATAAATCCGTCTTTTTAATTTAGGAGCCGGCTGCGGGAACCTTGCCCGTTCCTTGCCTTCATGTCCCTCGAAACCACAGCCAAGCCAGACGCTTGGAGTGGTATTTTGGGGTTGACAGGGAAATTAATAGGGTTAAAATATCGTTAAAGAGTGATATATCGCAATGTTTCCTTTGTCATGCAAGTTATTTTAAAATGAAGAAAGATAGGAAAGAAACAACTGTAACTATTGTTTGCGCTATTTTTGTGGCTATCACATCTATCCTAGCTGCTTTTGTGGCTCGAGAGAAGATAACGGCTTATGAATATAAAGAAATACCCGGTTATGATTTTATTACCACTACTGACTATTTCCCTCTGGCAGTTGGTAACTATTGGACATATGAAGGTATCGCAACAACGACTCTTGTAGGAGGTAAATTAATTGAAAAGAAAGTACAGCTTACGATTAAAGTAGTGGATGCGATTAAAGAAGGGGATGTTGTTTTGTTTATATTAAGCGGTCATCCTTCTGATGTCGCTTGGGCCCTGAAAGAGAAAAATCTCAAGGATAAAGTTACTCAGATATCACCTAGTAAATATGGCTATTTAGTTATTGCCAATAAGGTTTATTTTGTCGAACAAGATAAAATCTCCAAAGTTATCGCAAGTATTAAAGATTCCGGACATTTAGACAGCGAACTTATAACCCAAAGTGATTTGGAATTTGAATTCCCTTTATTTAAAGGGCAAAGATACGGCGAAATTAGTCAGATTCCCAGAAAAGATTTGGCGTATTTTTGGTATGTTGATGATTATGTTTCGCACCATCAGATAGAGACTACTTCATTTAGATCCTTACCAGAATACGAACTGGTCTATAACACTGGTCCAGATTTTGCTAGTTTGACCTTTAGCCCTTTTTTGGGGATTATTTCATATAAATATAGTCATCACGGTACCAAAGTGGAAGTCAATATTTCTCTAACAAGTTACAAGATCCATTTGGATGGAGGGAAATAGTGAGCGTTTCTAATTCCCGAGAAATAGAAACGTCATAAATTTGCATTATGAAAATTTTAATAATAAAAGGTCGACCTTTCTCACTCAATGCTAGCCCTAGGTCGAAAAATAGGTGGAAGCGCAAGATTGTTACAATAGCTAAAAGTGTTTTTAGCTCTCCCTCCTTCCATAAAGACTTAAGGCTTGAGGTTACATATTATTATGATAAGCCATGTGGAATAGACGCCGATAATATTTTGAAACCTATCTGCGATGCGCTTAAAGGAACCGCATATCGTGATGATAGCCAAATAGCAGATGCTCATGCTCACATAAGGAACATTGATGGCCCTTATAGAATTAAAGGAGTAAGCAAAGAAATTGTTAATGCAATAGTAAAGGGCAAAGAATTTGTTTGTATCAAAGTTATGAGAATTAGATCTGAAATGGAGAAAATATGACTAGGTCAGCTTTAATTCAGTATGAGAAAAAAAAGATTCAGAAATTGGCTAAAGAATATAAGTCTAAAGGATATCGAATATTTGTAAATCTTCCGCATTATCATTCTCCTTATCCAATTAAAAAATTTGTACCCGATATGATAGTACAGAAAGGTAATAAAAAGATTATTATTGAAGTTAAAACAAAGCGTTCTTTAAAAAAGAGAAGAGAAGCAATGGAATGTTTCGCTTTGTATGCAAGAAAACGACCTAAATTTCGGTTTGACGTATTCATTAGTAATCCTAGGTCTTCGATTTCAAAGAGCAATAGAAAATAGGATTTGTTGAAGTATTTCACTGAGGGGGGTTGATTATGTAAAATGGGGACGTTCCCCAGGGTACCCCCCACTATTAAATAACTTTTTATTTTACAAATAGTTAAAAGAGATAAAGTGTCCGCTTCTGATTTTTGAAAAATAGAACCCGTATATTTTCTATGTCCATTGCTTAGTATGAAGAACATTCATTATCCCATGAAGATAAATAGATTACTTCGTCATCCTTTGATGATTTCTTTATGTAGCGGTTTAATAGTTGGAATAGTTGGGACTTTCATAGCTCACCAATTTAATAAAGACAATTTAGAGAAACAGATGCGATTGGAATTATATAAAGATTTCATTCATCAACAAGGCCAATTTGTAGACCACTTAACTAAAGACATATATAGTAGGGTATATAAACTTTCTACATATTTTAAGAATCTGCAATCCGGAGACAAAGTAAAAGCGAATGAATTTTGGGGAAGGTATAGAGAAGAGCAAGTGGTTTGGAGTGAAGAGTTGAGATTCTATCTTACTAATTTAGACAGATATTTTCCTAAAGAAGAATTCAGAATAGGAGACTATATTCAAGCAAAAGACTTGTTTAAAAATCATCTCGGCCGTTCCTTTAGGTGGATCCTTGAATATGATATACAGCCGAGATTCTTTAAAATTAGTAATACTTTAAGCGATTTTAATAGAAACGATTCCGCAGATAGAAAAATAGATAATAGGCAATTGGAAATCCTTGATAAGGAAATTGATAGTTTATATAAACGAGTATACGAATTTACTGAGGCTCTATCAAAAGCTAGTGTATGCTATAAAATCTCTACAAAGGAAAAAATATTAAAAGAAAAATTTTAGCAATATAATAATAGATGAATAAAACCGGGGATATAGTACTTAATTAAATCAGGTGCTTGATCCCAGATAGCTAATTGAAGAAGGGGGCGTTCCCCGAGGTGCCACCCTGCTATTGAAGTAAAGGGGACGGTTCTGATTTTTGAAAAATAGAAGCGTGCACAATATTACAAGAGGAGGGATATATGGTTTCTTTAGCTTCTTTTCGAGGCTTATTTTGTAAACCCTATTTAGGCGGCGTTGGAGTTCTTATAGGAATTTTAGGTCTTTTTCTTTGGTATGTAGGTTATAGATCAACGAGATTAATTGCACGGATATCGTATCAAATCAAAGTTTCAAGATTAATTGATAAAGAGAAAAAAAGATTGCCCGAAGAAATAAAAATAACTTTTAATAATAAGGAGTTGGATCGTTTAGTTAGAACATTCTTAGTGTTTTGGAACTCTGGTAATAAGACTATTTTAGGTCAGAATATCGTCGAAATTGATAAACCTAGAGCGGTGTTTAATGAAGATTCACAAATTCTTAATGCAGAAATAGTGAGGCGAACTAGGGACGTTAATCAATTTAAAATTAAAAAGAACGAAAATGAGCTTATTTTAGATTTTGAATATCTTGATGCTGGTGATGGTGCATCAATAGAAATCTTGCATACTGACGAAAAAGGTACCCCTAATATAAAGGGAACTATTAAAGAGATGCCAAAAGGAATAGTAAATTATGGTACTATTCAAACAAAGAAAGGGAAAGATTATTTAATACTGACACTAACAGGTTTTTTTATATCGCTAGTTATTATTTTTTTAAGTGTATTTCCATATTCTGTTCCACTTAAATTTTGGGGAAAAGAAGGCATGCCTTCTTTTTCTTCTAGAATATTTATGATAGTTTCTGGTTTATTTTTATCCGGTCAATCTAGTTATGCCCTTTGGCGATTAAAAAGAAGGTTTCCTAAGAAGTTAACTATAGACGACTTAATTGCTTAGCAATAAAAAGACAAAGACCGTTTCTCTGCAACCTGTTATATAGCATAAAGTTCCGTAGGAACTGTCCTTATTAAATTACCCCAAGCTCGAAAAGGGCTTGGGATTTTTGGTTGACAAGCATTTTGACAGGAGTACAATAAAGATAACAATCATAAAGTGACTAATCTCCAGAGTCGCAATTCGAGGGACGGTTTCTATAAATAGAACCGTCCCTGTTGTTTATAATCATATACTTTAGAGGTATCATTTACCTGTATCAACAAAAAGGAGGTATTATGAAAAAAATAGTCTATTTATTCTTGAGTTTTTTGTTTTTATCAGGCTGTTCAACCGCTAGCTCTCACTTAAGCCAAGTTAAGTCAGATGCTGGAGATAGGATAACCGTAGGAAAGGTTCAGCGAGAAATTCGTATCGGTATGCCATCTGCTAAGGTTATTGAGGTGTTAGGTTCACCTAACATCGTTTCAACAGATGAAAATAGGCTAGAGGTTTGGGTTTATGATAAAATCGCTACCGATGTGTCTTATTCAAATAGCAACGGCGGTGTTTGGCTGATACTTGGAGCTGTTGGTGGTAATTCAGGGGCGGCTTCAACTTCACAGAGAACGCTGACCATAGTTATTAAGTTTGATGCGGATAAAAAAGTTCGTGACTTCGCGTATCATTCTTCTAGTTTCTAAAAAATAACAGAATGAAGAAAATGAGTAGGGTTTTAAAATTACCTTTTGTCTTATGTCTATGTTTAGGCATAGTTGGTTGTGCAAGTATTCCGACAGGATTTCTAAAGCCAAGCGAAGGGTATTTGCAAACAAGAGAATTACAGATGAGGCAATATGATACAACTGATCAAGGAAAGATCTTAACTTCCGTTGCCGGGCTTTTGCAAGATTTAGGCTTTACTTTGGATGCAAGCGAAACGCAAGTAGGCTTTGTGGCAGCTTCAAAAAAAGCCGATGCAACTAATAAGGGTCAAATTTTTCTTATGGCTTTGTTGGGTGGTTTGGGTAATAATCCCCAGGCTGTCCAACAATGTGATAGAGACCAAGTTATTAAAGCTTCAGTTATTACTAAGTCTAGTCTAGATGGCAAGAAAACGGTTGTCCGGGTTACATTCCAAAGAATTGTTTGGAATATGGGGAATCAAATAAACAGGGTAGAAACTCTTAAAGACCCGGCAATGTATCAAAAGTTTTATGACAGCTTATCTAAAGCGATATTCTTGGAGGCCCAGCAAATATGAGAAAGTTAAAAAATTATTGCGGGATTATTTTTATTTTATTCCTGATTGTTACGTTATCTGGATGTGCAACTCCTGCTGTAAATGCTCTTGGGAGCAGCGAAAGCCAGGTAAAATTAAGAAGTATTCAGACAAGAGCCTTTGATACAACCGATAAGAAGAAAATGATGCAAACGGTAATAAGTACGATGCAAGATTTAGACTTTGTTATTGATAAGGCCGATTTTATGCTAGGTTCTGTTACTGGTTCCAAGTTTCTTGGGCAGGCGGTTGTTACTATGTCTGTAACTGTAAGGCCTAGAGGCGAGAAGCAATTATTAGTAAGAGCAAACGCGCAATATGGAATTAAATCTGTAGAAGACCCCGCAACCTACCAAGATTTCTTTGCTGCTTTGGAAAAGGCGATGTTCTTAACGGCACAACAGGTTGATTAAGAATAAAGATAAATAGAGCATAAAAAATAAAGGGGACGATTCTGATTTTTGAAAAAAGTTTAATTTATATTCAAAGGATATGAGATGGTTGAATTAAAACGAGATATCTTGAGAACGCGCGAAATAGCTTCTGAAAAATTTACTCAATGCATAGATGAATCTAACAAGATTTGGTATGGCGTGCTCCGTTTAATTATAACATTATCATCGTCATTCTTGGTTTTAACTATTGCTTTAGTAGAAAAATTATTTCCTCCTGTTGGCGGGGTAATTAATTTACCTAAATTTTTAATAATAAGCTGGATCCTGCTATTTCTTTCCATAATTTTTGGAATTATCGCTGAACTTAATGAGGCAGTTTTTCAAAGTAATCAAGCGAGAGCCAGAGGTAAAATGATCCACGAATTAAATCAGAAAATTGCTCAAGGATTAAAAGAAGATATTATCAAAATAGATGCTGAAACAGATTATATGATTTTCGGTACAATTATTTGGGGTGCTGTAAGTATCAATTCATTCATCTTAGCGATTCTATTTATATGTCTGGCATTATTACAGAATATTATTTCAAGAAATACTTGCCTTATTACTCTTGTTTCCGCAACATTTTTTATAATATTTGTAAATGCTTATTTGATTCAAAAAAGAAAAAAATAGTGAAAACGTAGGTACGTTTCTGATTTTCTAATCCCAGACCCTAAAAAGCTTGGGATTTTTGGTTTGAAGGAGTATAATTATTTGAGGTAAGTACAGGCATAATAAAAAATGAAAAAGAAGACATTGAGGTATCTATGTAAACGGGCGGTGGAGCTTGGGGCGAAGAAGGCGAAGATTATTAAGGCTTCATCGGTTAAAACCGCGCCTTGGGTCAGATACAAATGCCAGTTTGGATGCGATGGTTTTGGCGGATGCCTTACCTGTCCGCCAAACTCGCCTACCCCCGAACAGACGCAGAAGATAATTGATTCTTATTCTAAGGCCATTCTTATTCACACTCCGAGCAGATGGAAGGCGGATATCTCTGGTATTGTTTCAAAACTGGAGAAAGAGGCGTTTCTGGCCGGTTATTACAAGGCGTTCGGCATGGGAGCAGGTCCCTGCATGCTATGTCGGGAATGCGACTTTAAGAACGGCTGCAGGCATGCGGATAAGGCAAGGCCATCTATGGAGGCATGCGGGATAGATGTATTTCAGACCGCGCGCAATAATGGTTTTACCATCAATACGGTTGATTCACTGCAGTGTAAGGCCTCTTACTTTGGCCTGGTTCTAATTGAGTAAAGAAACAAAGGGGACTGTTCAGATTTTTGAATCCCAAGCTCGAAAAGGGCTTGGGATTTTTTGTGGGATAAAAGTCAAAAAATAGTGGAATTGGGCAATAGACACATTTTTATATGCTGGTATATTAAATCTAGCTAATAAGAACAAGTGTGTCATTGTGGACTAGTACCCCGCGCTTATCGGCCCGACCCTATCGGAAGGGTCGGCATCCGTCTCGTGGCGGAGAATTGCGCGGGTGTTGTTTCCGTAAACAAAGGAGGATAATATGAGTACACCACAGGAAAAAGTTATGATAGACGTCGACGATGTTGTAATGACTCTTATTGACCACCAGAGCGGTTTGTTTAACCTGGTTCAAGACATGCCCGTGTATCAACTGCGCAACAATATCATTGCTTTGGCTAAGGTAGCTACAATGCTGAAAATCCCCGTAATTACTACTGCATCCGTACCCGAAGGCCCAAACGGGCCTGTAATCCCGGAAATCCAGCAATTCGCTCCTCACGTCAGATATGTCCCGCGCCAGGGCCAGATTAACGCCTGGGATGTGCCTGGGTTCGTCAAGGCAGTTGAAGAGACCAAGCGCAAGACGATAGTGATGAGCGGTACGCTTACCAGTGTTTGTTTGGCATTCCCGGCAATCTGCGCGAAGGAAGCCGGTTACAAAGTATATGCTGTCGTGGATGCTTCAGGTAACTCTAGCAGCATGGCAACTGATTTAACTATCGCCCGTCTTGCGCAGGCCGGGGTGATTCCGGTGGATACCTTTGCAATTATAGGGGAGCTACAGCGGACTTGGAATCGTCCGGATGCAATGGAGTACGCCAATATCTTTGCTGAGCATCTTTTGCCGAATTACCGGTTGCTGATGGAGAGCCATAAGAAGGCTCAAGAGTCAGTTCAGAAGTAGATTCAACAAATAGAGGGAAGGTTATGTTTTAGGGCGCTTGGATTTTCAGGCGCCTTTTCTCTTTGGATTTTAGCTACATAGCGTTATAATGTAAATATGGATAAGGAATCATTCCAATCTTTACTCACTACCCGTTCTCTTAAGATAGAGCGTATCATTTCAACTGGGCAGGCTACTAAGAAAGGTAAGTGGCTTAAGAGTAAGCGGAATGAGTGGGTTATTATGGTTAAGGGCGCTGCTAAATTACGGTTCTTCAAAAATAACCGGATAGTAAAGATGAAGGCAGGCAGCCACGTATTGATTCCGGCAAATACTCTTCATCGCGTAGACTGGACTGATCCTGGCCAGAAGACGATCTGGCTTGCAGTTTATTATAAATAATAATAGCTTGGCGATGAGGCTCACCGAAGCCGTCCTGTGGGGACCGATAATCTCTACTTGTAAAAGGTAGAGATTTTTGTTTTAATATAAAGACAATGATAAAGTCAGGTTATAAAAATAAAGTGCCGAGGGAAAAACATTTAACTTTAAGAATACTTTTTTTACTGATTTTCATAGATTTTTTGGAGACATTCGCCCAATTCTGTTTTAAAAAAAGTGCTTTGCCGAAAAGCGGTTTTGAAATCAAGGTTCTTAGCGATGCTTTTCATTTTATCATAAGCATTATCCCATCCCCTTTTTTATGGCTAGGCTTATTTTCTGTCCTGTTAATATTTACTATTTGGTCAACGATCCTCTCCAGGGTTGATTTAAGCGTAGCGGTGCCTGTCTGTAGTTTCAGTTATATAACCATCCCTTTGGTATCGTTAGTCTTTCTTCACGAAAAGATTTCTGTTTTAAGATGGACAGGGATATTTATTATACTGTTAGGAGTAATACTTGTATCGATCAGCAGCAAGCGCAAGGAAGAAATCCAATGAAACAAAACTTGATTTTGATTATTTCTTTAATATTCGTAACCGACATCTGCGATACGGTCAGTCAATTATTGCTCAAATCATCAATTAATTCATTAGATTTGCATATAAATACTATAAAAAAAGTAATTAGGCTAATGGTCCAATTGATTAAAACTCCCCGCGTATTGATTGGTTTCTTTTTTAGCGCCCTTTCGTTATCTATTTGGTTGGTTGTACTGACAAAGGCAGATTTAAATTTTGCTTTTTCTATTGATAGCATGCGCTATATTTTAATTGCCCTGGCCTCAGTATTAATATTAAAGGAAAAGATTAATACTGCGCGATGGCTGGGGATATTTGCTGTTGTATGTGGAATAATACTGGTAGCGATAGGGTAAAGGATAGGCACAACCATAGTATGATTACAGAATCCGGTTTTAAAATTAAGATTGTGAGGAAAATTGAAGAAATCCCTCCGCAAGATTGGAATAATGTTTTTCCTAATGCGTTAGAAAACTACTATTTTTTTAAGACTCTTGATGGATCAAATTTATCCCAATTTCTATTTTTCTATATTTTAGTTTACGATAACGATAATCTGGTTGGCGCAACCAGTTGCTTCATTATGAGCTTTCCTTTAGATATTACTGTTAGCGGTAAGTTCAGAAGGATTACCGACTTTATTAATATTCTTTCCCCTCGTATTTTGAACCCCAAGATTTTGATTTGTGGCTTACCGATGGGGCAAGGTAGGATAGGGATAGCCGCAGAGCCAAAGATGGTAATTAAGGCAATATATAAAGGCATGGAACAGATAGCGCAAGAAGAGAAGGCGGGGATTATTGCGTTTAAGGATTTCGATCCTACTTACAGGAGCATTCTTGATGAGTGTCTTGATTATGGTTTTTTCAGGATCGATTCCCTTCCATCTACTGATATGGATATCCATTTTGCTAGTTTTGATGATTATCTAAAGACATTAAGCAGCGTATCGAGAAGCGGTTTAAAAAGAAAATTCAAGGAAATAGACGGCCGGGTTAAAATTGACCTAGAAATTACAAATAAGCTAGAGGAGGAGCCATTGGGTCAGATACACGCTCTTTACCTACAGACATACGAAAAACAGGAAATGGGGTTGGAAAAACTCCCAATAGATTTTTTCAGGGATATATCGAAGAACATGCCTAATGAAACCAAATTTTTTCTTTGGAGAATAAATAACAAGTTAGTAGCATTTGCCTTTTGCCTGGTGTCAGGAGGTTATTTTATTGATTATTATCTGGGGTTTGATTATTCAGTTGCCTATAAGTACCACCTTTATTTTATAAGATTTCGCGATCTCATGAGTTGGTGCATTAAAAATAAAATCAAGAAATATGAAATGGGACAGACAGGGTATGAACCGAAAAGAAGGCTGGGTTTTAATTTTATCCCGCTGTATATTTACGTAAAACACCGCAATAAGCTCTTTAACCCTATCTTCAAAATTCTCTGCAGCATATTGCAGCCAGCTGATTCTTATCCGGCATTGAAAGAGTAAAGAAATCTCAAAAAAGCGCAAGAATGCTTTCTTATCAGGACATAAAATCTATCTCTAATAGGCCTAATTTCTTGATATTTGTCCTACTTTCTATATAATTAGTTTAGCGGTATTAAGAGATGTAGTTATTACTTACACCAAGACGCGCAGATAAAGATGTTATTTTATTATTATGCTTAATCCAATATTTTTAGAAAGAGAACAGGGCATGAGGAGTAGAATAATATGGCATGTTTTAGCTATTTTATTTTTTCTGGCAGTATATGCCTATGCGCAGGAGACGGCAAGCGTTAATGATATTGTCGCGCAAATGAAACAAGAGCTTAATTTGACTCAGGAGCAGGCCGTTGCCGTAAAACCGATTATTGAAGAGAATATGGCTAAACGTGAAGAGCTTAGGCAGCGCGTACAGGACCAGATAGTGTTAGCCGACAGGGCTACTATACAGAGAAAAATCAGAGAATTAGACCAGGATGAGAATCAAAAGTTAGCCCAAGTACTTACTCGCGAGCAAATGAATAAATGGATTCAGAAGCAGGGATTAAGAAATACATTCAACCAGGATCAAATGAATAATAAGCGATGGGGGCCTCAAGATGAAAAGCATGGCCTCGGGATGAGTTTTTAGGCTTGGGATTTTTTATTCTGTAAGTAGCCGTTTATAAAAAAGCCTGCCCCGACTTGATTTTCCCGCATTATGTGGTACACTTTTAACCTTAAATATTATGAAGACGTATAAATATACTTTCTTAAAAGTCGTCTTATCGGCAATCCTTTTTGTTGCCGCATTACTTACTCTGGTTTGTGCCGCAGAGCAGGTGCAAAAAACAAGAGATACGGCCTATGCCCCGGGGCAAGTAATTGTCAAATTGAAAGAATATAAGGAGAAGGCGGGGGCCGTTTCTATCCAAGGCGCGGCTTTAGGCGCGGGGCAATACGCAGAGACACTTTCCCGCATTAAAGGGCAGTATAAACTAAAGGATGAACACCCTGTTTTTAAAGCCGTTCCCAGCAGCCAGATTAAGGCGCAAAATTCCTCCCAGCAAAATTCAGAAGTAAAGCCGCTTGAGCAGCAACCCTATTATCTTTTCAAAACAGACGAGGATGTTTTGGGTACTTGCGGACAGCTGAACAAAGATGCTGACGTCGAGTATGCAGAGCCGAATTATCTTTTCTATCCTTCTTATATCCCGAATGATCCTTCATATAATTTGCAGTGGGCGCACCAAAGGACCCATGCTGAAGCGGGTTGGGATATCCAGCAGGGAAACCCGGCAGTAACTATTGCCATTATTGATACGGGTGTCGCCTATAATCATGAGGATTTGCAGGCCAATATCTGGCGCGACAGTGAGGGTAATCCGGGAAGGGATTTTGTGGATATCGACGTTCAGGCATACATTAATGATGCCTGGGAGCCTATCCCCGAAGAAGATTATGTGGGTATAGATAATGATCCTTCTGACTATTTTGGCCACGGCACGCATTGCGCGGGTATTGCTGCGGCAACAGGGGATAATAATATCGGCATTGCCGGCACTGCCTTTAAATGTAAAATCATGCCGGTGCGTACCGGTTTTGAGATTATAGACGTATATCACGGCGCGCACACGCATACCGCATTGTTAGAAAGTGATGATACTGCTAATGGGATATACTATGCTGCCGACAATGGCGCAAACGTGATCAGCATGAGCTTTGGGGGCAGCGGCCAGTCGCAGACCATAAAGGCAGCCCTTGATTATGCGTATGGAAAAGGGGTTGTGCTTGTGGCAGCAGCCGGTAACTCCGGTTTAGATATTATTAGTTACCCGGGTGGTTATGAAAATGTTATTGGCGTAGCAGCCACTGCAATAGATGATACAAAAGCTTATTATTCAAGCTTTGGCGAATGGGTGGATATAGCGGCGCCCGGAGGGGACGACGATAAAGATAGCATGATCTTTAGTACCGTTCCTACTGTCGGCGGTACCTTAAGCGATCCTTCGGGATACCTGGCTATTCAAGGCACTTCCATGGCTTGCCCTTACGTAGCTGGAGTAGCTGCTTTGTTACGTGCGGCAAATCCTGGCTGGACTAATGCGCAGGTGCAAACTCAACTTATAAATACAGCAGATAGTTTAGTTGGTATAGATAAGGCCTATGGTAATAAATTGGGTTCTGGGCTCGTGAATATCTATAAAGCCCTTACTACCGCTCCAGAGCCAAAGCTGGTTATCTCCGGTTATACCAAATCCGACAGCGGACAGGACGGATTGATAGACCCTGGTGAGACCATTAACGTAACGATAACTCTTAAAAATAATTGGGCCTCTGCTAAAGGCGTAACTGCCGTATTGAAAAGCAGTAATCCTTATATCAATGTCATTGATAGTACGAAAGAATACGGGGACATAGATTCTTTATCGGAAGCTACTCAAACATTCTCATTTTATGTTATGCCTACTATCACCCGTCCCTGCGCGATTCCTTTGGAGTTGTCTGTAAACGCGGCAGGTGGTTATAATACTAAGCTTAATTTATCATTTAAAATAGACCCTAAGTGGTCTCTTCGTCCGGGATGGCCGATTAGCGGCGCAGGAATGATCAAAGTAGCTGATCTGGACGGGGATGGTAAAAAAGAAATAGTCATCTTAGACCTGCAGTCTCTTGATGTTTTGAATGCCGATGGGACAAGGTTTGCCGGGGATTGGCCAAAGACGCGCCCTGATCCATATTTCTTAAGCCCTCTACCGGCAATAGGCGATATAGATGGTGATGGTAAAAAAGAAATTATTATTGCTGAACGCCAATATCGATCTACTGATAGCTGCAAAATATATGCTTTCCGTTCTGACGGCAGCACCGTAGAAGGTTGGCCGATTGATACTGGTTTTAAAACTAATATGATTGAAAGCCCGTCTCTTGCAGATTTGGACCAGGACGGACGGGACGAGGTGGTAATTAATGTCAGTGGCCATCTTTATGTTTATAACGGTAAGGGGGGAATTTTTAATTCCGGCTGGCCGGTTACGGTAAGCAATGTATATTTTAGCCGTACCGCTTCTTTCGCAGACATAGATGATGACGGTAATCTTGATATTGTTTATGGAGATGGTGACGCAGTTCATGCTTTTAATAGCCAAGGCAAGGAACTTCCCGGCTGGCCGTATCACGGAGAATGGTCACAACTCTATCAGGTTTGTATCGGAGATATAGATAACGACGGCTCCAAAGAAGTAGTTTTTTCTACTTTCGGCCCATCACGGATTTTCGTCCTGGACAAGAATGGCCAGATAAAGAATCCGGCACAATGGCCAGTAGCAACAAGCATCTACGCGATTGGTTCGCTGGCGTTGTCAGATCTGGATAACGATGGCGACCTTGAGATTTTGGCTGCAGGGCTTATGTCAAATGAGGTACAGGTTTTTCACTATGACGGAACACTTTTACCCGGATGGCCGGTGCAAACCGAACGTACCACTTCTGCGTCAATGGCATTTACCAATATTGGAGGTATCGGGGACCTGGATGGAGACGGCTATAAAGAAGTCACGGTATTAAGCAATGCCGGGATTTATCTATTTAAATATGACGGCACGCCTATGCTTACGCAAAGCCCGTTTTTGAAAGAGGCAGCTTCTCGCTTTGACGGCCATGATCTGCCATGCATCGTAGATATTGACAATGATGGCACTACTGAACTTATCGGCCAAACCTATAAGAAAATATACATGTGGGATTTTCCCGGGGATATCAAACGTGCCGACTGGCCGTTTTACGCCCATGATATCAGAAATACCTGCGCATTGGTTAATCATCCGCCCAGGTTAATCCCCATAGAAAACAGGACAATAACGATGGGAAAACTCCTGGAGTTTAACATTCAAGCTACAGACCTCGACAAGGACACATTGATTTACAAGGCTAAAAACCTGCCGCGCGGCGCAACTCTTGACGGGCAAACTTTCAGATGGACGCCGCGCTCGGCCTGCAACCTGCCCGGCAAGTATAAGGTGACATTTACGGTTTCAGACGGCAAACTCAGCGCGTCTCAGCAAGTAACTATAACGCTTGCTTCGTCTCCGGTTTATATAAATTCCATCTCTGGCATTTTTGGATTTCCAAATTCAGGCCTGGTTATACGCGGCAGGAATTTCGGTAAGAAGGACGCTGATAGCAAGGCCGTTTTTACTCAATGTAGAGGCTCTAAATTAGTAGAGCTGCAAGCTGACATAATCCGCTGGTCAGACAGTTTGATAATCTGCCGGATTCCCGCGCCTGGTGTCTGCGGGCCATATAAAATCTCCGTGCTCACAAAGCTCGGCGAAAGCAATTCCCGGCAATTTTACATCCTCGCGCGTTACCAAAGAAGATAATGTACGGGGACGTCCCCCCAAGGTACCATCCTTTAAATCCCAAGCTCGAAAGGGCTTGGGATTTCTTGTTTCAAGAGGTATAATCAGAAGATGGTAAAAAAATATTCATTATTTTTATTCTTAACTTTATTATTATCCGGCTGCGCCACAGTGGAAAGATTGCCTCCGGTAAAATTTGAGCAGCCGCCGATCGGGACTCTTCAGAATCCCATTATAGACAGCAATATTACATTATCTGAAGCGCTGAGGAAATGGGCTCCGCCCGAGTTTAAAGAAAGGCAAAGGATCGTAGATGTGTTGTATTATTCATTTGACGGCAAGGTCCATAAGGGGCAGCTGGTTATTGATGAAAGGCTCATAAAGGATATTAGGGAGGTATTCAGGGTCGCCTTAGAAACCAGATTTCCCATTAATTCCGTCATACCTATTTCCCATAACCGGTTCTATAAGAATGGAAAGTGGAATAGCGATGACCAGTCTATGCTATCCGATAATACCTCTGCTTTTAATTACAGGAAGGTAACCGGGGGAAAATATCTTTCCATGCATTCATATGGTTACGCTATAGATATTAACCCTGTGCAAAATCCTTATATTAAGAGAAGGATTGTATTGCCTCCGGGAGCAATATACGACCCTTGTGAATCGGGAACGCTTACCCGCTATTGTCCGGTTGTAAGGAGTTTCATGCGTTTAGGCTGGACATGGGGAGGAAACTGGAAATCTTTAAAGGATTATCAGCATTTTGAGAAAGTCCTGAACTAATACCCCCTTGAAAAATCCGGATTTATAGTATATACTTACCTTGTAACGCGTAAGTTTCACGCCACGGTCATAGGCCAACAAAGGTGCCTACCGTGGCTTTTTATTTATGGGGAGGGTTCGATGTACAGCCGTTACTGGGGACGCGACCGTAGGAGGTTTCAGCGGCTTAACCTTAACCTTATCGTCTGGTACAAGGTTTTATCTCCCTATGATTCGCAATTTAACTACGGAGAAAGGGAGCTTGAAGCCACTACTCTTGATATAAGCCCGATAGGCATGGCTTTTATAGCCATCCACAATATACCGGTTTACGCTAAGCTGGCCTTAAAGTTCATTGTCTTTAGCTCTAGCGCCGGCTCTTACAGCCATCTGGCAATTCCAATCGAAGTAAACGGCGAAGTCCGTTCCTGTATGCCTCAAGAGAATAACGAATACAGGGTAGGTGTCTGTTTTAAGGGTATTGAGTTGGAAAAACAGACGCAGCTGGCGGATTTCGTGAAAGAAAGCCTGCGCCCCGTTATTTAATCCTTAAATGATAATGCCCCTGAACAAAGACGCAGGGGCATAAATTCGCAGACGCCCCTTCCGGGGCTACAATTTACGTCGCCTTCGGCTTCCGTAAATTGGCTGCTCATTTAATGCCAAAAACCCCGAGGTCTTCGGGGTTTTTGTTAGGTGATAGGCCTAGTTAGCTTCCGCTATCTCGCATATCCTCCATAAAATGAGTAAACGCTTGTATGGTAAGTATGCCGTATCTGTCAATGGTTTTCAAGGGTAAATCAGGCTTTTACGGAAAGCGCTTCCAAAAATCTTAAACAGAACAGTAATTGCAGGTTGACAAGATAATATAGAGGGGTAGAATAACAATATGGAAAAGATATTTTTACAATTCCTGACGCTTGGCATATATGTCTTGTTTATGGGTTTTTGTTTCTGCGACTTCTTTAAACTAAACATCAGGCGAAAGCTCCTTTGGTTTCTTACTTTCCTGTTCATCGCGGTTTACGTGTTTAAAACCCGTAATGACTTTGATTTGGGCCTTATACTGCCGCTTCCTACGCTATTGGCAATGATGTTGGGGTGGATGGTCAAGAAAAAGGATGCCAAATGACAAGTGAACCGGCATGCGCCATCAGGAAATTTCGTAAAGACGACAGGAAAGATGTGCGCAGGATCTGTTGCGCTACCGCATTAAAGGGTAAGCCGAGTTCCCTTTTCTTCGCGGGTGATGAGATATTGGCAGATGCCCTTACGCTTTATTTTACGGACCATGAACCGGAATCCTGTTTTGTGGCAGAGTGTAATGGCGCGGTCACCGGATACATTATCGGCTCAAGGGATGTTTCTGTCGTAAAACGCCTAGCGCGTACTTCTATTATGCCGCGACTTATCGTAAAGGCACTCTTTCGCGGTACGCTATTCAAAAGTAAAAACATACGTTTTATCTGGCATTGCCTGGTAAGTTTCCTCAAACGGGAATTTGACGAGCCGGATTTTTCAAAAACATACCCCGCTACTCTACATATAAATATCCAGGAGGGGTGGCGTGATGTGGGGTTAGGCGCAAAGCTCATTGAGGCTTACTTGAGTTACCTCATTGCGCAGGGGGTAGCGGGCGTACATTTCGCGACTCTCTCTGAACAGGCAAGCAAATTTTTCCAAAAGCAGCAGTTCGAACTTCTTTATGCCGGACGGCGTTCGTATTTCCGCTATATCCTCGGCTGCGATATCCCTATCTATATTTACGGCAAGCGCCTCTCTTAAAAATTACCGCATCTGGCTTGTCTGGGTTTCTATCTTAATAAGGTCGCGGGCCTGCCAAATTAGCTTTCCGTCTTTTGCCTCGCGTGCGAAATTTTTTGCCGTGCACTGCGGTTTACGGCTCGCTCTTGTGTCGTCTTACGAGAATAACAATCGCACACCGCTCGCCGTAATTCCTTGTGTACGCAAAGGCAAAACGCTGTGCCAAAAAATTTCTAATGCACGCTACGGCAAAATCCGGAAAGCTTCCGGCTCAAGCCAGACGCTATAGCAGTGTTTCTGGGAAGAGGCGCCCTTTTTTGTTTGCATTGGGGGCGTAATGGAGATACAATATAAAAAACGCCGATACGATTAAAATCCAAAAATGAATATTAAAAGAGTAATAGCAAAAGAAGGACTTATAATTATCGCCATAGGCATATTATTGTATTTTTTTCTTTTATTCTTTTTTCAGAAGGTGACTGTGGTATTTCCGGAATACAAAGCGTATTTTGCCGATGGTTCGGTATACGTTGTAACTATCTATCCCGATATAGCTTATTCAAAAGTACGCAATCCCAGGGTTTTCTTAAAAGAAGTCCATAATCCCTCGCCAAGGCTTATTACGCAGCGGATAGAGCAATTCGCCAGAAGGGCAAATATTAATTCCGGCCTGAAAGATATCCGTTGTATCAATAACTGGCAATTACGGTTATCAGAAGCCTACTCTTTTATCTTGACCCAGAGTTTTCCGGTCAAAATATTATTCGTTTATCTGGTTCTGCTTCTTGCGCGTTTTATATTCTGGGCGGTAAAAACCCTAAAGAAACGCTAAGAAATAAAGGTAATATATGAAGGCTAAGAGAAAAAAGACGGGTAAAAAGATTGATTGCCTCAAGTGTAAGACGCAGGCGGATTGCTGCAGGTTCGGGGCATGGATTGACCTCGAAGAGGCAAAGAGGATAATCTCTTCCGGGATAAAAGGAGATTTTTTCCATCTGGAAAAAGATAAAGATTTCCCTTCCGGATACCGCGTGGGCACAAGCTATGAAGATGAGCAATGCTCATTTCTAGGCCGTGACGGGCTCTGCGTAATACATAAGGTTGATTATCGACTTAAACCAGTGACCTGCAAAGAGTTTCCTTATGAAGATAATAAAATATCTTCCTTTGCCGATGTATTATGCACCGTGTTTAAATCCAAAATGAGGAAAAAATGAATATATTTGTAGGTAATTTATCCTTTGATGCAAAAGACGCAGACGTGTATAAGCTTTTTATGCCTTTTGGCAGCGTTACTTACGTATCCATTGTAATGGATAAGAAAGGGAAAAATTCCCGGGGGTTTGCTTTTTTAGAGATGCCTGATGAAGCACAGGCGCAGGCCGCGATTACAGCTCTACACCGCAAAGAATTTATGGGCAGGCCCATTAATGTTGAGCCATCGCGGATTAAACCAGAAAGATCCGGGGAGAATAGAAGAAGAGAGAGCAATCGCCCGGAGCCCGAAGCAGGGGCTCAACATTACGCCGTGGATAATGAGGGTAGAAAAGAAGAAAGGCCGGGCTTTAATCCTGATTTTATAAGGACTGGTAGATATAGGGGGGGTAGGCGCACTCTTAGTTTTTTGAAAAAGCGCGCAGAGGCCGGGATTAAAGAAGAATACATACCTGCGAAGAAGAACAAAGAGAATCCTATGCGCTGGCGTAAACACCCTAAGCCTTGGGAAAAGGGTGAAGGAGAATCCAGGCGTAAAGGTCAAGAGGGGTTTAAACCCTGGGAGAAAAAGCAAGAGAGGCCTAAGTCCTGGGAACAAAAACAGGAGAGGCCTAAGCCCTGGGAAAGAAAACAAGAAGGGTCTAAACCCTGGGAAAAAGGCGAAGGAGAATCCAGGGGTAAAGGTCAAGGAGGGTTTAAATCCCGGGAAAAAGCCGAAGGAGGATTCAGGCGTAAAGACCAAGGGGGATTTAAACCATGGGAAAAAACCGAGGGAGAATTTAAGCATAAAAGATATGGTGAATCTAAGTCCTGGGAAGAAAAACAGGGGAGGCCTAAATCCCGGGAGAGAACTGAAGGTGAATTCAGGCGTAAGGGCCAAGAAGGGTTTAAACCCTGGGAAAAAGCTGAAGGAGAATCCAGACGTAAAGGCCAAGAGGGGTTTAGGCCCTGGCATAAGAATACTACCGATCGCAAGAAACCATTCCATTTTAAAGGCAGAAGAAAAGCAGATTAGTATTTGAAGATAAACACGGGGGAGATGAAGATGATAAAGAATATAGTAGTTTTTTTATGCTTTATCTTTGGGGTCAACTTTATTACGGGAGGGGCATTGGCTATGGATAATAAAATCGTAGTGCTTGAGACAAACCAGGGGGTAATAGAGATACAGCTTATGCCTGCAATAGCACCCAAGGCATGCGAAAATTTCACTAAGTTAGTGGAAAAAGGTTATTATAACGGGTTGATTTTTCATAGGGTGATAAAGGGGTTTATGATCCAGGGCGGAGACCCCACGGGGACAGGCACAGGCGGAGAATCAATTTGGGGAGAGCCATTTGATGATGAAGCCAGGTCTGACGTTCAATTTGACAAGGCGGGGATACTTGCCATGGCAAACTCTGGCCCGGGCACAAATGGAAGCCAGTTCTTTATTACTACGGCCAAGACTCCCTGGTTAAATATGCACCATACGATTTTCGGAGAGGTCATCTCCGGTTATGACGTAGTGCAGAAGATTGAAAACACGCCTACCGGCGCTGGTGACCGGCCCAGGGCCGAACAAAAAATCATAAAAGCTTATCTGAAAAAATAAGTAAAATAGTTTTATGCACGCGCTAACATTACTCATAACCAGCCTTCTTGTTTTTGCGCTGGCCTACCGTTTTTAAATGGATATCTTAAATTCCGGATTAAAAAATGATAAACAAAGTAGCTCCGCGCATAGCGCCAGGGGCAGCTTTAATTTTAATGGGGGTGGTAAATGAAGAAAGTTAGTATAGTTATTGTTTTCCTGTTTGTTTTGTTTTGCGTAAATATTTATTTTGGTTATTGCGAGGCGCCGCCTGCGATCCCCGTAATGCCGCTAGTTAAGGCCGTGGATGTGAATAAGGACGGAAAACCTGATGTGATCTATTACAGTGACGGAAAATACGTATCGAAAATTAAGGCAGATACCAATTATGACGGCAGGCCAGATATCATAGTAAAGCTTAAGGACGGAAAGTTTCAGTCAGCAGAAGTCGATACCGATTATAATGGGAAGCCGGATAAGAAATTCACCGATGTAAAAGAATTTAATAAATGGGTTAATGAGAATAAACCAAATTTTGAAGATAAATTAAACAGGGCTAACTGGGAGTTCGCTTTACTGAAATTTTAATTCGGTTTGGGATATTCTTTATGGGGCTTGAATAGTACATGAAGCGCTTAATAATAATTCTATTATCAGTTTGTATCCTTATCCTGGCTGTTTCTATTTCTGTCAAGCCGATTATCATACTGCTGGTAAGAAAACACGTAGGCAGTATTTTTGTGCAGAGCCGGATTACAACAGGAGGATATGTCCTTAGGATTCACCGCGAAATCCGCCTTTTTGACATAGAAATAAAAAGGCAGGGAGCCTACGATATTAAAATTAAGGAAGCCGCTATCCAATATAATCTATTTTCTGTATTTAAACCGGATTTCCTGAAATTATCCTTAAAAGAAGTAAAAATCTACATGAACCGCCCTGATAGGGGTATACGGGAGTTTGCTGGTTATCTTAAAGTCGGCCCAGGAAACGCCCCTATATTCGGATATCTAGAGGTATCAGGGTTAGCCCTGGATTTAAATACCCTGGATGTTACTGCTAAAGCAGTTTTATCCTGGGGGATAAACCTGCCGGCGCGGACCGTAGATTACCTTGATGTCAAACTGGATATTTTTAAAATGTTTGGCGTAGAGGCACAAGATGCATTCTTGAAACTCGGCCCTCTGGCAGGAATCGATAATTTTAAGGTAGCGCAGATGAAATATGATAAACTTGCTATTGACGATATAAAGGGTAAAGCCGCGCTTCAAGGGAACGCATTTTCGCTTTCAGGTGCATCGGCCAAAACCTTAGACGGAGGTATACAGGGAGATTTTAAGTTAGAAATAGATAAAGGAATACGGTATCTTGTAAATTTGAGATGCGTTGCTTTGGATATAGAAAAATTTGTCCGCGATTTTAAGCTGCAGGAAAAATTTAATATGACCGGCAGGTTAAGCGGAGAATTAAACCTGGAAGGCGACGCTTCGCACATTGGTATATTGAAAGGAAATTTTTCTACGCTAGGGCCCGGAGGGACGCTGGTTATTACGGATACGAAATTCCTGGAGAATATGGCGCATGGCACAGCCCAGCCGGTGAATTTATTAGTGGAAAGTTTTAAGAATTACCACTATAATAACGGGTTAATGACTCTTGGGATTGAAGGAGATAACGTTATCCTTGGAGTTAATCTGGAAGGCGAGGCAGGTAAACGTAATTTAAGCGTGGTATTGCACAACTTTAAAATTTAAAATTAAAGCTGCCTCTGGCGTTTTGCTTTAATTTTACGCCGCGCCATGCGCGGCGCTACGGAGGATAAACTATGAAGCGATTACTTTTTGTTTTAGCGGCGGTAATTTTGGCAATCGGCTGCGCCAGGGTGAGTGTGCAGGGTTCTAAAGAACCGATAAAGCTGGATATCTCTATGCGCCTGGATATCTACCAGCACGTAGAGAAGGATATTGATGCAATCGAAGGTATTGTTTCCGGAGACAAGGATAATAAGAAGCCCGTAGATAAACAGAGTTTCTTAAGTTCATTTATCAATAATGCCTATGCTGAAGAAGAAGAGTTTAATCCCGAAGTAAGAGAGGCGGCCTTAAGACGTAAGGCCAGGGTAGATGAATTACGCGCGTTTGAAGAAAAGGGGATAATCGGCGAAAACAAAATGGGGTTGGTTGAGGTGAGGGACCAATCGCAGGCAACCGATTCAGTAAGAAAACTTGTAGAAGCGGAAAATAGCGACAGGATGTTTATTTTTAAGTCGATGGCCGCTAAAAACAATATCTCCGTTCAAGAGGTGCAGAAGCTTTATGCCAAGCGGCTGTATCATCGTCTTCGCCCGGGGACTCCGGTTGAAGTCTTGAATGAGGCATCCGGTAATTACGAGTGGAGTAAAAAGTAAGTTGTATGCGCGAAGTTATCCCCCCGCGTTCTTATATAGCAGGGGGGTAAATTCGCAGACGCTAATAGACAAGTAAAATTACAGACGCTATAATTTACGTTGCTCCTTCGGAGCTTCCGTAAATTATCTGCTCATTTAAAATAGGGAGGAAAGCATCATGGATAACGAGAATGCAGATGGAATAGTTGAACGAGGCGAATTTAAGGGAAAGCCGCTTATTATACTGAAGAGAAATGCAGAAGATAAATACCCGTTTTCATTCGGTGTAAGCAAGGCCAAGCTTATATTAGATAACCTGGATGAGATCAAGAAATTTGTAGAGGAGAATCCTTAAGGGTTAATAGTGCGGTGCCCTTGAATTTTTCCCTTTTATAGGGTATACTTACTCTGCAAGTAAAGATGCCACGGAAAAGGCAGGAGTTAGAAGGCCTTTTAAACCGCGGCATTTTTATTTGTAGAGAGGTAGTAGTATATGCTTAATTTTTTGTGGGAGAAACGTAAATCTCCACGCTTAGAATGCAGCATTAGCGTGTGGTTTAAAATAGAAGAGGCGTGGTATTCAAGCTCGCATTTAGATGGATCAGAGCTTCATGCTATCGCCGTTGACATAAGCGAAAACGGCATAGGGTTATTAAGCGATTATTATATTCCGAATAATACTGTTTTAAATATCACATTCGTTTTATTTAAGACTGCCTCACTCGGTATGCCGAAGTGGCATGAGCCGGTGCATATAAAAGGAAAGGTCTGTTCCGCATTTCCTGCCGAAGGCAATAAGTTCCGTATCGATATCTGCTTTACTAAACTTCCTACCGAATACAAAGAGGAGATAAATAATTTCCTCTCTAGCGCCTTAAAAGTGTCTGTGTAAACCCCGTTACACCCAAAAAGCCCCAGTCTGAAGACAGGAAATGAACGGATATTAAATTAGAGTCAACAGGAATGCCCCAGCCTTTAGGTGGGTGTAACGGGGTAAAAAGATTTCTGGATTGACAAAGGCCGATTTAGCGTTAGAATATCACTGGTATTAACCTTGAAAGTCTTTTCAGGAATGGGGGGGGTAGATTTATGAGAATCTCGATTATAGCACTTACCTTGTTTATTTTAAGCGGCTGCGCAGGGTATCAGCTCGCCAGCCGGAGCCAGAATATTTCAGTAGAATCTGTTTCTCCGAAGAATTTCACGGTAAACTTTTGCGGTAATGCCTATATGTCGCAGAAGGAAGTAGATAAATATGCCCTGCAGCGCGCATCGGAAGTAACCCTTTCTAAAGGGTATCCATATTTTGCCGTTATGAGCAAAAAAGATAATTCTGAAGTATGCGTGGTTAATCCGGAAAATAAGTACAGTTCGGCAATGTCCTCAACGGGACGGCGGCCCTCTTCATACGATTTCCCTTCGTTTCGAAAACCAAACGTGACATTAGCTATCCAATGTTTTGCTAAGGGCGAAAAAATGCCGGATGGCGCAATTAACGCAGAGGAATATCTCAACGAGAATTTCCCTGGATTAAAAAGATAAACCCTTCGTTTGCCCGCAATAGCCAAATAATTCTATAGATAAGATTGAGATTTTTACGCGTGGCGGTATAATAAACGCAAGGAGGGCTTTTGTGAAGAGATATTCTGTAGCAGCGGTTTTTCTCCTATCTGCCGTTATTATCCTGCTTATGCCCGTGCGCGTATTTTCAAGCGATATGAATGGCGAAGAGAGGCTTGAGGCAATACTGCGCTCGGTTTCACCGCCGCAGCTGGTCTACCCAAATAATACTGTTGTGCGTATCGTAAGAAATGAGCCGGTCAGGTTTCAATGGGTGCTTTCTTCGGAGCCGTTGGTTTTCATTGATTATATTGAGTTTAGCCTTTACAGGGGTAAGGAGCTCGCGAAAGGAAACCTTATTTTCAGTAAGCGTTTCCCCAAAACAGTTTCTATGCTTGAAATTTCTCCATCAGCCTTTAGTGACAATCAGGTTTATACCTGGCTAATACGCCAGGTTTTTTTACGGGGAGACAGGAGCAATGAACGCCTGGCGGTGTTTATGGTTTTGAAGAAATCAAAGCGATAAATATGGATTTAGGGATTATTTTTTGATAAGATAAAAAAGCACCTGGCGCTTATCGGATTTGCGCCAGTGTGCCCTTACTGGGCAAAGAGGAGAAAGAGTGTTAAAAGCCCTTAAGCGCTACTTTATTACCGGTTTCCTGATCGTCCTGCCCGTAGTCCTCAGTATTTACATACTGGCTATACTTTTTAATTTTGCCGACAGTATAATCGGAAACTTCCTGAACACCTATCTAAACCGCAAGCTTGGATTTTACATACCTGGCATTGGGCTCATCATCATGTTGCTCATCATATTGCTGTGCGGCTTCATAGTAAGTTTTTTCTTCAAAAACCGCGTAAGAGTGCTGGATAGGTTTTTAGGCAACCTTCCTTTCCTGCGTTACATCTATCCTTTGCTCAGGCAGACTATTCAATTTATTTTATCCAAGGACAGTATGGCTTTTAAGGAAGTTGTTTTAGTTGAATTTCCGCGTAAAGGCACCTGGAGCGTGGGTTTTATTTCAAATGAATCCTTTAAAGAGGCAAAAGAGAAGACAGCTTCCGACCTCCTGAATGTGTATATACCATTGGCGCCGAGTCCGGCAACCGGATTTATAGTGCTTATTCCGCGCGGCGAGCTTATAAAACTCGGCATAAGCGTAAAAGAGGCGATGAAAATAGTCATGACCGGAGGGATTATCAACCCCGGGGAACCAGTTAACTTAGAGAATGAAAAATAGTAATCATTCTTATAACAGGCCGGCTAACGCATGCGGGATAAGATGGATAACCGGAGGTTTTATTTTGATTACCGCTATTTTATTAACGCATCCTGCCGCGCAAAGTAGGGGCTTTCCGGATTCCGCTGTTTCGTTTGGCAGTTTCAATCTTGTGGCAGGGCCTACTTTACTTTATCCTGTTACCGACGACATTAAAATTCCGGCTAACGGGTTTCTGGAATTCAAGTGGGAAAAGAGAGCAGAGATAAGCACCGCTTATTATATTCTCAAACTCTATAAAGGGTACAAGACAATTGCTTCAACGCTTATTTTAGAAAAGAAGATTCTTCCAGATGAATACCCTTTTAGCTTAGCGGCTTCCCAGTTAGAGGAAGGCCAGACTTACACCTGGACTTTGATGCAGGTTTCTTACGGAGGCAGTAAAAGCGACAAAAGTTATTCTTCTTTTAAGATACAAAAACAATGATTTTTTGCCTTTAACAGGGATGCATGGTATTATAAAGCAAATATATTAGGGAGGAAAAATGGCAGGCAAGAAAATACTTATTGCTGATGATGAACAGGATATTTTGGAAATATTGGAAAAGAAACTTAAGCAGGCCGGCTACGACGTCAGTGCTTTCCTGAGAGGAAAGGATGCCTTGGCAGCCGCCAAACTCCAGAAGCCCGATCTTATAATACTGGATATTGCCATGCCTGAAATGGATGGTTACGATGTTGCGGTGGCTTTAAAGAAAGACGCCTCTGTAGACAGTATACCCGTAATTTTTATGACTGCTAATGAGCTGGAATATTCGGGTATTGAAGAAAGGCTCTCAAAGCTGGGATATTGCGATTTTATTGCCAAGCCCTGCGCTTTTGAAGAGCTGTTAGCCAAGATAAAAAAGATAATAGGTTGATTTTTTGAGAAGGAGAGCTATGGAATGAAGATAAGAAATATTATTTATACGGTTTTAATCAGTTTATGTGTTTTGGCGAATGCTGTTTTAGCCGAAGAAGCAAAGCCAATCCAGCTGCCGGCGCCTGATATGCGGGGAGGAAAACCTCTGATGCAGACGCTAAGGGAAAGGAAGAGCAGCCGCGAATTTAGTAGTAAGCCATTGCCTTCGCAGGTCATTTCTGATTTATTATGGGCAGCTTTCGGCGTGAACAGGCCCGAGTCAAAAGGCAGGACCGCGCCTGCTGCAATGGATTGCCAGGAGATAGATATCTATGTGGCGATGCAGTCCGGTTTATTCCTCTACGAACCATTTGAAAACATGCTTATTCCGGTATCTCCCGAAGATATAAGGGCAGTTACCGGCAAACAGCCATTCGTCAAGGATGCGCCGGTAAATCTTATTTATGTCGCTGATTTGTCAAAGGCAGAAAAGATGGGTAAAAATGCCGAATTCTTCGCTGCTTGTGATACAGGGTTTATCAGCGAGAATGCTTATCTTTATTGTGCCTCAAGCGGCCTGTCAACTGTTGTGAGGGGATGGTTTGACGAGAAGGAGCTTGCTCGCGCGATGAAGCTTAAGCCGTCTCAGAAAATCATCCTTACGCAGACCGTAGGCTACCAGAAATAACAATTATAATATAACGCAGGAAAAGAGGGATAATAAAATGAACAGGCGGGGTTTCACGCTAATTACCAAATATCTTGCGGGTATATGTTGCTTTGTTTTTCTTTTGGCATTTATACTGCGTTTTATTTCCGAGCGTAAGGGTCCAGCGGAAGAATCAGGCTCAAACCGTGCGGTCTGGCTTGCAGAGGCAGGAGTAGATAAAGGGCTAAGGTCACTAAACACAAATAACTGGACCGATTGGACAGGCACGGGTATCAGGAGCATAAACATAAAATTGGGTTCTTCCGGAGAATACAGCGTTACAGTGGACCAGGCTAACTCTACCATTACAGCCGGCGGTTATTATCCCGGTAGGACCGCGCCAAAGTATTATATACGGGAAGTGAGAGTTACATTATCAAGAGGCGCATTATTTGGCTATGCTATTTTCGGCAGTTCCTCGGTAGCCATAACCGGAAATACGCGTATAGATAGTTATGATTCGCGTAACGGATTCTATGACGGAAATAACGCGCATAAAAACGGTGATGTGGGCAGTAACGGCGACCAGTATGGAGCGATAAATTTCTCCGGGAATACGTATGTAGAAGGCAGCGTCAATACCGGTTCCCAGGGTTCTGTGGCCATCCTGGGGAATGCCGGCTTAAACGGGAAAGAATTCCATAATTCAGACCAAATACTGGCTATAATACCCGTCCCGGACACCCTTATTTCTATGCCCCTACATCCTGCCATTAATTTAAGGGGCAATGAAAGTTTAACCTTAAATGCCGGAGGTTATAAAATACCTTCCATTAACCTGTCTGGTAATAGCCGGCTTATCATAAACGGAAAGGTAAGTATTTATCTTAATAGCACTGCCAATGCCCTGAATATCGGCGTAGGTGCCAAGATTGTGGTAGGCGGCAGTGTTACAATTTATACCGACGGCAATGCCGTTATCGCAGCGGGAAGCATTGTCAATAAAGCAAGGTTACCGGAAAACCTGATTATTTACGGCACAGCTACGGCAGGCAGCATCCGCATTTCGGGTATCGGAGATTTGTATGCCGCGCTTTACGCCCCTAAGTCAGACATAAATATTGGCTTAAACGGAGATATCTTCGGTTCATTTGTCGGCAATAATGTGGTTTATACCGGTAATGGCGCACTGCATTATGATGAAAGATTAGCCGGCATTGGAGATATTTTTAATTACGGGATTACCACCTGGAAAGAACTTTAAAGATGTAAGCCCCCCTATGAATATAAACAACCACATAAGAAGACTTATCAGGATACTGCAGAGCTTCCGGACTAAAGTAACCTTGTCTTTTGTGCTCTCCCTGTTTTTCGTGATGGCGTTAAGCGACCTTCTTATATATAACTTCAGCCTATACGAGCAGATGCAGCAACTAAGGCAGAGGCTCATGGTTATTGCCTCAACGGCAAGCCTTATGGTAGATAGCGATTTGTTGATGCAGGTTCCGTTAGAAAAGAATGGCGCCAACATGGCACCCTTCAAAATCATCGCGGGAAAACTTAATGATATAAAACGGGTAAATCCCTCCATTAAATATATCTATACGTTGACAAAGACCAGCCGCCCGGGGTTGTTACAGTTTATAGTTGACCCTAACCCTATATTACAGGAAGGCAGGCAGCAAAGGGCTAGTTCCTTTCCGGGAGATAAATATTATGCTTCGCGCTTTCCAGAGATGCTAAACGGTTTCAAGAGCCCCGCAGCGGATAAGAAACTTATGGTTGATGAATGGGGTGTTACACTTTCCGGTTACGCGCCGATAAGAGACAAGAGCGGCAGGGTAGTGGCGCTTCTTGGAGTGGATATGTCGGCAGATGACGTCTACCGTATGCAAAGGCAGGTGCAAGTTCGCGCGCTCCTGGTGCTACTTCTGGGTATGGTTGTTTCGGTGGGCCTGGGCATATTTATTTCCCGCAGGGTGACGCAGCGCATCCAGAGAATAGTGGAAGGCACGCGGCATATCGCTTCCGATGACCTCCAGTTTAAACTTGAAGTAAAGGGCCACGATGAGATAAGCGAACTCGCAACCTCTTTCAATAAAATGGCATACAGCTTATCCGAATCAAAGAAAAAATTGCAGGATTATTTTTATCGCGTGGTGCAGTCCCTGGTAATGATACTGGAAGCAAAAGACGCCTACACGTCCGGCCATTCCCAGCGGGTGGCGGAATACGCAGCAGAAATCGCCAAGGAAATGGGGTTCTCGCGGGAGAAGATTGATTTGCTTAAGAAAGCAGCCCAGATACACGATATAGGCAAGCTCGTGATAGACGAGAATATTTTGAACAAGAAAGGTAAGCTTAACGATGAAGAGTGGAGGGTTATGAAACAGCACCCTATCGTAGGGGAAGAGGTTTTAAAGCCCATACTTGTCGATGAAGAGGTGCTGAACATGGTCCGTTCTCATCATGAGCGTTATGACGGCTGTGGCTATCCCGATAAACTTAAAGGCGACAATATCAATATCTTCGCGCAGATAATCTCGGTTGCCGATTCCTACGATGCCATGACTTCTGAGCGCGCATATCGGCATGCGCTTTCAAAAGAGAAAGCTATCGCGGAGCTGAAGGATAATTGCGGCACACAGTTCAATACCCAGATTATCAAGGCCTTTGTTAAGGTCCTTGAAGAAAAGGAAGTTAACAAGTAGAAAGAGGGCGGGTATGGATTTTAACCAGATACGAAAAGAAGTAAAATCCCTTAACTTTGAGCAGACGCGCGCTGATTGCGAGAATTATTTTGAGGCAGTACTCATTAAGAAAGAACTGGGAAAACTTACCAATATGCTGGAAAGTTTATTTGGTTTTCCGGCCTGGCCTTCCAAGAACAAGCTTTCTAGCCAATCACAGAAACTTATAAGTGGTTTCGGCGGGATCATGCCTGGACAGACCCTTTATTTGCGTAGTGAAGGCAAGGAGACCACCTTTGCCATGTTATGGCCATGGCAGGATGGAAAGCGGGTTACCCTGAAGATCGTTCAGAAATAAGCTTTTCTTTCAAAAGGATTTTCCTATCTGTTTTTCATGATTAAATTAGGCAAACTAAAATTAAAATCAAATATTATCCTAGCACCTCTAGCCGGAATTAGCGATCTGCCTTTCCGGATGCTAAACAGGTCTTTCGGGGCGGAGTTAGGTTTTATAGAGATGCTTAACTGCCGCGCCATAAGCTATAAAAGCAGGAGGACTAAAAGCATGCTTGCTTCCACTGACGGCGATAGGCCTCTGGGTGTGCAACTATTGGGATGCGAAGAAAAATATATATTAAAGGCGCTGGATATCCTGGCGCCTTACGCCTTTGATGTCATAGATTTTAATGCTGCCTGTCCGGCCAGGAAAGTGGTGCGTAGATGCGAAGGGGCAGCTTTATTAAAAGAGCCGAAGAAGTTGCGGAAGCTGCTTTCGCTGATCGTGAAAAATACCGAAAGGCCGGTTACCGTTAAAATCCGCACAGGATGGGATACATCTTCGGTGAATGCCGTAAATGTAGCGCGCCTGGCAGAAGACGCCGGTATAAAAGGGATATTTATCCACGGCAGGACAAAGCTGGAGGAGTATAGCGGCGAGATTGATTATGCTACCATTAAACAGGTAAAACGGGCAGTAAGTATTCCTGTGATTGCCAGCGGCAATATACTATCCGCTATCTTAGCAAAGAAAATGTTTGACGATACAGGATGTGACGGGATTACTGTGGCGCGGGGCAGCTTAGGTAATCCCTGGATATTTAAAGAGATCGCCGCAGTTATGAAAGATGGCAGGATGATAGAGCATCCCTCGCTAAAAGAGATAATTTCAGTTATGCTCAAACACCTTGAAGCAAACATTGCCTTTTACGGAGAGAGAAGAGGGGTGCTGCTTTTTCGTAAGTTTTTTAGCTCCTATACTAAGGGCCTGCGTAATATACGGCCTTTAAGGGAAAAGGCCTCAAGGGTCAAGACGAAAAAAGAAGTAGAGGGATTGATAAATGCGCTCCATTAGTGCCCCTGGAGAGAGAGCGGGTGCATAAATTCGCCCATATAATTTACTCACACTTCGTGTTCGTAAATTATGGGCTCACTTAACCAAAAAACCCCTAAATCTTTAGGGGTTTCATGTAGGTGATAGACCTAACAGCTTTCGCTATCTATCCGCCTCCGGTTACTTGTCTCTATAATAAATATAGCATATTTTTATCCCATTTTCAAGGTATGCCAAATCCCTGCCTTGACAGTCCAGATTTTGTGTGTTAAAAATGAAACGCAGAATATAACTACCGAAACGATGGAGAAAATCAGCGCTATCCCAATTCAATACGTCAAAGGCATAGGCCCTAAGAAGGCAAAAGTCTTCTCGCGGGTGGGGATAAATACCATAGAAGACCTCTTTTATTATTTTCCACGGCGTTATGAAGACCGCAGGAATTTTGCTAAAATAGCTGCGGTTCAAGAGGGAGAGACGCAGACAGTAAAGGCGAATATTTTGGCTATAGGAGAACGGCAATCCTGGCGCAGGCGGGGTTTTAGTATCCTTGAAGCCGCGGTGGGAGATGAAACGGGAAAAATATTCTGCGTATGGTTTAATCAGCCATACCTTAAGGAATATTTCACGGTAGGCGCCACGTTGATTCTTTACGGCAAAGTTGAAAGATACGCAGACCGCCTGCAAATGAATTCCCCGGAATTTGAAATCATCTCTGGTGAGGACGCGTCGCTTGACATAGGAAGGATAGTGCCTGTCTATACGCTGCCCGAAGGGATAACGCAAAGGAATTTCCGGCACCTGGTCAAGCGCGTCTTAGACGAATACCTGCCACGGTTAAGAGATTGCCTGCCTTATAATATAAGGGCAGGCAATAATTTATCTAATCTGGCCCAGGCATTAATCAACATACATTTTCCGCAGGATTCCGAAACCCAGAAAGAGGCGTATCGCAGGCTATCATTTGAGGAGTTTTTTCTTTTTCAGGTGCCGCTTATCCTGCGTAAATTAAAGAAAAAGGAAAAGAAAGGGATAGCCCATAAGACAGGCGGGACGCTGCTTAAGGATTTTATCAATAGCCTGCCTTTTAAACTTACGCAAGGACAAGAAAAAGTTATTGAGGAGATAAGGCAGGATATGGCTGGCCCTGCGGCAATGCAGAGGCTCCTGCAGGGTGACGTAGGCAGCGGAAAAACAGTTGTCGCTACCATAGCAGCCCTGATGAGTACTCAGGGCGGCTATCAGGTTGCTTTCATGGCGCCTACGGAGATACTGGCGAAACAGCATTATGAAAAAATCGGTTCATGGTTCGGTGTCCATGGTTCGGCGTTAGAGGGTATTAAAATCGGGTTACTTACCAGTAGTTTGAATAAAAAAGAAAAAGAAGAAATTTACCGCAAGATAAAAGAAGGGGAATTGGATTTAATAATCGGTACGCACGCCCTGCTTGAAGGATCGGTGGAATTTAAAAATCTGGGCCTTGCGGTTATAGACGAGCAGCATAAGTTCGGCGTAGGCCAGAGGGCGCTCCTGCCCAGGAAAGGTTTTAATCCCGATGTGTTGATTATGACCGCGACCCCCATACCGCGCACACTGGCGATTACCCTTTACGGTGACCTGGATATTTCCGTGATTAAGGAGCTTCCTGCCGGCAGGCTTCCTGTAAAGACATTATATTTTGATGAGAAGGAAATTGAGGAAGCTTATTCTTTGGCCATAGGAGAGGTAAAACAGAAGAGGCAGGTTTATATTATTTATCCGGTTATCGAAGAGTCGTTTGCCTTGGATATCGCCGGAGCAAAAAAAAGATTTGCCGAGCTAAAGTCAGGGGTATTTAAGGATTTTAAAGTAGGCCTGATCCATGGTAAATTAAAGCAGGAGGAACAGGATAAGGCAATGGCAAAATTTAAAGAAGGAAAGCTGGATATCCTGGTTGCGACAACTATCCTTGAAGTAGGCATTGATATACCGCTTGCCACATGCATGATTATTGAGCACGCTGAGCGTTTTGGCCTTAGCCAGTTGCATCAATTGCGCGGCCGCATAGGTAGGGGCGGGTATGAATCTTTCTGTATTCTGGTTTCCGGGGCAAAAACAGAAGAGGCACTCGGCCGCCTTAAGGCAATGGTAAAATACCGTGATGGGTTCAATATATCCGAGGAGGATCTCAGGATAAGAGGCCCAGGAGAGTTCTTCGGCTTACGCCAGCATGGGCTTTCCGAGCTTAAAATAGCAAATCCCATTACCCAGATGCACCTGTTAAAGCGCAGCCGCGAAGAAGCAATTAAATTACTTACCGCCGATCCTCTTTTAAAGGAGCGGCAGAACGCGCTTTTAAAAGAAAAAATACTGGAAAAATTTCCGGAATACGAAAAACTGATGCTGGTAGGCTAGCCATAATGAGGATAATCAGCGGAAAATACAAGGGAAGGCTAATAAAGATGCCTCCAGGTATCCGGCCGACCCAAAACAAGGTAAGAAAAGCCATATTTGATATACTTGGCGATATCCAGGGCTTGTCATTCTTAGAGCTTTTTGCCGGTTCAGGGGCTGTCGGGTTTGAGGCGCTTTCGCGGGGTGTCGGCGAATTAGTGCTGGTAGAGGAAGGCAGGGATTGTGTGCCTGTGATAAAGAAGAATATTGAGGCTTTAAAAGAAACAGCCGCCTTTTACCCTTTTAGCTCGGCCAGGGCTATCGAACTGTTCAGCAAAAATAAGCGTAACTTTGATATCATTTTCCTTGACCCGCCCTACTACGGCCAGGAAGCAAAAAAAACCTTGCAAATGCTGGAGGGTTATGATATATTAGCGCCCAATGGTTTTATAGTGGCGCAGCACTTTAAAAAAGACAATCTCCCAGAACGCCTGGGAGATTTAGTATTATTTAAGCAGAACACTTACGGCGACACAGTGTTATCATTCTATAGAAAAGGGTAGGTTGAGATTGAGGTTGAGAATAAATCTAAACCTTAGCCTCGACCTGAACCTTGCTTCCATTAACATTAAGAAGTATAAACTATGTGCCAGACAGCAATATATCCCGGAACCTTTGACCCCGTTACTTTCGGGCATATCGATTTAATCAAAAGGGCAACTGATACTTTCGGCCAGGTGATTGTTGCGGTGGCCCATAACCCGCATAAGAAGCCGCTTTTTAGCGTAAAAGAGCGAGTGGATATGATTAAGAAGGCCACCCGCGATATAAAAGGTATTGAGGTATGCGATTTTGACGGCTTGGTAGTTGATTTTGCCAGAAGAAAGAAAGCCAGGCTCCTGATACGCGGCTTGCGGATGCTTTCTGATTTTGAATACGAGTTCCAGATGGCGCTGACCAACAGGAAGCTGGCGCCTGATATAGAAACCATATTCCTGATGCCAAAGGAAACCTATAGCTACGTCTCGGCGAAGCTTCTTAAAGAAGCGGTTTCTTTGGGCGCAGATGTTTCTGTCTTTGTCCCGGATTTCGTCCAGCGGGCTATTAAAGGTAAATTAGGCAGAAAATTGTGAAGATAGATCCTCGCCAGATACCTTCTGGAGGACTAATCATTAGCGAAGAATTCACTTCTCGCGGATTAGACCTGGATACCGAAATAATACACTTCCGGCCCCTTATAAAGGTAAGGGCAGAAGTTACAAAAATCAGCGGCGCTGTTTTGGCCCGACTTTTGATTGATGCCATGTTTTTCGGCTCTTGCAGCCGTTGCCTGAACGAATTTGAACGCAAATATACTAAACAGATACAGATTCATTATCCGGTCGGTAAGACCGAATCCGAGATCATCCTGGATCCTGATATACGCGAAGAAATAATCCTGGATTATCCGATAAAACCGCTGTGCAGCGATAGCTGCAAGGGCTTATGCCCCAAATGCGGCGCGAATTTAAACGAAGGAGGTTGTACCTGTGGCTCTACCTAAAAGAAGACATTCGAAGACACGCGGCAGAAAGCGCCGCACGCACTGGAAGTTATCTAAAACCAATCTTGTACCTTGCCCGCAGTGTAAGCAGCCCAAGCTTACGCATAAAGTATGTTTGGTATGCGGTTATTACGACGGCAGGCAGGTAATCGAGATAAAGGTCAAAGAAAAAAAGAAGAAACCTAATCAATAGCTCATAGTTCATGGTAAATAGTTCATAGTAAAATATTCTACCATGAACTAATAACCAACAATTAAAATTATGAAAATAATAGTAGATGCGATGGGCGGAGATCACGCGCCTGAAGTTGTAATAGAGGGGACGATAGCCGCTGTAAAGGAATATGGCGCAGAGATTATTCTGACGGGGGACGAACCGCGCATAAATGCCTTGCTTAAGAAAGCCAGGTATAGCGGTAGTAATATCTCCATACACCATACGACAGAAGTAATTGAGATGTCGGAATCCGCTGCCACAAGCATACGCAGAAAAAGGGATTCTTCTATTGTCGTAGGCATTAATCTGGTCAAGGATGGGCAAGGCGCAGCTTTTTTCAGCGCAGGAAACACAGGAGCCGTAGTATGTGCCGCTACCCTGGGGCTAGGGCTACTGCCCGGTATTGAGCGCCCGGGTATAGCCATATTTACTCCTACCCTCAAAGGTTTTTCCCTGATTATAGACGTGGGCGCAAATATCGACCCCAAACCGGTCCAACTGCTGCAATATGGAATAATGGCGGATGCGTACTGCCATTACGTATTAAATAAACCCAATGCTACAGTCGGGCTTCTTAATATAGGAGAGGAAGAGGTAAAAGGGACAACTTTCATTAAAGAGGCCTTTGAGCTTCTTGAAAAAAGTAAATTGAATTTCATCGGTAATGTCGAAGGTAAGGACCTCTTTTCCGGTAAATGCGACATCATCATCTGCGACGGGTTTGTAGGTAATGTGGCATTAAAAGTTTCGGAAAGCGTGGCTGAGGCAATGCAGATATTCCTGAAAAAGCATCTTTTAAGTAATACTATGGGTAAGTTAGGCTTGTTGTTTATGCTGCCTGCCCTTAAGCGGTTTAAGAAAGATATTGATTACACCGAATACGGCGGCGCGCCACTTTTGGGCGTAGATGGCGTTGTCATCATTGGCCACGGCCGTTCAAATGCCCACGCCATAAAGAACGCAATAAGGGTGGCAAAAGAAGAAGTAGACCGCCAGGTTAATCAGAAAATCATCGAAGTTATAAGACCAACAGCTTAAAATGAAAAAAGTCGGTATTGTAGGTATAGGAGAGTATCTTCCCAAGAGAGTATTGACCAATGCTGATTTAGAGAAGATGGTCGATACCTCCGATGAATGGATCATTACCCGCACCGGGATAAAAGAACGCCGCATAGCTGCCAAAGGCCAGGCTACTTCTGATATGGCGCAAGAGGCGGCTCGCGAAGCGCTGAAGGACGCCAATATTAAAGCGCAGGACCTGGATTTAATAATCGTCGCGACAGTCACTCCTGATATGCCTTTTCCCTCCGTAGCTTCAATTATCCAGAATAGCCTGGGCGCAAAGCACGCAGCTGCTTTTGATATTTCCGCTGCCTGCGCTGGTTTTGTTTACGCGTTGTCGATTGCTCATCAGTTTATCGCCCGCGGCTCATATAAGAACGCGCTTGTATTGGGCGCCGAGACGCTTTCTTCGGTAACTGACTGGCAAGACCGCAACACCTGCGTTTTGTTCGGAGATGGAGCGGGTGCCGCAGTGTTAGCTGAAGTTTCCTCGGGAGGGATAATTTCAACATATCTTGGTTGCGATGGCTCAAAGACGCATTTATTGAATATCCCCGCCGGCGGCTCAAGGAACCCGGCTTCAAAAGATACCGTTAGCTCCAGGCAGCATTACATAAAGATGCAGGGTAACGAACTTTTTAAAATCGCGGTTAAAACAATGACCGAGGCAGCGCGGGTGGTTTTAAAACAGGCAGGCCTTCAATTTTCCGACGTAGATATCATTATCCCGCATCAGGCAAATGCCCGGATAATATTAGCGGTAGGAAATAAGCTGGGAATCCCCGAAGATAAGATATTCCTGAATATCGAGAAGCACGGGAATATTTCTTCAGCTTCTACCGTAACAGCCCTGTATGAAGCAGTTAAGCAGGGAAGGGTTAAAAAAGGCGATATCGTTCTTCTGGATGCTTTCGGGGGCGGCCTTGTATGGGGTGCCTGCGTGATTAAATGGTAGCCTATCTATTTGCCGGACAGGGCAGCCAGTATGTCGGCATGGGCAAGGATCTGTACGATACCTTTCCGGAAAGCAGGAATATATTTGAAAAAGCAGATAAGGCCTTAAAGTTCCCCCTTACAAAATTAATCTTTGAAGGGCCGCAGGATGAGCTTACCAAAACCCAGAATTCCCAGCCAGCTATACTTACCGTTACCATTGCCGCATTAGAGGCGTTTAAGTCAAAATTCAGAACTCAAAATTCAGAAGTCAAATATAGCGCCGGGTTAAGCCTGGGAGAGTATTCCGCGCTGGTGGCCAGTGGCGCCTTAAGCTTTGAAGATGCTGTTTCTCTTGTAAGGCGCAGGGGAGAACTCATGGAAGAGGAGGCGCTTAAAAAGCCGGGAAAGATGCTGTCGGTTATCGGCCTTGAATTAAACGCGGTAAAGGAGATCTGTGATAAGGCCGCAACTGAGATAGCCAATATAAACTGCCCGGGGCAGGTGGTAATTTCCGGGGGCGCAAGAGAAATAGAAAAGGCAAAAGAGTTAGCCAAAGGGATGAATGCGAAAATGGCGCTTGAGCTTCAGGTAAGCGGCGCCTTTCATTCTTCATATATGAAAGAGGCATCGGTAGAGTTTGCCGCTACACTGAATAAGGTCAAGATGGATAGCCCCGCTATACCCGTAGTTTCCAATGTTACGGCGAGGGTAGCTAATTCCGGAGCAGAAATAAAAGAAAACCTGATAAAACAGGTTTATTCCAGTGTCTTGTGGGAAGATTCTATGAGGTATATAATCTCAAAAGGTGTACAAAAGTGCTTTGAATTCGGCCCGGGTAAGGTCCTAAAGGGGCTTATGCGCAGGATAGACGCTTCTATTACGGTCGTGACGATAGAAAAGAAGCAGGATATACTGTCTTTAATACAGGAGGCATAAATGCGTCTTAAAGATAAGGTAGCATTGATTACGGGTAGCGGACGGGGTATCGGCAAAGCTATTGCCTTGGCTTTAGCGAAAGAAGGAGCCGATATTGTGGTAGCCGATGTCAATGAAGAGGATATAAAAAAGAGCTGCGCTGAAATCGAGGCCTTAGGCAGGAAGACGCTGGGGTTACAGGTAGATGTCACGGATATCACAAAGGTAGAAGACGCGGTAAACAAAATTCTTGACAAATTCGGAAAGGTTGATATATTAGTTAACAATGCCGGTATTACCAAGGATAATCTTTTGCTTCGGATGAGCCAGGCAGAGTGGGATGCGGTTTTAAACGTGAACTTAAAAGGCGCGTTTAATGCCATTAAAACCGTTTCCCGGCCGATGATAAAGCAGCGCAGCGGCAGGATAGTGAATATCGCCTCTATCATCGGTATAATAGGAAATCCCGGACAAGCTAATTATTCCGCCTCTAAGGCAGGATTGATCGCTCTTACAAAAACAGCGGCAAAGGAGTTGGCTTCGCGTAATATCAACGTAAACGCGATAGCCCCTGGTTTTATCCAGACGGAGATGACCGCTAAGCTTCCTGAAGATATAAAGCAGAAGATGAAGGAAGCGATACCGCTGGCAAAATTCGGCACACCGGAAGACGTAGCTGCAGTATGCCTGTTTCTGGCGTCAGAGGAATCCAGTTACGTAACCGGACAGGTTATTGTCGTAGACGGCGGAATGGTGATGAGTTAGATAGCAAGTAAGATAGCTCGCATGATGCGGGCAAATCAAGGAGGAAATAGCATGGCAGTACAAGATAAAGTGAAGTCAATAATCGCTGAACAGTTGGGAGTAAAGCCCGAAGAAGTTACCCCTGAGGCATCGTTTGTCGATGACCTGGGCGCGGATTCCCTGGATACCGTGGAGCTGGTTATGGCGCTGGAAGAAGAATTCGGTATCGAAATCCCCGATGAAGATGCGGAGAAGATTACTACCGTCGGCGATGCTATAAAGTACATCGAGGATAAGACGGCACATAAGTAATTTAATATAAATTGCTACCTATGCACATTTACCCCGCCATAAAGTTGGCGGGGTAAATTTTAATGCGAGATTATGAGAGAACGAAGAATCGTAGTTACGGGGTTAGGGATAATTTCACCGGTTGGAAACGATATTAAGACCTTCTGGGATTCCCTTGTTGCGGGTAAAAGCGGGGCTGGCCCTTTGACTTCTTTTGACCCTTCGCGGTTTGATTCCCGTATCGCCTGCGAAGTGAAAGGATTTGATATATCTTCTTTCGGCTTTTCGTCAAAAGACGCAAAGCGCATGGACAGGTTTGTCCAGTTCGCCGTAGCAAGCACAAAGCAGATATTGGATGATTCAGGGCTTAACCTCGATAAGGCAGACAGGACGCGCATAGGCGTTATAATAGGTTCAGGGATAGGCGGGCTTGACGAGATAGAAAAGCAGCACAATATTTACCTGCAAAAGGGCCCATCGCGGCTTTCGCCGTTTCTCATACCCATGCTTATAGTAAATGAGGCAGCAGGCCAGGTCGCTATAACCTTCGGTATGAAGGGGCCTAATTCCTGTGTAGCTACTGCCTGCGCTTCCGGTTCGCATGCCATAGGCGATGCCTTCAGGATTATAGAGCATGGGGACGCGGATATGATGATTGCCGGAGGGACAGAGAGTTGTATTGTGCCTACCGGGGTAGGAGGTTTTTGCGCGCTTAAGGCCCTGTCAATGCGTAATGACAACCCCCAGAAGGCAAGTAGGCCTTTTGATAAAGAGCGCGACGGATTTGTAATCGCAGAGGGATGCGGCCTGGTGCTTTTGGAGACGCTGGAGCACGCTAAAAAACGCAACGCCCATATTTATGCCGAGATGGCCGGTTATGGTATGTCCTGCGATGCTTATCATATTACGGCACCCGACCCCGGAGGTGAAGGAGGGGCAATGGCAATGCAGTGGGCGATAAAGGACGCGCGTTTAAACCCGGATGATATAGATTATATTAACGCCCACGGGACCTCCACGAAGTTAAACGACAAGATAGAAACAATATCTATAAAAAGGGTATTTGGGGCGCACGCAAAGAAAGTTATGGTTTCTTCTACCAAGTCCATGACAGGGCATCCGTTAGGCGCTGCGGGAGGAATAGAATTTGCTGCCTGCTGCCTGGCAATAAAAACCGGCATTGTACCGCCTACTATAAATTACGAATATCCTGATCCGGAATGCGACCTTGATTATGTGCCTAATACCAGCCGGGAAGTAAAAAACCTCGAGGTTTGCCTTTCCAATTCCCTGGGGTTCGGCGGACACAACGCCACTCTTATTGTAAAGAAGTTCAAATAAACAGAGGGGTCACAATGTCACAAGGACACAAAGTCACATGTGCAACCTGTGACGTGGTGACTTTGTGACTTTAAATATGGGTTATACAATTGCAGAGAAAATATTACTGGCACATACGGATAAAAAGGATATTAAACCGGGTGAGTTTATAGAAACTAAAGTAGACCTGGCCCTGGGTAATGATATCACGGCACCTATTGCGATAGAAGAGTTCAAGAAGTCGGGGTTCGATAAAGTATTTGATAAAGAGAAAATAGTTTTGGTCCCGGACCATTTTGCCCCGGCAAAGGATTTAAAAAGCGCCAACCAATGCAAGGTTCTTGCTGATTTTGCTAAGGAACAAGGGATTAAAAATTACTTTGAAATAGGCTGCATGGGCATTGAACACGCGCTCCTGCCGGAGATGGGGCTTGTGTTACCCGGAGACCTTGTTATCGGAGCAGACTCCCATACCTGCACATATGGCGCCCTCGGATGCTATTCTACCGGAGTCGGCTCAACGGACCTGGCCCGTGCATTCGTAGACGGTAAGTGCTGGCTGAAGGTTCCCGCCTCGATAAAATTAGTTTATAACGGGAAACTCAATAAATGGGTAGGCGGCAAAGACCTCATCCTTTTTACCATAGGAAAGATTGGCGTAGACGGCGCTATATATAAGGTAATGGAATTCAGCGGCCCGGTAATCAGGGGCCTGGGTATGGACGACAGGTTTACGATGAGCAATATGGCTATTGAGGCAGGCGGCAGGGCAGGAATAATTGAACCGGATGATACCATATTAAAATACGTTAAAGAGGCCACAAAGTCACAAAGTCACAAAGTCACAAGGAAATACAAAATATTTAATTCGGATAAAGATGCTCAATATGAGAAAGTTTACGAATGGGATGTTTCTAGTTTAGAGCCGCAGGTTGCCTGTCCGCATCTGCCCGGGAATGTCAAAGGGGTAAGTGAACTTGGCGAAATCAACATAGATCAGGTGGTTATCGGCTCCTGCACTAATGGAAGGATCAGTGATTTAAGGATTGCTGCCGGGATACTAAAAGGCAGGAAGATTAAGAGCGGTTTAAGGCTGGTTGTGATTCCGGCTACCCAAAAGATTTATCTGGAAGCAGTTAAAGAAGGGCTTGCGGAAATATTTGTTAAGGTAGGGGGAGTATTTGAGACTCCCAGCTGCGGCCCCTGTTTAGGCGGGCATATGGGGATTCTGACTGAAGGAGAAGTGTGCCTGGCGACAACGAATCGTAATTTCATCGGCCGTATGGGTCATCCCAAGTCTTTTGTTTATTTGTCGAATCCTGCGGTAGCCGCTGCGTCAGCAATAACCGGAAGGATTACTTCGCCAAGATGATTATTAAAGGTAAGGTCCACAAATTCGGTGATGACGTAAATACAGACGATATAATCGCCGCTAAATATCTGGTCTCTACCGAAGCTAAGGAACTGGGTATGCATTGCATGGAGAATATCCGGCCTGATTTTGTAAAGAAGGCTAAGCCCGGGGATATTATCGTAGCAGGAAAAAATTTCGGCTGCGGTTCTTCGCGTGAACATGCGCCTTTAGCCCTTAAGGGATGCGGTATTGCGGCGGTAGTGGCAAAGAGTTTCGCGGGAATATTTTTCAGGAATTCCATTAACATAGGGTTGCCTTTTCTGGAGTTGGATAAACCAGAGAATATAGAAGAAGGGGATGAGCTTGAAATAGATCTCTCACATGGTATAATAAAAAACCTCAGTAAGAATACTGAATACAAAACCCAGCCATTTCCTCGGTTTTTAAATGAGATAGTAGAGGAGGGTGGGTTAATGAAATGGCTTAAAAAGAGCCGGAAAGTATAAGAGTAAAAAATGCACAGGATAGCAGTAATACCCGGTGATGGGACAGGCCCGGAAGTAATTCGCGAGGGCTTAAAGGTTTTGGAGGCGGCATCCAAGAAATTTGGGTTTAAATACGAATCTAAGCTTTTTGATTTCAGCGGCCACAGGTATTTACAGACAGGAAAGACCCTTGATGACAGCGATATCGACGAATTGAAGAAATTCTCGGCGATTTATCTGGGGGCAATAGGCCATCCTGATGTAAAACCGGGGATCCTGGAAACTGGCGTACTCTTAAAATTAAGGTTTTCCCTTGACCAGTATATTAACCTTCGTCCGATAAAACTATATAATCCTGAATTCTGCCCGCTTAAGAATAAAAGAGCCGAAGACGTGGATTTTGTCGTAGTCAGGGAAAACTCGGAGGGGCTTTATAAAGGTATGGGTGAATTCCAAAAAAAAGGCACGTCTGATGAGGTCGCCATACAGATTTCCTATAATACGCGTAAGGGTGTAGAGCGCTGCATACGTTATGCTTTTGAATATACGCGCAAACGAAACAGGAGGAAAAGGCTTACCCTTTGCGGCAAAACTAATGTCCTTACCTATGCCTGGGATCTATGGCAGAGAGTTTTTAATGAAGTGGCAAAGGAATATCCGGACATCACCACGGATTACGCGCATGTGGATGCCACCACGATGTGGTTTGTAAAAAACCCGGAGTGGTTTGATGTTATTGTTACCGATAATATGTTCGGGGATATTATTACTGACCTGGGTGCTATGATCCAGGGAGGAATGGGTATTGCAGCTGGCGGAAATCTTAATCCCAAAGGCGTTTCAATGTTTGAGCCGATAGGCGGGAGCGCGCCTAAATATACTGGTAAAAATGTGATTAATCCCCTGGCTGCAATTTGCGCAGCCGGTATGATGCTAGAGATGCTCGGCGAGATAGCCGCGGCCCAGGCGATAGAAAACTCAGTCATAAAAATAGTAGACAAGAAATTAAAATCGCTTGCCGCAGGCAAGATGGGTTATTCAACGGCTGAAGTCGGGGATTTAGCAGTGGAGAATTTATAAATAAATCTGTTGTGTTTCTGGCTCTTTTGCTAAGGGATTCCGCGGTTTGCGGGTCCTGTCTTGGTCTGTTTCTCGCGGGGACGCTCATTTTGCCCCAGCGTGGCAAAATTTCGCTCCCCTGCGGTGCCCCGCTCTCACGGACTTCGTAATAGAGGGTGAACCATGCCCGCTCGGCATCCTCAGAGGCCCCGCTCGAAACCAGCCCAAGCCACCCGCAAAACAGATTCATAATGAGACATTTGAAGTCACGCCAGATTTATTTTTCATTAAAATCTAGTACAGAAGGTCTTTATTTGGGATATAATAAGTGCGAAAAGAGAAAATATGGATAAAAGACCTATAGGCATAGCAGTTTTAGGATACCTTTTAATTATTAGCGGACTTTTAACTATTAGCTTTGAGTTTATCTTACCGGCACATGCAGGATTCGCATTGTTAGTATCTAATCTTTTAAGTAGCATCGCCATCTTGCCAAGAGGTCTACCGTGGCTTCTTGGCTATCTCCCTACTTCTGCAATAGGAATATTATTTAAATTTGCTTTACTTTGGATGGTGGGCATTGTTCTTTGCGGAATAGGCATCTTGCTTATGAAAAATATTGCTAGAAAGGTATTTATTGGCTTAAGTTTAATACATATAGTTATCTTTTTGACCTACCGTTTATTATCTATACACAAGCCATACACGCATTATTCTTCTGGGGGCGCGTTAATTGATGCGCTAGCGAAGATAAACTATAATTTTCTAGTTGTATTATTTCCTTTAATCTATATAGTTTATCTTATGTTACCTGAAGTAAGAAGACAATTTAAGTAAACGTATCCAGTTTTTCAGCTTCAAAGTTAAATTTATATAGATGGAGAGGTAAAGATGGAAGATAAAAGATCTAAAGGAATAACTAATTTTGGGATGTTTATTATCATTTGTGCTTTATCCAGCCTTTTTTCACGCTTGATAGAATCAAGATTAACTATCTATCCTGCAATTCTAGCTATTCTGTTGTTGATTCTGGGAATATACATATTAAAATTAAAAGAATGGGCGAGGAAGGCGATAATCTACTATAGTATTTATAGTATTATTTCAGTATTTTTTATTATGGTTGCATATAAGTTAGGATTGCCTCTGCGTGGTAGCGATTTAAGAGATATCACTGCAACCTATCAAACTCCAGTAATGAAGATTGTTGTTATCAGTGTCTTAATAATTACAAATTTATTATCGCTTCTTATCATCTATTTCTTCACGCGTCCCAAAGTAAAGGAGCAGTTTAAGTAATCATATTTTAGCGGGGGAATTGGAGTAATTGAATTTTAGTTAATTTATAGGGGGAAATATAATAGATGAAAAAATATAATGTAGCGGTGGTGGGGGTAGGGGCGGTAGGGATTGAAATGCTGCGGGTTTTGCGGCAGCGCAATTTTCCTATAGCGGGATTGCGTGTTTTTGCCCGCTCAAACCGCGATATCGAAGTGGATGGGCATACCTATTCCGTAGAGGTTATTTCTCCAGAGAGCTTTGATGGGATAAATATAGCTTTGTTTGCCGGAACCGAAGGGGAGAAGGGCGCGGCAGTTACCTATGCTGCCGAGGCAGTAAAGAGAGGCGCTGTTGTTATTGATAATGGTTCTGATTTCCGCATGGACCCCAAAGTGCCCCTGGTTGTCCCCGAGGTAAATGCCGGGGATGTAAAGAAACATAAAGGTATAATTGCCAATCCCAACTGTTCTACTATACAGATGGTAGTCGCTTTATGGCCGATTCATAAAAAAGCCGGCATAAAAAGAATAATCGTTACTACTTTACAGGCTTCCTCCGGAGCAGGCAGGGCAGCGATAGAGCAACTGAAAGAGGAAACCGCGATTATTTCTTCCCGTGGCTTTACCAGCCTAGATGCAAATGTGGATAATAAGGCAATGCCGCAGCAGTTAGCTTACAACGTATTTCCGCACATAGGAAGTTTTGTAGAATGCGATTATACCAATGAAGAGTGGAAATTGGTGCATGAAACTCATAAGATCATGCATGATAAAAAAATAAAGATTTCCGCAACTACCGTAAGGGTCCCTGTGAGGACTGGGCATTCGGAGTCAATATATATTGAGACCATAAAACCCATTACCGCGGATAAAGTAAGAAGTATCCTCGCAAAAGCGCCCGGGGTCATAGTTATCGATGACCCTAAAAACAATCTCTATCCTATGCCTAAAGATGTAGAAGGCAGGGATGAGACCTTTGTGGGCAGGATCCGCCAGGATTGTTTTACCAAGAATGGTCTTTGGCTGTGGGTGGTCGCGGATAATCTGCGCAAGGGCGCTGCAACCAATGCTATCCAGATTGCCGAATGCGTAATCTCAGGCTAGAAATAGAATACGACGGCACTAACTACTGTGGATGGCAGGTCCAAAATAACTCACGTAAGAAAAGCATCCAAGGCACTATAGAAAAATCCCTCCGTAAGATCCTGCGGGAAAAAATAAGGCTTATAGTTTCAGGAAGGACAGATGCCGGCGTGCATGCCTTGGCACAGGTCGCAAATTTCAGGACCCATTCAGAGATTGCCTCCGGGCAGTTGCAGAGGGCCTTAAACGGAAATCTGCCCGCCGATATCCGGATACGTAAAATAAAAGAAGTTGACCCCGATTTCCACAGCCGCTTCCAGGCAAAATCCAAAACTTACCGGTATAGCATCTTGAATCAACCATATTCTCCGGTTTTCTTAAGGCACACCGCGTATTTATATTCATATCCTCTTGATATAGGACTTATGCGTAAGGAAGCCAGGATCCTTTTGGGAAGGCATGATTTTCGTTCTTTTCAGGCGGCGGATAAGAAAGAAAGGAGTTCCGTAAGGAGTATAAAATCCATACGCGTGGGCAAGAAGGGGCAGTTGATATACTTTGATATGGAAGCTGATGGTTTCCTTTACAATATGGTGCGTAATATCGCGGGAACCCTTATTGAGATAGGAAGAGGCAGGTTTCCCTCAGGATACATGAAAAAGGTTTTATCCCAAAAGGACAGAAGGTTAGCGGGCCAGACTGCTCCGGCAAAGGGCTTATGTTTGATTAAGGTGAAATTCTAAACCATGTATAAAGAAGAAACGGCAAAGTTTTCCTGGGATTTTTATTCTTCACTTATCATTACGATTTTTGCAGCGTTGCAGATACTCTGGTGGCCGCTTGCGCCGCAGTTTATCGACAGCTATTACCATCTGCTTACCTCCTGGGGTTTTATTAAGGCAGGCGGCTATGCTGGATGGGATTTCTGGCAATACGCGCCTTTCGGCAGGCCTCATATATATCCGCCGGTTTTTCATTTATTCCTGGCTTTCCTCCTCAAGTTAGGAGTAAATAAAATATTTTTACTTAAGGTTACCGAGACAATCGCTCCGGTAGCGGCCCTTCTTACCTTCAGGTATTTTACGGCTAAATATTTCGGCAGCCGGTTTACTTTTTTCTGTCTTGCGGCGTTAATATCGTCGTTTTCCTTTTATCTTTCATTTGTAAACAATATCCCTGCTACCATTGCGCTTATCCTGGGGTTTTTCGCATTTGACCAGCTGTTCCAGAGAAACCTTATCCGCTCAACTATCCTTTTGTCACTGGCTTTTTATACCCACATAGGCCTCTCCTGGTTCCTGCTCCTGTCTTTTATATTCTACGGATTACTCAACCGGCAGTACCGCAGGATAGCATTATACTCGGCCTTATTCGCAGCGGTTGCGTCGCTTCCTATCATATGGAAGCAAGTGGCCAATATCGGCCTCATCCATGTTTCCAACATAAAAAGCGAGAGATATTTTTGCGAGTTTAAACCCTTCATCTATGTCCTGGCATTGCCCGGGTTCTGGATTATACGACGTAAGGGGAATATATACCGCCTGTTCCTGGCTTTTTTCCTGGCAAGCCTTATTTTTCTTGCCTATCTCTACCGCTTTTTCTCCGCCCAGGGTTTTATACCGTTAATATTCCTCTCTGCGGTAACGCTTGATTATTGGTATGAGAAAGCAGCAGCCACTAAAAAGATTAATTTAGCGCGGGGCGGCATTATAGCCATACTGCTTTTTATGTGCGTAATTTCCCCGACTTTTGCCTTCCAGAAGGAACTCAACGGCCCGGTAAAATCCAGGTGGCGCGCTTTTGATTCTGCATTAGTGGATGTGTTTTTTGTAGGATTTAATAAGCGCCTGCCTTTCCCGACAGTATGGTTTCCGAGCATATACCTGCCAAGCGCAAAGCTGATAAGGGATAATTCCGGGGAGAGAGAAATAATTTATTCTCCGCATTATCTCGTAGGCGTCTGCCTGGGAAGCCTCGCAGGGCGAGCCACGGCAAACAGGCTGCTCGGAGAGGTGACATCAGAGGTAACTTTTAATCCTTTCGTTAATTCAAAAATAATTATTTTCTTAAAGGATGAAGAGCCGCGGGGTATTAAAAAAGCGGTCTTTTTTTACCGGCTTATAAAAATCGGAGAAAACAACGCTTTCATTTTCTATAAGAATCCTGCCTGCAGGGTTAAGATGTCGGTAACTCCTGCCAGTATTGCCTTCGGGCCGGTCCTGGCAATAGGGTTCTTGACGGCTTTGCTGTTTATAGTAGCAAAAACCCCCAAAGATAATTCTTATTAAGAAAGCGCTTTCAATCCAGCTGCCAAATACACTTGTTTCTTGTTGTTTAATAAGGTATTCTTTAATTGACCTGTTACTTAAGAGATTCTTACGATAAAGGGCTTGATAAAGTTTACTTCAAGCCAAAGCCACGGATCGGGAAAGCTGTAGAGTAAAGGTTTATTTTATTTTTCCGATTGACGGGTTGCCGAATAAGAATAAAAGGCAACCCGTATTTTTAATGTATGGTTAATTTAAAGATTGCAAAAGAGTTTTGTCGAGAGGAGGGGGGCATGAAGAAGGTAACGATATTGATTTTACTGGTTTTTTTAGGAGCAGTTACAACTGCCCAGGCAGGCTCAATCTTCACAGGATTATTAGGAGGAGCAAGCAGTAATAAGAAGAGTGGTAATAATGGGTTCCTGTTCGGTTTAGCAGCTACAAATAGCGCACAGAAGGCTGTTAGTAATCTGCCAACAGTAGCGCTAGGAGTAGCAACACAGCAAATGAATAGAGTAACCGGCTCTTTAGCAAGCGGCGTTCTCGGCAGTAATGGCGGAGCGTTACTCGGCGCAGCAACCGGCCAATTAAATGCAGTAGCTAACGTTGCAGGAAATGGTGTTATTGGCGGCAATCCAGGCTCAATACTGGGTGGGGTAGCTAACGGACCAGCAAGCGGTATTTTGGGCCATAGTAGCGGTTCAATATTCAATACAGCAACTGGCGTTGTAAAGAAGAGCGTTATCAGTCATAAAAGCGGTTCAACAACCAGTACTACGATTAACACAGGGTTATTCAAGAAATCTAATTAAGCATAGGTAATAACACTTCTTACGCCTCTCTCACTAAAAAAGGCGCCTAATAGGCGCCTTTTTTGTTTATTCTACCGCAATTTCATAATATAATAATATGGGCGACTTGGAGTTTGTCCGTCCCTGATTTTTTATTTTTAAATTAAATAAAGCGCTCTCAAAACAATTAACAAATATTCTTGTTTTTTTCGTTCAATATGTTATTCTTTTAATAGCGATTTAGGGAATCCTTACGATAAAGGGTTTGATGAGGGTTATTTCAGACCAAAGCTACGGGTCGGATTGATTTATTTCTTTATAGACACTTAATTTAAAGATTGCAAAGAAGGGGAGGGCGATGAAGAAAATAACGGGATTAATCGCGCTGCTTGTTTTAGGGATAATTACAACAGCGTGGGCAAGGCCAGCCTCTGATGTGGCAATGCAAGCAATGGGAACCAAAGGCTTCGCCAGGGAAAAGATTCAGATGTTCGACTCCGGTACAGGGCGCCATAGGATTGGCGACAGGTACAAGGATGTGCCAGCAGAAGGAGTTAGGTTGCGCAGGGTTTCCAAGGACGGTAGTAACTCAGTCGGCATATTAACGGGGTTTCGCAGCCGCCATGATAATTCAATAGCCACTATCCCATCCGCCACCCTGGGGAAGATTAGTCATAGCCGCCACAATGATTCAATAGCCAGCAGCACATCTGCCGCCTTATGGAAGCTCGACCATGGCAGCTACCGCGCTTCAACAGTCGGCGCAATGTCTGCCGCAACAGGCAGCAATTTTCGTAGCCGCCACAATGATTCAATAGCCAGCAGCACATCTGCCGCCTTATGGAAGCTCGACCATGGCCGCAACAGCGTTTCAAGAGCCGGTGCAATATCTGCTGCCGCAGGAAAGACCACTATTATGGCCGGTAGCGGTTCAAGAATAACTTCCGCGATTAGCAAGAGTTCATATAAGAGTTCATTTACAGGATCTTATTAAGTATAAGTATTTGTTAAATTAAACAGGGACGGTTAATTTAATAGCCGTCCCTATTTTTTTATTTTCTTTCCGCAATGAAATGATATAATAATCTTCATGGGCGACTTGGAGTTTGTCCAGAGTTGTGTCAATGGCGACCGCGCTGCCTTAGATGAGTTCTTAAAGAAATATTCCCGCCTTATTTATAACTATATTCACAGCACCCTGCGCCTTAAGGGTTACACCTTGGCTCAGGATGCCATAGCCGACCTTTTTCAGGAATTATTCTGCCTGCTTATAAAAGACAACTGCCGGAAATTAAGCACCTTTCAGGGAAAAAACGGATGCAGCCTCGCTTCGTGGCTGCGGCAGGTCACTATTAATTTCACGATTGATTACCTGCGCAAAAATAAGGTCTTGGTTTCCCTGGACGCAGAAACAGAAGAGGGGTTTGGTTTAAAAGAGGTAATCCCCGATGATGTTGCCTCGGCCCCGGAGTTACTTTCCGGTAAAGAGAGAGGCGCGGGCCTAGCCGAATGCATTGAAATGCTGGATATTGATGAAAAATATTTCCTGGAATTGCATTTTAACCAGGGATTAAAGCTGGAGGAAGTCAGGCAGTTATTGAACCTGTCGCGCGGGGCGGTGGATATGCAGAAATCGCGCATCATCAATAAACTAAGGGATTGTTTCAGCAGCAAGGGCTTTGCGTTAGATTTATCATGAATTTACGTCTATTAATATGGAAGAAAGGACAGTAGCCTATGTATAGCCGCTTAGAAGCATTAATAGAAAAGCTTTATAAGCAGTGGAAGAGCGGTAGGCTCAGGAAAGAAGATGTGCATCCTGATGAAGAAACCCTGGCTTGCTTCGCGGAGGGTAAGCTTAGCGTTTCCCAAACCGAACGCGTAAAGGCGCATCTTGTGAGTTGCGATATTTGTAGCGAGGCAGTAGCGCTTAATATTAAACTGGAATCCGCGCATGAGGCAAAAGAGGTTCCCTACGATTTATCTACGCGCTTAAAGGAGAAACTGTTTGCTGAAGACCAAACTTCCTGGTTAGAGATAATTTTACTTCTCAAAGATAAAGCCATGGAAATCATCAATGTTACCGGTGACGTCCTGGTAGGCCAGGAACTTATGCCCGCTCCCATTTTACGCAGCCGTTCAATAAAAGAATTTAAAGACGAAATTACCATTTTGAAGGATTTTGGGGAAATAAGTGTTGAGGCAAGGATAGAAAATAAGACGCAAGGTGCCTTTAATGTCGTGGTGGCGGCGAAAGCAAAAGATACGCAGAAACTCATCAAAGATATCAGGGTTAGCTTGTTAAAGGATGATCTGGAATTGGAATCGTATCTAGCTAGTTCTGGTTCGGTAATATTCGAACATATCCTGACAGGCAAATACAAGGTTGAAATATCAGGTATAAACGAGAAGCTTGCCTCAATATTGCTGGATATAAGGGTTTAACCAGATTTATTTATGCAGGAGACAACGCCCCTGGTACTGGAGGTATTTAAACAAGAGCGCGCTCTCAAGATGTCTATCTTTGAGCAGAGGGAAGCGGCTTATACGCTGCGTCATTACAGCGTAAGTACTGTTTCTTTCGATGAGGTCAAGCGCCTTTGCCAGGAGATGGCAATAGCCTTAAACAAATCCAGCAACAAAGCGGCTGCTTTGCCGGATCAAGTAAGGAATATTACCAAGACAGGCCAGATACTCTGGGATTATCTTCTTACTAGAAAAGTAAAAGAGCGCCTGAAAGCGACCCACGCTTCCGACCTGATTATTTCCGTAGACGAAGAACTCATTACTATCCCCTGGGAACTTCTTCACGACGGCAGCAATTTCCTCTGCCTTAATTTTAACATAGGCAGGATTGTGCATACAAAAGAGGAATCGAGCCGTCCGCAATACCGTTCTCTCCCAGGAGTCCTCAAGATGCTTATACTGGCTAATCCTACCAATGATTTGCATTCAGCATATCTAGAGGGAGTCCAGATAAAGAATCAATTCGACCGCAAAAGGGAAAGCGTGCATATTGATTTTAAATCCACCTCTATTGATAAGCTCTACGTCAAGAAAAATCTTTGCGACTACGATGTCGTGCACTTTGCCGGGCATTGCGAGTATGAACCGCAGAATTCCAAAGATAGCGGGTGGGTCCTTTCTGATGCCAGGCTCTCGGTCCAGGATATTTTAGGTATGGGTTCTGCAGCATCGCTTCCGCCGTTAATATTTTCCAATTCCTGTTATTCCGCGCGGTCTGATCCGGAAGGCATAGAAACCAATTTCCAGGAAAGTAATTATAATCTGGCTTCTGCGTTTTTGTTTGCGGGTGTCAGGCATTACATAGGCGCTATACGCAGGATAGAAGATAAGGCGAGCCTCGATTTTTCAAAGGAGTTTTATGCGCAGTTAATCAATGGCGCTTCAGTTGGAGAAAGCCTGCGCCTTGCCCGCCTGAAGCTCGTCCGGGAATACGGAATAGACAGTATTCATTGGGCAGGTTATCTTCTCTACGGGGACCCTAATTTTGTATTATTTAAAGGCAAACAAAAGAGTGTTAAAAACAAGGCAGCGGAAAAATCACTGTTTCTGCGTAAGCGCATTTTCTTGGTTCCTGCGGCAACGCTCGCCCTAGCGCTAATTATATGGCTTTTCTTGTTTTTACCTACCCTGAATCCTGCTACCTACGCGCGATTCCGGCAACTAAATAAATATTTTTACAGCGGCAACAATGCCCTGACTATTTCTCTGGCAGGCGAGATCCTGAAGAAAGAGCCCTCATTCCTGGCCGTATACCCTTTACTCGGCGATACTTATCAGAGGTCCGGAGACAGAGATAGTGCGCTCAGGTATTACTTTGATTACGCCCGCTTAAGCGAGAAAAAGGCCGATACTAAAAATCTAGCGGAGGCATACCTTAAGATCGGCTGGGTTTATCACCTGGAAAAAGATTACGCAAAGGCATTTGATTTTTATAGCCGGGCGATTGCCCTTGCGCAAAAGGGAATGGATAAACTTCATGAAGCAACCGGATTAAGAAAGCTGGCAGTATGGTATATCGATAAGAAGGATTATGTGCGGGCGTTGGAATTATTGACCAAGAGTTCAGAGATAGACCGTGAAAGAACGTATCTGGCGGGATACCGGTATAATCTGGCTTGCGATTATTTTGATATGGGCCTGGTTTTTACCAATAAAGAAGACTTTCAGACAGCCAAAGGGTTTTACCAGAAAAGCCGTATTCTATTCGAAAAATTGAAAGCAAGAAACGAATTAAGCGATTGTTATTTTAACCTGGGAGAAGTATACCTGTACGAAAAAGAATTCCAGAAGGCATTGGATTATTACCAGGCAGGATTAAAGATAGACCAGGCGCAGGGAAATAAAATGAACTTAGGAGGAGACTATAACATGATCGGCGAGCTGTATGCGGAAATGGATAATTCAGCCCACGCCGAAGAGTATTTTAAGCTGGCCGTTTCAATAGCAGAAGATATAAATAACCGTAGCGAGCTTGCCGCAGGATACCGTAACCTTGGGCTTTTATATAAGAAAAGAGGATTGAAGAATAAAGCCAGGGAATATTTGCGGCAGGCCCAGGAGATTTATTATACGAGCGATCCCGAAACCTACCAGGAAGTAAAAAAGGAGTTGTTTGATTTAACCCCCGCCAGTTAGAGCGCTTCGCCTGCAGCATAATTTTCTTAAAAAATCACTGTTAGATTTCCCGTCTCCTGCGTCAATTTAAGTGAGCGCACAACTTACGGAGTGAAGCGAACGTAAGGTGTATGCGCGAACTTATGGAGGTGGCAAAAATGAAGAAGGTAAGTTTGTTTTTGGTGGGCTTTTTGTTGATTCCTATTTTGGTTTCGGCTGCTGCGGCCAGTCCGGAGTGGGAGGATATCGGAAGGGGTAATTCTTATTTCAGGTCGGTTCTGGTTTATCAAGAAGATTCAAGGATTATGTTTGCCGGGACGAATAATGCAATCTTAAGAAGTGAAGATAAAGGTGGCAATTGGAGAGTTGTGTTGATTGTTAAGGGCGCTGATAAAGCGGTAAATCTTCTTGCGCGTGGTTTCACGGAGAAGAATTCTCTTTATGCCGCAACAGGAAATGGTTTATACAAGAGTCTGGATTCTGGAAAGAGCTGGATCAAAGTTTTTAAAGGCAGGAATTCTTTGCAAAGTCAATGCCTTGCTGTTTTAGATTCTTCTTTCGGGATTTTCTTGGGGACAAAAGAAGGGCTATTTTACAGCTCTGACAATGGCCGCACCTGGCAGAAGAAAAGGGACGGTATAGGCGATAACGCCGTATTGGCAATTACCGGAAATCCTAAGGCAGAAGGCTTAATCTATTTTGCGTGCAGCAATGGCGCATTCGTAACTCAGGATAAGGGTAATTCCTGGGAAAGGATTTTTGTAGCGCATCCTCCTGAAAAGAACCCTGACTTAGAAGAAAAAACAGATGACGCTCGAAAAGAAGAGAAGCTTCCGGATATAAGGTATATCGCCGTAGATCACAATAACCCTGATTGCGTTTATCTTGCCACGTCAATAGGCGTTTACAGAAGCAGCAATAAAGGGTTAAGCTGGGAACTTATTCCGGATTACGGGCTTCTGAATAAACAGGTAGAGTCATTGGCGATATCTGTTAGTTCCGAAGTCTATGCATTATCTCCTTCGGGAATATTTGTTTTACGGAAAAACAGGTGGCAGGAATTATCATTAGGGCTTACCGGAAGAGTCAGGCAGATGGTTTTGGGTGATCAGGATAATTTATTTGCTGCTTGTGATAACGGTTTATTCAGGGCTCATATAGGGGAATGGTCCGCTGTAACGGACAGGGATTACCTGGCGCAATACCGTAAAAATGAACCTGCCATACGGCAGGTGCAGGAGGCGGCTATCGAATATGCTGAAGTCAATCCCGAGAAGATTAAGCGTTGGAGGATGCAGGCAGCAAAGAAGGCGTTATTGCCGCAGGTAAGCTTGGGGGTCGATAGGGATACAGGAGACCTATGGCATTGGGAAACCGGTTCAACTACCAGGAATGACGATGATGTCCTCCGCCGCGGCCGCGATACTATAGGATGGGATATCCGCCTTAGCTGGGATTTAGGGGAATTAATCTGGAATCAGGACCAGACGAGTATAGACGTGCGCTCAAAATTGATGGCAGAGTTGCGCGGGGACATTCTTGATGAAGTAACAAAGCTGTATTTTGAACGTATCCGCATAAAGATGGAATTGAATAATCTTTCCATAGAAGAGAGGAAAAAGAGAGATGAAAGGCAGCTGCGCCTGGATGAGCTCGCTGCGTCTCTAGATGCCCTGACAGGAGGGTATTTTTCAGAAGCATTGAATGGGCGCAAGCCGTAGTGTCCGGACATGCTCTTAATTTCTGGATATACGATAATTTTGTTGTATAATAAATCTGTTTATGCGAGAGATATGCTTGTTATCGGAGATAAACAGGGTGGTGCCCTATGAATAGAAATATAATAATTATTCCAACATACAATGAGAAAGATAATATCAGGAAACTTATAGAAGAAATACTTTCTTGTAGCAAAGATTTAGACATACTTATCGTTGATGATAATTCTCCTGACGGCACTAGCCAGGAGGCAGATAGTCTTTCCCGGCTCTATAAAGAAGTAAAGGTCTTACATAGGCCGGCTAAACTTGGCATAGGTAAGGCCTATATCGAAGGTTTTAAATGGGCTCTTACGTACAACTATGAACATATTTGTGAAATGGATGCTGATTTTTCACATAATCCCCGGGATATCCCAAGATTACTAAGCGCTATTGGAGAGTGCGATTTATGCATAGGCTCACGTTATATTAAATGGGGTGATGTAGTTAACTGGGCGTTTTGGCGGCAGGCGTTAAGCCGGCTGGCAAATTTTTATATCCGGTTTGTTACAAGGCTGCCTGTTAAGGATGGTACCGCGGGTTTCAAATGTTTTAAAAGGAGGGTACTGGAATCAATGCCTCTCCTAGAGATAAATTCTGAAGGATATTCTTTTCAGGTAGAGATGAATTATAGGACATGGGCAAAAGGGTTTGGCATTAAAGAGATACCTATAGTCTTTACCGATAGGCGTCAGGGCAGGTCAAAAATGTCCAAAAAAGATGTTTTTGAAGCGTTTCTTCTTGTATGGAGATTACCGTTCATCAAGGAATAATATTTTAAGATTATTCTGTTTCTTATGAAACTAAGAAATGAAATAAACACTCTTTATCATATTATCCGCAGCAGGGTAAAGAGGACTCCCTTTAAATTGAACTTCGCGCTTACCAATAAGTGTAACGGGCATTGTATTAGCTGCAATGTTTAGCGTTCTGCTGTTCTCTGCAATGAGCTTACTGCTGCGAAGTGAGGATTTAATAAAAAGAATATATATATACGCGTAAGGAATTTCTTGCAGCATATGAGATTGCTGCCCTGTGTTTACTTAAAATCATCTTTTGCGTTAGATTGCCAGGGGAATGTCTTACCTTGTTTAATCTGGGATAAGGTATTAGGCAATATCAGAGATTACGATTATGATGTCGATAAAATATTAAAATCAAGGCAGGCGCATGATATTTTGAGTATGGTTCAGGACGGAAAATGCCCGGGATGCTGGACACCGTGTGAGGCATTCCAGTCTATCATTGATTCTGTTAATTATCTGCTAAGGCGATAGCAGTCCTCGCCTAAAACATCCAAGGTTAAATATGTCAGTATATTCTCAGGATAAATTTGAATTGGGAGAGAGAACAGCGCACGTTCTTTTATTCTGCATTATTTTGCTCGGCTTATTTCTGCGCCTGCCGTTTCGAGGTAAAATAATATCAGGGAACGAAAGCCTTTTATATAGCGAGTGCGTAAAGTTATCCCAAGGCATTACCCCTCAAGAATTTAGCGCATCGTGGTCGCCGTTCTTCTTATCTTCCTGGCACGGCTGGTTATTGTCTGACCTGCGGGCATTGGTTTATTCAGTATTCCCTTTCCTGAATGCGCAGTTTTATCTTACGCTTATTTTTGGAATTCTGATTATTGTCTCCACCTACCGTTTAGGAACCAGGCTCTATAATAAGATTACGGCGTTATTTGCCGCATTGTTAGTTGCGATAGCGCCGATTCAGGTAAGTTTAAGTTACGGCCTTTCTTCTGAAATACCCCTTGTATTCTTTATCCTGGAGACGATCATATGGCTCATAGATGCAATTGAGAAGAAAAGCCGCTCAAGCCTTTTTATTTCTTCGGTTTTCTTTAGCTGCGCTATGTTATCAAAGCCATTGGCGGTATTATTCATGCCGGCTATTTGTTTCTATTTCATAATCAACAAAAGAAAGCTTAAAGGCGGATGCACAGAAAATATAATTATTTATTTGTTCTTTCCGTTGGCTCTCTGGTTGACATGGGTCATACCTAATTTCAAGAGGTTCTATAGTGATATGCCATTCGCTTTTTCTTCTTTTGTATTAAAATCTGGTAGCGAATCAATGAGACACAGTTTGGAAGAAATACACTTGCAGTTGTTATCTCCAGTAGGTATTATCTTATTACTTTTTTCATTAATAAATCTTATTTTTTCACGTAATGTAAATAGCTATTTTTTATTGTTTATAATTCTTTCTTTTGTTTTTATTCTAAATCTCTCTAAGAATATAATGCTTTATTATTATGCACTTATCTGTCCTTTTTATTTTATAGCGATTGCACAGACAATTCTTTCGCTAAAACAGAAGATATTGCAGGCTGTATTAGTTTTAGCCTCTCTTTATTTCATCTTTCTCAGTATAAAGACCGATATTATAAATATTGATTTTGATACTTTTGGGCAGGGCGGCTGTGAATTGATATATAACTTTAAAAATAAAAATCTTATGGTTGTCGGCCAGGGGGTATTTGATACAATCATGGAGTTGAATAAAATAATAAAGGACGAAGATACATTATATCTTACCTCCCACTTTTTAATATGCGACGGCTTTCTAAAAAAAGGACGAAAATTTGAGTATACCCCTGCTTATGATTATATTTGCGGTGATAAGATATGTCCTAATCAGAATTTCGTGAAAGAATTGGAAGAAAGTATTTCCAGGCCTCCTCATACAGGAAAGATATACGCTGTCTGTCAGGATGGCGGCTACTATTATCGTGTGGGGGGAAAGGGCGTTTGGCGGCAGTCGAATTATGCCGGGCAATTATCTGCCTGCGGTTTCAGGAAAGTCTATGAAAACAACTCTCCAGATAAAGAATGGCTAAAAAAATGCCGCAAGTATTTTAAGCGTTGTGACACTAACCAATGGGTAAGGAATTATATTTTCGTAAAGTAAACCGTTGTAAGACTGCCTAAAATCTCTTGCATTTGCCCGCCGTTTGTGCTAATTTAAAAACTTACCTTCCAAAATATTAACCCTTTAAGAGAAAAGGATTAGAAAATGAGCGCTATTCATCTTAATGATAACAACTTTAAGAAAGAAGTCCTTGATTCTGAATTGCCTGTGCTGGTGGATTTCTGGGCGTCCTGGTGCGGGCCCTGTAAAATGATTGCACCCCTAATTGAAGAGGCGGCCAAGGAATACGCCTCTAAGATGAAAATCTGTAAGATCGACGTTGATTCCAATTCTAAAACAGCAACCAGCTACGGGGTCATGTCCATACCTACGGTCATCTTTTTTAAAAAAGGTAAAGTCATGGACCAGATGGTCGGAGTCTTAACCAAGAGCGAACTGAAGAAGAAGATAGAAGAGAACTTGTAATGAAAAAGATTTTCATTGCTGCCACAAAGCAGAACGACGGAAAGACTACGGTAGCTTTGGGGCTGGTGCGCAATTTCCAGGAGAGTTTTAAGAAGGTCGGGTTCATCAAACCCATCGGCCAGCGCTACCTTGAAGAAGAAGGCCTCAAAATTGACGAAGATTCCATTCTTATTGAAGAGGTCTGCGGTATAAAATGCGGGCTTAAGGATATGAGCCCGATTGCCGTAGATAAGGGGTTTACCGAGAAATATATCTCCCGGCCGGACAAGAAATCTATTACGCGGCAAATCAAGGATTCCTTTCATAGGGTTTCCGGTGGTAATGACCTCGTGATTATCGAAGGCACCGGCCACGCCGGCGTCGGCTCGGTCTTCGACCATTCTAATGCCGCCGTAGCCAGGCTCCTTGGCTCCAAGGTCATTATTATTTCTTCCGGCGGGATAGGCAGGCCCATAGATGAGATCCTGTTAAATAAAGCGCTGTTTGAAAAAGAAGGGGTAAAGTTGCTAGGCGTCATTATTAATAAGGTGATGCCGGCAAAATTTGAGAAGATTAACCGCCTGGTGCGTAAGGGGCTTGAACGTAAAGGTGTGCAGGTATTGGGCGTTTTGCCGTATAACCCCATGCTTTCCCGCCCGACCATAGAGCAGATAGTGGAAGAAACTGACTTTGAAGTTTTCTGCGGCAAAGAGTACTTGGAATATTCGGTATCCCAGGTAATGGTGGGTGCAATGGAACCGCACGATGCCGTCAAATACATAGTGGAAGATACATTGATGATTACCCCCGGAGACCGGGAAGATATGATTATGACGGCGCTGGGCTGTTTCCGCGAGAAGGAAGAAAAGCGGCTTAAGATATCCGGCATAGTCCTTTCCGGGGGCATAATACCGGATGATTCAATCTCTAACTTGTTAAGAAAAGCGGAGGTACCGGTCTTATTGTCCAAGGCCGATACTTATGACGTCGCCAATATTATTCACGATTTGACCGTAAAGATCCGCCCGTGCGATATCGACAAGATAAGCGCGGTAGTGGACCTCATTAAGAATAATGTCGATTTGAATGCAATAGCGAAAGGGATGTAAAAATGGATACAATAAAGAAGATCCGCGAGGCCGCGCGCAAGAAGCAGAAGACCGTTATACTTCCGGAATACAATGATAAGCGGGTTATTGAAGCCGCGCGCATTATCCAGGAAGAGGGGATTGCCAAGGTGATATTGTTTTCGCCCGATATGGTTAGCCTCACCCAGAAAGACCGGTATATCAATGAATTTTATAAAGCGCACAACGACAGGGATTGGACTCTTGATAGGGTTAAAGAGGTATTTAAGGATACCCTTTATTACGCGGCAATGATGACGGCAGAAGGAAAGACAGACGGCATTGTGGCCGGTGCGGTTCATACGACGCCGGATATGGCCAGGGCTGCGATACGCTGCCTGGGGATAGACAGCCGCATTACTATTGTTTCAAGTTGTTTTATTATGGTTGTCCCGGGTTCTCCCTATGGCGAGGAAGGGACATTTGTCTTCGCTGATTGCGGCATAATTCCGGACCCCAACGCCCGGCAGCTTTCCTGTATAGTTTTAGCAGCTTCTGACCTGGCAGCCAAAGTTTTGAATATAGTGCCGCGCGTAGCACTCTTAAGCTATTCGACAAAGGGCTCGGCAAGAGCCAAGGATATAGATAAGATAGCTCAAGCGCTCGCCATGCTTAAAGAAACAGCTCCGGATTTACTCGTTGACGGTGAATTGCAGGTTGATGCGGCGATAGTCCCTGAAGTTGCCAAGATAAAATATCCGGACAGCCCCCTAGGTGGTAAAGCAAATGTCCTTATATTTCCGAACCTGGAAGCGGGTAATATCGGTTATAAACTGGTG
>Ga0187886_1000314_pt1 | contig 62274 bp, 46 predicted proteins | sample June2016WEW_20_1_FD_133001 | JGI IMG/M metagenome (GOLD analysis project Ga0187886, IMG submission 133001) | Peatland microbial communities from SPRUCE experiment site at the Marcell Experimental Forest, Minnesota, USA - June2016WEW_20_150 | ecosystem: Environmental > Terrestrial > Soil >... | reverse complement strand
CGCATCCTTGGAAGGTTTACAGAGACCGGTTCGCAAGCGAACTACCCGAGAGACCCTAGGTGATGACAAAAGCGGAAAGATTCACGTTGCCCAGGACCGGAAGTATTCACGTTGCCTTGACATGGGTGAGGGGATTCTTGACACCGGTCCGCGGCCGGCGATATAGTCCTTTTGCCCCATGACGTGCCGCGACCTCCTCAAGGATATCATCGCCCTCAAGCCGGGCCCGCGCTGCGGCCTCTGGCTGGGCAACCCCCACCCCGACAGCTGGCCGGCCCTTCACCGGTATTTCGGCACCCGGACCGAGGAGGACTTCCGGCGCAAGCTCGGCGACGACTACCGCTGGATCTCGCCGAGCTTCATCGAGTCCACCTTCCGGGACCCGTCCTGCCGGCGGCTCTTTGACCTGGGCAAATCGAAGAAATCCCACGGCCAGGCCGGCCCGCTCGCCGGGGTCGAGGACCCGGCCGAGCTCGACGGCTTCGACTGGCCCAACCCGCGGGCCCTCGATTTCAAGGACGCCGTCCGGGTCCTCACGGACGCCGGCCCCTATTACCGGGCGAGCGGGTTCTGGTCGCCCTTTTTTCACGACATCATGGACCTCTTCGGCATGGAGGACTACTTCGTCAAGATGTGCACGAACCCGGCCGTCGTCCAAGCGGTCACCGACCGTGTTTGCGGTTTCTACCACGAAGCGAACGAAAGGTTCTTCGAGGCGGCCGGGAACCTCGTGGACGGCTATTTCTTCGGCAACGATTTCGGGACCCAGCTCGACCTGATGATCAGCCCCGCCCTTTTCGACGAGGTCGTTCTCCCCTGGTTCAAGCGGTTCACGGACCAGGCCCTCGGCCGCGGGTACCAGGTCATCCTCCACTCCTGCGGCTCGATCCATCGGGTCATCCCGCGGCTCATCGACGCGGGCGTGAACTGCCTCCATCCGCTGCAGGCCAAGGCCGCGAACATGGACGCCGCCACCCTGGCCAGGGATTTCAAGGGGAAGATCGCTTTCCTCGGCGGGATCGACACCCAGCGGGTCCTCAACCAGGGGACGCCGGCCGAAGTCAAGGTCGAGGTCCGCCGCGTCAAGGACGTCCTCGGGCCCTGCCTCATCGTCAGCCCCAGCCACGAGGCCATCCTGCCCGACGTCCCGCCCCGGAACGTCGCGGCCATGGCCGAGGCCGCGCTCGAATAGGGGACACGTCCCCCGTTCTCCCAGACCGCTCCCCTCGTCCCCCCTCCCCGGCGATGAGAGAGAGAGGCGAAAAGTCACCCCATGGATCATCCCTGTGAGGGATTCACGGTTTAGTTCGCAATGTGATATATTCGTATCATGAACTATATGGCGCGCCTGTCCCGGGTCTCGTCCCACGTCATGACGCTGACGGGCTTCTTCCACGGCATCTTCCGCAGGGGACGGCCCTTGCCGACGGAGGTCCGGACCAACGTCGTCCGCCACCGCATCCTCAAATGCCTCGAGCGGGGCGGGCCGCACAATCTGACGGGGGTCTCGGCCACGCTGGGCGTCAAGAAGAACACACTCTCCGAGCTCCTGGACCGGATGGTCCGGGACGGCCTGGTGGCCCGGGAGCTCTCCCCGGACGACCGGAGGGTGGTCCGGCTCCGGATCACGCAAGCAGGAAAGTCCGCCATTCAGGAATTCGAGAAGTCCCTGATGGACAACATCGGCCAATACCTGAAGGGCCTCGACGCCGAGGACCGCCGGGACCTGGTCACGGCCATGGAATCCCTGACCCGGATCCTCGAGCGGCACGAGAGGACCACCGGAACCCAGTTCCCTCTTTGAACAGGTCGTCCCAAGGAGCGCACCCATGACACATTTCCGCAAGCTCACAGCTACGGTGTTCCTGCTGTCGTCGGTATTGGCGGCGGGACTCCCCGCCCAGGAGCGGATGACCCTGCAGCAGTTCATCGACGAGGCCGTCCGGAACAGCCCCTCGGTCCGGATCGCCGGGGAGGCCGTGTCCGGGGCCGAATTCAAGGTCCGCGAGGCGAAGAGCCTCTCCCTGCCGCAGGTGAGCCTCGCTTCGTCCTATACCCGGATCAGCCTGCTCAGCGAGATCGACATCCCCGGCATGGGCCACTTCAAGTTCAGCACGCCGGACAACCTGAGCTTCCGGATCGGCGCGGCCGAGCAGGTCTTCACCTGGGGCCGGATCGCGAAGTCCGTCGAGGCGAACCGGATCGGCGTGACCCTCGCCGAGGACGGCGTCGCCATGACCCGGCAGGCGCTCGCCTTCGAGCTCGTGCCCGTCTTCTACGGCGTCCTCTTCACCCGCGAGGCGGTCAAGGTCGTCGACCAGACCCTCGACCTCCTGGGCAAGAAGCTGGCGACGCTCGAGGAGCGCTACAAGGCCGGCCTGGCCTCGGACTTCGACATCTCCCTCATCAAGGTCCAGATGGGCGGGCTCGAGGCCCAGAAGCTCGATTTCGAGAACAACGTCCGGAAGATGTTCCTGGCCTACAACCGCGTCGCCGGCCGGCCCATGGAGGCGACCTTCGAGCCCGTCGGCGAGCTCAAGCTCGAGCCCGTCGCGGCCGACGCCCGGGCCCTGACCGCCGAGGCCGTCGCGAACCGGCCCGAGGCGAAGCTCGTCGCCGACCAGCGCCGTCTCGTCCAGACCCAGATGGCCCTGGCCCGGACGGGCGACAAGCCGAGCGTCGTCGCCGCCTTCAACTACCAGCTCCAGAACGGCTTCCTGCCGAGCGTCAACAGGATCAAGGGCTACTGGAACGCCACACTGGGCGTCTCCTACCCGGTCTTCGACGGCCGGCGCACGGGGGCCCAGGTGGCGCAGACCCAGGTCGCCCTCCGCACGGTCGAGGAGCAGGCGGCGGATGTCGAGCGGGGCTTTGAGCTCGAGATCCGCCAGACGCTCGCCGACCTCAAGACCCTGGAGCTGAAGATCGAGATCGAGAAGACCAAGATCGCCCACGCCGAGCGGGCCCTCCAGATCGCCGACGAACGCTACCAGAACGGCCTCATCAGCACGACCGACCTCGTCGAGGCCCAGGATTCGCTCGACTCCGCCCGGCTGAACTACCTTCAGCTCATCACCAGCCACATCCTCGGCCGGTACAACCTGCTCCGGGCGGCCGGCCGGACCATCCATTCCTGAGGAGGATCCCGTGACCAAGAAGATCATCGCCATCCTGGTGACGGTCGCCGTCGTCGGCTTCATCGGCTACCGCGCCTCCGTGAACTATAAGGCCAAGAAGGCCGCCGAGAACAAACCCGTTCCCGAAAAGATCGTCCCGGTCCAGACGACCATGGCCAAGACGCGGCCGTTCGTCGACACCGTCAAAGCCTCGGGCAGTATCCAGGCCGATTCCGAAGTGACCCTCTATTCGAAAGTCCCGGGCAAGATCGTCACGAACAACGTCCGGATGGGGAGTGCCGTGACACCCGGCATGACCGTGGCCGTGGTCAACCGCGACGAGGTCGGCTACCAGTTCAACGCTTACGAGGTCAAGAGCGACGTCAAGGGCGTCGTCTCCCGCGTCCTCCAGAACCCCGGCGCTCTCGTCGGCCCCATCACGCCCCTGATGACCCTGGTCGATATCGATGTCGTCAAGGCCGTGGCCGCGGTCGATGAGCTCAAGATCCGGTTCGTCCGGCTGGGCCAGGCGGCGAAGGTCCGGCTCCAGGCCTACCCCGGCGAGGTCTTCGGCGCGCGGGTGACGAACATCAGCCCGGTCTCGAACCCCGCGACGCGGACGATCGAGGTCGAGGTCAGCATCCCCAATGCCAGCCACCGGGTCAAGCCCGGGATGTATGCCGAGGCCGAGTTCGAGCAGGGCCGGCATGACGGCCTGGTCCTGCCGATCGTCTCCGTCGTCGAGCGGGCGGGCCGGAAATACGTTTTCGTTGCCGCGAACGGAAAGGCCGTGATGAAGGAAGTCACGACCGGGGCCGTGGCTGGCGACCTGATCGAGATCACCTCCGGCATCGACGGGACCGAGACGATCGTGACGGCCGGGGCCGACAAGCTCGAAACGAACGACCGGATCAACGTCGTTAAGTCCTGACGCGGCCGGCCCCGCGTCCGCCAAGGAGCGCACATGAGGATCGCAGATATTTCCATCAAGCAGCCCGTCTTCATCACGATGGTCATCGCCATGATCGTCGTGCTCGGCCTGGTGTCCTACACCCGGCTGGGCGTGGACCTGATGCCCGACGTCACGCTCCCGATCGTCGCCGTCTCCACCCCGTATCCCGGCGTCGGGCCGGAGGAGGTCGAGCAGCAGGTCACCAAGCCCATCGAGGACGTCCTGAGCTCGATCAACGGACTCGACAAGCTGAGCTCGACTTCGTCGGAGGGCGTGTCGGTCATCGTCGCCCAGTTCAAGCTCGAGAAGGACGCCGAACAGGCGGCCAACGAATGCCGCGACAAGATCTCGACGATCCGAGGGAGCCTGCCCCGGGATATCCTCGAGCCGATCATCGACAAGTTCGACGCCTCGGCCGCGCCGATCCTCTCCTACGGGATCATCAGCCGGAACGCGCGGCTGAACACGGTGGACCTCCGGCGGCTCGTCGACGACGAGATCAAGCCGCTCGTCGAGCGGGTGGACGGGGTCGGCCAGGTCAGCATCGTGGGCGGCCTCGAGCGCGAGATCAAGGTCAAGGTCGACAATGACAAGCTGACGCTCTTCAACCTGTCGCTGGCCCAGGTCGGCCAGGCCATCCGGTCCGAAAACCTGAACCTCCCGGCCGGCCGCATCACCCAGCAGAACTACGACTTCCTGATCCGGACCAAGGCCGAGTTCCGCGAGGTGGACGAGATCAACCGGGTCATCGTGGCCAACCCCGGCGGCAACCCGATCTACCTCAGGGACATCGCGGCGGTCAGCGACAGCAACAAAACGCGGCAGACGATCTCCCGCGTCAACGGGGTCGAAAACGTGACCCTCGTCGTCCAGAGGCGGTCCGGGACGAACACCGTCAAGGTGGCCGAGGACGTCAAGGCGGCCATGGTCCGGATCGGCCGGGCCTTTCCCGACCTCGACATCAAGCAGTCCACGGACGAGTCGGTGTTCATCAAGGAGTCGCGCGACGACGTCCTCAAGAGCCTCATCGAGGGCGCCATCCTGGCCGGCCTCGTCGTCCTCCTGTCCTTCGGCGACCTGCGCAATACCCTCATCACCATCGCCGGGCTGCCCGTCTGCGTCATCGGGACCTATGCCGTCATGTTCGTTCTCGGTTTCACGATCAACGTCATCACCCTTCTCGCCCTGAGCCTCTCCATCGGCCTCCTCATCGACGACGCGATCGTCGTGCGGGAGAATATCTTCCGGCACATGGAGAAGCTCGGCAAGCAACCCATGCAGGCGGCGAGCGAAGGGACCGCCGAAGTGGGACTGGCCGTCCTGGCCACGACCCTGACCCTCGTCTCCGTGTTCCTGCCCGTGGGCTTCGCGACCGGGATCGCCGGCAAGTTCTTCAAGCAGTTCGGCATCACGATCGCGGCCGCGGTCCTCATTTCGCTCTTCGAGGCTTTTACGTTCGCCCCGATGCTGTCCGCGTATTTCTTCAAGGAGGGACGGCAAAACGGCCGGACCTCCCTCTCGGCCAGGCTCATGGCCTCCGTGACCCGGGTTTACGAGAGCCTCGGGCGCGGTTATCGCCCGATCCTCAAGTGGGCCGTCGGCCACCGGAAAAGCGTCATCCTCATTACCTTGGCGATCTTCGCCCTGAGCGGCTGGCTCTTCACCCTGGTGGGGATCGGCGGGATTCCGCACGGCAACCGTCCCGAGTTCAACATCAAGGTCCAGGTGGCCTCGGGGAGCTCCCTTGAGAGCACCGAGCGGACCGTCCGAGCGATCGAGGACATCCTCCGGGGCGAACCTGAGATCAAAGACATTTTCTCGGTCATCGGCACGACGGACGGCGCCTCCGACGAGGCCACCGTCAACGTCAAGTTGAAAATGCAGGGGACGTCCGACGAATTTCAGGACGCCCTGAGGCCCAAGCTGGCCGGCATCCCCGGCGCCAAGCTGACGTTTCAGGAATCGATGTCGATCGCCGGCAGCGCGGCCCAAAGTTTCGCCCAGCTCCCGATCCAGATCAACATCAAGAGCACGAACCTGGAGAGCCTGACGACGGCGGCCGACATGATCCGGACCTCGCTCGCCCAAATCCCGCAGCTCGTCGACCTGAACTCCGACTACAAGCCCCCCAAGCCCGAGATCCAGATCCAGATCGACAGGGAGCGGGCCTCGCAGCTCGGGGTCAGCACCCTGCAGGTGGCCTCGGTCATGCGCAGCCTCGTCGACGGCGATATCGCGTCCCGCTTCCGGCAGGGGGAGAAGCTCTTCGACATTCGGGTCCTGGCCGCCGACGACACGCGCCTGGACCTCGACCGGCTGTCCCGTGTCTACATCCCCACCCTTAGAAGCGGGATGATCACCCTGGACCAGGTGGCCCGGTTCAAGGTGGTCAACGGCCCGACCCAGATCAAAAGAAAGGACCGGGTCCGGCAGGTGACCGTCGTATCGAATATCCTGAAGGGGGCGGCCATGAACGTGCTCACGCGAGACATCCAGGGCCGGCTAAGCGCTCTCAATCTCCCCAAGGACGTGACCTACGATTTCGGGGGCCAGGTCGAGACGAACGCCGAGATGTTCCAGACCCTGACCCTCTCGCTCGCGCTGGCCGTCGTGTTCGTCTACATGATCCTGGCCTCCCAGTTCGCCTCGTTCCTGCAGCCCTTCGCCCTGATGCTGGCGCTCCCTCTGTCGATCATCGGGGCCGTCCTCGGGCTCCTCCTCGCCAACAAGCTCTTCGACATGGTCGCCTTCATCGGGCTCATCATGCTCATGGGGCTCGTCACCAAGAACTCCATCCTGCTCATCGACTACACGAACGTGCTGAGGCGAAGGGGAATGGAGCGGACGCAGGCCGTCCTCGAAGCCGGCGCGACGCGGCTGCGGCCCATCCTGATGACGTCTCTGGCCATGATCCTCGGCATGATCCCGGTCGCCTTCGGCATCGGCGCGAGCTCGAACTTCCGTGCGGGGATCGGCTTCACAATCATCGGCGGGCTCATCTCCTCGACCATCTTGACGCTCGTCATCGTCCCGGTCTTTTATGTCGTCCTCGACAACTTCGAGGGCAAGTTCAAGAAGCGGAAGCCGGCGCAAGTCTAAGAAGGACAGCCCTCTGGCGAGGACTGTCCCTCTTATTCATATTCTGTTAGAATGTCCTTGCCGGCTCGAATTCACCGGGAGCGCTGGACATGAGCCTAAGGTCCGCTTCGGTCTCCGGGAAGGTCCCCACGTCCCGGGGTCTCCTCCCCGGCATCGTGATCCTCACTCTCGCCCTCTGCGGCGCTTCCGAGGGCCAGGGCCAGCCCGACCTTCAAAAACCCCTCCGCTACGACATCAGTGTCACTCTCAAGCTCGTCCAGGTGTACGTAACGGCCAAGGGCGGTCAACCGGCGAGCGATCTCAAGGCCGACGAGTTCGAGGTCAGCGACAACGGCCGGACCGTCGCGGTCACCCATTTCGAGAAACATTTCCTGGGCGAGCCGGAAGAGTCTTCGGGCCTTCCCTCTCCCGGTCCCCGGATGAGCCGGAAATTCTTCCTGCTCTTCGATTTCGGCTTCATGGACGCCCACGGGGTCCTCAAGGCCAAGAACGCCGGCCTCCACTTCCTCGACACGAAGGTCCAGCCCGCCGACGAGGTGGGACTCCTGACCTATACGGCGCTTCGGGGCCTTGTCCTCCACGAGTATCTGACGACCGACCACATGAAGATTCGCCGGATCGTGGACGGCTTCGGGCTGAAACGGCTCACCGGGCGGGCCGAAAACCTCTCCGACTACATCTTCACGGTCGATCTCCAGGAACGGCCCCCGAGGGCGGGAACCGGCGAAGCCTCCGGGGAAGATTTTTTCCAGCAGCAGGCCAAGCTCCAGACGGGTCGGGAGGTAGACGACGGGACCCGCCAGAGCTACGTCGAACGGGCCCGGCACTTCGTCATGAGCCTCGATAATTTCGCCCGGGTGATCCGCTACATCCCCGGCACCAAGAACGTCATCCTCTTTTCGGGCGGGCTCTCCCGCCAGGTCCTGTACGGGAAAAAGGGCGGGGCCGGGCCCGTCAGCGGGTCGACCGTGGATCAGCTGGCCGCGCAGATGAGAAGCTATGACGCCGCCCAGGCGGACACGGGGCTCCGGTGGGACTTCACGGCCATGCTCGAGCAGTTCAAGGCGTCCAACAGTCCGGTCTACGCCCTGGACGTGTCCCGCGGCCAGAAGGGGTCGGACATCTCCGATATCGAGGGGTCGAGCGCGATCGCGGAGGAGCTCGAGGGGGCGGATTCCCTCCGCCAATTTGCCTCCGGCACGGGCGGGAGGTTTTTCGCCAACACCGTGGACTACAGGAAGAGCCTGGACAGCATCCAGAACGTCACGGGCGCCTATTATGTCCTGGGCTATTCCGTCAATGAGAAATGGGACGGCAAGTTCCACAAGATCAAGGTCCGCGTCACTCGCAAGGGCTGCGAAGTTTTAGCCCAAGGCGGTTATTTCAGCCCCAAGCCCTACACCGAGTATTCGAGCTTCGAGAAGCTGCTCCACGTGACCGACCTGGCCCTGAGCGAAAATCCCCAGTTCCAGGTCCCGGAGGAGGTCCCTGTGGCGGCGATGGCCGTGACCGTCAGGGGATCGCCGGAGCTCGTGGCCTTTGCCCGGGCCTCGAGCACTGCCCAGGCCGACGTCCTCGGCGGGAAGTCCGAGGCTTACCTTCTCCTCCTCGACGAGAACGGAGACATCGCCCTGATCAAGAGGTTCAAGCTGACCCTCCCCGAGGACAAGGCCGGGAAGGAGACCTTTTTCCCCACATTCCTCCTCAGCGTCAAGCCCGGCCGCTTCACGTGCCGCCTGGTCCTCCGCAACATGGAGACGGGGAGGGGAGCCAGGGGCTCGGCCGCGCTCGTCATCCCCGGGGCATCGGCCGGACCGATCGTCCTCGACCCGCCGCTCCTCCTGACCCTCGACCCCCGGTCCAAGGACCTGGCGGCTTCGGAAGCCGGTTCCCTGTCGTCCCTGTTCTCCTACGACCCGGACTCTTACGCTCCCCTGGTCGGCGACGTGCCCACCGGGCTGGCCAAGGTTTTCGCGGCCGTGCGCTGCTCGGCGGACGTTCCGGACGCGGACTTCGATTTCTCCGCCTCACTCGCGGGGGCGGCCTCCCAAGCCCGGGCCGATCTCCCGGTCTCGGTGCTCAAGAGGTCGCGGGACGGCCGGACCGTCCTCACCCTGCTGGAGCTCGGGACGGGCGAGCTCCGGCCCGGCAGCTACAACCTCCAGGTCGTCGCCAAGGCGAAGGGCGGTCCTTCGACCTCGTCCGCGACCGTGGAATTCGTCGTCCGATGAAAGACCGTTGACCGGGGGCCGGACTTCAGATCCGGGACTTTTCGAGGATCGTTCTCGAGGTCTCGGAACCGCGTAAGGAACCCCTTGGCTATCCCCATGTCCGATGGGTCGTCACTTGACCCGCCGGATGTGCGGGTCGGTGAAGATGTCCCGTTCGTCGGTGCTCGTCGAGGAGAACTCGGAGACGACGGCCCCCTTGTCGCCGGCCTGGAACCAATGGAGTCCGTTCGGAGCGATGGTGTACTGGTCGCCGGGCCGCAAGATGATCTCGTGCCAGACTTTGAGATAGCGCTTATGCTTTTTCGGGACCCTCGCCCGCGGCCTCGGCGTCCGGTCGCCGGCCACGTAGAGATAGATCTCTCCGAAGCGGCAGCGGAAGGTCTCCTGCTTGCCGATGTTCCGGTTGTTGATCGGGGGATGCTGGTGCTCCGGGCAGGTCTGACGGGGGAGGAGGACCAGCTCCTTGGCGCAGTAGCGGTCGTTGTTCTCGTAGACCGCGACCTGGAAGCCGATGTGCCGGAGGTCACCGAGTCCGAGGTCGGTCACCTCGATATTGTCCTTTTCAAAGAGTGTGAGGACGATCCGGGCCCTCCTGAGGAGCTCGAGTGTCCGGGCCTTGGACAGGGCCTTGGCCTTCATGACGGCCTTTGTTTTCACGTTTCCCTCCGTGTGAGGGAATTATAATCCCGCCGCGGGAAGAAATAAAGGCCGGGTCCCGACCATTTCAGGTCTTGTCTCCGCCTGCCTCCTGATGTAAATATGGGGGGATCGTGGCCGGGAAGGAGGAGCGAATGACCGATTCCATGCAGAGGGAGCCCCTTCATGGCTGAGCGGCTGGCGAAGTTCTCTTCGGCCATGGACCGGCTCTACGAGTTCGACCGGGAGCCCGTCTCTCCGAATAAGTTCCAGTCGGGGGGAAGTTCGCCGGGCTCTTCGCCGGCGAGCACGTGGCCGCGACCGAGTTCGTCATCGGCGCGTTCTTCGTCCTCCACGGCATCACCGCCCGGGACCTTCTCCTCGGGCTCCTCTTCGGGAACCTCCTGGCCGTCCTGTCTTGGACGTTCATCTGCGCCCCGATCGCGGTCCGGACGCGCCTGACGCTCTACTGGTACCTGCGGAAGATCGCTGGTTCAGGCGTCACCCTGATCTACAACATCGCCAACGCCTTCCTGTACTGCATCCTCGCCGGGGCCATGATCTCGGTCTCGGCCACGGCCGTAGGTCTGCTCTTTGGGATCCGGGTCCCGGCGCTGGACGCGATCCTGCCGACGAGCGCCGGCTGGGTAGCCATCGTCTTTGTCTTCGGGGCGGCGTTCACGACCATGGCCATCCTGGGGTTCGAGAAGCTGAGCCGGTTCGCCGAGGTTTGCTCCCCGTGGATCTTCGCCATCTTTGTCGCTGCGGCTGTGGCCGTCCTGCCGAAGCTCGGGGTCGAGCGGAACCTCGCGAACCTCTGGCAGGTGCTTTCAACGAAGGTCTGGAACGGCGTCGCCGTGGCCGGCCAGGAAAAATTCGGCTTCTGGCACATCATGTTCTTCGCCTGGTTCTGCAACCTGGCCATGCACGTGGGCCTTTCGGACATGGCCCTGTTCCGGTACGCCAGGAAATGGACCTACGGGCTGTACACGGCCTTCGGAATGTATCCCGGGCACATGTTGGCCTGGATCTGCTCGGGGATCATGGTCGCGGCCATCGGCCGGCAGATGGACCCCGGGCGGATGGCTTTCGAGGCGGCCGGCGCGGCGGGGATCGGAGCCGTGGTCCTGGCCGGCTGGACGACCGCCAACCCGACGCTTTACCGGGCCGGGCTAGCCCTTCAGGCGATCACCCCCAACTGGCCGCGGTGGAGGATCACCCTGCTGGCCGGGGCGGCGACGACCGTGCTGGCCTGCTTTCCCGTGTTTTTCCTGAAGCTCTTGGATTACGTGGCGATCTACGGCCTGGTCCTCATGCCGGTCGGCGCGATCGTCTTCACCGAACACTGGATCTTCCCGCTCCTCGGGATCGAGCAGCTCAGGGCGGAAAAGAGGGGTTGGGCCTTCAACTGGGCCGTCCTCGCGGTCTGGCTGGGAACGCTCGCCGTCTGTTTCCTCCTGCCGATCCACCTTTACTTCAAGTGGCTCCCCGGCTGGTTCATTGCCGCGGGGTCCTATACGGGGCTGACGGCGATCCAGGAAGGGAGACCGCGGTCCGGGCGGCGAGGCCTTGTCGCCGGCGGAGAGACGCCAACGGCCACGGGGGAGGGACGTTGATGAAGATCCTTTTGGCTTTCTTCTCGATCCTGAGCCTCGGCCTGTGTCTCGCGGCGCCCGTCCTTTTCTTTCTCGGGATCCTGCCCGAGGCGAGATTCAAGCTGGCCCTGCTCCTTGCCTCGCTCGGCTGGTTCTTCCTGGCCACAGCCTGGGCGTCTTACCGCAAGAAAAAACCCTCCTAGCGGGTTTTTTTCAGATCTCGAATTTCTGCTTGACCTCGGCCCGACTCCCATCGTTGGCGTTCGTCAGGCTGAGGTTCAGGGTGTAGACGCCGGGGCTGAGAGGCGCGGAGACGGTGATCTCGAAGTTTGTGACCAAGACTTCTTTCAGGCGATTTTCCGGGATGTCGAGGGGATATTTCTCCGTGGACTTCCAGACTTCGGTACCCGAAGCGTCGAGGACCTTCAGCGTTAGCTCGAGAGTTGCCTGGAACCGGTCGCCCTGGACTTTCATCCAGATATTCCTGTACGGAAGTGTGATCAGGATGCTCGCGCCTCCGGTCGGACCCTTCTGGACCTTCACATTGAGCTCGGGCGGCGCCCCTCCCGGCGTCATTTTCGGCATCTTTTCCCGGGCTTCATTCCACTGCTGCTGAGCCGTGTTGATCTCGCCGATCTGCATGGCGCTTTGGGGATCAAGTCGGTAGTCATCCACCCAGCGCTCGTCGACGAAGATGATCGAAAAGAACCCGTACCACCAGATCTCCGTGGGCAGTCCGTAAAACGTCATCCCCCGGGGATAGGTCTCCCTGGTGTCCGGTGGTCCGAGGGTGATATAGACCCTTCCCCGGTCCTGAAGCCAGCCCGGCGACCCTCCGCCCGAGAACAGGTGGTTGGCCTGCTCGATCCGCCGGAAATACTCTTCCTTGTATTCGTTCTTGGGCGTTCCCGGCGTCGGGTCCCGCCGCGCCCAAAAATCCTGGATGAACTCTTTCCTTTTCTCCGCCGGGAGGCTCAGGAACGTCCGGCGCTCCTCGGGCGTGATGATGAGCCGGACTTTCGAGAAAAACTCCCGGCTCTCAGGATCCAGCCCCTTTTCGATCCCGGCCGAAGCGCAGGCGGCCAGGATGGCGGCCAGGCCCAGGCAGAGAAGCAAGCCTCCGCGCCATGACCTCATCGCTTCTCCTTGACCTTCCCCTGGACCTCGTCGACCCGCTTCCTGAGCTCGTCCTGTTTGGGGTTGATCTCCAGGGATTTTTTCCAGGCCGTCAGCGCCTGGGGGATGTCCCCGGCCCTGAAATAGCACTCGCCGACGGCATTGAGGACATGGAGGTTTGTCCCGAAGGAGCTCAGGTAATCCTTGTAATAGACGATGGCCTGGGCATAATCCCCCAACGCCTGGGAGGACTCGCCGAGGAACTGGGCGAATTCGTATTTTTTCCGTTCCGCGTAGAACGGCAGGGCGACTTTCTTGAGACCTTCATAGTCCTTGGCGGCAAAAAGGGCCCGGCAGAAGTCGAGGGCGAACTCGACCGAGTCGGGCTCCCTACGGTACGCGTCCTCGAGGAGCGGCCGGGCTTTCCCGAGGTCCTGGAGGCGGAGGTACTGCATGCCCCGGGCATTCGCGAAATAGGGGTCTCCCGGAGGGGGGAGCGGGGCATAGAGGATCCAGGGCCGGGGAACGGACTTGTTGGGGGTGATATAAAACGATGCTTTTCCGGATACGAGCTCTGTTTTGTTCGCGTCGAAGAGGGCCACCTTCACCGTGTAATACGCGGGTGGGAAATCGGCCAGGGGGACGTCCTCGAGAATACGGCCCGGGTCCCCGTATTCCTTGAGGGCCTTGGTGAAGGACTTGAAAGCCTGTTCCTCCTTCGTGATCGTGAACTCCAGCCTCCCGGCTTTCTTGATGCCGTCGGTCAGGCCGTCGAGCTGGAAGTAGATCGACATTATGTCCGGAGCGGCAAAATCATTCCGCGGCGAGGCCATGAGCTCAATGCCGCCGGCCGTGAACGGCTTGGTTTTGGTCAGGAATTCGGGATTCCGGACGACCCTGTTCGCGAGGAGCGGCGAGCTCATCGTGAGGGTCCCGGCCGGGGGGACCCTGAGCGTTGCTTCGACCGACGTGAATTCCTTGGAGACCGTGTTCTTCCAGAGCACGCTGAGCTTGTAGTCGCCGTCGACGAGAGGGAAGATATCCTCAAAGGAGACCAGACGGTCCTTGATCTTGGCGAATTGGTCCAGGTTGAACTCGAGGGGGATGGATCGGTCGAACTGATAGACCGTGTTCCCCTTGGCATCCGAGACGATGCCGTTGACATTGAGGATCGTCCGATAGACGCCCTCGAACTGCTCGATGGTGAACTTGGAGGGCTCGATGAGGTAGTGGACGAAGGCCCCGCCCGCCTCGTCCCTGAAGACTTGGACCAGGGCGTCGCTGGAGATGTAGTTGGCCGTGTACTCCACATCGATCACATCCTTGTACTTGAGGAGCTTCTCCGCGTATTCACTCTTGACCTTTTCGTACGCGGCGGCCGGGATCTGTTTCCCGATGAGGATGTCGGACGCGATGGAGGGGTTCATCCCGATGAAGTAATCATTCGGGATGAGCGTCAGCGAGACCTCGGCGATGTTCGGGTCGATATTCTGCAATGAGGCGAAGGCCTGGAGGTAATCCGTCTGATCGCCGGCGTAGTTTGGCATCAACTTCTGGGGGCCGTCCCGGACGGGAGAATAGAGGATGTAGTCCCCCGCCCCGTAGTTCTTGAAAAAGACGACATTGAACGCATTGGGGAGCCCGTACTCGGCCATCCCCTCGTAGAACCATATGATTATCGGGTAGACTGATTGCTCGTTCTCGAACTTTTGGATCTGCTTCGGTTCGCCCAGGATGATGTACACGCGTCCCATGTCGGAGCGCCAGCCGCCTGCGGCAAGGCCCCGCCCGTACCACAGATTGGCGTACTGGATCCGGCGGTAATGCTCCTTCTTGAAGGCATTCTCCGCGGCGGCCGGGTCCGGGTTCCTCGCCTTCCAGAAGGCCTCGATGAAGAGCTCCCGTTCGTGGTCGGTCGTCAGCTGGAGGAAGACGTCCTTTTCCTTGGGGGAGATAATGTAAACAACCTCCTCCTGGAGCCACTTCCGGTAGTAGGGCGGGAGGTCCTTGACGCTGACCCCGCCGGCCACGGCCGGGAAGGCCGCCAGGAGAGAAACGAGGGACAAAAAGAGGAAACGGGCTTTCATGGGCAGCTCTTTCTCAGGACTGACTCTTGAATTTTCAGTTTATCGCCTTCGTTGCCGTTTTTCAAGGGAACGATGGGAACTTCCAAGGCTAGCCGCTAGAGCGGACTGGAATACGGCTCATCTAAGATGACCCCTCGTCCGGGGGGAGCCGGCCTCACCAGCGATCGTGACGGACGAGCTCGCTGATGGGCTTGCGCTTTTTCGGAGGACGGGAATCGGTGGGATAACCCAGGGGCGTGAACGCCGAGGGGACCACGCCCCCGGGCAATCCCAGGACTTCGCGGGCCGCCCCCGGGTCGAAGGCCGCGATCCAGCACGTTCCCAGGCCTTCGTCGGCGGCGGCCAGGACGAGATGGGTCATGGCGATCGTCGCGTCGACCTCGGCAGCGTTCCAGGCGTCGGCTTTCCTGACCCAGCCATCGCCCGGCAGGGCGCAGACCGCCAGGACGAGGGGCGCCTGGGTGAACCAGTTGCGTCCATAGATGCGTCGCAGTTCCTCCTCCCGCCCCTTCGTCCGGATGACCAGGACGCGGAAGGCCTGGCGATTGGCCGCGGTCGGCGCCAGGCGGGCGGCCTCGAGGACCCTGGCCAGTTTCTCCTCTTCAACCGGGTCAGACCTATAGGCACGAACGCTGTATCTCTTCTTTATGAGCTCCTGAAACTCCATGCCTAGCCTCCTTTTAATCTCATTCTGTTCTAATTCGGTGACACACAACTAAATCCCTTAATTATTAAGCAGATCAGCTTTTCGATAATTTCAGTAATAAGTTATGTGTTACCGAAATTAATCGCCCTCGAGGACGAAAATGTAACGGCCAGAGCCGGTCTTGATCCGGACCGCGCCGTCCTTGTCGGCGGCCTCGTCCGCTCCCTCGACGCCCGTCACGAACCGGCCGTTCTCCCAGAGCGTCTTCCCGCCTTCCGTCACCCGGACGTTCCGCAGGTTGAACTTGGGGATGACGATCTCGGCCGCCGACCCCACCGGAACAACGGCCTCGACTCGGACGCTCCGGTCCGTCCGCGACCAGGTGCAGCCCACTTCGCCCCGCAGGGTCTGGACGGATCCCGACGCGTGCCGCAGGTCCCTGACCATTTGAGGCTGAATGAGGATCTTCTCGAATCCGACGCTTCCCGGGGCCAGGTTGATCCCCGCCAGGGCCTTGTAGAGCCACGCCCCGACGCTCCCGAACATCGGGTGGTTGTGGGAGTTCATGGACGGCCCTTCGCGCTTCTGCCAGAGCTCCCAGAGCGTCGTCGCCCCGTTCTCGATCATGTAGCCCCAGCTCGGGTAGGTCGTCTGGACCGCGATGTCATAAGCGAGGTCGGCGTTCCCGTTCCGCGTCAGGAGCTCCATGATGTATTTGGTGCCGATGATCCCCGTCGTCAAATGCGAGTTGTGCTTGTAGACGATGTCGTCGAAGAGCCGGCCCGAGGCGCCGCCCTCCTTGTCCGTCGCGATCCCGAGGAAGAGCGGCAGGGTGTTGGCCGTCTGAGTCCCGTCGGCGTAGTCTCCGGTCTTCGGATTGTAGTATTCGCGGTTGAAGGCCGTCCGGATATCCCCGGCCAGCCTGTCGTAAAGCGCCGCGTCCTGGCTCTTCCCCAGGGCCCGGGCCGCATCCGCCAGGATCTTCACGTCGTAGAAATAGTAGAATGACGAAACGATAGCCCCCGGGCATTTCTCGAGGGCCACCCAGTCGCCGTACGAGCTGAACTTGACGAGCCCATTCTCGGCCTGGCTCCTCAGGAACTCGACATATTTCTTAAGCCCGTCGTACTGTTCCTCGAGGACGCGCGTGTCACCGTAATACTGGTACATGTACCAGCAGAGCAGCGGATAGGCCGTGGCCCAAGCGGGGTCGGCCCGCTCACCGCCCCAGATGTGAGGAACCGTATCCGCGAGCCGTCCCTTCTCGTCCTGGACGTCGCGGATGTCGCGGACGAAGTTCGTGTAGAAGGCGGCCATATCAAAGTTCATCATGGCCTCTTCGGCCGTCCCCTGGGCGTCGCCCATCCAGCCCATCCGCTCGTCCCTCTGGTCGCAGTCGGTCGGGATGCTGTGGAGGTTCGTCTTCTGACCCCAGGTGATGATCCGCTGGAGCCGGTTGAGGATGTCCTTTGAGGCGACGAAGCTGCCGATGGGCCTCACGGCCGAGTGGACGACCCGGCCCCGGACCGAATCCGGCATCGGCGTCCCGGGGAAGCCCGTGAGCTCGACGTAGCGGAAGCCGTGGTAGGTGAAGCGCGGCTCCCACGTTTCCTCCCCTTCGCCCTTCAGGACGTAGTGGTCCTCGGCCCGGGCGGCGCGGAGGTTCTCCCGGTTGACCATGCCGTTGTCGTAGAGGATCTCCGCGAATCTCATCCGGACGTCCGTGCCGCGCGGGCCCTTGACCCTGAGCCGGGCCCAGCCGCTGAAATTCTGGCCCATGTCGAAGACATAAACATCCGGCTGGGGATTGGTTATCTTGAGCGGGAGGATGGTGTCCACGACCTGGATGGCCGGCATCATCTGGGCCGAAAGGACCCCGGCCGGGGCTTTCGCGGCTTCGACAGTCCCCCAGGCCTTGTCGTCGAACGCCGGCCTGTCCCATCCCGGAGTCTCGAGGCGGGCGTCATAGGTTTCGCCGTTGTAGACGCTATCCTCCAGGATGGGGCCGTTGGCCGCCTTCCACGAGGCGTCGCTGACGACGCTCGTCCGCGTCCCGTCCTCGAGCTCGACGTTGATCTGGACGAGCAGGGCCCGCGAACCGTACTTGCCGTTCCCGAGGAGGACGCCGACCGCATTCGGCCCCTGGCGCAGGGCGTTCGTCACGTCGTAGATCACGTATAGGACGCGCTTGTCGTAGGTCGTCCACCCCGGGTCGAGGACGTGCCCCCCGGCCTTCCTCCCGTTGACGCGGAGCTCGTGATAGCCGAGGCCGCAGACGTAGGCCCGGGCCCGCTTCACCTTTCCGTTGAGGGCGAATTCCTTCCGGAGCTGGTTCCTGCCTCCGATCCAGCTGCCCTTCCATTCGGACCGGTCGAAAAGCCCGGTGTCGAAACGCGCCGGATCGCTCCAGGCGCTGTCCTTCCCGTCTTTGTCCCAATACTGGACCTTCCAGAAATAGGTCTTTCCGCTTTCCAGGGCTTTGCCCGCATAAACGACCTGCGTGGACCTGGCCGAGGCGACCTTGCCGCTGTCCCAGACGTCGCCTGCCGCGGCTGCGGGGTCGGAGGACACGAGGACCTGATAGCCGGACTGGGCCTGGCCGCGCTCGGAATGCTCGAGGACCCAGAAGAAGCGCGGCTGCCTGACGTCGACACCCATCGGGTTCTCCAGGTATTCGCAGCGCAGGCCCGTGGGCGCCTGGGGCCCGGAGGTCTCGGCCGCGGGCAGATACGCTGCGGAGATCAATCCGGCGAACGCCAGAAGAGCGAATCCAGAGAAACTGAAAATCCTGGATTTAGAGGGCAAACTCACGGGGACACCTCCTCGTTCGAGCTGATCGGCCTTGCCCTTATTATTGATAAAAAACATGAACTTGTCGATGGATTTGATAGACACACGAAGACCCTTCGGGCCCCGACAAAGTCATCTTGACATCCATCGCCGGGCGGCATTACATTTTCAGAGTGCAAGAGCGGGCCAAAACCTTCGGCTTTGCCGTGGTCATGATCCTTTGGCTTTCGGCTTTATGTCACGCGGCCGGTCCCGGCTCCGAGGCCTGGGACGCGTTGGTTTCGGCCCGGCCAAAGAATCCGGGCAGCCAGGTCAGCGGAGTGGTCCTGGTGCGGGACGCGTTCACCTTCTATCTGGATTCCGGCGCCTTTTTTCCTCTGCCCGAGATTTCCGGGCGAATCGTCGGGGGCGTTTTCAGGGGGCGGGGTCGCTTCGAACTCAAGCCCGCCACCGAGAACGAACGCCGGCTGCTATCCCTGCGCTCCAGGCAAAAGGACCTTCAGCTCCTTTCCGCTTCCTTTGAAGAGGCCGTCTTCCTTTTTACCGACGGATCTGAGAAGCAGCTTCTCGCACCCGGCCGGCCGGCCCAGGAGGACGAGAGCAAATTGGCCTCCGTCTATCACCGGATTTTGAACAAGCCGGAGAAGGACCTTCACGCCGACCTCCGGTTGAGGCTCCTGCCGGATCTCCTCGAGGAGGCGCCCGCCGCGCGGGGGCTTTTTCTGGCCTGTTTCGACGCCGACAAACTCCCCCCGGCGATCGCTGTGTTCTCCCCGAACGGACTGGACCGGACATGGCTGGAGACGGACAGCGGCGCGGAAACGACCGCCCTGATCGTGATCCACGAGGAGAGGGGGGGATGCTGGTACAGCGAAAGGCCCCTCGCGGCATCGGCGCTTCCCCCGGCCCCGGAAACGCCGGACCTCGATGCCCTTCATTATTCCGTGGACACGACGATCCGCAAGAACACGGATATTGAAGGCCGGACGACGCTTCGCCTGTGCTGCGCCCGGTCCGGCGTCCGCGTGGTCCCCTTGAACCTCTTCGCAAAACTCCGGCTGTCGGCGGTGCAGCTCAAGCGGGGAGATGCCCCGGCCGCCGCCGTCAGCTTCATCCAGGGGAACGACAAGAGCGAAGACCCCGTCGTCGTGATCCTTCCGGGCCCTCTGGCGTCAGGCGAGGAGGCGGAAATCACCGCGGACTATCAAGGCGAGGACGTCCTCCATGACGCCGGCGAGAACAATTACTATGTCGGCGCGCGTCAGAACTGGTACCCGGACCTGAACGGGATGCGAGACTGGGCCGTCTACGACCTCAAGTACCGGATCCCGAAGAAGCGGCAGATCGTTTCGGTGGGGAAACTCGTCGAGTCGACAACGGACGGGGATTTCGCGGTTTACCGATATACGTCCGGGCGGCCAGTCCGCGCCGCCGGCTTCAATTACGGCGACTTCCGGCTCATCGAGCGGGATGACCCGGAGTCGGGGGTCAAGGTCCGGGTCTATACGAATCCGGGCCTGCCCAACTTCGTCAAACAATTGCAAGATCTGCTCCCGACCATCCATTTCGATCCCGTATCCATGGCCCAGGACACCCTGGCCGACAGCCTCAACACGGCCAGGGTCGGCACGCTCTATTTCGGCGCCTTGCCACAGAACGATATCGCCGTGACGCAGCAGACCGAATGGAATTTCGGACAGAGCTGGCCGACGCTCATCTATATTCCCTACATGGCGTTCCTTGACTGGGTCACCCGGGCGGAACTCGGGCTTTACGACGCCAAGTCCTTCGTCGAGGAGGTAACGCCCCACGAATTCGCGCACCAGTGGTGGGGGCACCGGGTCGGGTCGGCGACCTACCGGGATGTCTGGCTCGAAGAGGGGCTCGCGGAATTCACCGTCAGTCTTGTGGTCGAGCGGGCCCAGGGTGCGAACGAGTTCCGGAATTACTGGGAAAGGGCGAGAAAGGTCATCCTGGACACGCCGCGTCACTCCGTCTGCGCCAACTGGGAGGCCGGCCCGATCTCCTTGGGACCCCGTTTGATGGCGAAGGAGACGCCGCAGGCCTACAGCGCCATCGTCTATCGCAAGGGGGCGTTTGTCGCCCATATGCTGCGTGGCCTGTTCTGGGATTCGAAGAACCCCGACCACGACCACCGGTTCGTCGCTATGATGAAAGATTTCATCGAGACCTGGGCCGGCCGGAATCCCACGACCAGAGATTTCCAGGCGATCGTCGAACGCGACGCTCCGGCGCCCTTCACGGGGAACATGGGCTGGTTTTTCCGCGAGTGGATCGACGGCACGGCGCTGCCGAAGATCGAATCGTCCGTACACGTCGAGGACATCGGACATGGCCGATACCGGCTCGCGGGGAGCATCGCCCAGTCCGGCGTCCCCGACGATTTCCGGAGCGTCATCCCGGCGTATTTCGAATTTGACAAGGACCGGCTCGTGAGATTCGCCCAGGCGACCGTCACCGGGAACCGCTCCGTTCCGATCCAGGGAGAGATCGCACTGCCGAAGAAACCTCTGCGGGTCGTGGCCAACCCCAATTTCGAGTGGCTGACGGGCCGTTGACTCTAAGAAAGCGGCCGGCTCTCCCAGCCGCGCCGTCCTGCCTTGACGGATAAGGGCCGCTTGTGTAAGATGGACTTCACCTCGGTGGGGCTGTAGCTCAGTTGGGAGAGCGCTTGAATGGCATTCAAGAGGTCGCCAGTTCGATCCTGGTCAGCTCCACCACCAAAAGAAACCCGCTCCCCCCAACGTTAGGCTTCGGCCCGGACGCTGTCCATTCCACTTCCCAACGCTTCCGCCCGACTCAATCTCTGTCCGTGACAACGCAACGTCGATTTGTCAGGAGACCCCGCCGGCACCCTTTCCCCATCTCCGCCCATGGCCGGGCCGGTTTGTATATGCGATGACCTTCCGCCTATAATAGCCCCACCGGCTCGTAGGAGGATTCATGACGAGACATTCTCACATCATGCCTTGGATCGTTCTGCTGGGCGCGGTTCTTCTGGCCGGGAGCGGCTGCAGCTCGAACGGTGACCAGAAAGCTTCGAAGCTCGTCGTCAATTCCCTTGACGATGTCGCGACCCCTCCGAGCGGCACGGTGACCCTCCGGTCGGCCATTGAACAGGCCGCCTCGGGCGAAACGATCACCTTCGATTCCGCACTCAACGGCGGAACGATCCTCCTCTCGATCGTGAGCTCGGCCCACTCGACGCTCAAAGGGGAGGTCTATTCCGGAATGACGTTCGAGGCGTATCAGGACCGGGATTACGGCGCTTCGGCCCTCTACGCCGAAAAGAACCTTGTCATCGATGCCTCCGGCCTGACCAACGGGATTACGGTCAAATGGGACGGGGGAGACGCGAACCCCGCCCGGGTGCTGGCGGTTTACGGCAATCTGACCATGAAGAACGTGACCATCGCGTCGGGCTTTTCAAACGCCGAGGCCATCACGACGGGAACGCAACCGTACACCCTGGCCCGCGGCGGCGGCCTCGCGGTCTGGGGGAAAGCGGACCTCGACCACTGCACCGTAAGCGGGAACCGGTGCGTCGGGGATACGGTTTCCAGCCGGGACCGCGGTACTTTAGGCGGCGGGATCTACGCCAACGGCCTTGACCTCAAGGACTGCATCATCAGCGGCAATTCGGCCGTCGGCTACGGGGCCGCGGGCGGCGGCATCTACTCGGTCGGCGGCGCCGACAACACAGGGGGGAGCGGGAACAACACTTCCCTCACGCGCTGCACCGTCAGCGGGAACTGCGTCTCCGGGCAACAGGCCTACGGCGGCGGCGTCTTTACCCTGTCCGGCGGACCGAACAACCTGGCGACAATGTATCTCACGAATTGCACGATCGCCCGGAACCTGGCCGAGGACAACCCCTTGCTCCCAGAAACCGGGCAATATTACTATCGTGGCGGCGGCATTTACATGGGCGGCGGCTCCCTTTGGCTGGCCAGCTCGACGGTCGCGGAGAACGCCGTCACGGGCCCCCCGGCGATCTTCAGCGGCAAGCTGAACATGGGCGGCGGCGGTGTCGCGGCCACCATCGGCAACGCCCATACCGTGGAGGACGTCTTTCTCCAGAATTCGATCGTCGTCGGCAACACCCTCAACGGGGCGGCCGAGGACTGGTTCGCCGGGTCCATCCTCAATTTTTACAGCCAGGGCTACAACCTGGTCGGGGTCATCAACTTCAGCCAGATCCTCGTGCCGGTCCCCGACTGGATGATGTCCAGCCGGAAACGGTGGCCCAAAACGGGCGATCATGACGGCGTGACGGCTCTCGAGGCCCTGGACCTGGGCAACGTGCACCTTCAAAGCTCCGTCATCTCGGCGGGAACGGACGCAGGCCAGCCAGCCGTCCTGTGGTATCCCCCGGCCGACCTGGCCGTGGACAAAATCCCCAACGGCGACTACACGATCACCTACGTGAACGCCGGATACACGGGATTCGGCCTGAGCACAGACGATTTCCTGAATTATGTCATCCTCCAGCTGAGAACCGTCTACGGCTCGATCCTGGGGGCCGATTTTGGGGCGAGCTTCGGGGACATGACCGGGACGACCTGGTACGGCCCCGCCGTCACATGGCCGTCAAATTCCCAGAACCTACCCTGGATCACCTTCTGGCGCAACCTGGACATCGCCATCGGCGACAGGCTCGGCATGGCCATCCTCGGGGACGATTTCTGGGGGACCTTCACCACGGGCCCGCTGGGCAATAACGTCCGGATCACGGTAGTGAAGAAGGACAAGCCGTTCAGCCTGGTCAAAACGGACCAGCTGGGAAACTCCCGGCCGTCCGGCACGATGGGCGATATCGGCGCGATCGAGAAATAAACTGAAAAATCTGCTATCATGGCCGCTGATAAAATCATGGGCGCTTTCATCACGGCCAAAGACCTCACCAAAAAATACGGCGACCTGACCGCCGTCGACAGGATCTCGTTCGAGATCCAGGAGGGAGAGTGCTTCGGCTTCCTGGGGCCGAACGGGGCCGGCAAGACCTCGACCGTCAGGATGATCCACTGCGTCTCCCCGGTGACGTCGGGCACCTTGACCGTCAAGGGGATGCCGGCCCACATCGACAACCGGGCCGTCAAGATGATGACGGGAGTGATCCCTCAGGAGATCACCCTGGACAACGACCTGACCGTGACCGAGAACCTGGCCATCTTCGCCAAGTTCTTTGACATTCCGGGACGGGAGGCGAAGAAGCGGATCGCGGAACTTCTGAAGTTCGTCGAGCTCGAGGCCAAGCGGTCGAGCAAGATCGACGAGCTTTCGACCGGGATGAAGCGGAGGCTGCTCGTCGCCCGGGCCCTCCTCAACCACCCCAAGCTGATCGTCGCCGACGAGCCGACGACGGGGCTCGACCCCCAGGCCCGGCACCTCATCTGGCAGCGTCTCCGGCAGCTGAAGGCCCAAGGAACGACGCTGATCCTGACGACGCAGTACATGGAGGAGGCTCAGCAGCTCTGCGACCGGATCGTCATCATGCACCAGGGGAAGATCCTCCGGGAAGGGCTGCCTCCCAAGCTGGTCGAGGAAGAGATCGGCCGGGAGGTCGTCGAGATCCGGATTTCCAAGGACGAGGACGAGAGGATCATCGGCCAGCTCGCCCCCTTCGCCTGCGGCCACGAGCGGGTGGGCGACACCCTCTATTTTTACTGCCGCGACGGCCACGACATCCTGAAGAAGCTTGTCGAGCTCGACCTCCCTAACACCTGGACCCGTCCCGCCTCGCTCGAGGACGTCTTCCTGAAGCTCACGGGCAGGGGCCTGATCGAATGAACCTCTCCTACCGGACCTATTACGTTTTCCTCAGAAACATGGTGTCCTACAAGAGGTTCGTCGTCCCGACCTTCCTCGTCAGTCTGGTCGAGCCCCTTTTCTATCTCATCACCTTCGGGATCGGCATGGGCGCTTACATGGGGTACTTCGGCGGGAAGCCTTATCTTTATTTTCTCGTGCCCGGGGTCCTTGTCTCGTCGGTCATGATGTCGTCGACCTTCGAATGCCTCTACGGGACGTTCGTCAAGATGGTCCACGAGAAGCTCTACGATTCCCTGATCGCGACGCCGGTCTCCGCGGAGGACGCCGTGGCCGGCGACATCGCCTGGGGGGCCTTCCGCGGCCTGGTCAGCGGCTCGCTGATGATGCTCGTCGCCGTCGTCATGGGGATTATCCCCGTCTCCATCCCCAGCCTGCTGCTCCTGCTCGTCCTCATGGTCTTCATCGGGGTCCTCTTCGCCTCGCTGGCCATGATCGTGACCTCGGTTTCGCCGAGCTTCGACTTTTTCAACTACTACACCGAGCTCATCATCACGCCCATGCTCTTCTTCTCGGGGGTCTTCTTCCCCCTGGACAAGTTCCCGGCCTGGATGCAGAAGCTTTCCGAGTTCATGCCCCTGACCCACGCCGTCAAGATCTCGCGGGCGGTCTTCTCGGGCGAATACCAAGCTAAGTATATCTGGAATTTCCTGATCATTTTCGTCCTGGAAATCGTCGCCTTCGTCGTCGGCATCCGGATGATGAAAAAGCGTCTGATCAAGTGATCCGCTGAAAGCCCGGGATCCGCCGGATTTCCGTCCTGGCTATTCTCCAAGTTGACCGATGGAGTGGAACCTCGCCGGACTTGAGCGGCCGGGAAAGGGGGGGTGAGGCCACGGTTTCCCGTGGGGGAGCAAACGGAATCCGCATTCCCCGCTTGGGGGGAGGGAGATATCCCCAGCGAATTCACTCTTAAAGGGGATTGCGGGGATTTCGGGGCGCCGACATAATGACTATGAGCGATGGAGGCGTCCAGAACTGCCGCCATCCGTTGAAATGGAGGTCAATATGAAAAAACTGACTGCGGCTCTGGTGATCGGCGCCTTCGCCTGCCTGCTCGCGCTGCCCGGGCCCGCGGCTGCCAACGTGCAGTTCGGGCTCAAGGGCGGGGGCAACATGGCGAAGATCACGGGCGCGGACGCCCAGGATATCAACACGACCCTCAAGAACAAGGTGGGATTTGTCGCCGGGGTGTTCGTCGCTTTCAACATGGGAAGCGTCTTCACCCTCCAGGTCGAGGCCCTCTACACGATGAAGGGCGTCGACATGGAGGTCACGAATGTTGATCCGACCGTTTCCAATAAGCTCTCTGCGAACTACCTCGAAATCCCGCTCCTCCTGAAGTTCCGGATCCCGACCCCCCTCGTTTCGCCCTTCGTATTCGCGGGACCGGCCGTCGGATTCAAGCTGAGCGAAAAGCTCAACGTGGACGGCCAGGACGTTCCCCTGGGTCAGGCGATCTTCAAGAACAATGACTACGGCGCCATCTTCGGCGGCGGCCTGAACATCGGCAGCCATTTCCAGATCGACGTCCGCTACAGCATGGGCCTGCAGAAAGTCGTCAACCCTGACCCCCCGGGCACGACTCCCCTCGACGTCAAGAACGGCGTCTGGTCGGCGACCGTCGGCATCGCGTTCTAAATCGTCGACTGCTCCCTCTGGAAAACACGGGGCGTCTCGCCCGGCGAGACGCCCTATTTTTTTTCGCCGGTTCCCGGGGGAATTTGACAATCCTTTTCCATTGCCCGACACTGGGGGTGTCATGAAATTCCCTCCGGCCTTGAAAAAGGCCTTCGCGATCGCCGTTATAGCGCCGCCCCTATCTTTCGCTCCGGGCCTTGAAGTTTCCCGCGGCCTTAGCACAGTCCTCGTTCAGGCCGGTGAGACCGACCCTCAGCTGGGCCTCACTCCGCGGGAGAGGGCGGACATCCTCAAAGGGGGCATCATTCTCAGGGACTTGCCGAACCGCGGGAGGCCGGGCAAGACCTTTGAGGCGCTGGGAGTCCTCCCGGGCGGTCTCGATGAGGCCTACGCGATCATCACCGATTACCGGCGCTACCCGGAGTTCATGCCCCGGGTCGAGCGCGTCGCCGTCAGTGATGTGAGCGGGACGACGTCCATCGTGGAGATCTGGCTGGCGTTCCCGTTCGGACAATCCAAGCAGTACCGCGTTAAATATTTGTCCTCCAGGACCGCCGAAAGATTTGAAGTCACCTGGGAAAAGCTGCCCTGGCCCGGTCTCCCCCCGGCTCAGACGGTGAAGGACACGTCCGGCCGCTGGCTGGTTAGAAGATCCGAAGCGGGCGGGGTCCTGGCTGCCTATCGCGTCTACGCGGACCCGGGCCCTGTTCCACTGGGCCTGGCGGGCATGGCCCAAGCGCTGGGCAAAAGGAGCCTGGCCGACGTGATCGAGAGGACGAGGCGGAGGATCCGGGAGCTTTATCTTCCGGGCAAGAAATAAGCGCCGGGTCTAGAATTCCTTCCCGTACCGGCCGGCCGAGCCCAGGACGTCCCGGTTCTTCCTTTTGTACATCTCGACGAGGGCGGTCCGGGCCGGGCCCAGGTACTTGCGCGGGTCGAATTCCGCCGGCTGTTCCACGAAGATCTTCCGGATGGTGGCCGTCATGACCATCCGGCCGTCCGTGTCGATGTTGATCTTGCAGACCGCCGATTTCGCGGCCTCCCGCAGCTGGTCCTCGGGGACCCCGATGGCGTCCTTCATCGCGCCGCCGTACTTGTTGATCATGGCCACCGCGTCCTGGATGACGGAGGAGGCGCCGTGAAGGACGATGGGGAAGCCGGGGAGCCTTTTTTCGACCTCGCTCAGGATGTCGAACCGGAGGGGCGGCGGGATGAGGACCCCGCGATCGTCCCGGGTGCACTGCTCGGGCTTGAACTTGTAGGCGCCGTGTGAGGTCCCGATCGAGATGGCCAGCGAGTCGACGCCGGTCCGGCCGACGAAATCGACGACCTCATCGGGCCGGGTGTAGGTGGATTTCTCGGCTTTGACCTTGTCCTCGATGCCGGCCAGGACGCCGAGCTCGCCCTCGACGGAGACGTCGCGCTCCCGTGCGAAGGCGACGACCTGTTTGGTGAGGGCGATGTTCTCCTCGTACGGGAGGTGAGAGCCGTCGATCATCACTGACGAGAAGCCGCTGTCGATGCACGACCTCGCCAGGTCGAACGTGTCGCCGTGGTCGAGGTGGAGGGTGATGGGGCTTTCCCCGTCGGCCCCGTGCGCCTTCTCCATCTCCCGGGCCATTTTCACGGCGCCTTCGGCCATGTAGCGGAGGAGGGTCTGGTTGGCGTATTTCCGGGCCCCGCTCGAGATCTGGAGGATGACGGGAGAGCGGGTCTCGGCGCAGGCGGTGATGATGGCCTGGAGCTGTTCCATGTTGTTGAAATTGTAGGCCGGGACCGCGTATCGGCCCTCGAAAGCCCTATGGAACATCTCGCGGGTGTTCGACAAACCGAGGTCTTTGTAGGAAACAGGCATGATGGAACCTCCCGCCCGAATCATACTCGGATTGCCTGTCCATTGTAAAGGCGTCCGGCTTGTCTTTTGGCGGGGCGTTTGGTATAACCGCTGGCAGTGGGATATCGAACCGATTCCGGACCCACCCTTTGCCCCATATTTTTTGGAATATTGTGCCGGCCCCGGAGTCCAAGGAGTCCGTCATGACAAGAAAGCTGATCTGCGCCATGGTTCTTCTATTCGTGACCGTGGTTTTTTCGTCCGCGCAAGTCCGGGTCGAGTTCAGGAAAACCGGGGAAACAAACACGCTCTACGGCAACGGACAGCCGGTCGGGGCCATCATCCCTTTCAAGGGGGCGGATTTCGCCGTCACGGACGATGTCCTGGAGGTCCAGCCCGGGCTCTTCGAGTGGACGCGGACCTTCACCTACAACGGCAAGGACTATGTCCGGCCGGTCCGGCTGACGATGGAGCTCGAAGCGTTCTACGCGTCGAAATACAGTCTCATCCCCGCCGTCTCGTACAACGGAAACCCCTGGGGGAAGGGCCAGGAGCCCAAGGGATTCCGAAAGGACGGGCAGCCCTGGACCTTTGCCTATCACAGGGTCTCTGTCCCCGGCGCGACCTATTCCGAGTCCGAGGCCTGGTCGGTGGCCCTTTTCAGCCGGCCGGGCCAGCTCGTCTGCGGCTTCTCCTGCTCCCTCGATCCGGGTCAGGACAGGACCGTCCACCGGCTCGTCTGGCCGGAGGAAGAGACGCCCGTTGTCTACGCGGCCCGCGACCAATATGCGGACGCCTATCATGAAGACTTCCGTATGTCCCGCGGCCAGACGGTCACGCTCAAGGCGTGGATCGTCGCCGGCCCCGTGACGGTGCCGAAGCACGGCTGGCATGCTCTGCTCGACGCCGCCTGGCAACTCAATGCCCATCCCGTATCCCCGCGGTTCGAGCCCGAAGACCTCTGGGAGCTCGGCCTCGACTTCGCCAAGGACAGCCTCTGGGCCGAGGAAAAGTCCTTCAAGGGCTTCTCCATCGGCCTCAGCTGGGACGGCGCGAAATGGGCCCAGCGCCCGTCCTGGAAATACGAAATCGGCTGGGCCGGCCAAAACGCCTCGCTCTCGAACTCGCTCCTTCAGGACTACTTAAAGACCGGCGACAGGACGTCCCTCGACCTCGGGCTGAAATGCCTCGATGCCTGGGCCCGCAACGCCCGGCTCAAGAACGGCCTCTTCCGCTGCCATTTCGATTATCTGATCGGCCTTGGGGACCCGAAGACGGAGGTCCAGGACGCCTGCAACCTGGGCCACGCGGCCCAGGGCTTTTTCGAGGCCTCGGACCTGGCCGCGAAATGCAAGCTCCAGAGGCCCGAGTACCGCGAGATCGCCATCGCCATCTGCGATTTCGCGCTCAAGGCCATGCGGGAGGACGGCCGGATCGGCAAAGCCTGGACGAATGACGGCCGGGCCGTCGATTCCGAGGGGACGATCGGCGCTTACCTCATCCCGCCCCTCCTCACGGCCTACCGTCTCACTCACAAGCCGACCTACCTCGAAGGCGCGGAGAGGGCTTTCGCCTTCTACATCGGAGATTTCACCAAGAGCGGCTTCACCACGGCCGGCGCCCTGGACACGGATTGCATCGACAAGGAGTCGGCGACGCCCCTGCTCAAGGCCGCCTTGGACCTCTACGAGCTCACCGGCAAGGAGACGTACCTCCGGTGGGCCGAGGATGTTTCCTACTACCTCGCCTCCTGGCAGTGGCACTATACTGTGCCTTATCCGGCCGGGACCGTCCTCAACACGCTCGGCTATGATACCCTGGGCGGGACCGCCGTCTCGACGCAGCATCACCACCAGGACCCCTTCGCCGTGATCATCGTGAACGACTGGATCAAGCTGGCCGCCCTGACCGGGAAAACCGTCTGGCGTGACCGGGCCCTGGCCGCCTGGGCCAACGGGATGAGCGGGGTCTCGAACGGCGACCTCGTCGTCCTGGGCAAGAAGCGGCCGGCCGGGAGCCAGGACGAGGGGTTCCTCCACACCCGTTGGCTCTACCCTTCGAGCGTCAGCCAGTGGCTCGTCGCCTGGCCGACGGCCTTCCGGCTGGAGACGCTGCGCCAGGCCCCGAACTGGCGGGTCTTCGAAAAGAAGCGCTGAGGGGCTTCCGGACACTCCAGGCCCTGGGTCCTCGGCTGCAACTATATTCCCCGGAGGGCCGGGAACCGGTTCGACAACATCCTCCCTCTCTTCAAGGCCGGCGGCCTCGAGGCGATGAACTGGGGCCTCGTGAGCGGCAAGACCCAGACGATCTTTCCCTGGGGATCGAAAGAGGGGAGTCCGGAGCCCGCGGTCTGGCACCATGACATCTTCCGGCCGGACGGGCGGCCGTTTTCGGAGGCCGAGGTCCGTGTCATCCGGCAAGCCGCGGGCATCGATCTCCCAAGAAAGGAAAAAGCGGCCGGGCCGCGAATGGTACGAGCCGCAGATGATGGGGCCGGATTATCCCCTCGAATCGCCGGCCGACGTGGATGAGTTCGGCTTGCATCTCGTCTGCGGCATTCCCCGGGAGGGCGTCGGCCTAAACACTCCTATCGAAGGCACGTCCTATCGCGTGGCTGACATCGCCCTCAAGACGGATTACTGCCCGTGGAACGGAGATCGAGATCCTCCGCGCGGCCATCGACAAGACCGGACGGCCCCTCAGATAAGATCTCTGAGGGTCACCGTCAATTCCCGGGTTTTGCCGCCCGATTCGACCCGCAGTCGGATTTTTGTGGCGGGCGGATTGGACCTGAGCATCCGCCGTGCCGCGGGCAGCGAAAGCTCGGCCGGCGTCTTCCCGTCGATCGCCACAAGGAGATCGCCCTCCTTTAGCCCGGCCTCGGCCGCCGGCCCCTTGGGAAGGACGGACATCACCTTAAAGGCTCCGTTCGCCAGGTTCAGCCAAAGGCCGGCGCGATCATAGTCATCCGGCTCGGAATAGTCGGCGTTTCGTTCGAAGATCAGCCGCTGCTTATCATAATCGAAAATGACGTTGAACCGCTTCAGGACGCCGCCGCCGACGTTGCCCGCCACGTACGGATCCGTAAAGGCTCCCTTGGTCTGCACGGAAATTTCCGCCAGAGGATTCTCGACGATGACGCTTCCCAGTTTGAGGACCTTCGCCCGCGTCACGAGTCCCCGCGCCGGGCCGCCGACGCCCCAGCCGGTCATCGTCTCGACTTTCGGCTTATAGCGCGTTTTTAGGTTATGCTTCTCGGCGAACGGCGCCAGGATGGTCAGCGAGGCCCGGCTCCCGGTGTCGATGTCGAACTTCCCGGAAAGGCCGTCGATCTCGCCCTCGACCTGCGGGATCTGGCCGTTGAATTTGAACGGAACAGCCGTCCCCGTGCCGGCATAGGAAAACGCCGACGGCAGTGTCAGCGTCAGCCGGCCGTGTTCGTAGTCGATGGTCACCACGAATCGCTTGAAGACTTCATAGCCGACAAGCCCCTGGATGGGCATGCCTTCGACATCTCCCAGCGCCGAGAGGGCGTAGACGGCGAAGACCTGGTTCGAGAGCGTGGCCTCCCCGATTTGGAGAGTTTGGACCTTCGTCAGGCCGACGTCCTCGGATTTTTCTCCGACGCCGCGGCCCTGCAGGGCCCCCTCGGATTTCAATCCGAGCTCCCTGGCCAGGTCGACGGCCACGATGTTTTGGCCTCCCGTATCGCAGAGGAGCCGGAAAGGCCCTTTCCCGTTGAGAGTCGCCTGGACATAAATATGATTGTTCAGAAGTTCAAAAGGCACGGTCGTCGAGCTTTGACCTCCGGAGATCGCGAAATCCGGAGGCGGCGGACCCGGCATCCGGAATATCTCATCGTTCAAAGGGGCATTCAATTCCACGCTTTGGACCGTGATGAGCTGGTCGTAACGGGCTTCGCCGTTGGTCGAGCGCGATAAATAGGCGATTTTGACCCCGGATATCTCGCGGTAATCGGAGAGATAAGTCGTCCGGGTTTCCATGGCCGTTTTTTCGACGATGCGGTCCAGGAGATAGGTTTTGGCATCTATCCACAGATCGAACGCCCGGCCGCCCCGGGGCGTCATTCTGATGACCTGGAATTGACGGTCGTTTTCCTGTTCCAGGCCCGAATACTCGATGACACCTTCCCAACGTTCCGGGAACCAGTAGGCCAGCGAGCGCCGGTAAGCGTCGTTGACGGCTTCCTCCTTCGCGTCGCCTCCTTCCTCGGCGTGGGCGTGCTTCGAGGGGTCCTGGGACCAGACCGTCCGGCCGTCAAACCCCTCGGCTCCGGTGAAGACCCCCAGCTGAAAGCTCGTGAAGGACCGTCCCCTCAGAATGTCCTCCCATGACTCGCCCGTTCCCTTCAAGCCGCCGACGGCGAGGGCGACTTTGGAGTGCATGGAAAAGACCGCATCCCAAGCCGCTCCTCCGGAGGCGTCCTTGGCTTTTGCCAGGATGTCCTTCGGGTTCTCCAACGCCTGGCAGACGACGGCGACAAGCCATAGGGCGGACAGAAAAAGCAGGATTTTTTTCGTTTTCATGGCCCGACTCTCCATGACGATTTTCTCACATTCTCAATAATAAATACGATGATAGCGAAGGACGGTTCCTATCCTGATTTTTTATCTTTTGTCCCCGGCCTTGGCGATTCTTTCATATTCCGCCTTATCCAGGAGGCGGACCTCGTGGAGGCACCACTGGTAGCCGCTGCCGGGCGGATTCCCGGCGTAGGCCGGGTCGTTCTGGCCGTAGGTGAAATTCGCCGAATAACTGAGCCAGGCCGTCCTGCCATCGGCACCGATGAACTTCGACGGGAAGTACACGAAATAGGCCTGGGGCCCGAAGTCCTTCCAGTAGGCCGCGATTTTCCACGGGCCCGTGATCTCGGAGGATTCCAGGATATAGGTGTCCATGGATTTGATCGTCGGCCAGCCGTCGGTGATGCACATGAGGTACTTCTTCAAGGGAGCGTCGTAGGTCATCGTGACGCAGCCGCAGTGGTTGTTCCAGCTGAAGACGGGCCGGATTTTCGAAAAATCGGAGCTCCAGAGGGGTTTTCCGTCACGGCCGTTCCCCGCATAGAACTCGTAGCTTTTCAGGTCATTGATCGTTTCGGGAGACGGCTTGACCCGGGCCAGATAGATTTCGTCGCCCGTGATCCAGCTCAGGTTTCCGGCGCGGGGGTTCGAGTCGGGGACCGTCGCGCCGTGGCCGACGAGGTAGGCCTTGCCGTCGGGAGAATGCCCCATGTTTTTTCCGAAGTCCACGAAGTGCGGCGAGCCTATCTTGACCGGCTCGGCGTCGCGGACCGACGTTCTCTCGCCGAAGAGGGGATTGGCCGGCGTCGGCGAGGGCGGCTCCCAGGTCCTGCCGAAGTCGCGCGAAATCCGGAAACCGACGAACGGCCCCAGGATAGGCCAATTCATGCTCCAGGCGGGTTGGTCAAGGAGGCAGTAGGTCCCGTAGTACCAGACGCCGTTGTGGATGAGGGTGCCGCAGGGATAGCGTCCTTCGTACGGACGCGGGTCGCCGGGGAATGTTCCGAGGTTCGTGATCTTGAGGTTGAGGGGATCGCCGCCTTCGATCCTCGCCTGGCCGGTGCGCGCGTCCTTCCCGCCCGATGAACAACTGGCTGTGCCAACCTTGCCGTCGGTCCAGGGCGAGTACATGTTTCCGTCCGAGGCCCACGACGGATACCACGTGTCCGCGTGCTCGTAGGTCGCGTAGCGCCCCGTGAAGCCGATATCGACGATGGCTTCCGAACGCGGGACCGGGAACTTGATCGCCCAGGAATCCATCTTGACATACTGCGGCCAGAGCTGGAGTTTTGTCGGCTGGGCCGCGACCCCACCCGGTTTTTCGGACTGGCCGCCGGGACCCGCGACCAGAAACAAGACGGATCCGATCGCCAGGAGGGCCGAGAAATGGACGCATATCATTTTTGTCTTCGAGAGATTTGCCATAATCGGCCTCCTTAGTGACCTGCGACGCATGACGTCCGGGACTTAAGTAGCATGCACTGCAGCGACAGTCAAGGCGAGCACTTGATGATATGGCGGGAGCCCGACGGCCCGAACGCGACTTTTCAAGATGCGAGCCACACGCCGACCCGTATCCCTCTCCGTGCTACGAGTCCAGAGTTCAGTTCGGGCCCTGGGGCGGCTTTGAACCGAAGACGAGGAATGCCACGCAGAGGACCATGAGGCCCAGCGATAGCTTGTAGAGCGTCCGCCACCCGGGGTTGGCCTCCCGGAGGATCTCGAACTCGTTAATGAAGATCGTCTCGCAGGCGCCGTTGCCCCAGTCGTTGCGGGTGGTGCTCGTCATCCGCCTGTAGGGAGTGCCTTTCTGACCGTACGAAACGAGCCAGCCCTTGAGATGGACCTGGTCGCCCTTCCTCGCCCGCATGATCGTCGCGGCGACGATGGCATCGGCGGGCAGAAGGTGATTGTTGGACAGGCATCTCTCGTCGAAGACCGCGCCCGTCTCCTGGTCCGGATAAGTGTAGAAGCAGGTGAAATCCCGGTTCCGGAACTTCATCCGCCCGTAAATCCCGGTCTCGACGTTTTTCCCCCAGAGGACGCAGATGTCCTTGACGTTGATGTGATCGTTCCAGGCCTCGTGAGAGATGTCCACGAACGAACCGGCGTGGTGGTAGGAGACGACCATCCCCCAGAGCTCGTAATTAAAAAACGGCGTCACGGCGTATGTGACGCCCTTCCGGGTGACGTCGAAGGGCCCGGGGAGGTCGGTGTCCGTCTGGACCGGATCCTGCAGGAGGTCCGGCAGGATTAAAGATTTCGCGGGCAGCCGGTCCTTCAAGAAGAACGAGACCACGAGCGCCGCCGCCGCGGCGATAAAGACGGATTTGGCCGTCTTTCGGAGCGGGCTCAACGGACCAGGCATATGGACCCTTGCTTGATCAGAAATTGCGGATGGCCGCTGCGAGCGATTCGAGGGCTTAGCCCGAAAATCACGCTCTTCGAGGGAAGTTGAATAATTATGGCGATGGGTGGAGCCGAGGCTGGACGGGGGCGCGCCGTGACAGGACCCATCGCCCTTATCGTCTTCATCTGATCAGGATGATGTCCCTTTGAGGGCTGCCGAGCCACTCGGCGCCGTTCCTGGTCACGACGACCATCTCCTCGACCGTGACGACCCCCTTGCCGGGGACGGTCAGGCGCGGCTCGATGGTGAAAACCATGCCTTCCTCGAGCTTCTGGAACGGCTTCTGGGCGTATTTTTCCCACTTCGGGCCGAGGAGCGCCGTGCCGTCGTGGGCGAAGCGGCCCACCTGGTGGCCGAGGGCGTGGGGGAACTCGGCGTAGCCCGCGTCGAGGACGATCGACCGGGCGATGGCGTCGATCTCGAGGCCCTGAACCCCCGGCTTCATGGCCCGGCGCGATCCTTGGATGGCCCGGACGATGGTCCGGAAACCCTTCATGACATCCTCCGGCGCGCCTCTTTCGCCCTCCTCGAGGATGTAGAAGGTCCGCTGCATGTCGGAACAGTAGGAACTGACCTTGACCCCGAAGTCCATGTTGAGGACGTGGCCGCGCTCGACGACGCGATCGGTCGGGGAGTAATGGGCCTGGGCCGTCTCGGGCCCGGTGAAGACCGCGGGACAGGTGGCCTGGCCCCAGGCGAGCTGGAGCTTCCGGCGTTCGACCTCGGCCAGGATAAAGGCCGCGATCTCCTTCTCCGTCTTCCCGGGGGCGATGAACCCGGCCGCGGCGCCGTAGATCTCCTCGGTGTGGCGGACGGCCTCCTTCATCCAGGCGATCTCGGTCGCCGATTTCCTCTCCCTCAGGGCGGAGACGATCTTCTCGGCGGACACCAGCCGGTCCGCGAACCCGATCTCGCCAAGAAATTCCAGGAGCGTCAGGTACATGCCGTGGGTCAGGCCGTCGCAGATCTCGCTCCCCTCCGAGTAATTGACGGCGATCGTCCGCGGGTCGAGCTCCTTGAGATATTCGAGGAGAGGCTCCTTGATCCCGGTGATGTAGCCGACAACCTTGTCGTACGCGCCAGTCTCCTCGATGCCCTTCTGATCGTAGAGGCCGACGATGGCCCGCGTCCGGCCATCGGCGCTGACGACGAAGGCGGAGTGCCAGGTGACGTGACCCGGGGCCAAGTACACGAGCGTCGGGTCGCCGTTGATCTCGCTCTCGCGGATGAAGGTGATCCAGCAGTCGACGCCGAATTCCTTGAGCAGCCCGACGGCCTGTCTGACTTTCTCCTGGATGAGCATGGCCATACTCCTTCCGGTCTAGGTAGAAAACCGTTTGAGCTTTTTCATGAAGACGAGGATCAGGAAGGCCGCCACGGCCAGCAGCCCGGTCAGGATGAGGAAGTATTGATGGTGAGCGAAGCGGCTGTAGGATTTTCCGAGCAGGCCGCTGCCGTAGCTCCCGACAGCTGTGGCCGCGTACCAGCCACCCATCATCAGGCCCTGGATCTTCGGCGGTGCGACCTTGGAGACGTAGGACTGGCCCATGGGCGAGATCAGGATCTCGGCGAGCGTCACGACGAAATAGGTCCCGATGAGCCAGCCGGGCGACATGACGTTCTGGTCCCTGTTGCCGCCAGCGAGGGATCCGGAGACCATGATGATCATGGCCAGGCTCATGATGAGCATGCCGAGGAGGATCTTGACCGGGGTCGAAGGCTCTTGGCCGCGCCGGTTCAGGGCGGCCAGGGTCGCGAGGAGGACCGGGGTCAGGACGAGGATGAAGAAGGGCTCGAAGGACTGGTAGGTTTCCGGACGCAGCCATTTGAGGATGAGGGTCGAACGCTCGGCGAAGAGAGTCAGGGCGAAGGAATTCTGATAGAAGGCCACCCAAAAGAAGATGACGATGAGGAAGAGGATGACGAGCGTCAGGATGCGCTGGGACTGTTCTTTTTTGTCCATGGCGGGGCTCGTCGCGGCGATGGCGGTCCCCGAAGGGGTTATGGCCCCGGCGGCCGCGTCCGCGGCCCGTTTTTTGACGTCGGCGACGCGGATGTGGGGCTGGCCGTAATGGAAAATGATGAGCGCGAAGACCATCCCCACGGCGGCCACCCAGAACGAGAGGTTATAGCTGTGGAAGACGACGTTATTGACCGTGGCGACGAGCGGCGCGGCCATAGCCCCCAGGTTGACGCCCATGTAGAAGATGTTGAAGCCGGCGTCCTTGAGCGGGACCTTGTCGGCATAGAGGTTCCCGACGAGGACGGACATGTTGACCTTGAAGATCCCCGTGCCCACGCCGATCAGGACGAGGCCGGCGTAGAAAGTCGTCACGTGGGCGGCCGAGGACAGCGCGAGGCCGACGTACCCCAGGGACATGAGGAAGGCCCCGGCGCGGACCGTCCTGACTTGGCCGAAAACCTTGTCACCCAGCCACCCGCCGAGAAGGGGGGTGAAATAGCAGAGGGCCAGGAAGATCCCGTAGAAATCGCCCTTGCGCGAGTCGTTCCAGCCGAGGACCTTGTCCATGTAGAGGACGAGGAGGGCCATCAGCGTGTAGAAGCCGACCCGCTCCCACATCTCGGTGAAGAAGATGAAGGCCAGTCCTTTGGGATGTTTTTTCAGCATGACGCCGCCCTTCGGGTGTCGCTCACGGGTTCGGCAGTATCCTAATAAAAACGTACCGGAAAATGCAAGAAGCCCGAAGAGATCACGTCTCCGGGTCGCCGGAAGCGGCCTGTTTCGTCAGACCGAGCGCGCGTTCGCCTGGAGGCAGCAGAGGCACCCTCAGAGCTTCCTCAGGAATCCGTCCCGTCAAGGATTTCAAGAAAACGATGATCTCTTCAACCTGTTGGCCCCCGAGAATTTTTCCCAGCTGGAGTTGGCCCATGATCCGCACGGCTTCAGATAAGGGGACCACAGATCCGTCATGAAAATAGGGCGATGTCATTTCCACATTCCTGAGCCCGGGCACTTTGAAGACGTACTTATCGCCCTCGTTCTTGGTCACAGCATACCTTCCTTCTTCCATCTCGGGACTTTTGGTGTATCGCCAGTACGGTTCGAGCACTCCGAATTTTTCGTACATCTGTCCGCCCACGTAGGCTCCGGCATGGCATATGACACAACCCGTTTCGATAAAAGTCTTCAGCCCCGTTTTTTGAAGATCCGTCAGGGCCGTCTGATCTCCGTTCATGAAAGCGTCAAAAGGGGAGGGCGTGACGAGCGTTCTTTCAAAGGCGCCCACCGCCTTGGCGAAGTTCTCGATATTGACTGGCTCCTTTTCTCTGGGGAAAGCACGTCGGAATAAGCTCTCGTACCCCGGGATATCCCGGAGTATCCTTTCCACAGCCTCATAGGAAGGCATTCCGAAGCTGGCTGGGCCCAACACGGACTGCTTCGCCTGGTCCTCCACGTCCTTTCGATTTCCTATCCAGTGGGCCGAAATCTGACCTGCCGCGTTGAGAACTGTGGGCGCATTCCGAGGATTGCGTTGGGCGTCGTGCCCTATGGATTTTCGCAGGCCATCCGCACCATAGAGACTGAAGGGATGACATCGGACGCAGCTGACCGTTCCATCCACGGAGATCCGGGTTTCATAGAATAGAGCTTTTCCCAAGGTCGCTTTGGCAGGAGTGACGGGATTGTGTTCAGAAAAAACAACCTGCGGCAATGGACCGAAAATCTCTTGGGCTTGTTTGAGCAAGTCGCCATCCCTGTTATGCGCCAACGCTAGCCGGGCAAAAGAAAAAAGGACGAGAATAAGGACGGATCTGACCCTCTTTTCTTTTTCTTTCCCCACGGTTTTCCCCTGCTGGGTTCGGAGCCTTTCGCCTCTCTCGCAACCATGGTATTCCCCGCTCGGGTTGTGGTCAAGAGCGCGAGCGCGTCCCTTCTTCACCGACCCGGCGATTGACTTCAGCCGGACCGCGTTATATAGTTCCCGAAAAATCGAGGAGGCCGGATGGGGCCCAATCCTTTTCTCGGAGTTTTCCTTCACGCCCTGGGCGGGTTCGCGGCCGGGAGCTTTTACATCCCTTACAAGAAAGTCCGCGGCTGGGCCTGGGAGACCTATTGGCTGACGGGCGGGTTCTTCAGCTGGATCATTACGCCCTGGATCGTGGGACTTCTGACCTGCCCCGATCTCATCAAAGTCCTCAAGTCCGCCCCTCCCGGGACGCTCCTCTGGACGTATCTCTTCGGCGTGATGTGGGGGATCGGCGGCCTGACCTTCGGCCTGAGCATGCGCTATCTCGGTCTGTCCCTCGGAATGGCCCTGTCGCTCGGCTTCTGCGCCGTCTTCGGCACCCTTGTCCCGCCGCTTTTCCATGGACAGCTCGCGGGCATGGTTTCGACCCTCTCCGGCCGGATCGTCATCCTCGGGATCCTCGTCTGCCTGACCGGGATCGCCATCTGCGGGAGCGCCGGGATGAGAAAGGAACGGGAGCTTTCCGACGCCGAGAAGCGGGCCTCGATCGCCGAGTTCAGTTTCGTCAAGGGCGCTTGGGTGGCCACGTTCGCCGGCATCATGAGCTCCTGCATGGCCTTCGCCTTCGCCGCGGGAAAGCCCATCGCCGAGGCGGCGGTCCGGAGTGGCGCGCGGCCTCTCTTCCAGAATTTCCCGGTGATGGTCGTGGCCCTCTTCGGCGGGTTCACAACGAACTTCCTTTGGTGCGCGGCCTTAAGCATCCGCAACAAGACGGGCCGCGACTACCTCAGGGTCAAGGGGACCGAAACGCGCCCGGCGGCGACGTCCCTTTTCTCCAATTATCTCTTCTCCGCCCTGGCCGGGATCACCTGGTACTTCCAGTTCTTCTTCTACGGCATGGGCACGACGAAGATGGGGAAGTACGACTTCTCGAGCTGGACCATCCACATGGCCTTCATCATCACCTTCAGCAGCCTGTGGGGGATTTACTTCCATGAATGGAAGGGGACGGGCCAGCCGACGCGCCGCCTCGTCGTCGCCGGGATCATCGTCCTCATCCTTTCGACCGTCGTCGTCGGTGTCGGAAATTACGTTGCGACGCTAAAATAGGCTGTCCGGAGAACGGCAGGCATGCGACCGATCGCGCTCCCCCTCCTTTTTTCATCCCTCCTGCTCGCGGCGGGATGCCGAGGGAGATCCACGGAACAGCCCCCCAACGCGCCGGCGACCGCGCAAGAGCGGGCTCCGGCGATCGTGCTGCGCGAGGATATTTTCGTTAGCGCCCCGTTCGCCCGGTGTCACGCTTCGACGATCGCCGAAACCGGCTCGGGCCTGATCGCCGCCTGGTTCGGCGGGACGGCGGAGGGAAACCCGGACGTTGGGATCTGGCTCTCCCGCCGGGAAGGGTCGGCCTGGTCAGCTCCGGTCGAGGTCGCTTCGGGCCGACGGGTGACGGACGGAAGCGGAGGCCAACCGTGCTGGAATCCCGTCCTCTTTAACCCCGCGGGAGGGCCCCTGCTCCTTTTCTATAAGATGGGACCGGACCCGTCCCGGTGGCACGGGATGATGATGTCCTCGACGGACGACGGCCGGACTTGGACAGAGCCCCGGAGCCTGCCCGATGGCATCCTCGGGCCGGTCAAGAGCCATCCTCTCGAATTCCCCGACGGGACGATCCTCTGCGGAAGCTCTACGGAGGAGGACGGCTGGAGCGTTCATTTCGAGATGACGAAAGATAAAGGAGTCACCTGGCAGAGGACGCCCCCCATCAACGACGGCCGCGATATCGGTCTGATCCAGCCGGCCCTGCTCCAGACCGGTGGCGACGGAGTCGTGGTCTTGATGAGAAGTCCAGCGGGTCACATTTACTCCTCCCGAAGCGCGGACCGGGGTTCCACCTGGTCGCCGCCCGAACCGCTGGACGTGCCCAACCCGAATTCGGGAATCGACGCCGTGACTCTCCGCGACGGACGGCACGTCCTGGCTTTCAACCCGGTTCCCGAGGGCCGGACACCGCTCGCCGTCTCTCTCTCATCGGACGGACGGAAATGGACACAAGTCCTGACGCTGGAAGATGAAAAAGGGGCCGGAGTTCTCCTATCCGGCGGTCATCCAGTCCAGGGACGGACTCGCCCACGTCACGTATATCTGGAAACGCCTGAGGATCAGGCACGTCGTCATCGACCTGGGCCTTCGGTAGAAAAAGGGGACGGTCCTGTTTTTTGCTCTAAAAAACAGGACCGTCCCCTTTTTCCGTCAGCCTAATCAGCGCCTTTGACCCGGTCCCAGACCTTGACGTAGAGGGCGTTCGCCCCGCCGATATTAGCGATGATCTCGCTCTTGGCCATGATTTCCTGTTTCACGAAGATCCCGGTATTGTTGCGGATCTCGGGCGCCAGCAGCGGATAGGCGTCCTTGTTCGGGCAGAGATAGTAGATGAAGTTCGTGTTCTCGGCCGCGACCTTCGGATCGTGGAGGAAATTGATGAAGGCGTAGGCCAGGGCGACTTGGCGGGCCGACTTCGGAATAACGAGGTCGTCGCAGGAAATGATCGTCCCCTCCTCGGGGATGAAGAACCGGACGTCCGGGTTTTCTTTCCGGACCTGGAAGACGTCGCCGTTCCAGGCGTGGACGAGGAGGAACTCGCCGGAGGCCAGCCCAAGCTTGTATTGCTCGTTGTCGAACTTGGCCAGGTTTTTCTTCCAGCGGAGGAGGACCGCCTCGGCCTCCTGGAGCTCTTTTTCGTTGACGGTGTTGATGCTGTAGCCCAGGGACTTGAGAGCGGCCCCGATCGATTCCCGCATATCGTTGAACATGGTCATCCGGCCCTTGAGGTCTGTCCGGTCGAACATGTTCCAGGTCGGCTTGACGTCCTTCACCCGGCCTTCAAGGTAGGCGATCCCGCTCCAGACGAGCATGTATGGCACGGAGTGGTCCATAGTCTTGTCGACCGTGATCTTGAGGAATTCCGGATCCACGTGGCTGAGGTTCGGGAGCCGACTGCGGTCGAGGGTGAGGAGCATACCCTGGTCGAACATCAGGCTGACCATGTAGCTCGTCGGGGTGAGGATGTCGTAGCCCGTCGCGCCTGCCTTCAGCTTGGCGTACATGGCCTCGTTCGACTCGAAGGTGTCGATGACGACCCGGCAATCATTTTCCCGCTCGAAGCGCCGGATGAGCTCCGGCTTGATGTAGTCGGACCAGGTGTAGACGCTCAGGACCGGCCGCGATTTGCCGCACCCGGCAAGGAAAAGAAGCGATAAAGCCAGGAGGACAAAAACCGCGCGGGCCGGGATCTGCCAGGCCTGAGCCGTGAAGGCCTGCCAGCCTGGAGAGCATTTATTTCCTGTTTCGAGATTCTTCATCGCGGAATTTCCATTTAACCCCAGAACGGCTATCTTTTCAACCGGGCGAGCTTCTGGCTGGTGACGACGGCCGTGAGGGTGACGGCCAGGAGCAGGGTCGAGAGGGCGTTGATCATCGGCGGGTTGCCGTACTTGATCATGCTGTAGATCCGGAGGGGGAGCGTCGTCGAGCCCGGGCCGGCGACGAAGAAGGTGATGACGAAATCGTCCACCGACAGGGTGAAAGCCAGGAGACCGCCCGCCGCGAGCCCCGGGAGGAGCAAGGGGAGGAGGACTTTGCGCGTGCTCTGCCACCCGTTGGCGCCCAGGTCCTGGGCGGCCTCGATGAGCGAGAAATCAAAGTCCTGGAGCCGGGCCAGGACGACCATGGCGGCGTAGCTCACCGAGAACGTCACGTGGGCGAGGAAGATGGTGAACAGGCCGAGGCCGGTCCCGGCCGCCACGAAGGCCATGAGAAGGCTGATGCCCATCAGGATCTCGGGGACGACGAGCGGCGTATAGATCAGAGTGTAATGGACGCGCTGGAGCCGGCTTCCGGCGTAGCGGTGAAGGGCGAAGGCGGCCGCCGTTCCCAGGACGAGCGAAACGGCCGTCGAGCTCACCGCGATGATGAGGGTGTTGCGGACCGACAGCCAGATCTCCGGGGAGTGGAAGAGCCTCGCGTACCAATCGAGCGTGAACCCCTGCCAGCTGCTCGAAAACCGGGCCGCGTTGAAGGAATTGACGACGAGGATGAGAATCGGCAGGTAGAAGAAGCCGAGAACGAGGATGGTCACGGCAAGCGGGAAACGGCTCCTCTTCACGGCGCCTCCCCGATGATGATCTCCGGCTTGCCCTTTTTCCGTTGGATGACGAGTACGGCGATGAGGGGCGCCAGGACGGCCAGGATCAGGACGGCCGAGAGGGCGGCCGCGTGCGGGAGGTTGCGGTCGACGAAGACCCTCTGGGCGATCTTGTTCCCGAGCATTTCGCTGGCCGGCCCGCCGACAAGGTCGGGGATGATGTAGGAGCCCAGGGCGGGGATGAAGACGACCAGGACCGCCGTTATCAGGCCGCGCCGGATCCCCGGGAGGAAGATCTTCCGGAAGGCCTGGAACGGTTTGGCGCCGAGGTCCCGGGCCGCCTCGACCAGCCGGAAATCGAACTTCTCCGCGGCCGCGTAGATCGGGAGGATGGTGAACGGCAGGAACGTGTAAACCATGACCAGGACGACCGCCGCCGGATGATAGAGGAGCGTCGTCTGGGGGCCGGCGAGGCCGATCGCCTCGAGGACTTTCTTGATCAGGCCCTCGGGATGGAGGAGCGATTTCCAGGCGAAGACCCGGACGAGGAAGCTCGTCCAGAAGGGCACGATGATGAGCATCAGGAGCCGGTTCCGCCATCTTTCGGGGGCCCGGGCGATAAAATAGCCGGTCGGGAGCGAGAACAGGATGCAGAGAATGGTCGTCAGGAGGCTGATCCAGACCGTCCGCCAGGCGATGACCAGGTAGCCGGCATTCCACAGGCCGCGGATCGTTTCGAGCGTCCAGCCCGGGCCGATGCCGCCGTAAGGGTTGGCCGGGCGGAAGGCGATGGCGAAGACGAGCAGGGTCGGGATGACGATGAAAAGGGTCAGCCAGAAGAGGGTCGGGAGCGAGATCAGCCACTCCTGGAGCCGACGCCGCTTGTTTCTTTTCATCTATTTGCCGTTGAAGGGCTCTCCGACCTTCTGCGGCGGGACGGCGAGCAGGCCCTCGTCCGCCTTCCGGAAATGGTCGAGCATGAAGCCGTCGTCGGCATGCCACCAGATCCAGACGTCGTCCTTCCAGCGAAGGGGTTTCTCGTCGAGGAAATAGCGAGAGTGTTGCCGGAGGATCTGGATCCTGTAGCCCGCCGCCCGGACCCAGTATTTCGTCGTCGAGCCGAGGTAGATGACGTCCTCGACGACGGCTGGGAGGTAATTCCGTTGGGGCTTCTCCTCGGGCCGTTCGCGGGAGATGTGGACCTTTTCCGGGCGGATGCTGAGATAGATCGGCTGCCCGGGCTGGATGAGCTTGTCGTTGAAACAGAGGATTTCGGGCAGGCCCGCAATGGCCAGGCGGCAGTATTCGCGGTCGGGGGAGTCGAGGACGCGGCCCTCGAGGAAATTCGTGTCGCCGATGAAGGCGGCGACGAAGCTCGACCGGGGCGATTCGTAGATCTCGGCCGGCGCGCCCACCTGCTCGATCCGGCCGCTGTCCATGACCGCGATCCGGTCGCTTAGGCTCATGGCTTCCGCCTGGTCGTGGGTGACGTAGAGAAAGGTGATCCCGACCTCGTCGTGGATGAGGTCGAGCTCGATCAGCATCTTCTGGCGGAGCTTGAGGTCCAGGGCCGCCAGCGGCTCGTCGAGGAGGAGGACGTCGGGCTTGTTGACGAGGGCCCGGGCGACGGCGACCCGCTGCTTCTGGCCGCCGGAGAGGAGGTCGGGTTTTTTATCGGCCTGGTCCGTCATCTGGATGAGGTGGAGCATCTTCTCGACTTCGGCGGCGATCTCCTTTTTCGGGCGCTTGGCGATGGCCAGGCCGAAGGCGATGTTGTCGCGGACCGTCATGTGGGGGAAGAGGGCATAGCTCTGGAAGATCGTGTTGACCTTCCGCTCGTTCGGAGGAAGGTCGGTGATGTCCCGGCCGTCGAGGAAGACGCGGCCGGAGTCGGGTTCTTCGAACCCGGCGGCGAGGCGGAGCATGGTCGTTTTGCCGCAGCCGCTCGGCCCGAGGAGGGAAAAGAATTCACCTTTTTTTATTTCGAGGGAGACATCGGCGACCGCCTGGATGGTTCCGAAACGCTTGGAGACGCCGCGGAACTCCAGGAACTCAGGCAACGAAGGGAGCTCCTTGGCAGGCGGGGCCTGGGGAAGCGGAACCCTGGGAAACGGACATCGCTCGTCTCAAGGCCGTATTATGGAAAAAATGCGGCGGCATTTCAATAAGAAAGGCAACAATATTTCGGTTATTTCGGTGACACACAACTCATTACCGAAATAGAGTTCGGCCGAGTCCTCCCATAATTTAGTGTATTGAGTTGTGCGCCACCGAAATCCGCAGCTTAGGAAAGGGCCGGGCCTTTGCGCCCAGGCATTTCTTTCCTGAGGTGGTGAATGAGCGGCCAGGCGACGACGAGCATGACAAGCCCGCTGAATCCGCCGGCATAGCCATCGAAATAGCGGCCAGTCACGATCGTGGCGATATTGTGGCCGAGTCCCTGGAGTCCCATGAATCCGGCGTAGAGGAAGCCGAGCCAATACGCCCAGCGTTTTCGGTTGAGGATAAAGAATAAAAAAGCCACCGGGATCAAAAAGAGGACCCAGTTGATCGCGAGGAATCCGGCCAGCCCGATCCTCTGAAGAATCCAGAATCTTGCCCAGATCTCCTCGAAGACATGGGCGATATGAGCCAGGAGCATCAGAAGATAAAAGAAAACGGCCCTGCTTTTCATCACCGAATATCCTGGACCCGGGGGAATCGGATGTCAAGGCTGGCGCGGGAGGCTAGGCTGCGCGTTGACTTTGCCCCCCGCGCTGGCATATAAAGCAAGACAATGCCCGGACCAGCCGACTCATAAGGTGACAGCATGGACGGAAAAGAAAGCGTCGAGGGCCTCCAGCGCAAGCTCGGCCTCTTTCCGCTGACCAACATCGTCATTGCCAACATGGTCGGGGCCGGCATCTTCACGACCTCCGGCCTGCTGATGAAAGACCTCCACAGCGCCGCGGTCATGCTCGCCCTGTGGGCCGTCGGCGGCCTCATCGCCCTCTGCGGCGCCCTGAGCTACGGCGAGCTCGGCGCAACCATCCCGCATGCGGGAGGCGAGTACGCTTTCCTCTCGCGGCTCTTCCATCCGGCCCTGGGCTTTCTCGCCGGCTGGGTGTCCTTTTTCGTCGGCTTCTCCGCCCCCATCGCCGCCTCGGCCATCGGCTTCACGGAATACCTGACGAGGGCCTTTCCGGGCATCCTGCACGTGGGGATCTTCGCCGGCGCTTCCGAGGCGGCGATCATGAAAAAAGTCTACGCCATCCTGGTCATCGCCGCCTTCACCTTCCTCCACACGCGGGGACTCGAGCTCGGGGCCAGGGTCCAGAATCTCCTGACCGGGCTCAAGATCCTCCTCATCGTGGCCCTCGTCGCCGCGGGCTTCGCGGTAGGAAAGGGGAGCCTGAGCCACTTGACGTCCTCCGCCGGCTTCGGCTTCGATTTCGCCGGCTGGAAGACCATGGGCCTGGCTCTTATGTGGATCATGTTCGCCTACAGCGGCTGGAACGCCTCGGCTTATGTCGGTTCCGAAGTCAAGAACCCGGCGCGGAACCTGCCGCGGTCGCTTCTCCTCGGGACCGGAGCCGTCGTGGTTCTCTATCTCGCCCTGAACTTGTTCTATATCTACGCGGTCCCGCCCGCCGGCATGGAAGGGGTCATCTCGATCGGCGGGCTGGCGGCCGGGAACCTCTTCGGAAAGTCCGCGGAGACGGTCATCTCGGTCCTCATCTCCTTCGCTCTGTTCTCGTCGCTGAGCGCGTTCATCATCCTCGGGCCCAGGGTTTATTATTCCATGGCCAAGGACGGCGTCTTCTTCAAGTCGCTGGCCAAGGTGAGTCCGAGATTCGCGGTCCCGTCCCGGTCGATCGTCCTTCAGGGGCTGATCGCCGCGGCGCTCGTTCTCTTGGGGAGGTTCGACCAGCTCCTGACCTACATGGGATTCTCCCTCGGGATTTTCCCGATCCTGGCCGTTCTCGGGGTCTTCAAGTTGAGGCGGTCCGGCCGGAGCGTCATCAAGGTCCCGGGCTATCCCGTGGTCCCGGCGGCCTACATCCTGACGGGCGTAACGATCCTCGTCCTTTCTTTTCTCCAACGGCCCAAGGAATCGTCCATCGCGATCGCAACCGTCCTCATCGGCATCCCGATCTACCTGATCTTTAAGAAGAAGTACGGCTCGCCGGCCTGACCCCGCTAGTCCCGGTTGAAATGGGGCATGTCCCAGGGGATCTCGACGGAGAACTCGACGAAGCCCGCGTACCGGCCGGCCTCGGACCATGGCGACTGGTAGATGAGCTTTCTCTTTCCCTTCTTCTGGATCGTGTAGACGTTTGTCCGCCCGGCCTCCATCATCTCCTTGAGCTTCGCTCGCGATGGTTCGGGGTGGCAGTCGAGGACGTTGGTTCCGATGAGTTTCTCGCCGCCGTCCGCCGCGAAGGCCTCGACGGCCTTTTGGTTCATCTCGATGATCCGGCCTTCTTTATCACAAACCGTGACCGCGCCGGGGAACTCTTTGACCCACGCGTGTTTCTTCATGTGCGCCTCCGGTTCGTTCAAGGCTATCTTATCGGATCGGCCATCCTTTTGAAATACCATCGACTTGACATCTTTCATCGGGCGGCGCTATGTTTACTGTCAGACGGGGGAACTTGGGGCACAAAGAAAAGCGGGCTTTCGCAGAATTGGCCAAAAAACTGTCGCTGTTGATTCCCCTTGTCCTCTTTTTCGGGCTGGCCGGCACCCATGAGTCAACAGGCGGGGTGCCCCTGGAGGAGAAGGATGCTCTCGTCCTCTATCTGAAGTCCCACTGGCAGGCCCCCGAAGAATACGTCATCGCCAAGTTCCGCGACCATGATCTCGTGTTCCTCGGCGAAGGACACAAGTTCAAGCACGATGTGGAGCTTGTCCAAAGCCTCATCCCGCTCCTTTACAGGATTGGTGTCTTCGAGCTCGGCATCGAATTCGGCTGTCACGAATACCAGGATAAGGCGGACCGCCTCGTTACGGCCGAGGCCTACGATAAAAACCTGGCCCGCTGGCTCATGTTCAAATGGGGACCCTATTGGCCTTACAAGGAATACCTGGACATCTACCGGAAAGCCTGGGAGCTGAACAGATCGCTTCCCTTGGACGCCCCGAAATTCCGGATTGTCCATCTCGATTACCGTGCCAACTGGCCCCTGGTCAGGGAAAGCATGCCCACGCAACTCTGGAAAAATGTTTTTTTCCAGGGGGAGCGAGATGACCATATGGCGAAGGTCATCATCGACGAATTCGTCAAAAAGAAGAAAAAAGCCCTGATCTATTCCGGGGGGATCCACGCGTTCACCCGTTTTCACGAGCCCGACTACGATTTCCAGACGAGAAAGGTCAGGGCGTTCGTCGTCAGCCGGATGGGGAATATCGTCTATGCGAAGATCGGGGAGCGGGTGTTCTCTATCCAGCTTCATTTCCCTTGGCCGGCACGGGAGAGGCACGGGAGCGTTGGCTATCCCGTGGACGGGGCCATCGACGCCGCCATGAGAGGGCTCAAGGACAAGCGGGTCGGCTTCGATGTCGTCGGCACGCCCTTCGGCCGGCTTCGGGACACGGGCTCAATCTTCGCCGCCGCCAACGACAACCTCACTTTGGATGCGCTCTGCGACGGGTATATTTTCCAGAAGAACTTCAGCGAATACGAGGGCGTTTCCGTGGACCCGTTGTTCATCACTCAAAAAAATTTTCGTGAAGCGCTCGAGTTTCTCCCGAATCCCAGATTGAGGAAAATCTATAAAACCCCTCATCAATTCCTGACCGACATGCAGATGAAGGCGGATTTCAAGCTCCAGTTCGGCAATCTGAAATAGCCCCTGAACCGATAGAGCCGGCGGATCGACGGCCAAGGTCGCCGGGGAAATAGGTTAACTTTTCTTGAAAATCGCCCGGACGGTGTATCCGGCGTAGCCGGCAACGGCCGCGGCGACGGCCGCGATGAGCGCCGTTGCCAGGATCATCAGCCAGGATCGCTCGAGGCCGAACATCATGGCCATCCTTTCCGCAATGATCCGGCTCCCGGTCATGAAGAAGTAGAGGCTCGCCCCCAGCCACAGCAGCCCCGCCGAGAAGAACGCCGTCCGCAACGCCTTCCTTCCCGAGCGGGCCGCCGCCGCTCCGTAGGCGAAGGGCACGATCATGACCCACCACCAATACGGCGTTAGGATGTGCAGAGCCAGCATGATCAGAAGGCAAACGAGGACGGCGATCATTTTCCACCTCGCATGGTCGTCCGGGCGACCACCCCGGGATGCGGCTCCTCGGCCGACTTGAGGAAGACGAGCTCGTCCGGCTTTCCCGACAGCCAATCTTCCACCATGTCGTCGTAGAATTTCGAACCCGGGTTGCCGGACTGCCCGCCGGGATAGATCCCCCAGGCCTTGACCTCCGGGCCCAGCTCGACGATCATCCGCCACGAGGGAGCCCAGGCCATGCTGATGGCGTCGATCGTGACGCTGTCGCCGTCGGCCTCCAGCCCTTCCAGACCCAGGCCCGGGATCTCGGCGAGATGCCGGATGCGGGTCCCCTTGGTTTTTCCCCACTTCCAGGCCGGCCCGAAGGGCCCCCACCTTTTCTCGAGTGCGGCCACGGCCTCCCGGAAGGCCCGGTCGGCGATGTCGGCCAAACCTTCCCGCTCAGGGGTTGTCCGATCATCGAAGAACTCCGAGCCGGGGTGGTTGAGGATGAGGTCGACCATGACCTGGCTCGCCGGCCAGGTCATCCGGGCCATCCCGCCTTTCTTTTCGTCGTCCCAGGTCAGGGCGTTGAGGTCGTTCCAGAACTGCTTGAAGATCGTCGGAGCGATGAACCCGGCCCGGCTTTCGAAATTCCAGCTCCTGAGCTCGTCCAAGCTCCGCCGCGCCGTCTCCGTGAGCAGCTTCTCGCTGATGAGGCCGATCACGCGCGGCAGGATCGCCCGGGCCCTCAGGTCCAGGACGTCCGCCTGCATCCGGATCATGTCCTCAGGCGTGAGGCCTTTCGCGGACCCCAGGATCTCGTTGATCCGGGCGCCGCGTTCGTATGACGCGTAATCCCAGCCCAGGTAATAAGGATACCGGGCATCGGCCGCCATCTGATTGGCCGAGCTCACGAAACCCCGCTCAGGATCCTTGACATGGGGGTTGTGGGCCCGCGGGACCCAGCCCTGCCAATTGTCGGCGGGGTCCGAACCATCGAGAACGTAGCGCCCCTGACCTTTCCACCGGAGCGGGTACTTGCCGCTATGCCAGATGGCGATCGTCCCTTCCCTGTCGGCGAAGATGATGTTCTGGGAGGGGCAATCCCAATATTCCAGCGCCTTGAGATAATCGGCGTAATTCTTTGCCCGGCCGAGGCCGTCGATTGTCATGAACTCGTTGGACGGGTCGTGGGCGAGCCAGCGCAGGGCCGCCTCTTCCGGGACGTCGGCGGGAAAATTCGCCTCGCCTTTCAAGCGGACGACGGGGCCCTGGTGCGTGTAGAAGACTTTATCGATAACGTCCCGTCCCCCGCGGACCTTGATCCGCTCCTCGCGGATCGACGTCTTGCGCCACTGGCCGTCATAGAGATACTCGCCCCGGCTTTCGTCCCTGAACTTGACGGCATACCAGTCGAGGACATCATCCGTCCCGTTCGTGAATCCCCAGGCGATGTTCTCGTTGTATCCGGCGATGATGAGCGGCGCCCCGGGGAACGAAACGCCCCTGGCATTGAGGCCCGGGGCCGCGAGCTGGACCTCGTACCAGACGGCCGGCAGGGTCAGGCCGAGATGCATGTCGTTGCAGAGAATCGGGGATCCGCTCCGCGTCAGGCGTCCGGAGACCGCCCAATTGTTGCTGCCCACATCGGGCGACGGGCGGGTGCCGATGGGCATGAAGCCCGCCGTTCCGGCGTCCGGAAAGACCCGGCCGGAGATTTCATCCTTGCTCCCCCCGTCTCCTTGCGGTTTGGGGTTGGGAAGGGGAACGGGAGTGAAATCCCAGGCCGTGCCCGGCGGGATGACGGGGCTCACGAGGGGGGGCTGGTAGGGAAAAAGCTCGCTCATCACCGGTTCGCCCAGAGCTTTCCGCATGACCGTCATAGCGGCGTCCTGGTTGTAGGACGCCAGAACGTAGGCCATGGATTTGAGGAGGAGGGCGCACTTGAGCTCGGTCCAGGGTTCAGGCTCGTAGTCCAGGATTTTATATTCAAGGGGCAGATTTTTTCGGCCGAGACTCCTGATGTAGTCGTTGACCCCGGCGGAGTAGGCCGCGACGGCCTCCCGGGTCTTCGGATCGTCCCGGAACTTGTTGAGGGCGTTTTCCGCGGCCCAGACCATCCCGAACCGGCGGTTGAAACGGTCCTGTTGGATGCCCATGGGCCCGACGATCTCGGAGATTCGGCCGGCGGAATAAAGCAGTTCGAATTCCATTTGCCAGAGCCGGAGATAGGCGGAGATGTACCCCTGGGCCAGGTAGAGGTCGTGGTCGTTCCGGGCAAAAATGTGGGGTACGTGCCGGCCGTCCCAGGCCACGCGGACCTCGTCCCTGAGCCCGGGGACGGCGAGGTCCGCGGGCAGAGAATCTCCCCGGGTCCCGTTCTGCCAGAACCCGGCGAAGGGGTTGAGGAGCTTGCCCGCGGGCGGGACCATGCCGTGGCGGTTGTCGAATCCCCAGAAGATCGCGGCCGCGAGAAGGAGTGAGACGACAGCCCGGATCCATTTCATCAGCGCCTCCCTGTTCATCCACCCAGGATGACCATTTCTTCGGCCTGATTTATATCATGCCCGCCGTGTCCTTGACAATGCGCGAGTTTGACCGCGCCCGCACGGCCGGATAGAATGGCCGGGAGGAGGGCGCAATGGCCGACACTGCCGTCTTTTCAGGATTCACCAAGGAAACGCTTCGATTCTTCAACGGCCTGCGCCGGAACAACGACCGGGAGTGGTTCGCCGCGCACAGGGAAACCTACGACAGGCACGTGATGGAGCCGGCCAAGGCCTTCGTCGTTGCCATGGGCGAAAAGCTCCGGACGGCGGTCCCCAAGATCGTCGCCGTCCCGCTGGTCAACAAGTCGATCTTCCGGATCAACCGAGACACGCGCTTCAGCCTGGACCCGTCCCCGTACAAGACGAACCTGGGCCTCTATTTCTGGGAAGGGACGACGTCGCGGATGGAATCTCCCGGCTTCTATTTCCATGTCGAGCCGCCGGACCTCTATCTCGGGTCGGGGATGTACATGTTCCCGGATCATCTCGTCCCGCGCTATCGCCGCGCCGTTGTCGACCCGAAGCTCGGCCAGGAGCTCGAGAAGATCCTGGCCGTGCTCTCGAAAAGGAAGGATTTCGAGCTCGGAGGAAAGCACTACAAGCGCGTCCCGGCCGGCTACGATCCCGGCCACCCGAACGCGGAATTGTTGAAGCACAACGGCCTTTGGGTGGGATACGAAACGAAGATCCCCCCTGCATTTTATTCAGCCCGCCTGGTGGACTACTGTTTCGAGCGCTACGAGCCGCTCGTGCCCCTGCACCGCTGGCTGATGAAGCTCGCCGGGTGAGGCCGGGCCGCGCGGAAAACCGGGCGGAAGGGAGGACTCGGAAAACGAGGTTCATAGCACGGCCCCGCAAAAAGACGCTTCTCCCGGGCGTGTTTTTCTTCATTGCCGCGGGGCTCCTGGTCTCGTTCAGCCCCTGCGTCCGGGAGAAGCCGCCGGCGACCGCCGGCCGGAGCGCGACGGTCCTCCGCGGCTACACGATCCCCCTCATCGACCTTGCCGGACAGGCGGGCCGCCAGGTTATTGTCGACCGGGAGCCCGAGTACCTCGGCCATCCGACGACCGCCCTCCTCGAGGACGGCCGGACGGTCATCGCCGTCTATCCGAGAGGCCACGGGGCCGGCCCGATCGTCATGAAGATGAGCCGGGACGGCGGCCTGACCTGGGGGGACCGGCTCCCCGTGCCGGAGAACTGGGCCACGTCGAAGGAAACGCCGACCATCCACCGCCTGACCGGGCCCGCCGGTGAGAAGCGGCTCGTCCTTTTTTCCGGACTTTACCCCGCCCGCCTCTCCGTGTTCCGGGACGACGGCCGCGCCTGGACGCCGCTCGAGCCGATGGGGGATTGGGGCGGGATCGTCGTCATGAGCAGCGTCGTCCCGCTCCGGACCGGCCGCGGGCGTGACATGGCCATGTTCCACGATGACGGCCGCTTCTTCCGCGCCGGCGGGAGCGCCGTTAAGCCCCCGCTGTTCACGCTCTACAAGACGTTCTCGAAAGATGGCGGCTTGACGTGGTCGCGCCCCGAGAAAGTTTACGAGTCCCGGGAGATCCAGCTCTGCGAACCCGGCGTCCTTCGATCGCCGGACGGGCCCGAGCTCGCGGCCCTGCTCCGCGAGAACAGCCGGACGCGGAATTCATTCGTCATCTTCTCGAGGGATGAAGGGCGAACCTGGAGCGCGCCCCGCGAGCTCCCCGGCGCGCTCACGGGCGACCGGCACGTGGGGAAATATGCCCCCGACGGACGCCTCCTCGTCTCTTTCCGGGACACGACGCTTGAGAGCCCGACGCGCGGAGACTGGGTCGCCTGGGTCGGCCGCTACGAGGACATCGTCCGCGGCCGCGAAGGCCAGTACGGCATCCGCTTGGCGCACAACACCAAGGGAGCCGACTGTGCCTACCCCGGCGTGGAAGTCCTTCCGGACGGGACCTTCCTGCTGACGACCTACGGCCACTGGGCCAAGGGCGAGCCGCCCTATATCATTTCCGTCCGATTCAAGCTGGACGAGATCGACCGGCTCGCGGCAGCCGCGATCTCCCCGGCCGGCAGGCCGGCGGCCTGAAAATGACCTCGAGGCGCCGCCCGGGCTCGTGGAGCTTGGCCGCGGCTCCCTTTTTGATATAATAGTGCCCTTCAATCAGGGGCCTTGTTCGGATGGAGGTTAGAATGTCGCCAAGGAACGAATTCTACCGGGATGTCCTCGACAACCTGTTCGACGGCGTTTACTTCGTGGACCGCGAGCGCCGGATCACGTTCTGGAGCAAGACGGCCGCGAAAATGACCGGCTACGAGGCCCGGGAGGTCGTCGGCCGGCGCTGTGCGGACAATATCCTCGTCCACGTTGACGGCGAAGGGACGAGCCTGTGCGAGGGACTGTGCCCCCTGGCCCGGACCATAGAGGACGGGGAGCCGCGCGAGGCGAACGTCTTTCTTCACCACCGGAAGGGTCACCGGATGCCGGTTTCCGTGCGGGTCGCGCCGATCCGGAATGCGGAGGGCCGGATCACGGGCGGCGTCGAGGTCTTCAGCGACAACTCGCGCCGGCTGGCCGAGGTCCAGGAGCTCGACCGCCTTAAGCAGTTGGCCCTCGTGGACCCCGTGACCGAGATCCGGAACAGGAGCTTCATGGAGATCTCGCTCCAGTCGGTCCTCAAGGAGATCGACCGCTACAGCTGGCCCATGGGCCTCCTTTTCGTCGACATCGACCGGTTCAAAAGGGTCAACGACAGCTACGGGCACGAGGCGGGGGACCAGATCCTGAAGGCCGTCGCCCAGACCCTCCTCCAGGGCGTCCGGGCCTTCGATACCGTGGGCCGCTGGGGCGGCGAGGAGTTCGTCCTGATCATCCGGAACATCACCGACAAGAACCTGGCCAAGCTGGCCGAGAAGCTCCGGGCCCTCGTCGCCAAGAGCTTCGTCACGCTGGCGGCCTGCCAGGTCGGGGTCACGGTCTCGATCGGGGCCACGACGTTCCTCCCGGAGGACACGGTCGAGAGCGTGATCAACCGCGCCGACGCGCTGATGTACCGGAGCAAGGCGGGTGGCCGCAACCGCGTTACCCCGGGCTAGTCTCCGAGAACGAGCAGCCATCCTTTTCCCGGCTCGACCCGGATTGGATCGCCGGGCCTGAACTCGGCGGACGGCTGGAACTTGTCGATGGCCGGCGCGCGGAGGAGGACACGGCCCGGGTCGAGCCCGAGAGCCTTCCAGTCGATCACGAGCCTGACATCCACGGCGTCCCTGGCCCAGCTGGCCAGGGCGATCAGGGCCCGGGCCTTGCCCCCTTTCCCCTTTTTCAGGTAGGCCGTCGCCAGGACCTCCGCACTCCCCGTCCTCACGGGATTCGACTCCGCCCACCAGCCGACCATTTCGCTCGAGGTGATGCCGAAGTCGTCCCAGGCCTTCCAGAGCGGGCGCGGGTCGCCCGCCCAGGGCAGACGGCTCGTCATGCCGAAGACCATGCCGCGCCAGGGATTGCCGCCGTCCTGGAGCATCTCGCCCATGAGGCCGAAAGGAATGCCGGACATCTCGATGAGCCAATAGTCGGGCCCGCTGCCGTTGTAATCGAAGTACTCGCCGAACCACAGCCGGTTGAGGAACGGGAAGTGCTCGAGGTAGAGGTTGGCGCTCGAGGCGAAACCGTCCCTCGGGTTGTACTGGTTGGCGCTGTGGAGGTCGATGAGGGCGCCGGGCCGGTTCCGGTCGAGGATCTTCCGGAGCCGCAACATGGTCGTCCGGTCGAAGGCCACGTCGTCGAGGTAGAGGCCGTCGATGCCGACGTTGCGGGCCAGCCAGTCGAGGCCCTCGAGGTAATAGTTGTGCCAGCGCGACATGCCGCTGTTGATGACGGCCGCGTCCTTGAGCTCGGGCACGAACCAGGCCGCGATGTAATCGGTCCCGAGGTGCTCCTGGAGCCAGGAATAGCCGCCGCCGGGCCCGGGCAAAAAGATCTCGTGGCCCAGGCTCCGGAGGGCGAAGAGCTCGGCCGCGCGGTTCGAGAGCTCGCGGACCGTATCGTAGATCTTGACCTTGAAGCCGCGGCGATGGGCCTCGTCGATGTAATCCTTCATCTGCTGCGGTCTCAGGAAGGGATAGTTGAGGTAAGGGTTGATGTCGTTCGCGTGGTGGATGTTGATGACGTTGGCCCCGGAGGCGGCCACCTCTTCCAGGGGCTTGTCGGCGTGGAAGTAGCGCTGGCCGAAATGGGCCGCCGGGTCGAGGAGCTTGAAGGGCGTAAGCAGGAGGGTGAAGTCGAAGTGGAGCGTCTCGCCGGCCCGGATCGTCCGCGGCCCGGAGCGGGCGGCGAGGAGGACAACGGTCTTCCGGTCCCGGGCTGCGGAAGAGGGCCGACCGGCGGCACTCCCGGACGAGTTCGAGCCCATCCTGATATCCGGGAGGTCGATCGTGCCCACCGAGACGCTCCCCTTGCCGTTGTTCCACCAGGAAGGCGGCATGTTGAGGGGCTTGGACAAGTAGAAGTTCGTGTTGAGCGGGCGGGAATAATTCTCGGCCCGGAGGGAGATCTGCAGGCCCGCGTTGACGGTCCCGATCCAGAGGGCGTCCTGGTTCTTCTTCGGGTCCCATGACCATTCGAACGAGGCCGGCCTGAGCCCCCCCTTGAAGCCCAGGCCCATCATATAGCGCGCGCGATCCCCGTTGAAGGGGACCTCGAGCCGGATGTCCGAGACCGGGACATCTCTTACCGCCGAAATCGAAACCCTGTAATCGACGAACCCGTCGAACTCCATCCGGGCGCTGACCGTCATCGTCAGGCCGTCGGCCCGGATTTCCGATTCCCAGGCGACGGCGCCGGCCGAGTTTTTCGTGAAGCGCGGCCCGGATGGATGGGTGGTCCAAGGGACCTCGCGGCCGTCCGAACCGTCTACACGGACCTTGAACGGAGAGGCGGTGAGTTCGACCGGGGCGGCCGCGAGCCGGGTCATCTCCGAAGCGAAATAGCTCAGGACCCGGGCGGGCAGACCGTCCGGCCCGACCACGAGAGAACGGCCCAGGCAGCTGATCGTCCTTCCCTCCACTTTGAGGGGTGTGTACGGCGGGACGAGGCCGTCGTCGAAGGCGATCCGGGAGTCGAGCCAGCGGAGCCGGGTCATCCGGGAGGGATCGGCGTCGCCGGCGTCTTCAAGCGCCGGGCCGGACACTCGGAGCTCGACCTCCACCGCCGTTTCGGGAAGGCCTCGGGGAGCGATCGTGACCGTGCCCTCATAGACACCGGGCCCGGCGTCTTTCGGGACCTGGACGCCGCACCAGAGGGCCTGGACCTTTCCCATCCCGACCGGGACGGCTTTCTTGAAAAACGACCCGTCCCAGTTGGACCCGCCCGTATTGAAGCAGGTCGCGGCCGAGGCCGGGATCAGGGCGGTGAGGGCAGGTGAGCTTGCGGAAGACCCGGGACCGGACCGCTTGAGCTCGGAGAACCTCACCGCGAGGTCGTCGATCGGCCCGCGGGCGGCCCAGACGCCTATCTGGAACGTGAAATACTCGCCGGGAGCCGCTTCCCCGTGGAAAACGCGGTTCGGCCCGCTCGTGACCCAGCGCATGGGGAGGTCGCCGGTCATGCGGATGGACAGGCGGCGATCCTCGGGAAACAGGAGGTAGGGAGAGTTTGGATTGGCCCTGAGCAGAGCGTTGGTCTCGGCTGCAGTGGCGATCACTTCCATGGGATAAAAGCTGCTGAACTCATCCACCGACTGGATCTCGGTGACCTTCGCCGGGGGAATCGCGTCGGAATTGAAGGGGGCCTGCTTGCCTGGCGCGATCCCGATCGCCGCGAGCCAGGCAGCGTCGGCCGTGAGGACCGGAGGGTCATACCTGACGTTCGGGTAATTCTTCCGGCCTTCGGACTTGTAGGGCATGAAATAAACGTAATAATCGCCGGGCACGGTCTTGGGCTCGAAGACGATATCCCCTGACTCGCGGTTGATAGCGAGAGGATAGACGTTCGCGATCCTGGCGCCGGTCGCCGCGTCGACGACCACGATATTCTTTTGATCGGGGTCGGCGTCGCGGCGGCGCCAGGGGATCCTGACCCGCACGGCGGCCGCGGTTTTCGCGAATTCCGCCGTCATGACGGGGGGCCTGTCTTTCCTCAGTTGCACGCCGAGCTTTCCCGGTGCGACGGCTTCGACGCGGACGAGCGCGCGGTGGTTCCCCAGGCCCGATTCCGGGTCCCATTTCCCCACTCCGTATTTGATCTCCTGGGCCGAAACGGCGGCGCGTGACCCGGCCAGCAGCATGGCCGTCATAAAGATTGGTTTCAATAAGTTAGGCATCCTCACCTCGCCTCGCCGAAGGGGGCTTGAGCCCGGTGAATCTTATTTGATCTTTTGAGCGCACTTGTAAGCCGCGGCGATGGCGCCCGGGATGCCTCCGGTCTGGTTGGCCCAGCACGACCCGATGAAGAGGTTGCGGATCGGTGTGTCGACGACGAGGTCGAACACGCCCTTTTCGTAGAACCTTTCGCGCGGGTTCCAGCTCCAGGCGGACGTCGCTCCGTCCGTGTTGCCCGTGTAGCGTTCGTAGGTGAGCGGCGTTGCCGCCTCCGCGAATTCGAGGCGCGACCGCAGCCCGGGAATGACGGCCTCAGCCCGGGCGACGAGCGCATCCATGGCCGCCTTCTTGAGGATCCGGTACCGTTCCCTGTCGCCTCCGCCCCAACGGTTCTGCCATCCGGCAGGGGCCATGGTCATGATCATGAGTGATGACTTGCCCTCCGGGGCCAGGGCGGCATTGATCAGCGACGGCGAGTGCAGTCCGAATCCGGCCTTGGCGAACAGGTCCGGGTCCTCCGTGTCGCGGGGATCGGAGTCCTCGTCGTAGGTGTCGTAGCTGACCCCGGGATTTTTCATGTGCTCCAGGAGCTCCCCGCCGCTCATCTCGAGGCCCAGAAATACCGTAAAAACGCCTTGGGAGACTGCCGTGTTCCTGATTTTTTCGAGCCGGCCCGCGGGCAGGGTTGAGGGGTCGTCGAGGAGTTCCGTGAAGGTCCGCTTGTAATCGCAGGCCGAAATGACGTCATCGGCCTCTTCGACCGCTCCCCCCGCCTCGACCCCGGCGGCGCGGCCCCGGCGGGTCACGATCCTGGTGACTTTCGTCCCTAGGCGCAGGTCCCCGCCGTTCTTCCGGAACTGTTCGGCCAGGACGTCGGCGAGATGCTGCATTCCGTCGGACACGTACCAATAGTCCACCGCGACCATGGTGAAGAAGCCGGCCAGGATGACGATGCCGCTGTCCGGATAGGCGAGGCCGCCGAGAAATCTGTTGAGGGCCGTTCGGCGCGGAAACCAGCGGTCGGCAAGCTGGGCCGATGTCGTGTTTTCATACTTCTTCATGAGGCGCATGAACGGCCCACCCTTGAGGAGATAGGGAAGGGAGGCCACGAGCCGCCGGGGCCCTTCGTAAACCGTCGGAATGACCAGGCCAACAAAGGGGCGCATCGCCTCGCACGCCGGGTCGATCTCGCCGAAATAGCCGTCCAGGCCTTTTGCCTCGGCTGGGAAAGCGTCGTAGAGGGCTTTCTTAAATCCGGCGTACGATTCGAACTTGAAATCGAAATAAGGGCTCAGGAAACGGTCCTGCTTCCGGACGAGGCGGATCTCGTCGCGGACGCCGATGTCGTCCAGCGCCTTGTAGAGTGTGGGTGTTCCCTCGAGTGACAGGGTGCCGCTCTCGAAATAGAACCCTTTCCGGCGGAAGCCTGACGTATAGCCGCCCGGCGCCGTGTGGGCTTCGTAAAGCGTGACCTTGTGCCCTTTTTTGACGAGCAGGTTGCCGGCGACGAGCCCGCCGAGTCCCGCCCCGATGATCACGACTCTCTTCATTTTGTCCTCCGTCGGGATGCCCTCAGGATAGCCAAGAAACGGGGAAAGGACAAGCGGCAAATCGAAAAAAAATGGGGGACGGTCCTGGTTTCCCGGAAGAAACGAAGAGCGTCCCAGGGTTATTTCGAGGCTTTGTCTTCCTCGAAGAGCGGCGGGGCCTCGCGCTTGCTCTTCAAGATGGCCCAGATCACGCCGGCGAGCAGGATGACCACGACGAGGACGATGCCGAGGCTCATGTGGCTGTACTTGACGATGAGGGGGGCGGCGATCAGGCTGACGAGGTTCGTGACCTTGATCATCGGGTTGAGGGCCGGGCCCGCCGTGTCCTTGAGGGGGTCGCCGACCGTGTCGCCGACGACGGCCGCCTTGTGGCGCTCCGACCCCTTGCCGGTGTTGGCCCGGAGGTCGCGGGGCTCGTCCTCGATCGATTTCTTGGCGTTGTCCCAGGCGCCGCCGGCGTTGGCCATGAAGACCGCCAGGAGCTGTCCGCTCAGGATGATGCCAGCGAGGAACCCGCCCAGCGCCTCGACCTGGAGGATGAGGCCGACGGCGATCGGCATGATGACCGAGATCACGGCCAGCGGAATGAGTTCCTTCTGGGCCGCGGCCGTGGAGATCCCGACGGCCCGGGCGTAGTCCGGCTTGACCTTGCCTTCCATCAGTCCCGGGATCCTGAACTGGCGCCGGACCTCTTCAACGATGAGGCCAGCCGCCCGCGATACGGCCTTGATCGACAGCGAACTGAAGAGCCAGGGGAGGGCGCCACCGAGGAGGAGGCCGATGAAGACCTTGGTGTTGGAGACGCGGATCGCGGTCATGATGTCCTTGACCCCGAGCTGGAGCTGGACCCGGCCGACGTCCGTGATGTAGGAGGCGAAGAGGCTCACCGCCGCGATGACCGCCGAGGCGATGGCCACCCCCTTGGTGATGGCCTTGGTCGTGTTCCCGACGGCGTCGAGGTCGGCCATGATCTGGCGGGCCTTCCGGGTCTCTTCGTCGTCCATGTCATGCCAGGCCATCTCGCCGATGCCGTTGGCGTTGTCGGAGATCGGCCCGTAGGAGTCCATGGCTACGTTGTTGCCCGTGTGGCTGAGCATCCCGATGCCGACCATGGCCACGGCGTAGAGGACGTAGGTCGCGCCGGCGCCGCTGTAGAGGAGAAGGGCGATGATGAAGCTCACGACGATGGCCACGACGGCCCAGACGCTCGACTCCATCCCGACCGAAAGCCCGGAGAGGATGATCGTCGCCGGCCCGGTCTTGGCCGAGCGGACGATCTCCTTGACCGGGCTCTTCCGGGTCGAAGTAAAGTAGGAGGTCAGCGGGTTGAAGGCCACGGCCAGGCCGACCCCGGTCGAAGTCAGCATGGCCAGCCGCCAGTCGTGGGCGTAGTTGATGGCCACGAGGAAGGACCAGAGGATCGTGTTGACGCTCGAGACCTCGTAGGACCGGAACATGGCCTCCTCGGCGTCCTTGGCCCGGAGGAACTTGAGCGGGAAGCGCTCCCAGATCGGGACCGTGAACGTGCCCAGGATGGAGGAGATGACGCCGATGGCCCGGATGATGAGCGGGTAGACGATCCACTTGAGAGAGTGGGTGGGGTCGATGGCCATGAGGGCCAGCCCCAGGATCAGCCCGGAGACGATCGTCACCTCGTAGGACTCGAAGATATCCGCGGCCATGCCGGCGCAGTCGCCGACGTTGTCGCCGACAAGGTCGGCGATGACCGCCGCGTTCCGGGGGTCGTCTTCGGGGATGTCCTTCTCGACCTTGCCGACGAGGTCGGCGCCGACGTCGGCGGCCTTGGTGTAGATGCCGCCGCCGACCCGCATGAACAGGGCCAGGAGGGTGCCGCCGAAGCCGAAGCCGAGGAGAGCGTCGGGCGCGGCCGTCCCGAAGACGATGAAGATGATCGTGCCGCCGAACAGGCCGAGGCCGTCGGTTAGCATGCCCGTGATCGTGCCGGCGTAATAGGCGATGGAGAGGGCCTCGTTGAAGCCGCGGCGGGCGGCCGAGGCGGCCCGAACGTTGGCCTGAATGGCCATGCGCATGCCGAGTTGGCCGACGAGGAGGGAGAACGAGGCCCCCATGATGAAGGCGATCGTCCGGCCGATGGCCACGATGATCTGGGCGTTCTTCTGGCCGAATTCGTTGACGGCCTCGCGGCTGGCCGGAACGATATAGACGCTGAGGAACAGGGCCACCGTCAGGACGCCGATGACGGGCAGGATCCGCTTGAGCTGGCGGCTGAGGTAGCTGTCCGCGCCGACGCGGATGGCGTTCCAGACCTCCTGCATCTTTTCCGTGCCCTTGTCCTTCTTGAGCACGACCTTGCGCAGCATCCAGGCGTACCAGAGGCTGAAGAAGGCCGTGAAGAGGACGCAGACGATCGCGATCTGCTCGAAGGAGTTCAGCCCGTGTCGGGCCAGACCCAGGATGTTCATCGTGTTTCCCTCCCGAATGGAAAAGGCATATTTTACACAACATCGGGGAAAAATCAACCCCCGGCGCCGCCCAGGGCCTGCAGGGCGGCCTGTTTGAAGAACGCCGGAATGTGGGATTGACCCGGCCGGGTCCTCTCTGTTATAAAGGGCTCAGATCCCGCGCGGAAAGCGTGAAGGAGGCCCTTAAATGTCGGAAAAATCGAGATTGGTCACACTCCTGTTCTGTATCTGGTTCGGCATGTTCGGCGGCCACAGGTTCTACGTCGGGAAGACCGGCACGGGGATCGTCTGGCTGCTGACGTTCGGCTGCTTTTTCATCGGGGTCCTCGTGGACCTGATCCTGATCATCCTCGGCCAGTTCTTCGACAAGGACGGCAAGCCCGTCATGGTCTGGATGCGCCGGGTCGACGCCGACGGCAAGGTCCAGGACTACCTCGTTTAACCCTTCGTTTGGGGATCGGGCCTCAGTATCCTGTCTTAAGTCCTTGTTTTGAGCCCGCGAGTTCAATAGTGAAGTGCAACACTTGGGGTAGTTTTTTAGGGAGGTGCTATCCTAAGTGCCAATGGGAGAACACTATAGACACCTGAGGGTGAGGCAGCGGGAACAGCTGGCGAAGATG
>Ga0187886_1000313_pt1 | contig 62345 bp, 53 predicted proteins | sample June2016WEW_20_1_FD_133001 | JGI IMG/M metagenome (GOLD analysis project Ga0187886, IMG submission 133001) | Peatland microbial communities from SPRUCE experiment site at the Marcell Experimental Forest, Minnesota, USA - June2016WEW_20_150 | ecosystem: Environmental > Terrestrial > Soil >... | reverse complement strand
AGCCAGAACCAACGAATCAAGGGTGGTCGAATGTCTGCTTCGAGTAGTAACCTACAACCTTATGGTTGTTTTATTAACTTTTGTAAAGAGCTATTTATTGACCTTTTCTACAAAGCAAATTGACGTAAGTCCTTATTTTGATTTTAGAATTTATGTCATAATTATAACTAATGTAAAGATAAGAAGTTATATAAAAAACTTAATAAAAGCTCTCACTTTTTGAGGAAATCGTGCGAGATCTAATGTCAGGAGGTAGTTTTATACCAACCGACCCGAGATTTCTTGCGTTTGGCTCAAAACGCCATTTTTAGGGGTCTGGGAAAATTTTAAAAGATGTAGCCCGATGCTAGATTTTCAGATTGAATCAATAATCTCTTTGGAAATAGGTTCATTTGTAACTCGCGAATGCTCATGCGCAAGTGCTTTCATGCATGCTTTCACTGCTTTCGTAACCTCCGCAATTTTATCGGCAAGCCCCTGCATTTTTTCTGAATCTTTCTGTTCTTCAATAGTCAGAAGGTATGCCGCGTGTGCAATATAGTTGCGGTGATTATTGAGTTTCTTCAATACTGAAATGATGTCCTTTCTGTTGCTACGTATAGAAAATTCTTCAATCAAACGCCTAAGAGGCATTTTCTCGATATCCTTCTCTCGCACCGAATAGTGAAACGAATCTTTGACCGATTTTTGTATTATCCTATCGCAATCGCGGATATAGAACTTCAGCATTACCTCAAGGTATTGAAACGCCATAAGAGACTTGGCGGTATTGTCAAAATACTCATGGATAGACATATTTGTTTCCTAACAATAAATATCCAAGCTAATCTCTTATCTCGGCATAGGATTATATCATATTTCAATCTATACTAAACCAACAACTATCCCCTTTTTTCTGGTTGAGGAGGCGGAGGTGGTGGCGGTGCTGGTGGTGCCGGACAACTTGGAAGGCTATGGGTATCTGGTGGTTGTGGTGGTCTTGGTGGTGGTGGCTGAGATGATCGATCATTATACATGATTTTCTCCTTTAAAAAAACGACACAACGCGTTATCTAATTCTTTTCTTGATTTTCTCATTAGCCATTGGAATCGTGGGGGATGTACTGTATATCTCTTTTCGATTTCCAATTCTTCTTCTCTCAAATCATAAAAGTCTTTTCCCACTTTTTCATAGTCCATGGAACCTTGTTCGAGCTTATACCATAGTTTTTCATATTGAAGATAGAGTGATTCAAACATGTTCGACATATCTCTATAGATACCCCCTTGTTTGAGAAAAGGAATATAGGGTTTTATAATATGAAGAAGTTGTGAGATAGCAACAATAATTGCCCATATAGCTGGATATTTGCTCCATACTACCCAAGCTCCAACGCTAGTGGATGCAACTATAGCCAAGAATATCGTATACCCCTGCCCTGTAAAGCTTGCCAATCTTGAACATTCATCAAGAAATATCGCTTTAAATTTCGCATCCACAAGGCTGTACCAAATGTTGCCCCGCATTCATTTTCTCCAACTATTTGTGTATGACCATAAAATATAATATAACCGTTTCTCTGTTCTTAAAAAAGCATTATATCGTTAAACTGAAAAGAAAAACAAGTTTTTTAACTGTCACGGCCGGACAATTTTGTTATTTCTTTTAATTTATTTGCAACTGCTTTAGTAATTTTTCCTTTTTCAAGCCGCCACTGCCAGTTGCCTCTTGAGGTTGCCGGCAGATTCATTCGCCCCCTTTCATCCAATCCCAAAACATCCTGCATCTGAATAATAACAGTATCAGATACGGATTCCATTGCCAAACGTATTAACTCCCAGGAGACTTGTGAAGCGGGAACCGGCCGGTCGATATAATCGAACAATTTTTTCTTTTGAATGTGCTTGGCTTCTTTTTCGAACCACCCTCTTGCTGTATTGCTGTCGTGCGTGCTTATATAAACAACAGAATTTTTCGGACAATTACGCGGGATATGCAGGTTAGATGATTTACCGCTGCCAAAGGCGAAAAGCAGCACCTTTGTGGAAACAAGCCCGAATTTTTGAATGGCTTTCCTGACATCGGCGGTAATATAGCCCAAATCTTCCGCTATGAAACGGGATTTTGGAAAATGTCTGAACAATTTTTTCAGAAAATCCTCGCCCGGTCCTTTAACCCACCTGCCATTCACAGCGGTTTTATGACTGGCGGGAACCTGCCAGAAAGCGAAAAAACCTCTGAAATGGTCAAGGCGCACAATATCAAACATAGCCAGATTATGCTTTAGTCGGCAAATCCACCATTGATAATCCGTTTTCTTCAAGGCTTTCCAGTTGAAAACCGGATTATTCCACAATTGGCCTGTTCTGCTGTAATAATCCGGCGGGACGCCTGCGATAAAACGGGGCTTTTTTGTCTTTGTCAGTTTAAAAATATCGGGATTTTGCCGAACATCGGCGCTGTCAGGAGCGACATAAAAAGGAACATCGCCTATTATCTTAATTCCCCGGTGGTTGCAGTATTTTTTCAGGGCAAACCACTGCTGGAAAAAAATATACTGCAAAAATTTTTCTCTGTTTATATCCTTTTGAGATTTCCGATGTGAAGCGGAAAATATCGCGTAATCTTCAAGCCAGTCCTTATTGCTCCGGCAAAACTCCTCGAAATCCGAATTTATTTTAAAATTTTCAAAAGCACGATTCAGCAGGGCTGTTTTATAAGAATAAACCTTGCGAAAGTCCACTTTTGCAGGGTCAAAGGCCGGGACATCTGAAATATCTTTTTTTGTTAAAAGACCTCGGCGATGCAGCAGTTCGGGGCTGATTAACAGAATATTGCCCGCAAAAGCGGACAGGCAGCTATATGGTGAATAATTGTCCTTTGAAGAGACCTGGTTCAATGGCAGTATCTGCCAGTAACTTTGCCCGGCGCTTTCAAGAAAATCGGCGAACTTATAAGCCTCTGGCCCAAAGTCGCCAATGCCGTATTTTGAAGGCAATGAAGTTATATGAAGCTGGACGCCGCTGCCTCTGTGCTTTCTCATACATCATTGTTCGTTAAAAAGGGGTTATTATTCAATCTTTACGTCTAAATGTTGCGCCAAATCTCTGAAATATTCAACCCATTTTTTTGAGGGCTGGTCGTCTGCCTCGGCTTTTCTCTTCACATCCGGATAATTTTCTTTGCTTATCCTGAAAAAGACATTTTGCGCATTTTGCAAATCCAGCTCCGATACTATGGCAAGCAGCATCTTAAAAGTTGCTGCAATATTCGCAAGAAGCTCAATATCGCTGCGCGAAGCATCAAATCTGTTCATAAGGCGGTTAATTTTACGACTTGCTTCGAACCGCAGCGTCGATTCATCAAGCACAAGAGACAATCTGGCAGCCTCATCCGCAAGTTTTTTTAACTGCCTCAGGTCTGATTCTTCCTCATTTATTTCCCTGCACAGGTCGTTATTAATTATGAACTCAACCGGCATAGAAAGCGCCTTCGGCAAAGGCATATTCATACCGCGGATAACCTGCATTGTAGTATAATTATGCTCGTAAATATGCCGAAAAGAATCTTCGATTTGCTGCCACGTTGTCTCAAGCAGCTCATATAAAATGTGCCGCTGCTGGTCTTTAAACAGATGCCAGAGCGAATAATTGTGCCCTCCAAAGGAAATATTCATTATTCGCATAACTTCAGCAATATCACCCTTAACAAAAGCTTTTTTCAAACTTTCCTGAATCTGGGCAAAGGCATCGTCAGCCATACGTGCATTTACAGCACAGGTTAAATCGTGTTCGCCAAAATGCAGCACGGCAAAATCAACGGAATGCCGCTCCAGCACGATATTGGATTGCACAGTCGCTCTTCCTACCGCAAGCGTTTGAATCCCGGCGTCCGACCGGTCATAAGACTCGATATCAGCCGAATAACAATAAATATCTATTTTATCCGGATACTCTTCTTCAAACTTATCCGGATACTCTTTCTCAAAAATCGAGCTGACTGCCAGATGAGCTCCCACCCTGTTTAAATCGATGCTGACCGGTTTCACGAGAGCATTATATACTTCCATACCGTTGGAATATTCCCTGACATTGACCGGCGCTTTTTGAAGGATATTCTCGAATTCAGGCTCGAAATCATTGCCGTCGACCTCCTTTCCCAATTGTATCGCACGGGAGGCGTAATTCATTATCTGAACCGCTTCTATCCCGGAAATATCATCGAAGAACCAGCCGCAGCTCGTAAACATAAGCAGCGCATTTCGCTGCATCTCAAGGAGTTTCAGCATCGCCACCTTTTCTTCAAAAGTGAGCTTTCTGCCCGCGGATTCCTGAAGAAAATTCTCCACGTTTTCAGTTGACCTGTTATTTATGACTGAGATATATGCATTTCTCGCTTTCCAGGGGTCTTTAACATATTCAGCCATTTTTTTCTCGTAAACACCAATAAGCTGGTCCCGCAGCCAGTCCATAGCATGGCGAAGAGGCTCTCGCCATTGCTGCTTTCCCGATGGAAATCTGCCGTAGCAGCAGCCGCAGTTTCTTCTCCACCTTTCAACGCCGTGGCTGCAGCTCCAGGAGCTGTTCTCATAAATTTCAACCTCATACGCGGCGGGAAATTTCTCCAGGTATTCGCCGTAGATAGTTATCTTAGCCAGGTTATTGGACTTGATATAATGAAGACAATAGGCCAATGCCATATCTGTATAACGATAGTGGTGACCGTAAGTTTCGCCGTCTGTCGCAATATGAGCAAGCCGGGCGCCTTCGCCCTTGTCCCCCAGAATCCAGACTAATTTTCTGGCAAAAAACTCGCCGTCCAGTAAAACCCGGCCGTTCGCAACTTCCTGTGCCATTGCAGCGTGGTAAAAAAACAGGTTGATGCTTCTGCCAGAAGGAAGCCTGCAAATATAAGGTCTGGTTATATCTATTGCGCCGCGGTCTATATTTTCCCATTGACCGGCGCCTATCTTGCGTATTCGTTTGGCCTGATGCTGCGCTAATATTGTAAATTTAATTCCAAATTCCGCCAGTATGTCCAGCGTCTCCATATCGACAGCAGTTTCCGGCAGCCACATCCCTTCAGGCTTTCGCCCGAAGCGAAATTCAAAATCTTCAATCCCCCAGGCAACCTGCGTCCATTTGTCATTCCTGTTGGCCAGCGGCATAATAATATGGTTATATGCCTGTGCGATAGCGGCGCCGTGGCCGGAGAAAAGTTTTTGACTTTCCACATCCGCATCTATTATGTTTTCATAAACATCCGGGGCGTGGTTTTCCAGCCACGATAATAATGTAGGGCCGAAATCGAAACTTATATTTGTGTAGTTATTGACTATATCTATAATTCTTTTATCAGGCCCGAGTATTCTGGACGCCCCGTTTTGCCTGTAGCATTCTTCCGTTATTTTGTCGTTCCAGTCGTGATAAGGATATGCCGAGTCCTGAAGCTCCACGTCCTCCAGCCAGGGATTCTCTCTTGGCGGCTGATAAAAATGGCCGTGAATACAAACATACTTTTCCATCAATGTCTTCTCAATTCATTAGAGCCAGGAAATCTTACCCGGCAAAAACTATACTTTAAACTAACAGCTTTACTTTTTCATTAAGAATAAGGAATTTCCTTTATTTTAACTTCTTAATTGCCCTACTCGCCAATTGGCTTATAAGATGATTATATCCTTTAGTTTATCGGGAAGAAACCAAATTCGCAGTGAATATTATCAGTCGGCGCTCTTGTCTTTTATACACTAAAATTGTAGAATATAGGGGTTTTAGGATATGTTTTTAATTATAAAATTATTCATCCTGACATCGAGAAAGTAAACTTGGGAAAAACTTACTTACGCTATCTGTATGCACTGCTGGCGGTTCCGCTGGTTATCATTTTACGATTCGCACTGATGCCGCTGGTCGGCCCCGGCATTCCGTATATAACGCTGTTTCCTGTAACAGTCGCCGTCGCTTTACTCGCCGGCCTCGGGCCGGCCATCCTGACTGGCATTATAGGTTCTATAGTAACAGATTATTTCTTTATAGAGCCGCTGTATTCAATAGATTTCGATATCGCAGGCATTTCTCGAATGGCCGTTGTAACTCTAACCAGCGTTTTTGTCGGCTATGTGGGCGATGTGCTGCGGACCGCACGTGCAAAGGCAGAGCAGCAAGCCCTGGCATTGCGCGACAGTCAGGCAGATTTGCATCGTGCACAAGCTGTGGCTCATACCGGAAGCTGGCGATTGGATATTCGGCAGGATAAATTGACCTGGTCTGACGAAGCATACAATATATTTGACGTTCCAAAAGGAACGCCGCTGACTTATGAATCATTTATTTCTTTCATTCATCCTGACGACCGGCAGTTCGTTGATACTAAGTGGAAAGCGGCAATGGCCGGCGAAAAATATGATATCGAACATCGAATCATCGTGGATGGTCAAATCAAGTGGGTCCGTGAAAGAGCCGAACTTGAGATAGAAAAGAATGGCACATTGCTTGGTGGCTTCGGCACAGTAACTGACATCACCGCGCGAAAAAAAATGGAGGATGAACTCCGTAAGTCGCACGACGAACTGGAAAAGCGAGTACAGGAGCGCACAAAAGAGTTAAATACGGAAATTGCCGAGCGTAAAAAGGCAGAAGAAACCGTAAAAGCCGAACGGCAACGATTATATAACGTTCTGGAGACATTGCCGGTTTATGTTATTCTGCTTACGGAAGATTATCACGTGCCGTTTGCCAATCGGACTTTCGAGGAGCGTTTCGGCGCATCCAACGGCAGAAAATGTTATGAGTATCTGTTTGGGCGCAACGAGTCGTGCGAGACCTGCGAAACATATACAGTTATGAAAACCGGTAAACCCCATCACTGGGAGTGGACCGGCCCGGACAGACGCAATTACGATATTTTCGACTTCCCCTTCACCGATGTGGACGGCTCCAAACTTATTATGGAGATGGGCATCGACATTACCGAACAAAAGCAGGCCGAGAAGGCGGTCAGACAGGGTGAAGAGCGTTACCGCTCGCTGACAGTCGCCACCACGCAAATCGTCTGGACAACCGACGCACAAGGCCAGGTCGTCGGCGATATGCCTTCTTGGAGAGCCTTTACAGGTCAGAGCGTAGAGGAAATTATGGGATGGGGATGGATTAATTCTCTGCATCCCGACGACCGCGACCGCACCGCGAAAATCTGGTCGCAATCGGTAAAAACACGGACCTTATATGATACTGAATACCGGCTGAAGCGGAATAACGAGGAGTATCGCTATGTGGCTGTGCGCGGCGTGCCGGTGCTTGAGCAGGACGGCGGCATCCGCGAATGGGTCGGCACCTGCACCGACATCACCGAACACAAAATGTCCCAGCAAAAACAAGGCATTACAAATTCGCTGTTGGAACTGTTCGCAAGAAAGACTTTGCGCAAAACATATCTCGATTCAACGGTTGAAGTAATCCGGGATTGGAGCGCCTGCAAATTCATAGGCATCCGCATAAAAGATAATGATGGAAATATTCCTTATGAATCCTATGTCAACTTCGACAAGGACTTTCTCACATTGGAAAACGACCTCAATATGAACCGTGACAAATGCGTATGTATCAGGGCAATCCTACAGCAGCATCCATATCAGCAGGAGCAAAAGTTCATATCCGGCGGCGGGTCATTTTTCTGCAATGACTCGCAGGTATTTTTAGCCGGTCTTACCGACCTGCAGAAAAAAGATTATCGGGGTAACTGTGTTAAATGGGGCTTCCAGTCAATCGCAGTAGTTCCGATTCGATACCATGAACAGGTTTTAGGCGCTATCCACCTTGCCGATTTTGAAAAGGATATGGTTTCTTTATCAAAAATACAGTTTATTGAGACAACCATTGCACCGCTTATCGGCGAGGCTGTGCAGCGATTCAACGCCGAAGCGGAACTGGAAAAATATCGTCTGCATCTTGAAGAGATGGTTAAACAGCAGACAGAGGAATTGATACGTTCTAATAAGGATTTGGAGCAATTCGCTTACGTAGCCAGTCACGACCTGCAGGAACCTCTGAGAATGATAGCAGGTTATACACAATTGCTCCAGCAGCGATATAAAGATAAACTCGACGAGGACGCCAACCAGTTTATTCTCTATACTGTGGATGGTGTGCTGCGGATGCAGAATCTCATTACTGACTTGCTGACTTATTCACGCCTTGAAACTCGCAGTGAAACTTTTGAACCTGTTGATTGCAGGGCCGTTCTTGATGATGTGCTGGCCACTCTGCAAATGACCATTGAAGAAAACAATGCCGTTATTAAATATGGGCCGCTGCCGACTGTCCGGGCTAACAAGGGACAATTGTTTCAGTTATTTCAAAACCTTATCAGCAATGCCATAAAATTCCGAAGCGATAAACCGCCTCTGATAAACATTACAGCCAAGCCACAGGATAAACAATGGCTGTTTTCGGTCAGCGATAATGGGATTGGTATGGAACCGCAGTATCTGGAGCGCATTTTTGTTATATTCCAGCGACTGCATACCAGGGATAAATATCCGGGGACCGGCATAGGACTTGCGATTTGCAAGAAAATTGTCGAACGCCACGGCGGACGAATCTGGGCAGAATCGCAGCCCGGCAAGGGTTCGACATTCCATTTTATTATTTAATATCTAAAGGAGACAAAAATGACGGATTTAAAAAATGTCAAAGCCGTTGAAATTTTGCTGATTGAAGACAGCCCCGGCGATGTCCGGCTGACTGTTGAAGCTCTTAAAGAAGCCAAGGTTGCCAACAATCTCAGCATTGTGCAGGATGGAGTCGAAGCAATGGATTTTCTGCGGCAGAAAGGTTCTTATAAGGATGCGGCACGCCCGGATATTATCCTTCTGGATTTGAACCTGCCGAGAAAAGACGGTCGTGAAGTGCTGGCGGAAATCAAAAGTGACTCCAACTTGAAACGTATTCCAGTGGTAGTCCTGACAACTTCACGGGCAGAGTCGGACATTCTGAAGGCTTATGATTTACACGCCAACTGTTATATTACCAAACCTGTTGATTTCAAACAGTTTATGACCGTCGTAAAATCTATCGAGGATTTCTGGCTTACAGTGGTAAAATTACCGATAAATAATAAATGATATGAATAACCCCATTATCAAAATTTTGCTTGTGGAAGACAACCCGCCGGATGCCCTGCTGCTGAAAGAAACTCTCAGAGGAATAACCAGCACTAAATTCAAACTAACGCATGTAAAACAGCTCAGCGAAGCGGTAACGCAGCTGGGCAAGTCCAGCTTTGATGTTATATTGCTTGACCTGTCCCTGCCCGACAGTTTCGGGCTTGAAACCGTCGAACGGGCATCATTGATGGCGCCGTCCCTGCCTATAATTGTGCTGACCGGCTTAAAAGATGAAACCATAGGCATAAAGGCGGTTCACAAAGGCGCTCAGGACTATCTTATCAAAGGACAGACCGACAAAGATTTACTGATTCGTGTTATAAATCATTCTATAGAGCGCAAACGGATTGAGAAAGATTTACGAAATGTATGCGACGATTTGGAAATTAAAGTCAAGGAACGAACGTTAACGCTCGAAAAAACGGTTGATGTTCTGCGGAGTGAAATATTGCGGCGAATCGAGGCGGAAAAGAAAATTAACGCCGACCAGAAACAGCTCAGGTCATTGACTACCGAACTGATGCTTACCGAGGAGCGGGAGCGGCATAATATCGCGACAGAGCTGCACGATTCTCTCGGACCGATACTTGCCTTTGCCAAAAGAGAATTGACTTTTTTGCAGAAATCGGTGCCGGAAAAAACCGCTGAAGCCCTTAATGCTGTCAGCCTTAATATCGGTCAGGCCATAAAGCAGATTCGGGATTTAATTTTCGAGCTAAGTCCCCCGGCACTTTACACCCTCGGGTTCGAACCCGCGATTGAAGAATTGGCTGAAAACTTCTGTCAGGAGCAAAAATTAAAAGTGTTTTTTGAAAGCAGTGACGAACCTAAACCTCTGACAGACCCCGTGAAAATCCTGCTTTATCGTTCTATTCGCGAACTGCTTATAAATATAGCCAAACACGCCGAGGCGAAGACTGTTCAAATCACCCTGTCAAAAGACCGAAACAGCATAAAAATTATCGTTGAAGACGACGGTAAAGGTTTTGATTCCAAACCCGGCGATTTAACAAAAGGATTCGGCCTGTTCAGCGTCCATGAGCGGCTGGCGCACATAGGCGGCACACTTGATATTCAATCTGAAACCGGCAAAGGGACTAAAGCCATCCTGCTGGTGCCTTTGGACATTAAAAAGAGAGCTAAAAAGTAAACTACAGCATATAGCTGAAGGCAAAATAACCAAACAATAGCTGGGCATCTTCATATAAGACATAAGTACAAAAGTTAAGCAATTGCGAAGCATATTTAGAGGATATTCCCTATTTCCTAAATATAAGCGTGCGGGTAATTTTTATATCGTAATAAGCAAAAAAGAAAAAGCAAAGGAGTTGATTATGAAAGCCAAAGTTGATTCTAATTTATGCACGGGAACCGGCTTATGCGAGCAGAACTGCCCGGAAGTCTTCGAGCTTAAAAAAGGAATATCCACAGTCAAAGTTAATGAAGTGCCGCCCGAGGTCGAGCAGAGCTGCAGAGAAGCCGCTGACGGCTGCCCGACAGAAGCTATTTCGATAATAGAAGACTGATTTTAAAAAAGGAAACATTGAAAGGATGGAAATATGCTTGTTCTGACAAGGAAACAAAATGAGAGTATTGTTATCGGTGAAGGCATAGAAATTAAAATCGCCCGTATTGACCGCAACCAGGTCAGGGTCGGTATTACCGCTCCGAGATATGTCCAGATTTACCGAAAGGAAATAGCTCCGATATCCGCAGACACCGACAATGAAAGACCGGTAGCGACAAGATTTAGCTATACGGCGTTTTAATATATAAGCTCCTTACCAAACGCGCTGAAACATAAGAAAGGTCGGAATGTATATTTAAGATTTTGTCTTCTTCCTCCTCCTCAAACTGCCCCATATACAATTGCCATTGGGGCAGTTTTATTTTATACCAGACCTGTCAAAAGCCTCCGAACTTCTGATTAGACACTTTAAAGCCTTGTGTGTAAACTAACCGATATGAAAAAACCGCCCAAAATAATTATGCTTTTCATTGTCCTTTCAGGCTTTGTCCTTATGATAACAGGTTGCGACAAGCCCCTGATAAAAGTCTGGACGGTTGACTGCCTGACCAAAGTTTTCAGGGATGAACAGCCTGCCGCTTCTGATAAGACTGTTGTTGAAGTCGCTCGCGGCGAGCACGCTTCGCTGCAGATAGTTCTTCGCACCGCTGAAAAAATTGAAGGCTTAAAAGCCGCACTTGAGCCTCTGACGCTTGACAACGACAAAACCTCCAAACTTGAAAATATAAACGTCCGCTTCGTGGGCTATGTCCGCGTAGGCTGCCCTGTTGAAAATCCTCCATCCGTTCAGCTCCGCAAACCCCCTGCCGACTTTCCGGATGTCCTGCTTAATGACAAAACGATAAATCTCGAACCTAATCTAAACCAGCCGATATGGCTGACTATAGCCGTTCCGGAAAATGCCAAACCGGGTCTATATGCCGGCGATGTAAAAATTACAGGTCTTATCAAAGGCAAAACCCAAACGCTAAATGTCCCTGTTGCCGTTAAAGTATATAATGTTGTCGTCGGCAAGTCGCGTCTCTGGCTGACAAACTGGTTTTATATGGACCTGCATCGAATAAGCCCTTCAACCGATGCCAACCTCGTTGAACTTCAGCAATTCTCTTCGGCATATTGGGACCTGCTGAGAAAGTATGCGCGCAATATGGCGCAGCATCGGCAAAATATGGCCAAGCTCTCTCCTCTTGACCTTACCGAGTATTCTATCGGAGAAAACGGCAAACTTAAATTCGACTTTGCACGTTTTGACCGTGCAGTCCAGATATTTATCGACGAAGGCGTTATTGGCCGAATTGAAGGCGCTCATCTCGGCGCAAGAATAAACGACAAGTGGGAAAATCAGTTTGAAGCACATATCTACAAAATCAAAAACGGCAGAATTGTCAGGGCCGCCGCCGACCCCTGCGGCCCGCAGGCTTATGAGTTTTATTCGCAATTTCTGCCTGCGCTTGCCGAACACCTCAGGCAAAAAGGCTGGCTTGATATTTACGTCCAGCATATTGCCGATGAGCCAATCGCCGAAAATATCCGAAGTTATGCCTCAATCGCTCAACTGGTTCGCAAGTTCGCTCCGCAGTTTAAAATAATCGAAGCCTGCCATACAAAGGAGCTGACAGGTCTAATTAATATATGGGTTCCACAGCTTGATTTCCTCGACCTCAAAGACCATTTCGAATATTACAAACAAAGACAGGCTCTCGGCGAAGAAGTCTGGTTTTATACTTGTATGCGCCCGCAGGGCGAATACGCAAATCGCTTTATCGAACAGCCTCTGTGGAAAACTCGCATTCTTCACTGGATAAACTATCATTACGGCCTGACTGGCTATCTTCACTGGGGTTACAATTGCTGGAATGACAATCCATTTAAGGAAACCGCCGTTAAACCGGCGGACCTGCCCGGCGGAGACGCCTGGATTGTTTATCCCGGCATTGATGGCCCGCTTGATTCTATTCGTTTTGAAGCGATGCGTGACGGCATTGCGGACTACGAGCTTTTATGTATGCTTGGCGAATATAACCCTGCTGCCGCAAAATCGCTCACCTCAAAACATATCAAAGCCGTTGATAAATATAATTGCAGTGTCAAATCTTTCAGACAAACCAGACACCAATTATTAGAACTTCTTAACAAAAAAAATAAAAATTAGGGACTCTCGACTCTCATATTCTTGATTTTCTATTCTTTGGATGTTCAGTGTTCGATGTTGAATGTTCGACGTTCCCTACTTCCTTTTTACCGCCCATTAACTATTTTTATCTTGCTATAACTCCGCCTTACTCATATATCCCCGACTCTAGCCAATAGCTCATAAGCACGATAAGGTCATCGTAATCTACAGAGCCGTCGAAGTTCAAATCAGACCAGTCGCAGTAATCGTTATATATCCTGCAATCTTCTCTCATCCAGTATTGTGCAAAAACGGCAAAATCTCTGAAGTTATTCCTGCCGTCGGTATAGATATCCGCAGGCGATATCTGCCAGACAAGAATCGGGTATTCATCGATTTGCATAAACCAATCAGCCTCGTCTCCATCGTTATAAGAAAAATCTCATCCTGCGTTTGTATATGTCGAAAGCGTTTGCATTTCCGCCGTCGTTTTTCCTTCTCCGCCGGCACTTGTTGTTTGTCCTGATGTATTTACATCCCAGAAACTGCTGACAACACTGCCGCCATCATTGGATCCCAGCAGCCCTCCTAAAGAATAAGTGCCGCTGACAGAACCCGTCGAATAACAATCGCTGATACTGCCGGCATTATATCCTGCCAGACCGCCGACAGACGAAGTGCCGCTGACTGCTCCTGTAGAATAACAGGTTGCGATGTCGCCCAGATTATATCCTGCTAAGCCGCCGATACAATATGAAGAACCATCATAACTAACGACCGTTCCCGTGGCATAACAGGCATTAACTCTACTCCTATTACCTCCCACCAAGCCGCCGATCCTGCTATATCCAGTGATAGAACTATCCGCATAACAGTTACTAATAGTGCCATTATTTTTCCCCGCTAAGCCGCCAACATAACTGCTTCCGATTATATTAACCTCTTCTACGCCTAAGTTACGAATCAGGCCGTTGGAGTCGACATAACCGAACAGGCCGATATAATCGCTGGCTGGACTATTTATATCAACATTGCGGATGATGTGGCCGTTGCCGTCAAAAACACCGGTAAATTTAGTGTTTGAGTTGCCAACCGGCGATAAAACTACTCCTTGTAAATTTATATCGGCTGTCATAATAAAATGCTTGTGCCAATGTGATGAGGCATTCATCAGCTGTTGCCAATCTGAAACTATAGCAATCCGATATGGGGCAGCCGCAGTTCCTGAACCGCCGGAATAATGGGCGTAAGCATATTCATTCCTCAAATGTGGATAATCCGGGACATCGGTACGCATTTGCCATATATCCTCTGTGCCATTAACTGTTTCGCCAACGAAATCCCAGCCTATGAAACTCGCCTGCTGTTTCATTTGCTCATCGGTCAGCGGCTCACCCAAACTGTTATCCGGCCCGGCAGTATCAAGAAAATAGCTGTTGATGATGATGATATTGCTGCTGCCTGCTCCGCACAACCCGCCGATACCGCAATTTCCAGTTACCAGGCCTGTCGAATAACAGTTGGTAATGCTGCCGGAACTAGACCCGCACAACCCGCCAATCTCGCAACCCCCAGTTACCAGACCTGTCGAATAGCAGTTGGCGATGCTGCCGTTATGATTTTCTCCGCACAATCCGCCGGTAGAATCAAATCCGCCTTTTACCAGGACTGTCGAATAACAGCTGCTGATGTTGCCGTCATCATTTCCTCCGCACAGGCCGCCGATAGAACTATCTCCGGTCACATTGCCGGCCGAATAACAATTGGTGATGCTGCCGCCGAAATTCCATCCGTATAGCCCGCCGATAGCATTCCCTGTTCCAGTGATATTTACATCCTCAATGCCGATATTTTTTAAAATGCCCTCTGAGTTGATTTCGCCAAAAAGTCCAAGATATGAAATACCTGAAATTGAAAGATTTGATATGATATGATTATCACCGTCAAAACTGCCGTTGAAATATGGTATAACGGCGACAAACCATCGTATCCCATCGAGGTTCACATCATTAACAAGCTTATAGCAGCTGAATGGTTTTTGCCATATTGCTCCAAGATCGTTGGCATTGTATATCAGGTATGGCTCGGCAGCAGTGCCTTGCCCATCGAATTCGTATGGCATAAAAGTGTCATCAAAAAAATAAAGCTGCGGATAGCTATTTGACTTTATTATCCAGTAAGACGAAGTTCCATCGGCATTTTCGCCCCAAAAATCCCAATTCGCAAAACTGCCCCGGTCTTTCATCTGCTCACCGGTTAGCGGCTCACCGAAACCATTGTCCGGCCCGGCGGTATCAAGGAAGTAACAGTTGGCGATTGTGCCCGAATTCACTCCGCACAGCCCGCCGGTCTGGTCATTTCCGCTCACATTGTCTGTCGAATAGCAATTGATGATGCTGTATAGATTTCTTCCGCACAGCCCGCCGGTAGAATAAATTCCAGTTACATTGCCGGTCGAATAACAATTGGTAATGCGGCCGGCATTAACTCCGCACAGCGTGCCGGTAAAGTTATATCCGCTTACATTGCTGGTCGAATAACAATTGGTGATGCGGCCATTATTCCATCCGCACAGTCCGCCGGTAGTATAACTTCCAGTAACATTGCCGGTCGAATAGCAGTTGGTGATGCGGCCATCATTCCATCCGCACAGCCCGCCGATACATGAAGATTCCGGGCCAATGATATTTACGTCTTCTATGCAAAGGTTATTTACGATGCCGTCTGAACCAATATTTCCGAACAAGCCGAGGTAAGGTCCGTTTGTGTTTATCTTAAGCGAAATAATTGAATGTTTATCGCCGTCAAATATTCCATTAAAGGTCATTCCATCACGAGCAATGAGGGCTTTACTAAAAGTATATTCGGCAAGGTTGATATCATTAACGAGGATGAAAGCTTTGCTGTAGTCGTTTGCATCAGCCCCAAGAGCCAGCAGGTCACTGACATTGGCTATTTTGTATGGGTCATTCGATTCTCCGCTTCCGCCGGAGTATTTGGCAAAAACTGATGAAAATAAACAGAGAACAATACCTGCAATTACTAACGTTCTGCTGTATGTATGAATCATATTCTTCTTGACCTCCAACCTTAATAGAATACCCTTTTTATCTTTAAAAAGCAAGAAAAAACTGTCATTCCTGAGAAGTTACTTCTTGGGGATTGCTGCAAGGAATGTCATTCCCGAGAACTGCTCCTTGTCATTCCCGAGAATCTGCTTCTGGAGTCCTCTACAGGGAATCTCTACAGGGAACTGAAAATGCAAGTCTTTTTCGCTGCAAAAAAGGGATTATTGAATAACAAAGTAAGCTAAATCTGCGTGATTTGCTTGCCCTGTGAGATGTGAAACTATCTCATCGGGGTGGCTAAAAAACTTCCCCGCCGCATTGTTGGTTTTGAATTTTTAGTTTTGGTTTTGGGCTTTTAGCTTTAACTTTTACGCTAACCGCAAAACGATAGGCGAAACGAGTCGCGCAACCGCAACCGATTTACGTTTCTATTCTTCCTTCGGCCTATCAACCGGCTGCGGGGCTTTTTGGAGAATCTCATCGGCAAGGCCGTAAGCGAGGGCCTCATTTGCTTCGAGCCAGAGGTTTCTATCGCAGTCGACGGTGATTTTTTCTAAGCTTTTGCCGGTATGGTATGCGAGAATATCATAGATTCTGCTGCGGATACGAAGAATTTCTTTGGCTTGAATCTCGAGGTCGGTCGCGGGTCCTTCGAGAACGCCGTTGATTAACGGCTGGTGCAGAAGGATTCTGCTGTTATTGAGCAAGAATCTTTTGCCTTTTTCGCCTGCGGTAAAAAGGATTGCGCCCATACTTGCCGCTTGTCCTATGCAGTAGGTTGCGACGGGGCACCGCAGGAATCGCATAGTGTCATAAACAGCAAGTCCTGCAGTAGCGCTTCCGCCTGGCGAATTGATATAGAAATTGATATCGTTTTTGCTGTCCTCGTTGCTGAGGAACAGCATTTGTGCGATGATGAGGTTTGCCGATTCGTCATCGATTTGGCCGCCGAGGAAGATTATTCTGTCCCTCAGGAGTCTTGAATAAATATCATAAGCTCGTTCGCCTCTGCCGGTCTTTTCTATAACTATTGGCACAAGATTCTGATTTAGCGTCATTTTTTATCCTTTTTTTCTTTAGCCACCAAGGCACCAAGACACAAAGCTTAATTTAATTACCTTTTTTCCTTAGTGTCTTCGCGTCTTTGTGGCTATTATTTTTTAATTTCCGTGTAATCCGCGAAATCCGCGGTTTATTTTTTCTTTTTGTTTTTATCGTCTTCTACTTCGTGCAGGACTTCGTCGATTAAGCCGTATTCTTTTGCTTCCTGGGCGGTCATATACCTATCGCGTTCAGTTTCAGCTCTGATTTTGTCTATTGGTTGTCCTGTATGTTTAGAAAGTATTTCATTTATCATTTGTTTTGTTTTGAGTATTTCTTCCGCCTGAATTTTTATATCCGCCGCCTGCCCATACACTCCGCCGTAGGGTTGATGCAGCATGATTTTTGCATGAGGGAGAGAATGACGTCTGCCCTTTTCGCCGGCGGCGAGAATAATCGCTGCGCCAGACGCGGCGCGGCCAACACAATATGTCGCAACAGGTGAACCTATAAAACACATCGTATCGTAAATAGCCATCGTGTCGTCAACACTGCCGCCAGGCGAATTAATGTATAAACTAATCTCACTGCCACGTTTTTGATTGTCGAGATACAACATCTTCATTACAACCGCCGTGGCTAAACCATAAGCAATCTCGCCAATCATAAAAATAATCCGGTTCTCCAACAGCAGATCATCCAACGTCATCTCACGCGTCCGCTGATAACTCTGCTGAACCTGAAGTCGTGAATCACTATTCCTTATAAGACTCTTTTGCGGCTCAATAATCATTGTTTTTACCTTAATTACTTTAAAATAAAGGACTTATAGATTAGAATACAATAATAATCATACTTTAGTATCGGCTATTTTTTCGTTTAACTTTTCTTTGGCAGGCCTCAATTTTCGGGAAATTCCTCCGGCTGTCAAGGGTTAAAAAGGGTCGATAGCCATCCGTCTTCCATCCTTCGTCCGCCAAGACGGACTACGGAGGACAGGTCGCTAAGAGCTTCGACGCGACAGGCTCCGGCACTAAGACACGAATCCCCGCCTGCGCGGGGACAAGTTTTTTTAGCCACAGAGTAAAGGAGAACACAGAGATTTTTCAGACACGGATTAACACTGTTTGTTTCAACAAGTCCTCCGACGAATCGGAGTCCTTTGTGTTCAAAGCAAAGGCTGTGCTCAAAGCGAGCTTTTGTGCCAGCCGGTTTGCTTTGTCCACAGGCTGAAAAATCAGCCTTTGTTGAAACAAAACACGGTTATGGCCTAAAGCTTCCGTTTTTAACCGCGGATTTCCAGATTACGCCGATTTTGCAGATAGTTCGAACGGGAAATTTTGTCGTTGAGTTTGGGAAGAAAAAGAGATAGAATTTTCTATGCATCGAGGGATGGTAAGGATTTTTTCAACATCGCAAGCAGTTTTGTTTGCTTATAAGTGTTGTTTAAAAATAAGGTTACGTATTTGGGATAGTTTCGGGCCATTTTTTTATTAAATTATTTTTTATTTTCTTGATTTGTATGAATAATGTAATAATATAATAATGTAATAAATAATAACGGAGTAAATAAAACATGGCAAAAGCAAAGATTACGACTAATGCGGGCACTATAATAACAATTGATGGTACTGCTTCCGAGATAAAGGAAATAATTTCTGTTGTTAAACAGAGGGAAGACTCCCATCATAAAAAAGCGAAAAGTAAGGAACAACGAGAAGGAAAAAAAACGAACACAGCAACAGATGTGATTTTATCATTTAGAGAATCTGGTTATTTTAATAAGCCTAAGAAACTTTTAGAAATTAAAAGTGCCCTGGAAGAACAGGGTATGATATACCCAGTGACTTCACTGTCGCCTATTCTTTTAAAGCTGGTTAGAAAAAGATTACTAGGCAGAATTAAAGAAGATAATACATGGTCATATGTCAAGAGAGGAGGAGAAGCATGATAGTTAAAATTCAAGTCATAGATGATAGTGGCAAAATTCATCAAGGAACCTTGATGTTGGGTAAACAAACGAAAAACAAAACAGAGGTTAAAAAAGAAGTTAGATACGCTCAAAGGTCAATAAAAACCTCACCGTCAAAAGTAATCTACCAAGGACTTTATCTAAAAAAGTTCTTTCAAAATTCTAGGGTTCTATCCGATGTTGAAAAAGAACTAAATAAGTCAGGCTGTCATTATAAGAAAAATAGCATTCTGATGGCATTGAAAAGGGCAGAATATTTAACTAAAACCGGCAAGAGAGGGGATTATAAGTTCATCCAGAAATATCCGCCAGGGGAGTAATTATGCAAAAAGAATTGTTGGAAAAATTAAAGAAAATAAACTCATCAGATTATCCTGATGTTCATAGTTTCAAAAAGCCGTTAGAGGAAGCCCTTTGGGTTTTACTGGCACTAAAATATGGCATTAAATATGAGGATTATCTTTCAGCAAGGGAAATATCAGAATCACTATTGGCAGTTGGCGTCTCACGCAAGTATATCAAAATAAGCAGGGCTTTATCTCGTGCTGGAGACAAGGTTGATAGGAAGAAAGTACAAGGGGAAGTTAAGTTTAAAATAATGAAAAAAGGAGAAGAATATCTAAGAGATATCGGGGGAAAGGACAAATTAAGCGTTACGTATATTGATGGTACAAAACCTTGGGCCGACCTAAAAACAATAAAGGAATTTATAAAAAATTTGAGAGGTGAGATATTAATTGTTGATAAGTTTTTTGGAACGGAAACTTTGGATATACTTGCTGAATTTGAAACCACTAGAAAAGTGAGATTTTTGACTGCTAAAATAACTACTTCTACCGATAAATTTAGCAGAGATATCAAGAAATTTAAAATGCAATACAAGAATATTGAAATTAAGATATATCCAAAAGAATACGAGCTACACGACAGGTATTTGTTGACAGATAAGGAAGTATGCTTGTTAGGGCATGGTCTTAAAGATTTAGGGACAAAAGAGTCCTTTGTAATTATTTTAAACGAAGTTGTGGGAAAAGAAATCGGGACTACTTTGAAAAGTAAGTTTGAAGAACGCTGGTTAAAAGCCAACCCCATTTAATTAAATGTAAGGAGATATACATGTCGCCTTTATCAGAGATTGATGTAATGAAAGCCGTCGAAAAGGCCTTTAAGAAAATTAACGATGAAGCCGCTCGAAACAGAATTCTAAAATGGGCGTGGGACAAATTCTCGTCTAAAGAGCAATACCCTGATTACAGAGGAAGTGGGCACCCTGCAAGAGAGAGAAACAAAAAGAGCAATAAGAAGGGACAAAAAGAGATAGAACCACTAAACGATTCTTTATTTGATATAGCTAAATTCGTCGGACAAATCAAAGACTCAAAGATATATGAACAAGTCGAAAAAAATATCATAGACAAACGAAATCAACTGGCAAAGATTTTAATGTGTCTGTATTTTGCAAGAGAATTCCTTGAGACCCCGTATTTAACCACAGGACAAATTGAAGCAATAACGAACGAACTAAATATTAAAGTCGAAATTGCTAACGCATCCAATGTCATTAAGAAAAATCAAAAATACTTTACCGGAAAGACTGTACGCAAGAGAGGACTACCTGTTCCCTATAAACTCAATCGACTTGGTGAAAAGGCTTTTGAAAAAATGTTAAACGGTGAAAAACTGAAGTAGGAGAAAACTACGACAAGGGGGGCAAGCTTCGTTAAGAACTATGCCGCGACAAGAAGGCGGATAAAAGTTGGCAGGGCTAACCAAAAAGAAAACCGCCAATATAAATCCGCCGAAGGCGGACAAGCTTGGGGGCTTTAGGATTTTAACGAACCCCCTCTGCTTCTTACCCACCGCTCCGTCTTGCGACGGAAGTTGCGAGGGCAGGCGAAGCAAGCGAGGGGGCTAACCGATTTTAATATTTTTCCCTGTAGCAATCCCAATGGAGCCGCTCTCGGGAATGACCCCGATGAGATAGTTGCGACATCTCACGGGGCAGGCATTTTAATTTATTTTTCTTTTTTCTTTGCAGGCGGTTTGCCCCCACAGTTTTGTCAGCGGACAAAACTAAGCGTGGGGGTCTGCGATTTGCTCCGACGCTACGCTTCGACGGACTAAATAGTTATTTGGTTTTTTTTGGCGGTGCTTTACGAGTTGGCTTTTCAGCCTTTTTAGGCTCTTCCTTTTTTTCCGCTTTTTTATGTTCCGCCTTTTCTTCTTTCTTTTCTTTTGGTTTATCAGCCTTCTTTTCCAACTTTTCTTCTTTGGGCTTTTCTTCTTTTTTCTCAACTTTTGGAGCAGCCTTCTTTGTGGTTCGACTTTGCTCACCACTGGCAGGTTTGTGCTCCGCTTTCTTTAGCTTTGCTTCCAACTTCGCAGGTTCTACTTCGGTAATCTTTGCTGTTTCAAGAATCTTATCAATGCACTTATTCTCCCTTATCTCAAGAGCAGCCTGAGCAAGAGAACCATCACGCGACATCTGCTCACGCAGCTTTTCGGGCCTTGTCTGTCGATACATAGCGGCCTGAGCGATATAGCCGTTGATTTCCTCTTCGGTAGTCTTGATATCCAGCTTCTTTGCAACCGCATCCATAACGAAAAAGCTCTTTAACTGCACATTGGCCTGCTCATCGCTGGAAGATTTCAACTGCTCCATCTGCTTTTGAATTTCTTCCATTTTTACGCCCTGCATAAGAAGCCTTGTATATTGCCGCTGCAAAAGGTCCCTTGACTGGTCGGCAACGATATTGGCGGGCAAATCGAAACTGACTTTTTCGAGCAGATAATTTCTAATTGACTGCCTCATCGCCTCTTTCTGGTGTCTTTCAACGTCCGCTTCGTGCCGCTGACGTATCAGTTTGGTTAATTCCTCTTTATTGGCTGTGCCGAATCTCTTAAAGAAATTCTCGTCGAGCTTTGCCAGCTCAAGCTCCTTTACATCGTTTATCTTGATTTCGACATCGACTTTTTTGCCGCGGTATTTTTCGTCATAGAATGTGGCGGGGACATCCACAGCCGTCGTTTTTATATCGCCTGCCTTTGCGCCAACGAGAAGCTCATCAAGCCCATCGACCGGCACTTTGCCGACAATGCCGCGATGATGGGCGTAAATCTCGGTATTTTCGATTTTTTCCACTTCGCCATCCAGAGGCTTGAGGACAACATCGGCAATAACCTGGTCTTCGGCAACGATTTTGCCTTCTTTCGGCTTCCAGGTGCCAAGCCGTTTTCGAAGCTCCGTAATTTCGTTCTCAACCGTATCATCGGTAACCGCAAGCCTGGGTTTTTCGACCGGAATGCCTTCGAGGCTCGGAAGTTCAAATTCCGGCCTTATTTCGATTTCAAATTCAAATTTCAGCGGGCCTTCTTTAGGCAGCTCGATTTTTTCGTGGTCTATATCAGGGTCGCCGAGGACATCAAGATTACTATCCTTTACCGCTGCCTGGCTGGCATCAGCGAGCAATTGGAGTTTTGTCTGCTCGCCGATTTCCTTGCCGAAACGTTTTTCGAGAAGCCTGCGCGGAGCCCTGCCTTTGCGAAAGCCGGGGACAACCGTGTCCATTCCAAGTTTTTTATACTGCTCATCGAGAGTATTAGTGATTTTTTCAGCAGGAATTTCGATGCTGACTTTCTTTTTGCAGGGACCTGCGTCGGTAATGTTAACTATATTCTTAATTTCTTCCCCGCTTCGTAGCGAGGTCTCGCCTTTGGCGGATTTAGTTTCGGTTTGTTCCTGAGTTGCGTCCTTTTCCATTTCCTTTGCCATTATTAACTCCTAAATATTTAATGTTTAAAATTACTGACCGCTCATTTACCCGACTCCGCCAAAGGCTTCGCCGAGGTCTACGACATTCGCGGCTCTGAACCCCTTAATAAATCAGGGGGCTAAATACTAAACTATAAAACAAAAAAGGCTCCAGGGCTAATATGTCCCGAAGCCTGTTAAAGCAATTCTGACATATCAGCGACCAGCGCCGGGCTAACCTTAGCCGATACCTCACTGATACTATATAAAGCGGGTGATGAGGCTCGAACTCACGACATTCACGTTGGCAACGTGACGCTCTACCACTGAGCTACACCCGCAAATTACCATAATTATAAGCACTGCACAGGCATATAGCAAGTATAAACTTTCAGCGTAACCAAAGATTTTAGCAAGGGTTACGTTAATCGGTTGCGATGCCCGTTCAAAAATGCAAAAAAGGTGTCAGGAGCCTTTTTTGTATTGGGAAACAAAAGCTATTCCCCCTATACCGAATAAAAATATTGTTATCGGCTCAGGAATAGGAACCGCCCCTGCAACTGGTTTAACCAAGAGAGTAATATCAGAGCCGGATGGATTCCAAGGATTTGCATCTGCCGACCACCACCAATAAGGAATATAAGCTGTAAATCCTACCATTTTATTAATTTGTAAAGCATCTGTCGAAGTAGTGGAAATGACTTCCTGCTGGCCCGAAGTCATTGTGATAACTTCAGGACGAAAGCCCCAAGTGTCCCCCATATCAATAATAGAACCAACGATGATTTTTTTAGATGGATCCATTGCTGCTGATCCATTAATTGACAAAAGCTTAAATTGCAATTCAAAGGCATCGAAACTGCTGATGTTCAGGCTAACCAAAACTCCGCTGCCGCCATACCTGCTAGAAACCCATTCAAATCCAGAATCCATACCTGAATTACCAGGAAAATGAATATCAAATTCCACTCCCGGACCATTTACGTCCCTGCAGCTTGTAATGAAAGGAGTGGGAGGAGGACAGTAAAAATTACTATTATTCCAATCCAGAGACATAATCGCCGCATCCGACAAAGTAAAATTTGTGGCGAAAGCACAATTAAACACCGATAAAAAAACTATTAAAACCTCTAAAATAAATTTTCCACTCTTCTTCATAATCTATTCTCCAAAAAATCTCACACATATTATAGATTAAAAGTATCTTTCTTGTCAAGAATTTTTATAAATTCTCTCCATATCTAAACTTCTCAAGACTTATATAAGTATTGTTATAATCAATTGTTATGGGATTGGCGGGTAGGCACCAATAAATTTATCCTTTTTTGGTTCGAGAAGCTTTTTAATTTCAGCCGGCAGTTTTGCGGCAATTTTGGAGCCGGGAAAGTCGCTTAACAATTCGAAATTCTTCAGTTCGGGACTTTTGAATAACGGGCCTTGATAATGGACAAAATTCTGACTGTCAGCCTCAAATTGAGGATATTCCTTGTTCAAAGCGATAGGCGAATCGAAAAATACCTGACAGTTACTGTCGTCCGGCGCCGGGCTCCAGTAAATCATACGCGGAAAACCGGTTTCTGCTCGCTGAACATAAACATTATTATTGAGCTTATCAACCATCGGCTTGTTGAGCTGTTCACACAAAAAAGGCATCTGCCAGAAAACCAGAAGAGGGCCTTTATAATTTTCATTCGCGGTGAGCAGGTTATTTACAAATACGTGGCCGTCGCGGTCATTTACATCAGGGCCTGTGCTTGGATGCCAGCCGAAATGGTCACCGACGGCGGTCCTGTTAGTGCGGCCAAAAAATACTGTGCTGTTCACTAATGTATTGTTATAAACGTGGACATTATTACAGTTTAAAACACGAATGCCCTGGTCGCAATTTACAAATACGTTTCCGGCGACAACGGCGCCTTTTGAAATTTCAAAAAAGAAGCCGCTGTCGCTCGGCCAAAAGCGCTCGGTGGTAACCCTGTTTTTAATATTTCCGACATCCTGAACCCAGTTGTCAATAAAAACGGCGTCAACATTGCCAACGTCATACCAAATGCCGTTAGAATTCGGCTGCTCCATAACCAGATTATCGCGGCAGGTAACACGATAGCATTGATTAAAAATCTTAACCGCCGCGGGAAAATAGCCGGTGATTTTCTCGATATTGTTGCGTCTGAAGATGTTCTTTTCAAAAAGGACGTCGGAGGAACTGAGAAGGAAAATGCCTTCGGTGCTGGTATCGCTGACAAGGCAATGACGCATCGTTAAATTATCGCCCCGCAGGTAAGCAGCGACGCGGGAACAGAAAGAAAGCGTGCAATTCTCAAAGGTCGAACCTACCACGTCCTTTCCATGTTTAGACTCAGGCGATAAGCCTTCGGGGTCTGTTCCTTCAATTTCAATTGCGCGGTAGGCATATTGCGTGAAGGTGATTCCACGAATTATTGAACCTTTTTTGTCTGATTTTTTGCCGTGGCAATCCTTTGTTGTGCGGGTAAGGGCGTTATCAAAAGCAGTGATTTCGACTAACTTGCCTGTGGGGTCAAAGTTAATAAAAACCGTTTTGGCATCATAGTCAATAAAATACGAATTGGCATCAAGTTCGCCTTCCCAGCCTGCGGACTGTAAAAATCTGCCGTCAACGAAAACCATATCATTGTTAAAACGGTGCATCGGGGTTTCTTTGCCGAAATGCTCGCGCGTCCACCAATCGGCGGGTTTTGCGGGAAATAAATGAGACCAGGAAGTTTTCCATAATCCGTTTCTCAGATTCTCCCATTTGTCGGCTACCAGAGTTCCCTTCAAAATCGGCTGTTCATCCTCGTAAGGCTGGATGGTAATTCCCTGATTCAACAGCAGGGAGCCAGTTCGATAAACGCCGCCTCGCATAATTATAGCGTCTCCGGTTTTGACTTTTTCTATCGCGGATTCAAGAGAAGTCGGCTCCGAAAGCGTTCCCGGCGCATTTGCGTTACCATCAGGCGCTACATAATAAATGTTCGCCGCGTCGCGCGGCAGTTCATAAGTTTGCTGAACCGGGCCATAAGGGCCGCCGGAAGGCTGCGCTATTGCAGAGAATGAACAAAAGATTATGCACAAAAGAACGCAGACAAAATAAGCACTGCTTGATTTCATTTCCTTTTCCTTTCAAGTTATTGTAAACCGGGAATTATACTGAATTTTGAAAAAAATTGGAAGATTTTTAATCTGTATTCTTATTTTGAAAAATTTTGTGTTCCGTGCCGGCAAGGAGACGCTTTATGTTGGCTCGGTGAAGAAATATCACGAGCGAGCATAAGACTACCGCTGCTGTAATTAACGGCCAAAGAACATTAAAATACCAGTCCTTAAAACCAGCTGTCAAAACAATCATTATGAATGGAAAAACGGCGGCGGCAATGACAGAACCGAGCGAAATATACCGCCAAATAAGAACTGTGGCCGCCCAAAGGACAAAAACTATAAGGCCTGGGATTGTATAATAAGGCCAAATGCCAAGAACCACGCCGAAACTTGTAGCGACGCCTTTGCCGCCTTTGAATTTAAGATAAAACGGAAAGATATGACCTAAAATAGCCGCGACACCTACGGCCAGCCAAAGGGCAAGAGTCGAAGCAGTTAGTAAATCCGAACGAATAAAAAATCCGGCAGCAAAACTCGGCACAAAGCCCTTAAGAACATCAAACAAAAAGCAAATATACGCCCATTTTTTGCCGCAGGCACGTGCAAGGTTTGTTGCACCGAGATTTCCTGAGCCGACTTTGCGAAGGTCTATGCCCTGAGCTTTTGCTATCAGCATAGCAAAAGAAATTGAACCGATTAAGTATGAAATAAAAACTAATAATATAAATTTCACTTTTCAGCCTTTTTTTTAATTATTTTATCATACAAAACGAGAAGCTTTCTACAATGGGTTTCAATAGAAACTTTAGATTTAATATCGTCAACCAGGATTGCTTTTTTAGCAGCGGTGAGATTTTCAGTTGTGCAGTAAAATCGAATCGCCTCGGCAAGAGAATCGATATCGTCGGGTGAATCGAAGACTTTGCCGTGTTTATCGGCTGTGAATAAATCAACCGCACCATTGAATTTTGTAGTTACGACAGGTTTGCCCGCTGCGAGAGCTTCGAGTATGAACCTGCTCGACGGGTCATAATAAGTAGGCAAAACGGTAACATCGGCAACATCCAGCAAATCGTTTAAATTGGCCGCGGAACCAAAAAAGAGTATCCTGTCGTTTACATTCATTCTTTTGGCAAGCCTGCGATATTTTCGAGTTTTCCCTCTGCCGACAATAATCAGAAAGGCGGGACGCTTTGTAAGCCTGTTGTTCAAGATGGCAAACGCCTTTATCAGGTTCGCAAGACCTTTGAGTCTGAAATTGTGGGCGGCAAAGAGGAAAAATACAGGTTCGTCGGCCTGTTTGATATTGAATCTGGCAAGAATTTCAGCCCGCAATTTGTCGGCCCTGCTTATTTTCTCCGGCGACGGCCCGCCGCGGCTCGACCGCGTCGAGACGGGCAGACGAATGCCATTCGGGCAAACATAAATTCTTTCGTCAGGCAGATTATAATATTTTTTAAACTGTGTTTTGACATATTCGCTCAATGCAGCAACGACAGGACCATTTTCTTTTTTGCAAAGTCTGCTTTCCGCACGCGCAAGGGAAGTCCGTCTGAAATTTGCAAAACTCGTAAGAAGCTTAAAAAACCTTAAAACCGCACTTCCATAACTTATTGCGTTGCGGACAGCCGCTTCGGGGTAGCTGCCGCCTCTGGGCTGATAGACATCGGCAAAATCAAAGGGAAGGACGCTATGGATTATATCGTAATGATTATCCTGAAAGTGCTGTAGCAGAGCTTTTTTGAAAGTTTCCAATCCGACTCGTTTTTCAGTGTTGCCGCACAAGACTTTAACCCTGTTCGATTGCGCAGCGCCTATGGCGGCGAGGATTTGGACATCAATGCCGAGCAAAGCCATTCTGGCGGCAAGCTCAAAGACGCTTCTCTCCGCCCCGCCTAATGTAATATTTGCCCGTTCAGTAATTATCGCAAGCTTCATCCCGCACCTTCTTTTAATTCCTTTTTTTTAAAATCTTTCTTAATCATATAATCTTTCAATTTTTAAAAAATATTCATAATTCACTAAATATTTAGAAGGTGCGGGATTCATACTCAACTTTCAAAAGGCGCAATTCTGCCGTGCTTTTTATCGTGTTTCGCCATTCTTTGCGCTTTTGATTTAATCTTTTTTATAATGAATTTATCTTTTATTGAAAGTTTGTTTTTCTGCATATAGGTTAAAAAGAAACGAAATCTGTCTGTTTTTGAAAAAATTTTGCCCGGAGCCGAATAATAAAGCTGAGTGAGGTCTTTTATAAGATATTTTTGAGAGAAAAACAACGGTTTGAATACCCTGTTCAAATCAATCAGCGTAAATTGACCCTGCGAACTGCAAAATATATGACAGAGATATAAATCGCGGTGACGGAAACCTGTGTCGTGAAACTTCCGAACAAAAGCAGCAAGACTTTTAATAAAGTTTTTTCTGTCGCGATGGAAACTGTCCGGCAGTTTTTCCTCAAGGCTGGCAGAATCAGGCACCTTTTCCATTATAATAAAACTTCGTGTTTCAAACAAGCCTGACCATTCGAATCCGAAGGCGACAACCGTCGGCGTGTTTATGCCAAGCTTTTTTAAATTTTTAGCAGGGTGAAGGTCGCAAGACATCGTAAATACTTTATTTCGCTGCGTCAGCCAGTTTTTTAATTGTGTCAATTTGGGAACATTTTGATAACGTTTCAAAAATAATGTGGTTTTCGGATTATCTGTATCGAACATAATCCTTTGGCGAAAAGCAGCGAGATTATCTTTTGTCAGATTTTTCCCGCCGCTGAATGAAAAAATATCATCCATACTTTTAAGACTAAGTTTGCCGAAACAATCGACAAAATCACTGCGGACATAAAAATCCGGGGCTATTTTTGCAAATTCATCCATAAATTAACCGGCAAGGATTTTTTGAGCGGCATTGCAGACATTCTCGACAGTTATTGCTTCCATACAGTAGAGCCTGTCTTTTTTACAAACGGGTTTGTCGCACGGCGAACAGGGAATGTCAGCAACAATTTTTATTTCATCAATATAATTATTTGCCGTCCAGACAGGATTATTCGGTCCGAAAATGGTTATAACTTTTCGATTAAGCGATATTGCGATATGACGCGGGCCGGTATCGTTGGTAATTACAAGATTTGCAAACGAAAAAAGAGCCTTTAACTGTCCAAGCGTTACGGGGTTTTGAGCCAGATTTATGACGGGATGTTTTGCCTGCAAGTAGATTTTTTCGGCAATCTGTTTTTCAAATTCATCGGGGCTAACGGAAATAAAGACATTAGCTGAAAATTTTTCTACGAGAAAGTCAGTAACCTTCGCAAACCTGTCCTGCGGCCAGATTTTGCTTGCTCCAAAGGCGCCACCAGGCACAAGGAAAACAGCGGGTTTTGGGCTGTTTAAATATTTGCCGAATTTTTCGAGCACTGCTTTTCGGTCGTTTTCGTCGATTTCAAGATACATTTTCCTTGTAGTTATTTCGCAGTCGAACCGTGAAGCAATTTCCAGATAATAATCGATGGCCGAAAGAGGTTTATATTTAAACCGGGAAATTTTCTCAGGATAAAGCTTTTCAGTCAGGAATATGCCTCTGCATTCTCTTGCATAACCGACGCGGTTTTTTATGCCGGCAAGAAATACCGCAAAGGCTGAGGCAAAGGAATTTTTCAGGAGGACAGCCGCTTGGAAATTATGCTTTTTTAATTGGCCAGCAATAACAAATGGATTGTCTTTTTTGAAAATTATCCACTCATCTGCAAACCGGCAGGGTTTGAGAATCTGGGCAGCAGTAGGATTAGCGCAGAAGAAAATTTTATCTTTTTCAAAGAGATTTCTTAAAGCGACAAGCGCCGGCGTCGCCATTATGCAATCGCCCATAGGCGACGGCAGCCAGATTAATATGTTTCGACATTTCATAGACGGGTTTTCCATCACTTTTCATTGTGCATTATATAGAGCGTAAGAGCCATAAGCTGAAAAACCGCTGCAAAACCCAGAGCGGTAAATCCCGCACTTTCCTTGCCCGTAGGAGACAGGCTGAACCAAAGCGATATGACCAGACAAAACAGAACAACTATCTGCAAAATACCGGCTATCAGCTTTAAAGATGAAAAATCGCTATACATATTCTGGCGATGACGGCTTTGGAGCAGCAGTTTAATCTCCTCAAGCAGCCGCTCAGTTCTTGAACCATCAGAAGCGCTGGAAGGCGGAGGAACCGGCTGCTGAGGTTTTTGCACCACTGTTTCGATTATCTCGTTTTCGAAAACCTGCTGGACAGGCTCAATGTCACTTTGTTGTATTTCCTGCTGCTGTGCTTGAATTTCAACAGGCTGAGGCTGAAGCGGTTCTTCAATCGTCTTTGAGTTCTCGGCAGCGGCGGGGGCAGGCTCAACATAAACAGGTTCTACAAACTCACTGCGGGCAGTTTCAATATTTTGTTTTGGCATAATTTCCCTCTTTATTATATTGACGGCTTCCTTAAGGTTTATGGCTTCAAAGTCGGCATCAGGGTCGCTTAGCTGTTTGACAGGTCTGTTAGTATGCGATTTTATAAGGATTGTTCGACAGTCGGCAGCTCTTCCAGCCGTTACATCCTTGTAATTGTTTCCGATCATCCAGGAATTTTTTAAATCAATATTCATTTCCCTGGAGGCCATAAGCAGCATTCCGGGTTTTGGCTTTCGCAGGTCGCTGTCTTTGCGGAATTTCTGAATTACGCCGTCAGGATGAAAAGGACAATAATAAATCCTGTCGAGATATGCGCTCTGCTGGGCCAAAAGCTGTTTTAGTCTTTCGTGAATTTGAGCAAGAGCCTGCTCGGTAATTATACCGCGAGCAATACCTGATTGGTTTGAAACGATGATGATTTTGTAGGCCATTTTCCGCAAGTCCGCAAGAGCGCCCGCTGCGCCGGGTATGAGTTTTACCTGGTCGGGATTGTTGATATAGCCGGGGTCTTCAATAATCGTGTCGTCTCTATCAAGAAATATGGCCTTATGATTCATATTTATTTTTCTCGTATGAAATGCGATTCAACAAGACCGCATATAATATGATAGGCAATCTGGTGCATTTCCTGAACCGCAAAGGTTTTTTCATTTTCGCAGCACAGACATAAATCAGATATTTTTTCAAGCCGGCTGTTTTTTCTGCCGGTAAAGGCGACAATTTTAGCGCCGCGTTTTTTTGCAAGTGCTGCTGCCTTTATGACGTTTGGGCTGCTACCGCTGGTTGATATTGCCCAGAGACAATCGCCTTTTTTGACAAGACCTTCAACTTGCCTGGCAAAGATATTTTCAAAACCATAATCATTGGCAACAGCAGTGATAACAGAAGTATCAGTCGAAAGAGCAACGGCAGGAAGCGATTTCCGCTCCTTTAGAAATCTGCCAATAAGCTCCCCGGCAATATGCTGAGCATCGGCAGCCGAGCCGCCATTGCCGCAAATATAAACCGTTCCGGCCTTTTCAAAGCAATTGATAATCGTTTTTGCTGTTTTTTCGATTATTCCCGTGCAATCAGCTTCGAATTTATCGAGCATTTTTCTGTGCATCGCAATTGTCTGGGCAATTTGCTTTTTCATTTGCCGCTTTTCCATAATGATTTTACTTTTTCAATTATGCCGGTAGTGCTTTTTCCTTCGACAAGAGGAACAAGAACAACTTTTCCTCCCATCGATTCGACAAATTCCCTGCCGATAACGCCTTTTTGTGCCCAATCCTGTCCTTTGACAAGCACATCGGGCTTTACCTTTTTGATGGTTTCGAGGGGGTCAGGCTCGTCGAAAACTACAATATAGTCAATGCTCTCCAGTCCGGAAAGAACCGCCGCCCTGTCAAGCTGATTGTTCAACGGCCTATCCGGCCCTTTAATTATTTTGACGCTCTTATCGCTGTTTAAGCCAAGAACAACTACGTCGCCCTGTTTTTTACAGAAGTCCAAAAATTCAATATGTCCTCTGTGCAGGACATCAAAACAGCCATTAGTGAAAACTATTTTATGATTATGAGCTTTGTGCCATTTAAGCTGCTGGGAAAGCTGGTCGATACTTTTTATTTTCGAGCCGCTTTTCTGCTTTCGGCTCATCAATTCATTTACTATTTCCTCGATTGAAACCGTAGCGGTGCCGAATTTTTCAACCTCGATGCCGCCGGCTATATTGGCAATTTCGACTGCTGTTCTGTAATCGACCCCAGCAGCAAGAGCAGCGGCAAGAGCAGCAAGAACCATATCTCCTGCGCCGGAAACATCGTAAACTTTTCTTGCAACAGTCGGTATATGCTCATCTATCTTATCGGTTTTCAGATATGCACCTTCTTTGTCGAGAGTAATTACGACAGCTTCGAGATTGAGCTTGCCGGTAAGAATTTTGGCCGCTTTAGCTGCATCGTCAATAGTTTTTATTTCGACCCCTGAAGCAATGGAGGCCTCCATTCTGTTCGGCGTAATGGCTGAAGAATGTGAATATTTCAGGAAATCGGCCTTGGGGGCAGGGTCAATCAAAACACGTTTGTTTGCAGATTTGGCAAGCTTAATCAGCGATTTGCAGAAATCGTCCTGGAAAAACCCTTTGTTATAATCCTGCAAACAAACAATATCGACCTGCGAAAGTTTGTTTTTGTATATTTCAAGAAGTTTTTCATAAGCACCGTTTTCAAGAAGTCCATCGTTTTCCTCGTCAACCCTTAAAAGCTGCTGAGGATGAATATGCTGAGCAAGGCCGACAAATCTTTGTTTGGTTATCGTGGGCCTATCGGAAGTTTCAATAAGGCCGGAAATGTCGGCGCCTGTTTTTTCAAGCAATTTGCGAAGAGTTCCGGCATTGCTGTCTTTTCCAACGATACCCAGACAGAAAGTTTCTGCACCAAGCGCCGCGAGGTCAGCCGCTACCGATGCCGCTCCGCCGGGACGGCATTCTTTATTAACGACCTTCAAAACCGGAACCGGCGCTTCGGGACTTATTCTCAAAGCGTCGCCATAGACATAAATATCCAGCAGAAAGTCTCCTGCCAGCAATACCTTCGGCGAGCCAAGATTCTGAACAATATTTATAAGTTCGTCATACATATTTTTTAATCGCATCCTCAACAAGGACAACAATTTCCCGCTGCCCATCAATAATTTCAAGCTCAACGGCCAGATAAGCAACAGGAATTCCAAAGTTTTCAATATTCAGCAAAGCCGTTTTTATCCAGTCTTTTTGAGTAGTTATTATCAATTCAGCCTTTTTGCCTCTGCTGTCACTGCAAATTTCCACAATATCGGACTGTAAAAATCTATGATGGTCATTATATACTCTTTTGCCAACAATGTTAAGCGCCAGTTCCGACAGCGTCTGAAAGAATGCGTCGGGATTTCCGATGCCGCAAAAGGCATATAATTTTTTGCCTTTAAGCTCGTCTATGGATAATTGCCTGTCTTTTATAAGTTTTGCACAAATCGGCTTGTGGACAGCCGTCGCAAAAACCATATTCGGCTTTATTTTAAAAATTGTCTCTTTTATTTTATCTATTTTCTCCGGCTGGGTCTGATTAATGCGCGTTATCACGACTGCGTCAGCTCTTTTCAGTGAGCCGAGCGGCTCTCTTAAAAAACCGGCCGGCAAAAGTTTTCCCAGGCCAAAAGGCTTTGTCGCATCGACAGCAACGATATCGACATCCCTTGCAAGTTTCCTGTGCTGAAAGCCGTCGTCCATAATTAAAAGTTTCGCATTGAATTCGATTATCGCTTTTTTCGCGCCTTCTGTTCTGTCGGGGTCGATTATTATTTCAGTATTCGGGCAATTCTTTGCGAGTATCACAGGCTCATCGGCCAAATCGGAACTTTTGAGCCTGTAGCCTCTCGTCAGCACTGCAGTTTTAATATTTTTCCCGGCGAAATAATTACACATCCAGGCAACCAGCGGCGTTTTACCAGTTCCGCCGGTAGTGATGTTGCCGACACTTATCACGGCTGCATTGACTTTCGTCTTTTTGAAAATTGAAATATCGTAAAACAGGTTTCGCAAAGCAATCGCGATATAATAGAAAATGGAAAAAATGGATAAAATTAAGCGCAGCAATCTATATCCGAAAGACGGGTTCTCATAGATAACCAGTTTTCTCCAGAAAATCGCGTCCAAATCATCCCTGCTCTTAAATCAACTACGAATTAAGACGAATAAATACAAATAGAAAAATCTCGGCCGCAGGCCGGTTCCTCAATTTTGATTTTTTATTTTTGATTTTTAATTTTTTTTATAATTGCATCCGCCATCTGGCTTGTTCCCACAGCAGTCAGGTCGTTTCTGTCTGCTTTCATATCATAAGTAACGTATTTGCCCTCGGCTATTATCTGGGCAACGGCCATTTCAAGTTTATCCGCCTCTTTTGTTTTTCCCAAATGCCGAAGCATCAGAACGCCGGAGAGAATCAAGGCACAGGGATTGACTTTGTTCTGGCCGGCATATTTCGGCGCGCTTCCGTGAGTGGCTTCGAAAATTGCTCCCTTATCGCCGATGTTTGCGCCGGGCGCTACACCAAGGCCGCCGACTAATCCTGCGCATAAATCGCTGAGAATATCGCCATAAAGATTCGGCAGAACCAGCACATCGTAAAGCTCCGGCTTTTGAATAAGCTGCATACACATATTGTCAACGATGCGGTCCTCGAATTCGATATTAGGATATTTTTTCGCGACCTGTCTGCTCGTTTCAAGCCACAGGCCATCGGTGTATTTCATAATGTTGGCCTTATGGACACTCGTTACCTTTTTTCTTTTGTATTTTTTGGCGTATTCAAATGCAAAGCGAACTATCTTCTCGGTAGCCTTGACTGAGATAGGTTTTATGCTTATTCCCGAATCGGAACCGATTTGCCGTTTATTGTGTTTGTTGAGCCAGTTTATAAGCTCAATTGCATCGTCTTTTCCCTTTTCAAATTCGATGCCCGCGTAAAGGTCTTCAGTATTTTCGCGAACAATGACAAGGTCGATATTTTCATATCTGCTTCGGACGCCTTTATAACTTTTGCAGGGACGCAGACAGGCGTAAAGCTCAAGCTCTTGCCGCAGAAAAACATTTATGCTTCTGAAGCCCGTGCCGACCGGTGTAGTAATCGGGGCTTTTAAGCCGATACCGTTTTTTCTGACTGAATCGATGGTCGTCTGCGGCAGCGGATTACCCGTTTTAGCCATCACATCAACGCCGGCCTCAGCCAATTCCCATTTTATTCCCGCCCCGGTTGCATCAATACATCTTCTTGCTGCATCGGCAATTTCCGGCCCTATACCGTCACCGGTTATCAAAGTTACTGTAATCATCGTAAAGTATCTCCAGAATTAAATCTATAGAAACGGAGTATGCTAAGGCAAAAGACAAGAGTTGTCAATAATGACGTGTCTGAAACTCATTTAGCCCAATGAGCCGTTTTAAATCAATGCCGGCGAGATTCTTTCAGCTTCTATAAGATTTCTGACCTGCAGGAAATCGTTATGCCTTGCGATAAAGGCATCGACAATAACAGGGTCAAAATGCCTGCCGTGTTCCTGGCGTATCATCACATCAGCAATGTCAGGCTGAAAAGCCGGCTTGTAAATCCGCGAGCTTGTAAGAGCATCATAAACATCGGCAAGAGCAACAATCCTTGCCGCAAGCGGAATCTGGTTTCCTTTCAGTCCTTCAGGATAGCCTGTGCCGTCAAATCTTTCGTGATGATAATGGGCGATATCAGCGGCCATTTCCAGAAAACCGGCGCTGTCAACGGTTCTTATCGCCCTTGCGAACGCCTCTGCGCCGACAATTGTGTGCTGTTTCATAATCTCAAATTCATCATCCGTAAGACTGCTGGGCTTGAGAAGTATGCTGTCGGGAATTCCTACTTTTCCGATATCGTGCAACGGACTCGAATGGTAAAGGTCTTCGACGAATTTGTCGTTTATCTGTCCGGAATAGCAGCTGTTTTTTCTGAGTTCCTCTGCAAGTATATGACAGTAGCTGCGGATTCTTTCAAGATGTTCGCCTGTCTCAGGGTCACGCGATTCCGCAAGCGATGCAAGTATAAACATAGCTACATCTCTTGTTTCGGTAATTTGAGCCGTTCTTTCCTGCACAAGGCTGTCTAACTGATTTAAAAGCTCCGATTTTTCCGTCATCGCGACCGCCAATTGCCGGATTTCAATGCTATCGAACGGTTTTTTGAGAATTAAAAGTCTTTCAGTCGTGCCAAGCCTGTTTATAATATCCGGCCAGGAATAATCGGAATATGCAGTGCAAATAACAATCTGAAGTTGCGGCCTGACTTTCCAGAGGTATTCAATCGTTTCGATGCCGTCCCAATCCGATTCCAGCCGAAGGTCAACAAACGCCATTGCATAAGGCCTGCCCTGCCGTTGAGCGTTGACAAGCATTTCCAGACCCTGATGACCGTTAAAGGCGCAATCCACCTCAAAACAAATATTGTTGTTTTTGCCATTCGAGCCGAAAACCGCTGTTCTTGCAATATCAAGCTCTGTGTTGGCTGAGCCTGTGGAAAGTATCTGCTTGAAATCCTCATGTGTCGATTCGTTGTCGTCAATTACCAGAATTCTTCGGTTTTTTATATCAGTTTTGTTTTCCATTTTTTACCTCTGCTTTTTTCAAAGGAATTTCAAGGATAAATGTCGCTCCAAGGTTCAAACCATCGCTTTTAGCGGAAAGCTTCGCCTGCATCTCGTTCGCAGCGAGCCTGCTGCTGTGCAATCCAGAACCGCGGCCGTTTTCTTTTGTAGTCCAGCCCTGCTCAAAAATCGCGTCCAGATTTTCCGGATTTATGCCAATGCCATTGTCTTTGACTTCGATTTTTACTTTTTTGCTGCCGCTTTTTGATAGCCTGATTTTAAGCATCTTTGGCTCATTATCGCTTTTTGATAACGCGTAACCGGCATTATCAATCAGGTTAATAAGTATCTGCAATGTTCGCTGCTTGTCGATTAAAACAGGACTAATATCATCGTATTCGCGGATAATTTCGATATTATGATTTTCAAGACCGGCTGCATTGATTTCAATGGCGTTTTCAATAAGCTCATTTAAAAATATACTTTCTTCCTGCGTTTCAGCTTTTATGTTTTGCTGCTTATGAACGATACTTTTTACATCTTCAATGTTTTTCATAAGGGAGCAGAGCTTTTCAGCCGCTTCGGTCTGCTGCTGCAAAAGATGAATGCTGAGCTGCTTAAGATAAGGGATTACGTTTTTCCCCTGCGGAGTATTTGTAAGAAATTCCGCTAAGTCGTCGGCGTGCTCGTCAAGAATCCCAGCCAATTTTGCCAGGTTGACGATTTCCATATTTGCTATTTTCTCAATAACAATGCCGGCTGAAATATTTATACTGTTAAGGGCATTACCGACATTGTGAAGAACATTGACGGAGGCCTGAGTATTTGCAGTATTTTCGTAATTTATTATTCTTGCCGCGATCGCCATTCTGCTTTTGAGCGTTCTTTTATCGAAAGGTTTGGACAGATAATCATCAACATTAATCTCTTCATTTTCAACTTTGGATGTTAAAAAGATGATAAAAATGTATTTGCTGCCTGTGCGGGCTTTCCTGCAAAGCTCAAGTCTATCCATTTTTGGCATTGTCTCGTCAACCAGCAAAATTTGCGGCTGCCGGCCCTGTATGATTTGCCAGGCCTGCTCTGCATTCTGAGCAGAGAGAATTTCATATCCCCATTCTTTGAGGCTGTTTTCGAGTTCGATTCTCGATGCCGTATCATCTTGAGCTATAAGGACTTTCATACTTTTTCCAGAGAGTATCTTCTTACAAATAAACCTTTATTAAATCGGCACAATCAAGACGCAACTTACCCAACAAACATCTTTTAGGAATTCTGGAGGGGAAAAATATGTTATTTTCGCATTTTAAGCCTGTTTTTATCGGAATTTGCAGCCAAATAAGGCTTTTAAGACTTATAAATTCAAGAAATTCCATTAAAAAGTCCGAAAATATATTAGTTTGAAGTTTTTTAACAGGACAATTTATGGAGCAGCAAAACAGCGTTGATAAGCTGACTTCGGCAAGCTCTGTCGAGGCGAGCGAACCGATTTTCACCAGAAAAAAAACTTTGCTGACTGTCGGCCAATATGCCGCAAGGCAGGGAGTCTCTGCCGGTATTGTTCAGGAATGCACCAAACTTGGCACAGTGCAGGTCAGGAAGCACAAGGACAAAACCTTCATTGTTGACCTTCCATTAGACACATACAAAATTTTAAAACAGCAGGATTCGCCGTCCGAAACAATCGATTCCACGTTATGCGCAAATAAAATTACCGAGCTTGTGAACAGGATTTTTAAGCCGGACAGCGATATTAAAGGTTTGCCGACCACAAATAAAACAATCGAGGCCGGCGAAGATTCATCTGATACAAAACCTGTTTCCTCCGATTTATCCGCTTCCCCGGCACAACTTGAAAATCTCCAGGCAATACCCGATTTGCAATTGTTTGCCGAGAAGGAGACAAAAGTTATAAATGATAAAAATAATATTGAGCTGCCGGACAGCGGATTTCGCGTTCCGCCAATGCGCAATGTTACCGACACTATAAGGTCGGTATCAATATGGAAAATGTCCTTTGCGTTTGCAGCGGTCGCTTTTGCCTTGAGTTTTATCGCTTATACAACCTTGAGTATCGAAAGAAAAAATCAGCAGCAAAAACTCCAGCAGGCTTATGACAGCATCGACAAACTTATGACCAAATATGAACAAACAAGACAGCAGGCAAGGGTGGCAGAGTTCGATATGCTGACCTGGCAGTCAGAAGCAGAACAGGCAAAAAAGGCATTGCTTAATACTGAAAACGAGCTTCAGAACACAAGACAAAGTCTTTTTGAAACAAAAAAGGATTTGCAAAATACACAGCAATATAATAACGAGAAGCTAAAAGAGCTTAACGAGCAGGTAACAAAAATCAGGGAGCATATTCCAGCCGTCGCCGAACAACCGGCTCAGTAAACCGCTTCTCTCATCTTTCTCTTGCCATACGCGATTATCCCGGCTATAGTAAGCCTCTGTTTTTTTGGAGTCTATATGTCCCATATTTTTATAAATCAGATTCAGCCGGGCCAGCAAATCAATGATATTTACCTGATAAGCCAGCCGATACTGCGAAGCACAACGCGCGGCGATTTGTATATCGCTATGTTCGTAAGCGACAGGACCGGCAAACTGAACTGCAGGGTCTGGCAGGCAACAGAGGAGCTTTTTAATTCGCTGCCAAAGGAAGGCTTTGTCCAAATCAAAGGCAGAAGCGAACTATATCAAAACACGCTGCAAATTGTCGCCGACCAGTTAATGCCCGTTCCCGCCGAGAAGGTAAAAATCGATGATTATCTGCCTAAAACGGAAAAAGATATTCGGCAGATGTTCGAAGATGTAACAAAAATAATGTCCGAAATAAAAAATGTGTTTATAAAAGCCCTTGTTAATGAATTTCTCAAAGATAAAGACCTTATGAAGAAATTCTGCACGGCGCCGGCGGCAACACAAAATCATCATAGCTATATCGGCGGACTGCTTGAACATACGCACAATATGCTCAACGTCGCAAGAGCTGTGATGCCTTTTTATCCCCAGCTTCAGAGCGACCTTGTTCTTGCGGGAATATTTCTGCATGATATGGGCAAAACCGATGAGCTTTCCTACGATATGGCTTTCAGCTACACCGACAGCGGCCAATTGCTCGGCCACATTGTTCAAACGACATTTATGGTTAATGACAAGGCTGCGATTTTAAAACAAGCGGGGGTCGAAACCGACAAGCAGATTCTCGATAATATTATGCACATAATTGTTTCACATCATGGCCAATACGAATTCGGCTCGCCGAAACTACCGATGACCGCTGAAGCATTTTTAGTCAGTCTGCTCGACAATATCGACGCCAAAATCAATCAGGTTACGGAAAAAATTGAAAACGAGCCGGGCGAGGCAACCTGGACAAGCTACATAAAAGCGCTGGAAGCGAAACTATACAGAAAAAGAGTCGTTGAATAAAGAAGAGAACGGCTATCAGTCTTTTTTAATTACGCCCAGTTCCACTAACGCGTTATAGGCGGCCATCTGCTGGGCTTCTTTTTTTGTATTGCCCCAGGCGCTTGGGTATCTTTTGCGGTCGATGACAACTGCGCTTTCAAAGCATTTATTGTGGTCGGGGCCTTTTTCATCGAGGATTTCATAGCTTACCGTATGGTTCAAATGCTGCTGGGCGAACTGCTGAAGGAGCGATTTATAATTTTCCTGATGCTCAGCGGCGTTGGCCTGGTCGATTAAAGGGGCAAAAACTCTTAGTATAAATTCTCTTGCCGCCTCAAATCCGCCGTCGAAATATATCGCGGCTATTACAGCTTCAAGAGTCGCAGCGGCGATTGAGCCTTTCAGCGCCCTGCTTTTCTGCATTCCCGGTCCGAGACTGAGCATAGTTTCGAGATTAAGCTGGCCGGCAATGAACGAACAGGTCTTTCGAGAGACGAGTTTGCTTTTGATTTTCGTAAGGTCGCCTTCGAGATAGTTCGGAAACCTTTCAAACAAAGCCTGGCAGATAACTAATCCGAGAATTGAGTCGCCGAGAAATTCGAGCCTTTCATTGCTTTCGAGTTTCTGTGCCGATGACGAGTGAGTTAATGCCTTTTTGAGAAGTGTCCGGTTAGAAAAATGATATTTAAGTGTTTTTTCGAACTGCTCTGCGAATTCAGCCTTCATAATGCCTTTCTTTGGTTATGAACCGCAGATTACAGGGATTACGCATCCCCAAGGGATGTGAATCCGCGAAATCTGTGGTTTATTATTAAATAGTATCGCCCTTAAGGCTACCATTTTGCATTCAAAATGTCAACCCTTTGCGTTAAAAGCTATTTGGTAATCTGCACACCGGCCAAAGCGGTGAATTTGTCCTCGACAAACTCAAAGACCTTGTCTAGTCCGGTAACCTCGAAGATACCTTTTGTCCGGGGACCAGCGCCGCAGAGCACCAGACTCTGATTGTGGTCGTCGAGAACCTTCTGAAGCCTAAGCAGCTGAGCAAGGCTCGAACTCGTTACAAGTTCCGCTTCCGAAAAATCAATAACCACGCTGCACTTGTCCCGCTTGCGGATTATTTCCGTAACCGTCTTTAGCTCATCAGCCATATCAGGTTCCGGCGCTATGTTTACAAGCAAACAATTTTCAGACCAGTCCTGAATTCCCATTTTTTATTCTCCTTATCCTTTTACTTCAACTTATATCTTATATCCAGTATCGGCAGGTAATTAGAGCTAATTAACTAAAAAATAATACCCTTAAAAAAACACCTGATTTTTATGCTGAAAAACAGCTTTTTTATTAGATGTAATGCTGCAATAAAAAAAATGGATATTTATACTAAAATACGTTAAAATCCCTATTGTCTATTTATAACTCTTTTTAATAAAATAAGTTATGTCTAAAATCGCATTAGAAAATGTTTTTGCTGATGTCCAAACTGCTATAGTAATCGTAGCTCATCCCGACGATGAAACGCTTTGGGCGGGCGGGACTATTTTGCTGCACCCTAATATCGACTGGACGGTTTTGAGCTTATGTCGAAAATCAGACCCTGACAGGGAACCGAAATTTTTTAATGGTTTAAAACAACTTGGCGCAAAAGGTGTTATTGCAGACCTTGACGATAGTCCCGACCAAAAACCTCTTAAGAAAGCAGATATACAAAAGACCATTTTAAATGAACTGGGGCAGACAAAATTTGATATAATATTCACCCATAATCCCAAAGGCGAATATACCCGGCACCTTAGGCACGAAGAAATATCCGAGGCAGTTTCGGGCCTCTGGAATGAAGGCAAAATAGAGTCGAAAAAACTTTTATTTTTTGCTTATGAGGATGGCGGTAAAAAATACCTGCCGAGACCTCGCAAAGATGCTGACACTACTATTGATTTACCAAAAAATATTTTGCAGAAAAAAAAAGATATTATAATTAACATTTATGGTTTTTCGCCTGACAGTTTCGAGGCAATGGCCGTTTCGAATGTCGAGGCGTTTCAACTTATTATAAAAACACCAAAGGATACTATTATATGAAAGTGCTTGTTCTCTATGATTATCCGCCTTCTCCGGGCGGTTTGGCAACGCAGGGCGACTTGCTCTATAAGGCTTTGAGAGAAATAGGCGTTGACGCCTGGCCGGTAAATTCCGAATCCGCACAGGAAAAGGAATGGTATTATAACTGGTTCAAGCCGGATATTACGGTAGGCATAGGTTATTGGGGACATACTCCCGACCTCGTCATTCATTCGCAGAAACACGGCATAATACCGGTTCCTTGGCTTGTTGCCGACGGCTTTCTGGCAAATCACAAAAAAGTCCTCGAAGATTTGCCTTTGATACTCGTAACATCTGAATGGGTTAAACAGGTTTATATCCGTGATGGTCTGAGCGGCAAAAATATAGAGATTCTGCCAGTCGGCTGCGATACGGACTCATTTTGTCCCCGCGACAAAAATGACCTCAAGGTTGCCTGTATTCGCCGTTCGCTCGGCGTAGCTGATAATGAGCTTATGATACTCACCGTCGGCGGCGATGCCGCATCAAAAGGCGCTCAGGAAGTTATGCAGGCTCTTGCGACGATAAACAAAAAAGTTCCAGACTGGAAATATGTATGCAAGGTCTGGCCTCAGCCGAGAACGGAGCAGCAGAATCTGCTGGATTTTCAGCTCGCCAAAGACCTGGGAATCAGGGACAAAATCATTTATACCACTAATAAAATTTCGAGAAATTTTATGCCGTATTTACTGGCTTCGTGCGATATTTACACGGCGCCGAGCAGGCTGGAAGGTTTTGGAATGCTTCAGGTCGAGGCAAATGCCTGCGGCAAACCCGTCCTTGGAATAAAGGCTATGGGACTGCTCGATACGATGATTCAGGGACAGACCGCGTTTCTTGCCGGCGTTGGTAAGGAAATTGTTATTAAGGAAACCATTCTCGGCCGCGAGTCCGGCTACGAGCCGAATACGAAAATCGTATTTGACCAGCCGCGGGTCGTTGATTATCGCGCCAGCGTCCCCGACATAGCAAAATATCTGCTGGAGCTGATGAACAATCCGGATTTACGCAAAAAGATGGGCGAAAACGGCAGGAAAAGGGTCATTGAAAATTTCGATTACAGGGTTGTCGCCAAAAAATTTGTTAAAATAGTTTCCGAAAGGCTCGGAATTAAGTAATGGAAAAAAAAGACCAAAAGCTGGTATCCGCGGCAAAGGAAACCGCATTAAAAGCCCTCCTGCACAACAATCGCGGCCCCTATCACGGTTTACCGCGGGCTGCCGGCTGGGGCTATCCAGCCTTATACTCGGGATTTAATGATTTCTTCGCTCGGCGTTCTCGTGTCAGGGAATGAAAAACTTTTAAAAACTCTAAAACGTGTTCTTGAAACGCTTGCGAAAAACCAAACCAGACTTGGCCACATTCCATCGCTGGTTGACGACAAAGAAGACCGCGGCTCAAGCGATGCTACCCCGTTATTTCTTATGGCAGTTGGTTTATACCGCAAGGCAACCGGCGAAAATAATTTTCTCAAGGATGCTGTCGTGAAATCGCTGCAATGGATGGAATATCAAAGCCCATCTGACCGCATAATGGTCGCACAGCTTCCGACGACCGACTGGCGCGACGAACAATGGGTTATCGGTTATGGTCTTTTTGTCAATACGATTGTCTATGCTTATTTGCGGCTCTTCGGCCTGAACAAAAAGGCAAACGACCTTCAGGAGGCGATGGACAGATTTGCGGTTGTTGGCGAGTATCAGCAGCGGCACGTTCACGAAGGTCTTGTTCTGAAATATAAGCCTTATTATGCGCTATGGTCTTACAAGGTTTATAAAAGCGAACGGTTCGACCTTCTCGGCAATAGTCTGGCAATCCTGACGGGCATAGCGTCAAAGAGCCGTGCTAAAGAAATTGTTATATGGACAGAGATGGAATGTAAAAATTTAAGAAAGAATAAAGATCTTGCCGTTGACCTGCCGCCCTGCCTGTTTCCTTATATCAGGCCGGGCGACCCTGACTGGATGAGCCGTTACGCCAAATACAATCAGCCGGGCGAATATCACAATGGCGGAATCTGGCCTTTTGCCTGCGGTTTTTACATCGCCGCCCTTGTCGCGGCGGGCAAATATACCCTCGCCGAAAAAAAACTAATCGCCCTGACGCATCTTGTCCGCCAAACCAGAGAAACAAAGGCGGCTTTCGGTTTTAACGAATGGCACAGGGCGCAGGACGGCAAACCCTGCGGCCAGGATTGGCAAACGTGGTCGGCAGCAATGTATTTTTACGCCGCTCACTGTGTCGAAAAAAGAAAAACTCCATTCTTTGACAAAATAAGAAGGACAAATTATGCCGTATAATATCAGAATAATCAGCACATATCCGCCGCGAAGGTGCGGCATCGGAACATTCAGCAGAGACCTCGCCAATTCTCTTGAGCATTTCACCGGCGAAGTGGGTCATATAAGGGTGGCCGCAATCGACAAGGAAAAACTGCCTTACGACATACCTGTTGATTTGGTCATTGACCAGTATAATCCGCAATCGTGGCGGTCTGTAACAAAGTCTATTATTACCCGTGCCAGAGAAAGCTCAAATAAAACGGTTGTTCTTCTTCAGCATGAATACGGCCTTGACCCGGACGACTCCGGCAAAGACGGCGAAGGAGTAAATTATGTCAATATGGCAAAAACATTTACCGAAAAAGGTCTGACAACGCTTGTTTATCTGCATACTGTTCTCGATAATCCAGACCTGCATCAAAGACAAGTAATACAGGACCTTGCTCATTACAGCCGAGGTCTTATCGTTACAACTGAAAGTGCGATTCAGCTTCTTGAGTCGCCGCTTTACGGAATTGAGCGGGACAAAATAAAACACATTGACCACGGCATACGAATGCAGCATCCGTCTCAGTTCGACAGGCTCTCAATAAAGGAAAAATACGGTCTGAAAAATCATTTTCTCGTAACAACCATAGGCTTGCTTTCGCCCGACAAGGGGCTTCAGTTCGGTATAAGAGGTTTTGGCAGATTTCTGGCCGAATCCTGCACTGCCTCTCAGCGAAATTCGATTGTATATCTGATAGCAGGCCAGTGTCATCCTGAATTCGTCAAATCCGGCAACGGCGCCGCTTTAAAAGAGTTTCAGCAAATGCTGAATGTGGCGCTTGAAGAAACAAAAATGAGATGGTGCAGAGTAACATCTCTGCAAAATGTCGAATTCGACAAATACGATGTGGTTTTTCTCGATACCTTTATCGAAGAAAAATTGCTGCTGGAGCTTTACGGCATCGCGAACGTTGTGCTTCTGCCGTATCTTAATATGCAGCAGATTTCCAGCGGTATATTAGCCGATACGTTAGGCTCAGGCAGGGTCGCGATAGCGACAAAATTTCGTTACGCGCTTGAGCTTATTCATTCAAACCGGAAATGCCCGCCCGGAATTGTTATGGGCAGACACGCAAGAGGAATTCTGATAGACTCCGGTTTGCCCGGCGTTGAACAGATTGCCGAAGCGATTGATTACCTCATATTCAACGAATCCAAAAGACTGCTTATGGAAAAACAGGCACACCAGAGAGGCTATCAGATGAGCTGGGAAAATACCGCCTGGGGTCTTTTGCAGCATATTGACTTTTTATCCGAAGAAACGCAGATTCAAACGGGCAGAGGCCTGAAATTCAAACGAGAAAAACCATCCATTTATCAGCAGGCAAAAAATATCAGATATTCCGACTCTACAGATATTAAGGAGAAAACCTGATGTTTAGAAATATCCTGCTGGCTTTCATACCTATTTTTGTGGCTGTTGACGCCTTTGGCGTTCTGCCGATTTTTGTCGGGCTTACCGAAGGTTTGGACAAAAAGGAAAAAAACCGGGTTGTAGTCCAGTCTATATGGACTGCTTCGATTGTCGCTGTCGCCTTTGTTCTGGTCGGCAAACTGATTTTCAGTATCCTCGGTATAACAATAGCCGATTTTATGATAGCAGGCGGTGCAATCCTCTTTTGTATTTCGATAACTGATATAATCAACCCCACCCAGCAAAGGCGAATACCTTCAGGAACCCTCGGCTCGGTCCCGCTCGGTATTCCGTTAATCGTCGGCCCTGCCGTTTTGACTATTTCGCTTGTTCTCGAACCTCAATACGGTCTGCCTGCCACAATTATTTCGATACTGCTTAATATTCTCATTGCCGCCGCCGTTTTCAGGCAATCGCATCATCTCATCAAGATTCTCGGCGACGCCGGCACAAAAGCCTTATCCAAGGTAATGCACCTTTTGCTGGCGGCCATTGCCGTTATGCTTATTCGTCACGGTATTCAGGAATTTCTCAAATAAACCAACCCGGAGTAAAATCTGTGAAAACTATTGTTGCTCTTTTGACTAATCATCCTCGCAGTTTTCGTAATCTTTAAAAAATGGTAATGTTTGCAACTCGATTATACAGGTATATTGATTTCTTCATTTTCTTCAAGGTCGATTTTCAAAGCCAGAAACTGCAATAAATCCTTTAGGGTTACGATTCCAACAAGCTTATCGCCGTCCAGAACCATCAGCCTGCTGTTTTGCGTGCTGCTCATAAGCGACAGAACCTTGACGGCGTCCTCGTGCAGCGGAACGGTATTTTCTCTCGAGCACGGTTTTATGAAATCTGCGATTTTATAATTATCCCATTGGTTATGAGGAACTTGTTTTATCTCGCGAGTGCTTATACATCCCTTGACCCTGCCGTCTTCAAGAACAGGAAACATCTTATAATGATACTTGTAAAAATAGTCCCTGACAAGCTGGGATATGGTAAGTGTCGGCGGAACTGTTACAGGCTCGGATTTCATAAATCTCTCGACGTGTTCGCCTGCCAGCGCTTTCCTGATTATAAGCTGTCTGTAAGACATTTGCGATGCGTTACGGACAAACATACCGATAAGAAAATACCACAGGCCGCCGATAAAGTTGCCGGAAATAAAACTCACTATTCCAAGAACGATTAGAAATATGCCGAACATAGCGCCCATAGACGATGCTATATGCGTAGCCCATCGCAGGTTGTGTTTTGCAGCCCAGAGAATCGAACGCAGCACTCGTCCGCCGTCTAATGGAAAGGCAGGCACAAGATTGAAACCGGCCAGGAGAATGTTAATCCAGGATAAATATGCCAGAACCGCTGTTATGGATAGAGGCAGACCGGCGTTTTTCCCGGCCTTCCCAATTAAATAGAAAACGCCGCCCAACAGGACACTGGAAATTGGGCCTGCGATAGCCATCAGGAATTCAACCTTCGGGCTTTGCGGCTCACCTTCCATTTCAGCTACGCCCCCAAAAACAAACAGCGTGATGCCTTTCATTTGCAGCCCATAATATCTGGCAACAATTGAATGGCAAAATTCATGAAAAACAATAGATACAAAAAGACCCGCGGCGCCGGCGATTCCCATCCACCAGTATGTTGCTTTTTCAAGACCGCCAAAATAGGAAGGAAAGACGCCTGTCGCCAAAGACCACGATATTAAAACCGCAAGGATAAACCAGGAAACGTCTAATTTAACCTTGAATCCGAACAGACTGAACAGCGAAATTCGTCTTTCAAACATTTTTTAATGCCTCCAAAATTTCATTACATTCTATATAATGACCGATTCCAGGCAATAAGGAATTTCCTTAAAATTTATAAATCTGTATAATAGGCGAAAAACAAAAAGGCTTATAAGATATGTCCTGGTTCAGGAAATGGCGGCGAAATCGCATTGCCCGGCGGCAATTTCCAAATCAATGGCTTGGAATCATTGAAAGAAATGTGCCGCTTTATAATCGCCTGCCTGCCGAAGACAAAGATGAGCTGCAAAGACATATACTCATCTTCATCGCTGAAAAGCGGTTTGAAGGCTGCAGCGGACTTGAGATAACAGACGAAATAAAAATAGTTATTGCTGCACAGGCCTGTATGTTGCTTCTTCATCGAAAAACCGATTACTATCCCGGCCTTTCTTCAATACTGGTCTATCCTCACGCCTTTATAGTCCATCGTCAGCAGTATATGGCTGATGGCGTAGTAGCCGAAGGCCCGCAGGTCCTCAGCGGCGAGTCCTGGAGACAAGGCTCGGTTGTTCTTTCGTGGGATGATGTCAAAAGAAGCAGTGCCGATATTTGCGACGGCCAGAACGTTGTTTTTCACGAATTTGCTCATCAAATCGACGCTTCGCAGGGCCGCGGCGACAGCAGCAGTGTTCTTAAAAGCGACTCAAGCTACATCGCCTGGGCTCGCGTCCTGCAGAAAGATTATCAAAAACTGATTCAGGCAGCGAATCGAAATTATCCGACTTTACTGAATAAATACGGCGCGACAGACCCTGCCGAATTTTTTGCTGTTGCCACTGAATTTTTCTTTGAAAAATCTAAGGAATTGAAACAGCTCCACCCCGATTTATACAACGAGCTGAAACGTTTCTACCATCAGAACCCAGCCGGTTTTAAATAATATCAAATTATTCTCAAAAGCTGTTTATTTAATATCAGCAATATGTTAATATGTCCGCTATGAAAAGAAAGTCGAATACCTCGTCTATTCTGTCTCAATATTTCGCACTATCATATTTGCTGCTTTTGGTTAATACTTCGGTATTTCTTGGTCAGATTCATTATGTTAATTTTACGACATATCTTTTTGCCGGCGTTGTTTATCTTACTTACAGTTTTCTTTATCTTCTTCCATTTGCTCTTATATTAGGACTTTTGAAAAAAATTCTCGTCTATAAACGTTTACCCTTTTTTTTAAAATCTCCCTGGTTCATCGGCAGCCTGGCGGTTATAGCTTTAACCTTCCTTCAATTACTGATTTATACCGATAGTTTTATTTTCAGGATGTTTGGGTTCCATTACAACAGCTTCGTCTGGAATCTTATCTTTACAAAAGGTGGCATTGAATCAATGGGCAGCAACCAGTCAACGACACGCAGTTTCATTTTAATATCGCTGCTTTGCTTTGCCGCGCAAATAATCCTGTTCTTATTATTGATAATGGTTCCAAAAGTAAAAAATTTCTGCGACAATCTTTTTACCCGCCGCAAACTTGCTATAGCTTTGATTACACTATTGGCAATGGCCGGTTCACAAAGTCTCGTCTATGGTTTCAGCTCTTTCTACAACTACAGGCCGGTTCTTACTGTATCGCGGGCATTTCCATTTTATATGCCGGTTAGTTTCCGCAGGTTCGCTAAATCTTTGGGACTTCAGCAGCCGCAGGAATCGGCTTTCGTTATGAAATTCAGGGAAATTAATCTGAATTATCCCTTGAATCCGATTAATCAGCCGGCCGACCATAACAACTACAATATTGTTATTCTTATGGCCGAATCTCTGCGCGCCGATATGCTCGACCCCGAAATAATGCCGAAAACCTGGGCTTTCTCCCAAAAAGCAGTCAGCTTCAGGCAGCATTACAGCGGAGGCAACGGAACGCGAATGGCTATATTTTCAACATTCCACGGCCTTTATGGCAATTACTGGTTTAAATTTCTCGATGAACACAAAGGGCCTGTCCTGATGGATTTGCTGATTAAAAATAAATATCAGATTGACGTTTTCAGCAGCGCAAAATTTTCTTATCCTGAATTCGATAAAACAATTTTTGCGCAATTACCGCTGAATCAATTGCATGATTCGAGAGAGCTTGGGCCGGGTTTGGGGTGGAAATTTGACAGGCAAAATGTCGGCCTTATGCTTGATTTTTTGAAAAATCGTGATAAATCGCACCCATTTATGACTTTTATGTTTTTTGAGTCTCCGCATGCTCCCTATAATTTCCCGCCCGAAAATGAAATACGGACTCCATATCTTGACGAATTAAATTATGCTACGGTTGACCTGAAAAAAGATATCCCTCTGATAAAGAACCGGTATATCAACTCCTGCAATCATCTCGACAGTCAGTTCGAGCGGATATTAAAATATCTCGAGGAAAATCCATTGCTTGATTCCACGATTGTTATACTCACCGGAGACCATGGCGAAGAATTTATGGAGCACGGCCGCTGGGGTCACAATTCCAATTACAGCGATGTGCAAACGCTTGTCCCAATGGTTCTTTGGACGCCGGGTGTTAAACCGCATCAGGTTGACAGCATAACAAGCCATCTGGATATTCCGGCAACTATATGTAAATTATTAGGCGTAACGAATCCGCCTCAGGATTATTCGGAGGGAATCGACCTGCTCGGCACCGAAAAACGTCAATTTACCGTTATCAGCGACTGGGATACGATAGCTTATGTTGACAACGAATACAAAGCCATATTTCCCACGAATGTTCTCGGCTTAAATACTGTTACAACAAAGTCAAATGTTGAAATAACCGATAGAACCGCCTTCTATAAGACACACCAGTCAAACCTGGTTAAGGTTATGAAGGATTTGTCTCGTTTCAGTAAATAATAATTTACAGTGCCTTGTCTAACATTATATAGTTTCCGTCTATGCGATACATTTCCGTATTTATATTGATTTTAATCGTGTTATAGCAAATTTTATGGGACATTTAGTATTGTGGTAATAATTTATCAACAAAGCCTTTGCGCAAAATTGACTTTATTTAAGCGCAAGATAACCTCGCTTACCATTTCATTTTATGTGATAATATATGCATATTGAGAACAAAAAGTTTGGAATAAAGAGGTATTTAATATTGGGCTTGTTGCCCAATAAACGAAATACCTAAGAGATGGTTACAATCGTTTTGGTTTAGGCCTAAATCAACTTACGGGAGAAAAGAAGAAAAAAATTTGGAAAGGAGCGAGAAGATGAAGAAATTCAAATCGTTATGTATTATTACCCTATTTGTTTGTCTTATGGTCAGCGGTGCATTCGCAGCAGGGCCGGTATGGGTTGGCCCGACAGGAAACTGGAATGATGGTACTAAGTGGCAAACAGGTGTTGTTCCGTCACTTGCCGATACCAATGAAATCAAAGATACCGTGGCCAGTTCGCAGATCACAGTAAACACAAATATTGGACTTTATGCCGGAGCCAAGATTACTATAGGCGCCGGTCCGGCTGAGTCGCAGGCGGCAAAATTGTATGTTCAGCCCGATGGATACATCGGCTCAGGAACAGAATTAAAGCTCAGCGATACCGGCGCCGGCGGCAGCGGCGGTAAATACGGCTATCTGATTCAAACTGGCGGCACAGTCGATACAGGCTCTGCCGGAAAGGTTGAAGTCGGATATAAGGCTGGCGGAATAGGCTCTTACACCATAAGCGGCGGGTCCCTGATAATGACAGCAGGCGGCACCAGCCAACTGATTGTAGGAGGCTCCGGCGCAGCCGGCTCAACCGGAACATTTGATGTAATAGGAACCGCTCCCAGCATTACCCTGAACAGGCTTTGGGTCGGAGCTAAGGATTCGAGCGGAGGTTACAATGGCACTGCCACTATGAAATTTGAGTCTTCTTCGCCTGGTTCCGGCGTAAGTTCGATTAAACTTACGAACACTGGTACCGGCGTTTACATTGACCCGGTTAACAATGCTGTGGCAAATCTCGATGTTGCTTCATTCATTCTTTCTTCCAGTGCCATACCGTCGGCTATTGTTCTGATTGAGACTTTAGGCACTGCTGCGGTTACCGGTGATTTCGATACGGTCGTGTATGCGGGCAGTTCCGGCTCCGGAGCAGAAGGTTCTATTGTGATGCTGAAAGATGAGCTTAATAACCTGCATCAGTACAACCTGACTTACCTTTACAACGCTAATGGCGATGGTAAAACCAATGATATCGCATTGATAATACCAGAACCTGCTACAATCGCGTTGTTAGGCCTCGGATTAATTGCCATAAGACGCAAAAAGTAAGAAAGCGAGTTTATTATTAAATCTCAGGGTCAATCTACCGGATTGGCCCTGAGTAATTTTGTGCTGTCTTACCTGGAAGGACGGGGGTAGAGACGTTATCTGCTTATTTTTTCGAAGGTAAAGGTATCGTATGAAAAGAATGCTTTTTCCTGGGGTATTTGTTTTAATCTCATTATTCTATGCCGCTGCGGCAATGGCTTTTGATAGTTCACCCGTAGGCTGGGCCTCGTATAACACTATTGCCCATCCAGACCCTACCCAAACTCCCAACCTCAACGGCACAACCGGCGGCGCAGGCGGAACTGTTGTTACGGTAACGGACGAAAATGATCTCCTTAAGTGGGCTGGAGCCCTTATGCCAGACAGGAAGACGCATCCGACCAATGTAAATATTCTGGGGCCGTATATTATCCAGGTTCAGGGCACTATCAATCTCACTGGCCGCGTTGACATTATGCCCAACAGGACCGTAATTGGAATCGGCACCAACCCCACTATTACCGGCGCTAATCTCCGCGTCAGGGGCGCCGGCAGTCATCCGAGCTACAACGTGATAATCCGAAGGCTTATTATCAAAGACAGTACAAAAGACGATAAGGACGGCATAACTATCCAGGAAAACGCCCATCATGTATGGGTTGACCATTGCACCATCAGTAATTGCAGCGACGGCGCTCTCGATATCACTCACGCCTCCGACTATATCACTGTTTCGTGGAATTATTTCTACAATCAGGACAAAACCTGTCTCTTGGGCCACTCCAAAAACAACGCCACTGAGGATACCGGCCATTTTAAGGTTACATATCATCATAACTATTTCGGCGCAGTCCAACGACAGCCCCGAGTTCGGTTCGCGTTTCTCTGTCATGTTTACAACAATTACTATGTCGCACCGGCAGACCCAACTAATAACTACGGTATAGCCTCTACCTGTGATGCTTTTGTCTTAGCCGAGGGCAACTACTTCAAGAATATGCTGCATCCGATGTTTTCCATTCTCTATTCGGACGACCCCAACGGCTGGCTTATTGAAAGAGATAATATCTACGACAACAGCGGCACTCCTGAAGTGAACCCGCCAGCTTCAATGCCGGAACCTTCAACATATTATTCCTACACGCTTGACAATACAAACGATATTCCAGCCATTGTTCAATATGGCGCGGGCGCCGATGGTAATGAAGGCTACCCGCCGCACTGGCTTTTTACGATGTATGGCGACTTCGACCGCAGCGGTTTTGTGGATATGAATGACTTTGCACAGTTTGCCCGGTATTGGCAGGTCAACGACTGTAACCAAATCACCAATGCAGATTACAACGGCGATTGCCAAGTCAATTTCTATGAATTTGCTCTCTTTGCTGGAAACTGGCTGTATATACCGCCTGATACTACTCCTCCGGCAGCACCGAGCGGTTTTTGGGCTCAAGCCAGCAGTGGAACGGTTTCGCTCGACTGGAACGACAATAACGAACCTGATTTTGCCGGCTATAACATATATCGCTCGACAACTTACGGCGGCAGCTATACCAAACTTAATACATCGCTCCTCAGCAGTTCGAATTACGTCGATAATACTGTCTCAAACGGCACAATGTATTACTATGCCGCAACTGCAGCAGACACATCATTAAATGAGTCTGGCTATTCTCATATATCCGCCGAACCGAATACTGGGAACCCCAGTGTTATTATACAGGAAGAGAACTATGGCTTTTGCGGTGTGGATGGCGCTGTTGAAAGTGAGTGGTCCGGCTACACAGGTGCAGGTTATGCAAATACAACCAATGCCTCCGGCAAAGGCATCAACTGGAAAATAAATATATCCTCAGACGGCACATACACCTTTAAATGGAGATACGCTCTTGTTACAGGCGACAGAACCGCCAAGCTAATTGTAAATGGTGTTGCAGTTGTGCCGAGCATCAGTTTTCCAGCCAGCGGCGTTCTGACAACCTATATCGAAACATCAGCAATTGATGTAAACCTGACTGCAGGTATAAAAGACATACGTCTTGAAGCAACAACTTCCGATGGGCTCGCTAATATCGATTACATAAAGGTAACCGGTAATAATCCTGCGGCGGCAAGCTGTAATTAAAAATCAAAGTTGTTTTTCACAGGCTTCTGTCTAATTTGCTATAGCTTACTGTTCTACAATTCGAAATTACTTTTACGCCTAATCACCTCCGCTTTGTCCTGATATTTAAAAAACGTATAAGCAATATCTTATATTAATAATTATCGAAGCGGTCTGTTTTGTCTTATTATGTGAAAATGCGCAAATTGGTTTTTTAAAAACAGATATTAATTGCTTGAAAAATCATCTAATACTTACTATTATGCCAAAGGAGCAAGGTAAGTATTTTTCACTACCTATAAGCCCAAATCGGAAATTTTTAACAAGAGGGATCGCGTTATTAATATCAATTTTAGGAGGAAATTAAAAGTTGCAGACTATGACAATGGGAAGATTTATCATTAGTAAACAAATTTTATCCCCTTATTCGGCATTATAAACAGGGAAGAAATGAGTATGGAGCAGACGGAACCTTCGCAGAATCATCCTGAAGCAAATTCTTCAGCAGATAAGAAGTTTGTGCCAATCTGCAGTATATGCGGAGAAAGGCATTGGCCTTCTCATCCTTTAGTGCCTTGCCTCAATTTAAATAAAGCCAAAGCCAGGGCAAAAGAGGAAATAAGAGTCCTTGCAGAAGCCCAGAAAAAAGCTGAGGCTGAGGCCAAAGCCAGGGCTCGTGCTGAAAAGAACGCCGTCCAGGAAATTCAGGAGAAACTAAAATACGAGGCACGATTAAGGGCTGATGCTGAAAAACAGTTAGAAGCCGCCGACAAATATATCACACAGCTTGAGAAACAATTTACGGTCGAGAGCGAGGCGAAACGGAAGCTCACATTAGAGAACAAGGCTGAATGCAAGGCCAAAATACAAGCACAACAGGCATTAAAAGATTCTTATAACACCATTGCAGACCTCCAGTCAAAACTTAAGTCCGAATCCGAGCGAAAAACAGAAGCCCTGAAACAATTGGAAGTCGCAGCAGAGCAGCTTGCCGAGAGAGAAACTAATATTAAAGAAAACATAAAGGTATTCAATGAGACCCTCGGAAAAACACAGGACAAACTAAAGAGCGAAACCCAGGCAAGGCTTGAAGCCGAAAAAAGAATTGAAGAACAGACTGGAGAAATAATCAGGCTCCAGGCCCAGGCCGCAGAGATGACCCAAAGTTACAAAGAAAAATTGAATCAACTGAAGCGGGAAAAAGCTGAGACTGAGGCTCAGTCAGAAAAACAGAGCAGAACTTATGCCGAACAACTGGCCGGCATAAAAACAGAAAGTGCGGAATTAATTTCACAGGTCAAATCTGAGCTGGAATCAAAGGCCAGAGGCTATGCCGAGTCGATAGTTAAAGCTCAGGCCGATTTTGTCAAAACTGCCGCTGCACAAAAAGAGAAATACGAAGCCGAAACTGCTGAAGAAGTTGCCAGAGTCAAAACCGATGCCTCAAATGAAATTGGACGATTAAAAGCGCTGCTGAAAGAAAAAACAGAAGAATATCAGGCATACCAGAAGCAGGCCGAAGCTGAAGCAAAATCGGCAGAACAGTCATTATACGAAGCAGAAAAACAGTTACAAGATACTGCAAAACAGATTGCGCGACTTGAGGAGCAGTTAAAACTTGAAACCGAAATCAGGCATAATACGGAGTCGCAACTAAAAGAACAAAAGCTGATTTTAACTCGAGCCCAGGACCAAATTTCGTCTTTGACCAAACATACAGCTCAGCTTCAGGTCGAGGCTGCTGAAAAAGTTTCCCTCGTAAAATCTGAACTGGAGTCAAAAACCAGGGACTATGCCGACTCTATTATTAAGGCAAAGGCTGAGGCTTTAGAAGCACTGACAAGCCAAAAAGAAAAAATGGAAACCGAAGCCAGGAACACCATCGCACGTATCGAATCTCAGGCCGCAAATGAAATTGCCCAGCTAAAGACGGCAATGGAAGAGAAAACCAAAGAATACCATGTTCAGATGGAAGAGGCCGAGAAGAATAATCGGCTTGAACAACAGAAAAAAACTGAAATTGAATACAAGCTTCAGGCTGCCGGTGAAGAAATCGCCTGGCTTGGGGACCAGTTGCACGTCAATACACAAAACCTGCGCGAAACGGAAGATATACTCAAGGCAGAGCAGCAGGTCAGAACTGACGCGGAACAAAAAATATCACAATACAGCAGGACAATTCAGGAAGAACAGGCAAGAGCGGCATCTGAAGCACAGGCCAAGCTTGATGCTCAACAAAAACTTGCAGGTCTGGAAGAGGAATTAAAAGCGTTTAAGGCACAAGCAGAGCAAAATATTGAAGCTTTAAAATCGTCGCTGGTTCAAACGGAAAAAAAACTTGAGTCTGAGTCAAAAGTAAAAGAAGTAGTTCAGTCCCAGCTTCAAGCCGAACAAAATGCACGAACACAGACAGAGCAGGAATTGCGAAATTACACAAAAGCATTGGCTCGCGCCGACGAGAAGGCCAATCTTATTGGGGAGGAGCTTATCAAAGCTCAGCAGCTTGCCCATAATGAGTCTAAAGCCCGGGCGCAGGCACAGGAACATCTTGAGTCTCTAACACAGCAATTAATCCAAATCAAGGTTGACGCTGCCGAACAAATTGCTTCTGCCAAATCCGATGCTGCGGAAACGGTAGCAAATATCAATTCGCAGCTCGAGAAAATGGCAGGAAATTATGCCGATTCAATAATAAAAGCAAAGGCTGAAGCACAAGAAGCAATTCTGGCTGAAAAAGAAAAGTGGAAGGCTGAAACCGATGATTTGGTCTCCAGGATAAAATCAGAAGCTGTAGTTGAAATTCAAAAACTTAAATCGCAGCTGGAAAACGACTCCGCCCAGTATCTTCGCCTGATTAATGAGGCTGAAGCAAAATTGCAGTCGGAAGCCCAGCGGCGAACCAGGACGGAAGAAAAACTCAGAAATTATGATGCGAGCATTAGAGAAGCAGAAGCCAGGGTTGAGAAAAAAGCCCTCGCCCAGGCTGAGAAAAGGGCCAAGACCATAGCCAAAGCGTGGGTAAAGGGTGAAACGATAGCAAGAGAGGATGCCCAGAACAGGGCCGAAGCCGAATCAAAGCAAAGGGCTGAGGCCGAAAAGAAGCTAAAACTGATTGGCGAGCAATTGTCCAAACTCCAGGAGCGGCTCAATATTCAGACCGGAGCCAGAGACACCGCAGAATCACAGGCTAAAGAGTTCAAAGAGGCAACACTGCAGGCACAGAAGCAGGTCGAATCCCTGGCGGAACAGCTAAGTCAAATCAAAGTTGTTACTGCTGAGAGGATAGCATCTATCAAGTCCGATGCTGCGGAAACGGTGGCAAAAGTAAAATCAGAGCTTGAGGATAAAGCCGGGGCATACGCGGAATTCATTCTGAAGACCCAATCGCAGGCTGCTGAAACTTTAAATGCTGAAAGACAAAAATTGGAAGCTCAGGCTGCCGGGACAATTAAGGAGATTAAATCCCAAACAGCAGAGGAACTTTTGAATGTCAGAACACAATTTGAAGAAAAGAGGCGGCAAAACGAAGCCCTGCTTGAAAAAGCTGATTCGGAATTGCAGTCCGAACGAAATTTAAGGCTGGAATCCGAGCAGCAGCTGAAAAACACAGGCGAAAAGCTGGCCCGGCTTGAAGAGCAATTAAACAATCAGACAGAAGCCAAACAAAAAACTCAGTCACAGCTGGAGGAGCAGGAAAAGATTGCTTTAGAATCAGACCGGAAGATAAGCGCCTTAAGCGAGAAGACAGCAAGACTTGAGGAACAGATGGACATTCAGGTTAAAGGACGGCAAACAGCCGAGTCGCAGACGGCAGAACAAAAACGGCTGGCGATGGAGGCCAACCAGCACATTATATCCCTGACAGAACAGATTGCTCAGGTCAAAATTGAGAAGTCGGAAACTATCGCGGAAATCAAATCGCGGCTTGAAGAGAAAACACGAGAATATACAGATTCAATCACAAAAATTCAGAATGAAGCTGCCGCCGACATTGCGGCTCAGCAGAAAACTTCGGAAACTAAAACTGCGGAAATGGTGGAAAGAATTAAAACTGAAGCGGAGAAACAAATTACACAGTTAAAATCCGAGCTTAATGAAACAGTTCAAAAATACGAAACTATTATCGAGGAATCTGAAAAGAAAGAGGAATTAGAACGTCAGTCAAGGAAAGATTCTGAGCAGTTGCTCGCGGGCGTTCGCCAGGAAGTCCTGCAGCTTCAGGGCCGGTTAATCGCCCTGGCGGAAGACAAACACAATACGGAGCTGAAACTTCAGCAAAAAGAACAGGTTGTCTCTGAAACTCAACAGCAGATTAAGGTTTTAACGGAACAAATCAGCCGGCTCAAAACAGAAACGGCTGAAACTGTTGCGAAAGTCAAATCCGAACTTGAGCAAAAAGCGGCTGCGTATGCGGAAGCAATCACAAAATCTCAGGACAAAACTGCTGAGATAATTGCTGAACAGCAAAAACACTGGGAGTCCAGAACGGCACAGGAAATCGCCAAAGTCAAATCACAGGCTGCAGAGGAATCGGCTGAATTGAAATTACAGCTGAATGAAAAAATCAAAGAATACCAAACTTTGTGCCAGCAGTCTTCTGCTCAAATAAATGCAGAGTGTCTGGCACGGACAGAGTCTGAAAAACAGGTCGATATTATAAACGAACGAATAGCCGGTCTTGAAGAACAGTTAAAAATCCGGACTGCCCTTGTGCAGGAAGCTGAATCGCGGGCGGACTCTGAGGTAAAAGCCAGGCTCAAAGCTCAACAGGAAGCCGAATCCCTGGCAAAACAAATGACCCAGCTAAAGATTCAGGCCGCTGAAGCTAAAGCGCAAATCAAATCTGAGATGGAGGAAAAGACGAGAAACTATGCTGATTCTATTTTAAAAGTCAGGAGTGATGCCGCCCGGGAACTGGCCGCGGAAAAACAAAAATCGGAGGATGAAACTTCAAAGTTGGCTGCGAAGGTGAAAGCAGAGGCCCAGGCCGACGCTGAGCAAAAAATACAGGCTAAAAATCAGTCGGACAAGGCAAAAGAAAAAACAGCAGCCGAAACCGAACAAAAAACGAAGATGGCAATTATTGAAACATCGCCCATCAGGCCGCCATTAGCTATACCGGCAATTAACCCGGCAAAAATGGGGACTTGTGATTGTTGTCGCAAAGACAATATTAAAGAAACTGAGCTGGTTAGAATTGATTCGGGTCAGTTCTTTTGCCCCGCTTGTTTCCAGGCCTTTAATAGCATCTCGGTCTCCTGAAAATCTCGCCCTGTGCAGGTGTTCCGTAAATATTTAAGGGTAGCTCTAAAAATTGCTTTTGAGCGGCAAGTAGAAGATTTTTGCTCGCCGGCAAGGAAGGCAAATCAGCTTTATCCGTAGATAAAGCGACTTTTGTCTGACGCAGACCGGCGACAAAAAGATTCGCTTGCCCGCCAAAATGAATTTTTAGAGGTAGCCTTAAGGAAATGATTTTTGATTTTTTACAGACTTCTGTCAAGTTTTCGATAGCTGACCGCTTCAGCGATATGCTCTGCGTTAATATTTTCTTTATTCTCCAAATCTGCTATGGTTCTTGCGACCTTGCAGATTTTATCGTGTGCCCTTGCCGACAAACCAAATTCCGTCATAGCGTTTTTCAAAACCATTTCGGCAGACTCATTTAGACCGCAGAATTTGCTTATCTGCCTGTGAGTCATAGTGGCGTCCGTTGTAGTTTTCTTTTCGCCGAACCTTTTTCTTTGAATTTCTCTGGCGGCCATTACCTGCTGACGTATTTCCCCTGAACCGGAGGAAGTCTCTTTTGAGCGGAGCTTGCTGAAAGATACACTCGGCACATCTATATGAATATCAATCCTGTCCAACATCGGTCCTGAAATCCGAGCCAGATACCTTTCAATCTGGTTCGGAGAGCATTTGCAGCGCTTTTGAAATGAGCCGAAATAGCCGCATGGGCACCCATGCGGGACAGAACTTACAATTTTTTATCAGAAAATATAACTCTATATTTTAAAAATACTTACAAAATCACAAGAAAACTTGAAAGAGCAGTTTTTGAGCCGGACTACCCATCGTTGAACCAGCTAAAGACTCTTGGAGACCATATTTTAAAGAGATGGATGGATTTATGGCTGGAGCAAAAAGAAGTTGCAGAAATAATCGAGGTAGATAAATGTACCATCGCAAATTGGGAGAAAAATCGAAATGCTCCAAGGATCAGACACTTACCCAATATAATGGGTTTTCTGGGCTATCGGCCCTTTGATGCAGACTACAGAACATTAGGCGAGAGGATTATCAAAGAGAGGCAAATGCTGGGCTTAAGCCAAAAACAACTGGCTATCCAGATAGGTATTGACCCATCTACCATCCGTTCATGGGAAAAAGGCAAGCATAAACCAAGTGGATATTCCTTGCAAATCTTGGCCAAATTCCTCACCGGTGGCAGATCAGTTCAACTGGATAGAGCAATGGATTTCTAAAACTTCTCAAAATACTCATTCTTATGCAAATATCGTAGATTTCAATATTTAGTAAGTGGTAAGATTTGCATCTTGTGGTAGATATCGTATCTTTTGGTTGTAGTACGGTTGTAGTGTTCGCCTCATTTGAGCTAACGACGTATACCACACGTCGTCGTTGGTGCAAATTTTGGTGCAGATAGACAACTCACGTAATCCAAAATTCAATAGTTTGTGTGACACTTTTTTGACATCAAAATATTATAGATTTCTGAAGCTTAATTGCCGACGAATATTTGTACTGCACAAGAACTAATAAAACAAATCACATATTATTATTATTGCGACCGAATATCTCCCCAGGGGTAATGATTTCCACAATTCGGCCTTGATTCAATACCACCACCTTGTCAACATTACGCAAAGCGCTAGGCCGATGTGAAATTACAAATGTAGTGCGGTCAGCCATAAGTTTTTTAATGGCCTCCTGAATAAGCTGCTCTGAATCTATATCTATCGAACTGGTCGCTTCATCAAGTATCAATACTTTCGGATTTCTCAGAATAGCTCTCGCAATTGCCAAAAGCTGCGTCTGACCGACAGAGAATTTTACGCCTCCCTGACCTATTCTGGTGTACATGCCATCTGGAAGTTCTCTAACAAAATCAATCGCATGGGCATGGGTTAATGCGTTTTCAACTGTATCCTCAGCAATTTTTTCTCCACCATAGGCAACGTTTTCAAAGACAGTACCTGAGAAGAATACAGGTTCCTGAGTAACAACACTGACGTGGTGGCGATAGGTACGAAGGTCCATAGCCATTATATCTTTACCATCAATAAAAATATTCCCTTTTTCAGGCCTTAGAAACCCCAGTGCAAGAGCCAGTAAGGTGGTTTTGCCTGAACCGCTCGGGCCGATGATGGCGATTGATTGACCGGCTTCTATCTTGAGGCTGATTTGCTGTATGGCGAAACTATCCATCTGCGGATATCTGAAACTAACATCTTTAAATTCATATTCACCTTTAATATCTTTAAATGCCTCCTTGCCATTATTGCACTCCAAATCCGGTGCATTTAATATTTCCATAACGGAACTGAATGATTCGCCTGTCTGCGACAGCTGCGGCATTACACCCAGAACGGAAATCAGCTGGGAGGAAAGGATTATAAAAAAGGAGTTGAACATAACTACATCGCCGACTGTTATATGGCCTTTGAAGGCGGCATAAGCGGAGCCGGTTAAAAACAGCATTTGTAATATCTGCATTGTTGCCCAGCCTGAAGCACTAAACAAGGCATTGATTGCGTCGAAATTCCGCCCCGTATCCAGAACTGTCCCAATTTTATTTATCATAACGCTCAGCTGCTTTTCTTCAAGTCCGTGAGCACGGGTTATCAGAATCATATCCATCATATCTTTCAATGAAGCACTCATGCCTTCAACGGAATGACGGTACTGCCGGACTTTCTGGCGGACTCTTTCGTAGAATATATGATTAAGCCAGACGACGATAGGCACCGAAACAATAAAAAACAGCAACGCAAGCGGAGAACGAATAATTACTGTAATAAACGCGATAACAATGCCGACAAAGAAATTTACAACAGTTTCGATAAACAGTCTGGGTACTGTTTCAATGATTTCAATGTCTCTAATTGCCTTTGAATGCAGTTTTCCCACACCTGAACGAGAATGGTATGTAATTGAGAGGTTCTGCAGTTGCCGGCATAATCTGATTCTTAAATCCCGTCCGATTCCTCTTGTCAGCCAACTGAGGTCTTTTGTATACAAATAATGCCCCGGTATGTTCTGAAGGTAAAGAAAAACAGCCAGTATCGTAAGACTTATCAACCAAACTATGAAGTTGGAGTCTTTCTTACTCAAAAGATCAATGATCTGTGCGGCGATAACAGGAACAATCCAGACAGGGCTGGCCTTGATAATATAAAAGACCAGCATTCTGACAATGCGGCCCCACTTACCGGCAAGCAGTTCCAGAATCATAGCTTTTTTTATATTTGAACGCATCTTATTTCAGAGCAGCCTCTACTTGAGCCAACTCCTGGTCCGTGAACTGAAGATTTTTTAGAGTTGTGACATTATCCTCGATTTGTTCAACCCTGCTTGCGCCAATTAACGCCGATGTCACCCGTTTATCTCTTAACACCCATGCCAAAGCCATT